>Ga0187781_10001061_pt1 | contig 20673 bp, 22 predicted proteins | sample 0715_SJ02_MP02_2_FD_132447 | JGI IMG/M metagenome (GOLD analysis project Ga0187781, IMG submission 132447) | Tropical peat soil microbial communities from peatlands in Department of Meta, Colombia - 0715_SJ02_MP02_20_MG | ecosystem: Environmental > Terrestrial > Soil > Wetlands > Peat | place... | reverse complement strand
AAATCACAGCCTATAATCAGCATGACGTTGGCTCCTTCGTCGAGCCTTGGTCGACTTTCGCAGCTTCCAACTTACTCTGCGATCGAGCCAACGTCGTTATGTAATCAAGCGAAGCGGAATTGCTCTTTCCTGGGCAATTCCGCGAAGTCGAGGAACCTGCTTTTGGTCCTTCGTTGAGCTTAATCAGAGCCTCCCTCGGCGTCAGGAACCAGAGGTCAGGGGTCAGAGGACTCGCAACCTTGTCATTCCGACCCTGAGCGCAGCCGAAGGGGAGGAATCTGCTTATGGCCGTTACTGGCCATTGTTCACTGATCGCTGGTCGCTGCAGTTTATCCCCGATTGATCGCCCGGCGGATCGGCTCGGTCTTTTCCCGGGCTGCATCGCGCACATCGCCAGCCAGATCGGTGGCGGCGTCAATGCCGCGGTTGGCGGCGTCTCGCACACGCTCTCCCGCTCCACGCACCCGCTCCTTAACGTTTTCCGCGGCCTCGTCGGCCCACTCGCCTACCGCGTCTTTGGCGTCTTCGTAGCCGCGCTTGATGTCGCGCCGCAACTGCTTCCCGCTCTTGGGAGCGAGCAGAAGCCCGGCCAGCGCCCCCGCGCCTAGTCCAATCAGAAAGAAAGTGACCGCCGTGCCGACGTCCGTGCCTTCCGAAGATTTGTAATGTCCGATGCGCATGATGACCTCATTTCTGCCCGCATTAGCAGCGCCCTGAAGAGAGCTGTCCAGACAGCTGGAATAATTCTAGTCCGGTTGCTGATGACTGGCCAACGACCTCTGCCCCCTGAATCCCGGCTCGTTTCCCTTCGCCCCGCGCCCGCGTGTAAAATAACACATTGCCATCGTAGCGGCGGAACTTGTGGCATCCCCGTCCTTCGCCGTGCTTTACTTAGGACAGGCTCTTCTGCCGGCTCCGCAATCCGCAATCGTAGAGGAGAGTTTCTCAAGCAATGTCGATCCCTGCCACACAACTCCGTCCCGGCATGATCATCAAACACAACAATGATCTGCATTCCGTTTTCTCTGTCGAGCACCGCACGCCCGGCAATCTGCGCGCCTTCATCCAGGCCAAGCTGCGCAATTTGCGCACCGGCGCTATGTTCGAGCATCGCTTCCGCTCGCCCGACCCTATCGAGAAAATCAACGTTGACGAAGTCGAGATGGAATACCTCTATTCGGACGGCGACAGCTACTACTTCATGGACACATCCAACTTCGAGCAGACGCACCTGACCAAACAAATCTTGGGCGACGCCGTAGATTACCTCATCCCGAACCTGCAGATCAAAGTAGAATTTTTCGACGGCAAGGCCGTCGGCATCGAACTGCCGCAGACGGTAGAACTGACCGTGATCGAAACCGAGCCCGGCCTGAAAAGCGCGACCGCATCGAGCGTGACTAAACCGGCGAAAACCGAGACCGGCTTGATCGTGCAGGTGCCGCCGTTCATCAACGAAGGCGAGAAGATCAAGGTGGACACGTCGGAAGGCGCGTACTTGTCGAGAGCGTAGGCGTGCTGTCATCCTGAGCGGAGCAAGAAATTTGCAAAGCGAATTTCTTGTGTAGTCGAGGGATCCCTGCCGTGGGTGAGCAGCCAGTGCCGTGACAAGGCATTCTCACTCCGGACGTGGTTGAAATTCCTGGCGAATTCCAGCAAGGTATCGTGGTGACAGGGATTCTTCGACTGCGCATCGGCTTCGCGTTCGCAAAGCCGATGCTCCGCTCAAAATGACATTGGTTCAAAGATGAGTTCGCGAGAAAAGCCGACCGAGGCAAAACGTTATCTCGTTCGTGGCCGCGTACAGGGCGTCGGCTTTCGCTGGTTCGTCGAGCGCGAGGCGCAACTGCTCGGCATTGCCGGATGGGTGCGCAACAATCACGACGGCAGCGTAGAAGTGCTGGCTCAGGGCACGCGCGACCAACTCTTCGGCCTCCATTCGCGCCTGCGCGAAGGGCCGCGCGCCGCCCGCGTTGATGCGGTTGAGGTCTCCGACGCCAGCCCGGTCGCCGGACTCAGTTCGTTCCGGATTGAAGGTGCGTGGTAGGGTAGAGGCAAGTTTCAAGGTTGCAAGGTTTCAAAGTTTCAAGGTTGCAAAGTTGCAAAGTTTCAAGGGTCTGCAGGTTGTGGAGTTTCGGAGTCGCAGAGTCTCAAGGAAACGGTGTCGTAGCTCATTTTGAATTGCCGTTCGTTTTCTGGGGCGTCATCCCGAAGGCCCGCGTTTTCACAAGCGGGCCGAGGGATCTCCCCTGAGATGTTCCCCTGCATGGAGATCCCTCGCTCCGCCTGAAGAGCGGCTTCGCTCGGGATGACGCCACTGAAGCAAATGAACGTGTGGACAGAATTCAAATTGAGCAACTTCCAGAATTTGTGGATTCCGGCGTTGAAACCTTTGAAACCTCGAACTCGGAGGATGCTCAATGCCCCCTTCTGCGTCGTTGAATACCGACCAGCTCAAAAAACTGATCCGCGAAGTGCCGGATTTTCCCAAGCCCGGGATTCTCTTCTTCTACATCACGACTCTGCTCAAGGACAAAATCGGCTTCGCCACGCTCATCGACAAATTCTCCGAGCATTACATCGGCTACAAGATCGACGCCGTGCTGGGCATTGAGGCGCGCGGCTTCATCTTCGGCCCCGCGCTCGCCTATCGCCTCAACGCCGGATTCGTTCCCGTGCGCAAGCCCGGCAAGCTGCCCGCGGCCACGGTGAAGTACGACTACGCTCTCGAATACGGTCTGGGCACGCTCGAGATGCACCGCGACGCGCTTCAGCCCGGCCAGCGTGTACTGATCGTCGACGATCTGCTCGCCACCGGAGGCACCGCCGAAGCCACGGCCAAGCTCGCCGCCTCTATGGGCGCTGAGATCGCCGGCCTGGGCTTTGTGGTGGAGCTCGACTTCCTAAAAGGGCGGGAGAAACTGAAAGACTACGACGTGATGTCACTTCTGCATTACGACAAGTAGGAGCAGTGGTCGATTGACGATTGTTGATCGATGATTGAAAGACAATCCTCGAACGAAACCGCTGCGCTATCTCGTGTCTTCACTGCGACGGGAAGCAGTCTTAGGTGACTACTTCACAAGGCGGCTGATCAGCAATCCAACTCCGGTCCAGAAACCGCCGCTGACTCCCAGGACGACCAGTGCCCCCAAGAACTTGTTCCACCAGCCGCCTTTCAGCGCGCTCTCGTCTGGATCGCACCAAGCGGCAACGAAATCAGGCTCAGCCAGAAAACCATCCGCGCAAAAGCGCAATACTCGCGTTTCCTCGAACGCTTGCGCCTGCGCAGAGCCGGAACCGCGGGCGACAATGCTCAATCCGGCTTCGCGGGTGCCTTTAGGGGGGAATCTGTAGCTCACAAAGCACCTCCGATTTCACTTCAGCATCTTGTTTGCCAATTCTTGAATGGCAGTAAGTCTATGGCAATCCAACACCTTCCTTCTGTGATCACAATCACTAACCGCTTCAGTATTCCCAAAATGGGCACATGCTGGTTGATTTGACCCACCTCAGTGTGCGCCGGCCCTCAGTTCTCCGCCAGTGACAATTTCGACTCTTTCCCCAGGTATCCCTTGCGCCGGAACCAATCCTCCATGGCGTCCCGGAGTTGATCCAGCGGGACCTTCGAGCCGACCTCCATCCTGCCGTTGTCCACTGGCAGCGTATCATCAAAAACGCTGGCATTGGTGAAGTTGCGCATGGAAAAACTGTCGAGCCACTTCAGCGGGCAGGGTAGTCGTTCTTCGTTCTCTTCATATACCACAAGAATCTTGCGCGCGAACATGGTTTGATTTAACCACATTGGAGCAGTGGCCGGTGGTCTGTGGAATCTGCTCCGGGAATTGGCCACTGACCACTGCTTTATGCGCCTTTATGTGCCCCGCCACTGACACCGAGACCGCACTTGGTTTGACAGAATTCAGTTTTGCTCGTAGTCTGCCTCGGGCACATCCAGAGCCTGCGACGTTCTGCTCCGTCCGCAGGCGATGGTGGTCACGCTGCATCGAGTCCACAACACGAAAAAGAGGGAGGCATTCCATGCTTCATCTGATCTGGTGGGTAGTGGTCGGTCTGATCGCCGGTTGGGCAGCGGGCAGGATCATAAAAGGCGGCGGCTACGGCGTTGTGATGGACATCATCCTTGGCATCGTTGGCGCCGTAGTTGGCGGCTGGCTGGTCGGCGTCGTCGGCATTCACGCCGGAGGCTTCATCAGCACAATCCTGGTCGGCATCCTCGGAGCCGTGCTCCTGATTTGGATCACGCGCCTCATCAAAAAAGAGGCTTGATCCGCGCCGGGCGCCAGCCCGGCCGAATCCCGGCCATCTAAACGAACAAGAAGCGCATCCACCGCTCCAGATACCTTGCTCAGGTGTCTAAGACAAGTAGGGACCGCTTCGTCACGCAGGGACAGGTCCGTCGATCGCTCTCTGCCTGAGACGGACTCTCACTCGAGGAGGAGCCATGCGTTTTCTGAAGAGGGCAGTAGTGTGCCTCGCGTTTAGTTCGCTTTCATTCAGTCAATCTTCCTCGCCCGCAGGAACTGCGTCCGAATCGGCCCGCCTGCCGGTGACGCGCGTCATTCTCTACAAGAACGGTGTCGGCTACTTCGAACATGCAGGCCACGTTCGCGCCAACCAAGACGTCAACGTGGACTTCACCACCGCCCAGTTGAACGACGTTCTGAAATCCCTCACCGTTCTCGATTTGGGCAAGGGACGCATCACCGGCGTGAGCTACAACTCAACCGCGCCGCTCGAACGCCGCCTGGGTTCGTTGCGCCTGCCGGTCGGAGAGAACCCGACTACAGCCCAGTTTCTGGACGCGCTGCGCGGCGCGCGCGTGGAAGTCCGCAGCGGCTCGGCCACGGCCTCGGGCCGTCTGCTGAGCATTGAAGAACGCGAATTGCCTGAAAAGAGCGCGGCGAAGAGCGATGAAAGTGAAGACTCGCCGCCCAACCGCAAGATCGCCCGGACGCAGATTTCCATCGTCAGCGACGGCGGCGAAGTGCGCGTCTTCGATCTGACGCCTGCGACCAGCGTCCGCGTCATGGAAAAAGACGTTAACGAGGAGGTCGGCAAGTACCTCGGCCTGGTCGCTTCCACCCGCGATCAGGACGTTCGCCGCATGACCATCTCGACCGCGGGCAACGGCGATCGCGATCTGGTGGTCAGCTACATCAGCGAAGTGCCCGTCTGGAAAAGCACGTATCGCATCGTGATTCCGAAAGATGGCAAGCCGCTGCTGCAGGGATGGGCCATCGTGGACAATACCGTCGGCGAAGACTGGAAAAATGTGGAATTGTCTCTGGTGGCGGGCGCGCCGCAATCGTTCGTGCAGGAACTTTCGCAACCGTACTACACGCGGCGGCCGGAGATCCCTCTGCCGGAAAACGCGCTGCTCACGCCGCAGACACATGAGGCGACGATTGAGACGGAAGCCGAAAATGGATCGTTAGGAAAAATGCCGAAGCTCGCAGTGGAGCCAGGTGTGGTCGGCGGTGTTCCGGGCGGGAGCGGCAGCGCCGGTGGCATAGGCGCGGGCAAGGGTGCTGGGTTCGGCCCTGGCCAGGGAGGCGGAGTTGGTGGAGGACGGTTCGGCGGAGATGCTCTTCTTTACACCCCTAACGCCGGCCTCACGCTAATGGCAGAAACCCTGGAGTCCGAGACTACCGTCGGCCAATCCCAGGAGCTTGGCGACCTGTTCGAATACACGCTCAAAGACCGCGTCACTATCCGCAAGAATCAGTCGGCGCTGGTGCCGATTCTGCAGTCGCGCATTGATGCCGAGAAAGTTTCGGTGTGGAATCCTTCGCAGAGTTCGGTGCTGCGCGCGCTTTGGCTCGATAACACCAGCGATCTCACGCTTGACGGCGGCAGCTTCAACGTGCTCGACGGCGACGCGTTTGCCGGCGAAGGCCTGATGGATGCCATCAAGCCCGGCGAGAAACGGCTGCTTTCTTACGCCGCCGATCTCGGCGTGCTGGTCGACGCCAAGCAGAAGAACGCCAACCAGCACGTATCGAAGATCGTGATCGCCCACGGCGTCATGACGCAATCGACTGAGGAGCGCCAGGAGAATACCTACACCATCCGCAATCGCGACACCGCGCCGCGCGTGGTGGTGATCGAGCATCCCGCGCGCCAAGGCTGGAAACTGGAGGATGGCGAAGTGCCTGCCGAAAGCTCCGCGTCGTTCCATCGCTTCCGCGTGACGGTCGATCCGAAGACCACAAAGACGCTGGTGGTCAAGGAATACCGTCCCATCTCTACCCGTTATCAGCTCACTAACGTGACCGACGATCAAATCAAACTCTTTCTCGAGCAGAAGATGATCAATCCGGACGTGGAGAAGGCGTTGCGCGACATCGCCTCGCAGAAGAACACGATCGCCCTAATGAACGGCATCATTGAGGACCGCAGGGGCCAGATAAATAACATCGGCAACGATCAGCAGCGCGTGCGCGAGAACATGAAAGTTTTGAAAGGCAGCGCGGAAGAGAAGGCGCTGGTCGAACGCTACGTGAAGGAGTTGAACGAGCAGGAAGACCGTGTGCAGTTGCTCCAGCGAGAAATCGGGGACTGGGAAAAGAAGCGCGATACGGCTCAGGTCCAGCTCAACGACATGATCGAAAAGCTGCAAATGGAGGTGACGCTATAGCCAGTCCCGAGTCGCGGGCCCCGAGTGGCGAGTCCCGAGTATCGAGAGAGCCGTCTCTAAAGCCAGATCATTCTCATCACTGGTTGTGTCTGCAAGCTCTGTCATCCCGACCACGCCAATGGATTGGCGAACGCCAATCCATTGGGGCATGGAGGAACCTGGCGCTTTTCTGACTAGAAGATCAAGCGTGCTTTACCGCAACGCCCTCGGCCCTGCCGACCTGATTTCGGGGGGAACGTCGAAGTGCTCGAAGTTCTTCGCGAAGCGGCTGCACAGGTCCCCGGCAGCATTGTCGTAGGCGGCCTTATCCGGCCAGGCGTTGCGCGGATTCAGTATCTGCGGAGGCACGCCATGGCAGAATTTTGGAATCGCAAACCCGAACGCGGACTCGATCTCGAATTCTTCCTTGGACAGTTCGCCTTCGACGGCCGCGTCCACCATGGCGCGCGTATAAGGAATCTCCATGCGACTGCCCACGCCATAGGGCCCGCCTTGCCAGCCGGTGTTCACCAGCCAGCATTGCGCGTTGTGCTCGCGCAGGCGGCGGCCCAGCATCTCGGCGTAAACCTTGGGACGCAGCGGCAAAAACGGGGATCCGAAGCAAGTCGAGAACGTGGCTGTTGGCTCCTTCACGCCGGCTTCAGTGCCGGCAATCTTCGCCGTGTACCCCGAAAGAAAGTGATACATCGCCTGCTCGGGCGTCAGCCGCGAAATCGGCGGCAGAACGCCGAAGGCGTCGGCAGTGAGAAATACGATGTTTCTCGGATGCCCTGCCACGCCGGGGATCACGGCATTGTGAATAAAGTCGACCGGATAGGCGGCACGAGTGTTTTCCGTTTTGCTGTCATCGTTATAGTCGGGAACGCGCGAGTCCGGGTCAAGAGTGACGTTCTCGAGCACGCAACCGAAGCGCAGCGCATTCCAAATCTGGGGTTCGTTTTTCTTCGACAGCTTGATGCACTTGGCGTAGCATCCGCCCTCGAAGTTGAAGACGCCGTCGGCGCTCCAGCCATGCTCGTCGTCGCCCACGAGATCGCGTGAAGGATCGGCCGAGAGCGTAGTTTTGCCGGTGCCGGAAAGCCCGAAAAACAGCGCGCTCACGCCGTCGCGGCCCACGTTCGCAGAGCAGTGCATGGGAAACACGTTGCGCGACGGCAGCAGAAAATTCATCACACTGAAAATGGACTTTTTCATTTCGCCCGCGTATGACGTTCCACCGATCAGCACAGTGCGGCGGGTGAAATTCAGCAGGATGAAGACTTCCGAGTTGACGCCGTCGCGCCGGGGATCGGCTTTGAATTCCGGCGCCGAAATGACGGTGAATTCCGGACGATGCGTCTTCAGTTCTTCCGCCGTGGGACGCAAGAATAACTGCCGCACGAACAGGTTGTGCCAGGCGTACTCGTTGACGAAACGCACCGGCAGCCGGTACAGCGGATCCGCGCCACAGAAAAGATCCTGCACATAGAGTTCGCGGCCGCGCAGATGCTCCATCACCCGCTCGTAGAGCGCATCGAATCTATCTGGCTCGAAAGGCGCATTCACCGCGCCCCAGGCCACGGTGTGAGCGCTGGTTTCGTCTTTGACGATAAATTTGTCCCCGGGAGAGCGGCCGGTGCGATTGGTATATCCGACGATGGCGCCGTTCGCCGCCAGATTGGCTTCATGGCGCCGCACCGTGTGCTCCACCAGCGCGGCCGGGGAAAGATTGAAGTGCGTTCGGCCTTCGCTCAGCAACTCGGCCACGTCGCTGACGCGAATCATCGTCGCCATCAAGTCTCCTCGGGAACGGGTAAAAAGGGGCTGAAAAACAGACTTAATTTATTCTGCCTGAAAAGCTTCAGGCTGCCAAATGCCAGGCTGGTGTGAAATCGTTGGTTGATGATTGTTGATTAACTTCTCCGCACTCGCGCATTCTGCTGGCGCAGGGAGCTTTGCAATCAACAATCACAAATTAACAATCAGCAATAGGGTTGGCTAGTCGGAGGCGTGGTAGTCGCAGGCATTGCGGCAGGGCTCACAGTACATCAGGCCGTCGGCGCAGACACGGACGTCAATCGCCCCCTGGCACAAGCAGCAATACTTCTCGCACTCGCACATGTCTTCAGGCTTTTCGCATTGCGAGCAGCGGTATTTGGCATGGCCGGTTGCGGTAGTCATGCAGTCAATGTAGCCCGTGGAACGAGGCCCGGAAACGTGACGTTGGTAATGGGAATCGGACCTCAGACGTCAGACCTCAGCCCGAACAGCAACCGGCTGGCTGTCAGAGGTCTCGGGTCTGAGGTCTGAGATCAGGTGTTAAGCTATTTCTAAGGAGCGGCCGACGCTTGGTTCTGGTTCTCGATAACTACGATTCGTTCACCTACAACCTAGTGCAATATCTGGGCGAACTAGGCGCAGAGGTCGAAGTGCGCCGCAACGATCAGGTGACCGTGGACCAAGTGGCGAAGATGCGGCCAGAGCGCATCGTCATTTCTCCCGGGCCGTGCACGCCGCGCGAGGCGGGCATCAGCATCGATCTGATTCGCCACTTCGCAGGGAAAGTTCCGGTGCTCGGCGTGTGCCTGGGACACCAGGCGATCGGCGAAGCTTTTGGCGGTAAAGTCGTGCGCGCACCCCACCTAATGCATGGCAAAACGAGCGCGATCGTGCACGACAACAGGACCATCTTTCAGGGTCTCCCCATGCCGATGACGGCCACGCGCTATCACTCGCTCATCGTTGAAGAGGAGAGCTTGCCCGCGGAACTCGAAGTCAGCGCCTGGACCACCGAAAAAGACGGCAAACGTACCATCATGGGCCTCCGCCACCGCGAGTGCGCCGTCGAGGGCGTCCAGTTCCATCCTGAAAGTGTGCTGACGGACGCGGGCAAGAAGCTGGTGGAGAACTTTCTCGCGATGTCCAAGAGCTAGGAGTCAGCGGCAAGCCCGGCAGAAACTGTAACTTCCCAGAAGCCGACCTCTGACCTGCGTGGTTGGGAGTCTGCCCTTGCCAATGACTTTAAAGTTGCCTGCCATCGGGACTCAGAGGGAACTTCCACGCACGGGCAGGCGTATTATCTGAATGATGTGTAAGCGCGACCGGACGGAGGATGTATGAAGAGAGTCGTGCGACCTGCTCTTTTGGCACCTATATGGGCTTTCCTCTTTCCTACTGAAGTCTCCGACGGGGGAACGCAGCAGCGGTATCGAAAGCATCGGCTGCTGCTGTGGGCGGTTGTAGGTGTCAGCTTCTCGGCCTTGGGCTGGATCGTGGGCGGATTCATGGGCTCGTGGGCTCCACGCATTACTTGTGCGGTTGGAGCCACTGCGCTCGCCCTGGGCTTGTTGAATCGCCAGCCGCGCGCGGCACTCCTGGGTGCGGTCAGCGCTGCGCTGGTTAGCCTGGCTGCAGTCCGGATTGGTGAGTCCTTTTTCTCGCCGCTGCTTGCATGGCCGGTGGCGGCCCTGGTCATCGGCATGGTGGGCGCTTTCGCGTTTCACCGACGCTGGGCTAGGATCGCCTTCATCGTTGCCGCACCGTTGTTAGGCTCCGTGGGCGTCGTGGCTGGCATGCTGGCCATTCTCCTGACCGCGAGGGGACTGAACGATTCGCGAGTGGCGGCTCAGACCACGCTCGGCGGAGCAGTCGGTTTCGGATTGCTCTTGATGACTGGTGCCGCAGTCATCGGCCGCTGGCTCGATGCCAGCCAAGCGGAAGGAGTCGCGTCATGAATGATTCATCCGTTACCGGATTGCTTGATCGCAGAAGCTTTCTTCGCCTGGGTGCCGGCGCTCTCGCGGCGGCATCGGCGGCGTTCGAGTTGGGGTGCAGCCTCACCACGCGCGCGTGCAAATCGGCGCCACCCAATCCGTTTGTCTCCGCTGGCAAGCCTCTGCTCGTCGCCGTGGAGGGCGAAGATTTGCATGCCATGTTGCGTGCTGGGATCGAGGCCTTGGGAGGACTGGACCCGCTAGCGAAATTGGGCCGCGAGGCGATCTTTCGCGGCAACTACGTTATGTCGCAGCCTTATCCGGTGACGACCGCCCCCGAATTCGTCCTGGCAGTGGCCACCGAGCTGAAGCGCGCCGGCATGAGTAAGACCAGCCTCTTCGACTCTTCTGGGACCCGACTGGGCGCGGGCATACCGCCTGAACATATGCTGCGCCGCCTGGGCGTCCTGGACAAGCTCACGCAGGGCGGAGTGCCCGTTCTCGCCCGGGATTTCTTGGATCCGGACGAGTTCATCTTTGTCCAGAATCCCGCTTGGCCGATCGCAAAGCCGGTGGCTGTTCACCGGATTCTGCACGAAGCGCCGATCGTCGTCAGCCTGCCGGTCGTGAAGCGCCATCTATGGGTGAGCTTCACCTGCGCTCTCAAGATGCATTTCGGCTCAGTTGCCATGGCTGACCGGATGCTCGTTCATACCAAGGACAGCGATGGCCGATCTGGACTGATGCACCAGCGCTTGGTCCATTTTGCCGACGCGGTCAGGCCGCAGCTCAACATCGTGGACGCCCGCACAATCCTGGCGCGCAGTGGTCCGGGGTTGGGCGGAGGCGCTCAGGTCGTCCCGGGTGTCAACAAGCTCATCCTGAGCGGCGACATGGTGGCGATCGACGCCTATAGCGCTCGCCTGATGGCCCAGCACGACGAGACGTTCAAACTCGACATGATTGCCCCGCAGCTCAGGCACGCGGCTGCTCTCGGTCTCGGCAAAGCGGACCTGGACGCCGTCAGGGTCGTGGAGATCCGCGCGTGAGACGTGTTGGCAGTGCCGCGGTAGCGTGCACGCTGGCGCTCGGCCTTTGGGCATGCAGCCGTGGGGCCGGTCCTTTGCCTCCCGGCTCGGCGCTCGGCGGTCTCGTAGACATCGAAAAACCGGAGACCTACACCGGCGCGACACTATACACCTACATGGATGGCGGGGCGGATTTCTACCTGAAGGAAGGCTTCTCCGCGCTGTATGTCCGAAGGTACGGTCGGGGCAACGAGCGCTTCATCGTGGAGCTTTACGAGATGAAAGATGCCTCGGCCGCGTCGCACATCTATCAGAGCAGCCGCCGCTCCAATGCCGAGAAGGAACTCTCCAGCGGCTGCCTCGCCAGTGTCACGCCCGCCGAGATACTAGCCGCCAGGGGCCGCTATTATCTCGTCGGTCGCAACGAGGATCCACTAGCGAGCCAAAGCGATGCGCTCATCGAGCTTTGCCGGAACGTGCTGAACAGACTCTCAGGGCCATGCGCGTTCGCCGCGAAGAAGTGAACTCTTCAGTACGCGAGGGACGAGACCCAGCGTCCTAGACTCCTCTTGCCATTTCCACCGCCCTTAGCAGCGCCTGGGCCTTGTTCATCGTCTCCTGAAATTCCGTCGCCGGATCGGAATCCGCAACAATCCCCGCTCCAGCCTGCAAGTACGCATGCTTCCCCTGCATGAGCAGCGTGCGAATGCCGATGCAGGAATCGAGATTGCCCGCGAAATCGGCATACAACACTGATCCGCCGTAGACGCCGCGGCGCGTGGGTTCGAGTTCCTCAATGATCTGCATGGCCCGCACCTTAGGCGCTCCGCTGAGCGTTCCCGCAGGAAAACAAGCGGCGAAAGCGTCGAGCGCGTCAAGATCGGAACGCAACGTGCCTTCCAGCGCCGAAACCAGGTGCATCACGTGCGAGTAGCGTTCCACATACATTAAGTCTTTCACTTTGACCGAGCCGTACTCGCTCACGCGCCCCAGATCGTTGCGGCCGAGGTCTACGAGCATGACGTGCTCCGCGCGCTCCTTCTCATTGCCACGCATTAACTGCTCGAGATGCAGGTCCTCGGCTTCGTCCTGGCCACGTGGATGCGTGCCCGCGATCGGCCGATACTCGAGTTTCCGTCCCGTCACCCGCACCAGCATCTCCGGCGAAGATCCAAGAATGTGCGTGTCGCCCAGGCGCAGGAAATAAAGATAAGGCGAAGGATTCACCTGGCGCAGCGCGCGATACAAATCGAATGGCGCGACGCCGGGAGTGAAGTCGAGCCGCTGCGAGAGCACAACCTGAAAGATGTCGCCGGCGGCAATGTACTCCTTGCATCGCTCCACGCTGCGCAGAAAATCCTCGCGTCGCGTGCGCGCGTGAACCTTAAGCCTCCCCGACTTAGCCCTGGCGGAGCCGCGCCAGAGGCCCGCGCTCAATCCACGCGCCAGTTTCCGCTCGATCACGGCGATATCGCTGAGAGCCCGGTCGTAAGCCTGGCGCGGACTCTCGCGGGTGACGTCGGCCGCCGCCACAATATGAATCTGGTGGCGCAGGTGATCGAAGGCGAGCAGACGATCGAAGAACATCAGCTCGGCGTCGGGCAGGGAAAGATCGTCTTTGGCGAGCTCGCCGATTTCTTCGAGCTGCCGCACCACGTCGTAGGCGAAATATCCGACAGCACCGGCGGTAAACGGAGGCAACCCCGGCACGTGGGCCGGCCGATGCTCGCGCAATAGCCGCTTCCCCGCCTGAAAGATGTCCTCGCGCAGAGACTCCCGCTGGCGACCGCGCTCAATCTCGACCTTCCCTGCTCGCGCTCTTAGTCTCATGTAAGGGTGAGCGCCCAGAAAGGTATAGCGCCCGATCTGCTCGCCGCGCTCGACCGACTCCAGCAGAAACGCATGCGGCTCTTTCTCGGCGATGGCCAGAAAAGCAGACACGGGCGTGAGCAGATCGGCGCTCACCGACTTGGCCACGGGCACCAGCGTGGCCGAACGAGCCAGTCGAGAAAACTCTTCGAAGTCGGGCTGCAGCATGATTTGGAATCTGCCACAAAATGCGGCCTTTCATTATAGGGGACGAGGCTAGGGGTCAGGGGTCCACGCTCAAGGGGTATGACCAGAACCCTTAGCAGCTCAGGAGCTTATGTCAAGCAGGCAGCGGGCCTCGGCCCCGCCAACTGGCCACTGAGCAATGGCCCGTGGCCGCGGCTTGGGCAAAACTTTCGTCACCTTTGTCCGGTTTCGGCCCAAGCGTAGACTGGTGGGCATCCTGAGTATTATGAGCATCTTGCGTTCCTGCAGAGTGGAATCACGGCGGTTCGCGAGGGCTCGCGGTCCCGTGTGCCAGTGACTCAGCAGTCGGAAAGAGCCACGGCTCGGAACTGAAGGGATACTTTTTCGCAGCCGAAGATCGCATCAGAACCGGATTCTATGCTGATTAAGTTCTGGGGCGTGCGTGGTTCCACGCCCACGCCACAGGCCGAGAACCTGCGCTACGGGGGGAATACCTCGTGCGTCGAGGTGCGCCTGGGCGATCGCATTTACATTTTCGATTGCGGCACGGGTTTCCGCGTGCTCGGACACGCACTGGAGCGCGAATTCGGCGACCAGCCTTTCTCGGCCCACGTCTTCGTTACCCATTTCCACTGGGATCACATCCAGGGCATGCCGTTCTTCCGGCCGCTTTACGACAGCGCAGGCAGCGAGTTCTTCTTTCACTCTTCCAGCCGCACGCGCAGCCTGGAGCAGGTGATGACCGAGCAGATGGCCTCGCCGTATTTTCCCGTCAATCTCGACGAGATGAAGGCCAAGCGCAACTTCTACGACATCGAGAACGGATGTCTCGACATGGCAGACGGCATCCGCATCAAAACCGCGTGGCTTAACCATCCGCAGGGCTGCCTCGGCTATCGTCTCGAGACCGACGATGGCGTGCTGGTCTACGCCACCGACAACGAGCCCGGCGATATCGCTTTCGACAAGGCCGTGCGCCAGCTGGCCGAAGGCGCCGATGTGCTCATCTACGACGCGCAGTACCTTCCCGAAGACTACGCCGCCCGCCGCCGCGGCTGGGGACATAGCCACTGGCGTGAAGCCGTAAATGTGGTCATGGAAAGCGGCGCGGAAGAGTTGATCCTCTACCACCACGATCCCGACCACAACGACGCCATCGTAGACAGAGTTGTGATCGAGGCGCGCAATTACTATCCCAGGGTGCGCGCCGCCGCCGAAGGCATGGAGATTCGCCTGGAAGCCAAACGTCAGGGGTCTGGGGCCGGGTTATAGGCCAAGGGCTTGAACTCAGACTGCGGGTGCCGCATAGCCCGCCTCAAGCGAAGCCGAAGGGTCTTGCGGACTTTGCGAACATTGAGAGGGGATTCTAGCCGGTCGGCATCCTTCGTTTTCTGTACTCTTGGATTCAAAACGGAGTTATACTTGCTCCCACGACCGCAGACTTCGGCGATATGGGCTCGCCACGTGGGGGGTATCTGCCAAATGTTCACCCGAAAGGTTTTCTACGTACTAATTGCGCTGGTTTGCTTTTCGAGCATGTCTCTAGGCCAGCAAAACCATGGCACTGCCGCAGCAACGCAGGCCTCTTCTCCTGCCAGTGCCGCCGCGCAACAGTTTCCCGTCGTTCTGCAGCAGAAGGTGGTAGCGGGCAAGACGCCAGCGGGAACTCATGTTCGGGCGAATCTTGTGATCGCCACCTTGTTGAATGGAAAAGTGATTCCCCGAAACGCAGTGCTGTCGGGCGAAGTCATCGAGTCCCAGGCCAAGACCGCCACCCAGCCCTCGCGACTGTCCCTCCGAATGGATGCCGCGCAGTGGAAGAATGGCTCCGCCGCGATTCAGGCCTACCTGATCTCGTGGTACTACCCGGTGACGCTGGACGGCGGGCCCGCCCTGCAATATGGCCCGGAACAATCTCCCATCAAAACATGGAATGGCATGGGTCAGTATCCGGATCCAAATTCTCCGGCTTACAAACCCTTTCCTTCATCCGCTGAGACGGACAAGGCGCCGCCTACTCCGAACACTCCATCTTCAGTGATCTCAAGGCGCCCTGTCGCAATGAAAAACGTCGAGTTCGAGCGCAACAGCGCGGGAGCAATCACGTTGCGTTCCGCGCGCTCGAATCTCAAGCTGGACGCGGTGACGACTTACATTCTCGCCGGTGGAGACGTGCCCTCGTCATTGGCCGCGAAGTGAATTGAAGCGGACGCCGGTCGCGGCCACCGGCGCTCCGTTCCTCGCCCTCCATATTGCTGCCTGATGCGCCATCTTTGGACGACAAAGATTTGCAAACTGGTGACAAACTCCTGACAATTCCGAGTCGCCGAGCCCATACGATCACAGGCTGAACAGGTCAGAGAAGGCTCTGTATCCGGTCATTCCCTGCCGATGGTTCGACCCTCCCTCTGCTCCTGACTTCGCTAAGGAGAGACTACTATGCAGCTTTGCAGGACCGCAGTCGCCGCTTGCCTCGGCCTGGTGCTTCTGATGGTTTCAGCCCCGGCCCGGGCGCAATATCGCCTCACAAACTTAGATTCGAATCAACTGGGTCAAGCCCCAGCCCAGAACATTGATCCACTGCTGGCCAACGCTTGGGGATTGGCCCGGGGCGCCACATCGCCTTGGTGGATCAGTGATAACGACACTGGATGGTCGACCATCTATGATGCAACCGGAAAAATAGAGCCACTCCGGGTTTTGATTCCCACCGCGGGGAACGGGCCGTCCTCTCCGACCGGCACAAACGGCCCCGGCATGCCGACGGGAATCGTTTTCAACGGATCGAAGGATTTCCAGTCCTCGCCCTTTATTTTCGCCACACTCGATGGCACAATCAGTGCTTGGCTGCCGGGCGTGAACAAGAACCTGACGACCATTGAAGTGCCCAACCCTGCCAGCGCCGCACTGCCCAGCCCCGTCGGCCCGCCCAGCTTCACAGGTTTGGCCATTACCAGCAACCCCTCGGGGAATTTCCTTTACGCGGCCGACGCCACCAACAATGTAATCGATGTGTTCGACGGCAACTTCAACTTCGTAAAGTCCTTCGGAGACCCGTCGATCCCATCCACCTTCTCGGTATTTGGCATCCAGGACATCAACAGCCTGGTCTACGTCACGTATGCTGTCCCCGGCGTCGGCGCTGGCGGTTTCGTCGACGTCTTCAAGGAAGACGGTACCTTCGTGAAGACACTGATCCAGGGACTGCCGCTAAACCAGGCCTGGGGCGTCGCCGCGGCTCCTGGCAATTTTGGACCGCTGAGTAATACTCTGCTGGTTTCAAACAACTCTGTGAACGGCACCATCAACGCGTTTGACCCTGTTACCTGGAAATTCGTGGGTACGATAAGGGACGAAAACGGGAAGAAGATCATCCTGAACAACCTCTGGGGCATTGCCTTCGGCGGGGGAAACGCAACCAATGGGGCAACCAATGAGCTGTTCGTCACCGTCGGCCAGGGGATTGGCCCCAACGAATTGGCCGGCACCTTTGCCAAAATCGTCTTCAAGCCATGATTGAAAAGAAAGGCTTAGAGGAAGACGTAACGAGGGCCGCCTGAAACAGGCGGCCCTTGTACTTGCTTCACCCTAGACCTGCACGAACATCGGCTACTCGCTGTGGTAATGTTCTAAACATCGCGTTGCCGCTTGACTGACGGCGCCAAAATTGCCAGCCATGTAAAACCTCCATCCGGGCTCCGATCTTCGCTCTGGCGGAAAAGGAACATGGTTCCTCGATACGTTTAATCCCCGTTCACGCTTCCCTCAAAATCACGCCCGCTATGGAAACGGGGCTAACCGACCACATTTGGGCACCAATGATCTACTTTTCCAGCAACACGCTATTTAAGACACGACCCACGCTGTCTCCGGCTTGCTTCTCTGCTATCCGCCCTCCTATACTCGGAACGCTTGCTCGCACCGGCTGGGATACTCCACGGCGCCGGCCAGCATCCGTCCTGGGCAATCATTTCCGGAGATGTCTTATGCCAACCATGACCGTTCCGCCAGTGGATAAGGAAACCAACCCGTGGGAATCGCAGCGTGCCCGCTTCGATCTGGCCGCGCAAAAGCTCAATCTGGACGAAGGCCTGTGGAAGGTTCTGCGCTATCCCAACCGCGAGATCACGGTTCACATCCCGGTGCAAATGGACGACGGCCACTTGGAAGTCTTCACCGGCTATCGTGTGCAGCACTCGATTGCGCGCGGTCCGGCCAAGGGCGGCGTCCGCTACGCCCCAGACGTCAACTTGGACGAAGTGCGCGCGCTCGCCAGCTGGATGACCTGGAAATGCGCCGTGGTCAATATTCCCTTCGGCGGCGCCAAGGGCGGCATCATTTGCGATCCGCACAAGATGTCCATGGGCGAGGTCGAGCGGCTGACCCGCCGCTATACCGCCGAACTGATCGAATTCCTCGGTCCGGAAAAAGACGTGCCCGCCCCCGACGTCAACACCAACGAGCAAGTCATGGCTTGGATGATGGACACCTACTCCATGCACATGCGGCAGACGGTGACGGCCGTGGTGACGGGCAAGCCGATCAATATTGGCGGCTCACGCGGACGCCGCGAAGCCACCGGCCGCGGCGTGATGATCGTCTGCGACGAGGCTTGCCGGAAACTGAAGATTGACCGCCAGCGGGCGCGTGTCATCGTGCAGGGCTTCGGCAATGTGGGCTCGAACGCCGCGCTGCTGATGCACGAAGAGGGTTACAAGATCATCGGCGTCGCGGAAGTGGGCGGCGGCCTCTACAACAAGAATGGCATGGACTTGAAGGCGCTGGTGGACTTCCGCCAGAAAAACGGCACCGTGCACGGCTTCCCCAGCGCCGAGCGCTGCAGTGCTGATGATCTGCTCACGACCGAATGCGAGATTCTGATTCCCGCCGCGACCGAGAACGTCATCACCAGCCACAACGTGGATCGGGTGAAATGCCGCGTCCTGGCCGAGGGCGCGAATGGGCCAACAACATCGGCGGCCGACGACGTGCTGAGCGAAAAAGGAGTGTTCGTGATTCCCGACATCCTTGCCAACGCGGGCGGCGTCACGACTTCCTACTTCGAGTGGGTGCAGGACCGCCAGGGCTACTTCTGGAAAGAATCGGTGGTCAACGAGCAACTCGATGCCATCATGAAGTCCTCGTTCGAAGATGTCGTGCGCTACGCCGAAACGCACAAGGTCAACAACCGCATCGCCGCTTATATGCTGGCCATTGACCGCGTAGCGTACACGATTCGCCAGCGCGGAATTTACGCGTGAGCTTCACCTCGTCAACCTTGCCGGCGTCCGCTCTCCGGGAGGCCTTTTGTTTTGCGGCTTGACCGGATTCCCTCTGACTGGCATCATGTTGCACCGTGACTCGGGTCGTATGCAGTTACGCACTTCGTTGTGTCTGACAAAACCTCGCCGGGACGGCTGCACTCCGCGCGCAACGTCCTGCGAATGAAAGAAACCGTTGAGGAGACTCCCTTGAACAAGAACACCGCACGATTCTCTTGGGGCGTATCGTTGTGTCTGTTCCTGGCGTTGTCGGCAACTGCGGCATGGGCACAAACGCAGACCGGTTCCACCAGCGATCAGACATCCACATCCACCAGCAGTAAGAAAACTACGAAGTCCAAGAAGTCCACCGCCGCATCGGGCAGTTCCACAACGTCGTCTGGTACGGCGTCCTCTGCCACGTCTTCCGGCACGACGTCGTCGAAATCAAAGAAGAAGAGCGCCAAGGCTAGCGCTACAGCGCCAACCTCGGGATCCACCGCGGCGGCAAGCTCAACTGCTCCTTCTGCGAAGACGGCTCAGGCCACGCCAGCCGCCAGCACCGGCTCGAGCACGAAGTCGTCGAAGAAGAGCAAGAAGGCCGACTCCGGAATGGCAGCCTCTGCTTCGGGAGCGGCCCCCGCAGCGACCTCCACGTCCGCGCCGGCATCGACTCCTGCGCCAGCCGCTAAACCGGCTTCGACGCCAGCCGCTTCGGCCAGCGCCGCGCCGGCTTCTTCCGGCTCTGCTATGGCCGCGCCGGCCAAGACTGCCAAGAAGGCGCCTCCCACTCCGACCAACAACGCTTCGGACGCGGACATCTCGGCGGCCAAGTCCGCGGGCAAGGTCTGGGTCAACCTCGACAGCAAGGTCTATCACAAGGGTGGACGCTGGTACGGGAAGACCAAGAACGGAAAGTTCATGACCGAGGACGAGGCCAAGGCTGCCGGCTACAAGGCTTCTCAAAGCGACTAATCCAACTTCTTAAGGAGAGAATATGACTCGTAAGCATTTGATCACCCGCATTCTGTTAACCCTGCTGGCGCTGACCTTGCTCAGCTCGCTGAGCGTGGCCCAGGCCGCATCAGGATCGAAGCCCAGCACGAAACCCGCCGCGGCGCAGGCCGCGACGGCCGATCTGCTCGACATCAACTCCGCCACCAAGGAGCAGCTCGACGCGCTCCCCGGCATCGGCGCCGTTTATTCCCAGAAGATCATTGACGGGCGTCCTTACAAGGCCAAGACGGATCTCGTCAAGAAGAAGATTCTTCCCCAAGCGACTTACAACAAAATCAAGGACAAGATCATCGCGAAACAGAAATAGGAGGCATGGGCTGGAGTCGCCATTGGTGATGGCTCCGGCCCTTTCTTTCACACCTCAACCTCGCGTCATCTCAAAGGAGCACGTATGGGTCTGTTGGACAATCTCGAAAGCATGGCAATGAGCAAGATCAGCGGTTCGAATCCCGAGGCGTCGGCAGTTCTGGAAATGATCCAGAACCATCCGGGCGGGATTAGCGGCCTGGTGCAGGCCTTTCACAGCAACGGACTAGGAGGCGCGGTGAACTCCTGGATCGGAACCGGCCCCAATCAGTCCATTACTCCTGAGCAAATCCAGCAGGTGCTGGGCTCGGGGCCGTTGCAAGGCGTAGCGCAAAAGTTGGGCGTTTCCCCGGAACAGGCCAGTTCAACGCTTTCGCAGCTGCTGCCCGAGGTGATGAACCACCTCACGCCCAACGGCTCGGTCCCGGAACATTCCAACTTGTTGCAAATGGGCGAGAGCCTGCTGGCATCACTCGGCAGGACTGGCACGGAGAGCTAAGGAATCTCTGATTAAGCTCAACGAAAGATAAAAGCAGGTCCCTCGACTTCGCGGAATTGCCCAAGAACGGGCAATTCCGCTTCGCTTGATTACATAACGACGTTGGCTCGATCGCAGAGTAAGTTGGAAGCTGCGAAAGTCGACCAAGGCTCGACGAAGGAGCCAACGTCATGCTGATTATAGGCTGTGATTT
>Ga0187781_10001060_pt1 | contig 20679 bp, 23 predicted proteins | sample 0715_SJ02_MP02_2_FD_132447 | JGI IMG/M metagenome (GOLD analysis project Ga0187781, IMG submission 132447) | Tropical peat soil microbial communities from peatlands in Department of Meta, Colombia - 0715_SJ02_MP02_20_MG | ecosystem: Environmental > Terrestrial > Soil > Wetlands > Peat | place... | reverse complement strand
GCTCAAGCCATCGTAGGCGCGGCCAACTTCTTCATCAGCACCATCTGTGCCATAGATGGGCAGCAGCCCGCGACGGTCTGCTCCCAGTCCTATGCCACCCTCCCGCTCTCCTTCGCAGTTAACTCTCAGTCCATCCGGCAGGATTTGATGAGCATCCCGGCATCAAGCGTGGATCTGAAATGGACCGTCTGAGCAAGGCCTTCGTCATCCTGGCAGCCGTTGGAATCGTCGTCGCCATTTATCACGGCTACGATGAGGTAACCAACTACTCGGCTCCAGGGACCGGCGTCTGCAACGTGAACAGCGTCGTCTCGTGCTTGAGTGTCTTCCAGAGCGGGTACACCAAATTCCCTCCCGGCCCCTACGGGATTTCGATGTTCGTCTACGGGCTCATCTGGTTCCCCCTTATGGTTGTATTGGGCGTCTGGTTCGGCAGGCGGGAGGGGACCTTAAACGGAGAAATCCTGGTCCCGGTCCTGATGGTGGGGAACCTCTTCACCATCTACCTCTGGTATCTTGAGATTGCAGTGATTCACGCATACTGACCGGTGTGCATCAGCATGTACGTACTCAACTACGCTATGACAGGCCTGGCGGCAAAGCAGCTGTTCTGATATCGGTGGCACAGCCACCAAGCGTGCCTCTCGGGGAAACGCCTAGGACGCAAGAGTGGCCGTCAGATAGTAATTTAAGCGGATTGAGAATCGGTGCGGCGCGGAGCTGTACACCAGCCTGTCAAGCGAAAGAGAGCTGCAGATATCAGTGACATACGGGGAGGCGAAGGTCGACTTTTCTGGATCTCCCGAGGTTGTGATGCGTTCACTCCACGAGTTCATATCAAAGGTCATCCCAAACATGGACCTCGCTCGGACGATAAGCGTCAACTTCTCGCTCAACGACCTGATTCAGATGTTCAAGGAGTACGTCAGGGTCACCCCCGAAGGCCCGAGGGTGTGGACCCAGGACAAGAAGCTGAGCGACAGGGACGTCATACTCCTGCAGCTTGTAGCTTCGCGGATCTCGCACCTGAGCGGCACTTCGGGAACGGACGCCATGGGGGTGTCCGAGATTGAGGGGGCGACGGGGCTCTATCCAAAGACGATAAGCTCGAGGCTCAGCGAGCTGACGAAGTCGGCGAACGTCGAGAGGGTGGGCTCGGACCAGGGCGGAAAGTACAGGATAACGACGGTGGGGGTCAGCAGGCTCGGGGAGCAGCTGGCGAAAAAGTTCAGGCCTGCCCCTTGAAGGGGTACTTCTGCACGTACCTGTAGTTCCTCATGCTGCCGTCCCTGAAAAGTGACCCTTCCCTCACCAGGTCCACCAGGGTGTGAGACACCGCTGTCCTGTCGTAGTGGTAGCCTCTCCTGCTCATCTCCTCGTGGACCTCGGAAAGCGCCCTGGGGGTTGCGAACCAACCCTCCTTCCACATGGTTGTGATTACGCTTCTACTCGTCTCTCCCCTGTGCTCATCCAAATCAGAAACCTGAGGTTCGACCAACATCGGCTCCTTTGATGACATGCCGGCCAGAACGCTTTCCACGGCCTGCTGCAACCTGTCTTCGGCAGTGGTGATTTCAACCTCCCACGAACCGCGTTTGAGTCGGACCGTGACTCTGTTCTGTTCTGCTGACAATTCGGATACTAGTTGTTCCTGTTGGGCAAGATGCCCATATATGAACAGTTGTCGCCCCACGCAGAGCGGGTCCTTGGTAGCCAAATACCCGTCTTCTGTGATTGGGTGATTAGGAACCGCTCCCACGGATCATCCGTGCGCTGTGAGACGAGCCGCGAGGGTTCGTTGGTCACCTGTCCGCGCCCTCGGGGCCGACCAGTTGCGCATTAACAACATGCGCAACTGATATATAGTGCGCAACATGCCCACCATGCGCGCAACATGGCCATAGCAGCCTCCCCCACACTGGAAGACGAGCAGCTCGCCATGCTGGACGCCCTGGCGGAAGAGTTCCAGGAGGCGTTCCAGGAGCTGTCGGCTCGCGCCGAGCGCGAGCTTCCGGGCAGGACCTTCGTCTTCAGCAGCTACGGGAGGGAGCTGTATCCGTACTTCGAGGCGACAGACGCAGACCAGGTCCCTGGGTGCATAATTCCCGTCAAAGAAGGGCGACCGGTCGCGTCCGTCGACTCGACGTGTATTCTCGTGGGGGAGACCGCCCAGGGTGCGCTGTACGCTGCGAGGACAGCGGTGGGGATTTCGATGGAGGGCTCGCTGAGGCGCTTCTTCAGGCTCGGGCCGATACTAGTCTACGCCAACTCCTCCGGCCTGTCCGGGTTGATTCCGAGCATCCCACCGACGGAAATGGACCTCCTGCTCTCTGACCATGCAGTTGCTGAGCGGTTCATCAGGAACACGATTGAGCGCAGGGTAGTAGAGGCCCTTGCCAGAAGCGACGGAGACAGCATAATAGTGGCGGACGGGTCTCTGAAACACCCGATGGGTCAGCTGTTGCCGACCGTCCTGCGGAGACTGGGAAAGGGGAGATGCTTTGTGGGGTTCTCGAAGTCAAGCAACCTCATCGTGTCCGAGGGGGCGGTCAGCGCCCTCTCCACTGCGAGGGTCCCCTCCTTCTGCCCCCTGTCAGGGGGGGACGTGACGACACTGCTCGCGAAGTTCACACCTGATGGACTCGTATTCAGACTTGACCTGTCAGGCCCCGAACCGCCTGAGAAGACCCTCGGGAGAATCCTGTGGAACGACGCATTCGCCTCTGGCTACCCGGATTCGCTGCGGATTGCACATCATCTCTCCATCTTCTCAAAGGCAGAGGATCAGGCTCTCAAGGCCTTCGTGACAAAGCGCTTCCGGGTTCATCAGCTGCACACATTCCCCCTCAGGAAGATCGTACTGGGGGGCTTCAAGGGGGGCGCCTAGACGTTGAAGATACTCAGGAAGGAGTCGGACGACATTCTTGTGGTCGCATCTCCCCGCGAGAAGGTAAGGATTGGGGACTACATTGTCGCTTCTGAGCCGGAAAGGAGCCTCGTCCTCCAGGTCTATGACGAGAAGTATCTCGATGTGGAGGGGATTGAGGAAGAGATCGCCCGCGAGGAGATTCTTTCGGCTTCCACGCCAGGAGTCACGTCAGACCCAACTGAGCTGACGACGATATCGACACTGATCCGGGACATGAGAATCCTGCTCTGCAAGTCCAGAGGGACGATTTCAGGAGGCAGGCTCACTCCCAGGGCGAACTGGATGCCTTCGCGGACGTCCTCCAACGTGTCCCGCCTCATGATCGACGAACTCGGAGGGGCTGTGGAGCCGCTCGGGGCCAGGGACATACGCCTCGGGACGGTCGACTCGGAGTCGGGCTTCAGCATACCAGCCGAGGCGTTGGATGGACGTATCACGGTCATAACAGGGAGGAAGGAGTCCGGGAAGTCGCACCTCGCCAAGATACTTCTCCGGGGGCTTTTGGAGAACGGCGCCTACGCCGTGGTCTTTGACCTCAACGACGAGTACGGCTCGATAGGCCAGAGGAAAGACGGCAGAGAGACCGCCGAAGGACGCAAGGTGAGGGTCCTTCGCCCAGGGCGGGACCTGAGGTTCTCCCTCGCCTCCGTGGGACTCCGTCCGATAACCAACCTGTTATCGCATTCTCTGGACATGCCCGGGACCTCGTTGCGAGAGTTTACCAAGATCTGGGAACAACTCGACAACAGGGACGAGCTCACGCTCGCTTCCCTCGAAGCTGGCATCCAGCAGTGGAGGTGTAACGAGTTCGTAAGGGACGCCCTCTTCGCCAGGTATCACACCATCGCCTCATGCGGCCTCTTCACCGACTCCGAGCACCAGCAGTTCGACCTTCAGGACTTCTTCACTCTGAACAAGGCGGGGGGTGCGATGGTCGTCTCTCTCAGCGGAGTCTCCCCCCTGAACAGGAAGATGGTGGTAGAGCTCATCCTCTCGAAACTCGTGGAACTCCTGGAGCGTCGGAGAATCCCCCCCGTCTTCCTTTTCGCCGAGGAGGCTCATCTGTACCTCAGGGACACCTACTGGGAGGACCTGATCACAAGGATGCGGCACTTCGGCGTGTTCACCATCTTCGTGACCAACCAGCCGGACGCCATCGATCAGAAGATCTACCGCCAGGTCGACAACATATTCCTCTACAGCTTCAGCAACGACGCCGACCTGAACCTGGTCTCGCAGGCATCCATGGCGGACTCGGACACTGTGAGAGCCATCGTCAGGACCCTCCCCCCGCGCATGTGCCTCCTCCTGGGGTACGCAGTGAGGAACCTCCCCGTGGTCGTGACCATCGATCCTTTCGACTCGCCAGCCACCGGGCAGACCAGGCGGTTCTTCCCTGAGTCGCTCGAAGTCAGCCCTCAACCAAGCTGAACCATCCTGGTCGACCATGTGGGGTCAGTCCAGGGCCTGGACGACCATGTACGACCCAGCCATCATGGTTACGCTCCCACAGTCGCTGGTGCAGGCAAGGTCGATCTGGAGGGTTGCCCCCTTAGGCCCGGATGATACCACGCCAGAGAGCCCGGGGGTCTCATAGACGGGGGGTGCGACCCCGAAGGAGAGACTGTTCTGGGTGGCGATTGGAGTTCCCGCCGTTACCACACAGTTTGTGGGGAGGTACCCCCCACCTTCTGGCTCTGACACGGGGGCGCAGGCGATGACCAGCGAGGCACCTGCAGGGAGGGGGTGGACCTCGAAGTTGTAGTGCTCCGTTCCAATCGAGGGCTCAATGACAGTGAACGCGTAGAACGCAAAGGTTTCGTTGGCAGGGAGGTTCACCGCAAGGCCCGAGGACGAGTACTGGCCCGGCAGACTGGTCGAAATTCGTGTCCTGTCCCAGGACGTGATGGACACGTCAGGGGCACAAATCAATGTCGTATTCACTTGCCTGACTGCCTCCCCGTTGGGACAAGCAGATGGGAAACCCACAATCGACGTCCAGTCAACCTCCCCGTTCTGGGGGGCGTACCAGAAGGTGTTCCCACGCCCCGTCACGAGCCCCACAGAGCTTCCCGGTGGATTTCCCGCGAGTATCTGGGCGTACTTCGAAGCACAGGTCGCGTTCCCTGGGGAGCAGATGCCCTTCGGTATCAGGTATTGGACCAGGACTGAACTTCCAGGCGGGATAGAAACGGCCGCCAGAACCGAGTACACGGTCCCGTTCGGGTATCTGAGCAGGAGGTGGTTTAACGACACCGTCGCGGGGCCTTCGTTGGTCGCGAGAAGGCCCCCGATTGTAGACGCGAATACCAGCGACTCCGCGCCCCTCTGTGATGCCGCCTGAAGGGCCGATTCCTGGGCTGCGGCCGTCTGCTGTTCCAGTCCCGACGCATACGCGAGGGAGCCAAGTGCCATTATGAATACGAGGACAAAGAAGATGGTTCCCAATACGGACGCGACCCCTCTGCTACTCCCTGACCGCAGCCCCGTTCACCCTCCTAGGCCGGCGCCACCAGCACCCCAACTGCCTGCTGGGCCCCGGCCGAGGTGGTCACGGTTATTGTGCAAGTCGAGCCGATTCCGAAGACCGAACCAATTATCATGATCGCGACGTCTGTCGCTCCCCCGGGCTGGACGGGATAGTCTATCGTCACCGAGCCGGGGTCCGTCGCTGTCTCAGGACACGTTCCGCCCGACTGCGCCCCGGTTGCGATGTCGTAGACGGAGTAGCAATAACGTGCGGTGTCCGGGACCTGGGTGGTCGATACCACGAAGGAAGATATTGGGGTCTGTCCGAGGTTCATCACGGTCAACCTTTCTATTGCTAGGTATGCCCCCTGGCGGATGCTTTCGTCCTGGACCGCAACGGAAGGCCCACCGAGGCTTGAAGCGAGCGGGAGAACCGCGCCAAGGACCAGGGCCGAACCACCAGCGGCGATGCCTATGAGCACGAACGCTTCGACATAGGCGGACACGCCTCTCCTTCTCCTACGACTCAATCTCGACTTCGTCCCCCGCCGAATCCGCAACAATCACCGTCTGCCCGGAGGCGTGCGCGCACTTCGTTACCATGAGGGTGTACGTCCCCAGGCTCCCTGGACCGAGGGGAGCGTAGCTCCCCGCATACAGGGACTCGTTGAGGATTATCTCGGCGGGGGTGAATGGCGATTCTCCATAGTTGTAGACTGCGATCCTCACCGTGGTTCCCTCATGGTACCCCCCAAACAGAGGACACGACACGGAGGGTGACACCGCCACGTAGACCATTCCTATCTGGGTCCTGTCCGACGCATCCTGCGTTAGTGCGCTGAGGGAGGCGGAATCGTTTGCCAGGGCGAACTGCCCCAGCGCCGAAGATACCACAACACCTCCGATTGCAAGTGTCACTCCTACCATGAGGACCGAAGCGTAGAGTTCGCTTATGCCCCCCCGACGGCTCGTGCCAAAACGCAGGGAGGGGCTCATGCCGAGCCCCTACTGGGAAGTGACCACAACCTGAGCTGAGGCCGAACCAAAGAGCACGTTGACTGTGATGGGCTCCCCCGCGACCCAGAATGTTGGAATGGTGCCGATGGAAGACAGTGGTGCGTTAAGGACGAAAGACGTCTGTCCCCCCGGTTGGAGCGTGAAGGTGTTGGTCTCGAAAGTCAGGGGGTTGTCCGGTTCGGGCTCGCCGTCGGGCCCTCCCACAGTCCAGATTGCAGGGCCCCCCGAGGTGATGCTGCAGGGGGCCTCGCAGGCGGGGGGTGTGGCCGCGCCCGTGTCGGTGCCTGCGAAGACCACTTGACAGGAGGACGGGGTGCAGGAGATTTGGCTTCCGCCGTCGTTCTTGATGGAAATGGAGACTGCCGAGGGAGGATCGACTGCAGCGGCCCCCGCCCTCATCGCGGCGCCTACCACCATGATGCTGGTGCTGGTTGTCGCACTGGTGACGAGGTTGTAAATGGAAGCGCTGACTATGCCGCCCACCCCAAGAACGGCCGCGATGATGATGAACAGGTCCATGCTTTGTGAGATCGCCGCGCGTTCTTTCCGTATTTTCAACGTTGAATCAGGCGAGTCCGCCTATTAACAGCCAACCAATCCCTGGCTAGAATCCGAGGGAGTGGAGGAGCAGGTGCAAGCCCACCGGCGAGGTGGCGGCTACCGCCGCCACTGCGAGCGCGACGTTTACCGAGGCCTTCAGCGTGTTCTTCACAGTAAATTCTGTGATCTTAGCGCTGATCAGACCGAGGGCCGCGGCGGATACCACGACCAGAAGGTCTGAAATTTGCCCAAGAGGAATTTGCAGTGGACTCCCCTGCGTCGAGCTTGGGCCCAGGCCTGCAAATACTGGCCTAGCCACCCTGTTCAGGGACGAAAGCACGCTCCCCACAAAGCTGATACCGAAGGTGAGCATCAGGGGGGAGACGTACGATAGAACCACATACGGCCTGATTTCTGCTGCCGCCCCCCTCTTCATTTCAGTCATCCTGTCTGTGAAGCTCGAGACCTGATAGACCGTGTCGATGGTCCCACCCCCCGTTTTGCTCATCTGTCCCAGCAATAGGAAAGCCAGTTTCCCAAGCTTGCTCCTGCACTCCACTCTGACTTCTTCGAGGGGAACACCAGCCTTCAGTTGAGAGGTCACGCGGGACAAGAGCCGATCGAACTGCGAATTGTATCTCGTGCTTGCCTGGATAGCGAGGACTGCCCTTGCAAGGTCGTATTCATGGCGTTTGTACTCCAAGAGGTCCTTGAGAAAGCGGACGAGCCCAGCTTCTATGGCCTTCGACTGGGCGATCTGCCCTCTGACCGACAGACCGTAGGCTACGAAAAAAATTAACAGGGCTGCTCCCACAGAAGCCCAGACCCCGGCAAAGAATCCCGCCGCCAGCGACCCGACGACGGACACCAGGATGCTCCTTCCGGCCCTCCCCCTGACCGGTTCCTCCCGTACCGGCTGCATTCTCCCCGCCATGAAGAGAAGCGCTACTGCAACCAACGGAACCACCAGCAGGGTGAAGAGGACAAGGCTGGCAGCCGAGAAGCTTGGGGAGAACAGACTCACTACCGTCAGCAGCAGGGGGACCACCCCGAATACCGTTATCATCACGCTCCCAACAATCCCGACCCTGGACACGTACCGAGCCCATCCCTCTTCGAGTCCCCTAAGGAGGGTACCGCTCTCTCCGGTTAGGTACAGCGCGACGTCCCCGCCACTCCTCGCCTTACTGGTGTACCCCAGCAGGAAGTCAGCGAACCTCCCGGACGGATGGTTCGAGGCCAGCCTTTCGATGGAATCGTTGGGGTCCATTCCGAAGATGGCCACGTCCCGCCTGACCAGCTGAGCCTCCCGCTTTATCGACGCGAACATTTCCGAAGTTGCCATGTCTCGAAGGATAGAGTAGAGTGGAATGCCTGCCCCTGCGAGGACGTTCACGACCACCGAGAAGAAAGGGAGCTCCCTCTCTACCCCTTCCCGCCGTTGGGCGATTCTGTCTCTGAGCCGCAGTTCGGGCATCAGGAGGAGGACGAGCGGAGTGAACGCGACCAGGGCTGCCAAGGGCGTGACCAGCATGCCGAGCAGGGCTGCCACAGGGATTGCCACCATGGCAGAGGTGAGTGCCTGAGCCACAGATTCCGTCGCCAGCACCATAGGATTGGTAATCTGTCCGCATCGAAAAAGCAGGGGGGTTAGTCTGGTCTGCCTCCAGCGCACCAGCCGGGCCATCAGAGGGGGGCGCATCAAGAACAGAACTGGTGAACGATTTACTCCTTTCCTCATTGCTTGGACTGCCCGCGCCCTGCTTCCTCGATCGCGAACTCCCTTACCATCCTTGATAGGTCCTGAGGGGTGAGCTCGGCTCCTGCGATTCTCCCCGAAATGCGCGCTGCCCTTACGGCCAAGCTCCCCTGTACCGCGTCCGGTGACCAGCCGTAACTCTCGGCGATTTCGTTTAGCCTGTAGGAACGATCCAGCACCTCCGCCGGGGTCGTCGGAGTGAAGGAGTCAGAAACGGGGTCGTACCGGAAGACGTTGATGATCTCGTGAGCGTCTTCCCCAGAAGGCTTGAGCTCGTCGACGCTCACCACCCGACGTACGACCCGCCCGTCCTGGAGGACGACCTTCCTCATGGTGGCAATCGCCGTTATGTCCCTGATGTGCCCCGCCGAGAATCTCATGGGCGGGGTCGTCAACCGCTGGACGCACCGCTTTGCATCCTCCGCGTGCATCGTCGTCATTGTCGAGAACCCCAGGGTTATCGCCGCCGCCACCGTCTCCGACTCTTCTCCTCGCATCTCCCCGAGGCTGAGGATGGTCGGGGAGAATCGGAGGGCGAGCTTGAGGAGTTCAGGGAGTCCGTACTCGTAACGGACTCCGGTGGGAGAGAGGCCCGCCCGGTGCGTCCTTGTCTTGAGCCTCTGCCAGTGAAGATGGTCCGGGAGGTTGATCTCGAGTACATCCTCGGCGGTGACTACCTTGCACTTCGGATTTGCGAGGGCGAGAATGGCGTTCATCAGGGTGGTCTTCCCCGAGTTAGTTTCCCCTGCGATCAGGACGTTGGTCGTCCGCTCGAGGAGGAGCCAGAAGTAGGCCGCCATCAGGACGGAGAGGGTCTTGTGGGAGTGTTCTTCCTCGTAGGTGTAGGAGATTTCCGAAGAGCCCCGCGACCAGGGATTCGGCCATCGCGCCGGCTCCGGAGAAGCGAGCTGGGCGAGCGTGATCGGGCGCTCCCGCTGCTTCCTGATGGTGTAAGTCGAGCCTGGCCTGGATATCTCGTCCCCAAGGGTGGCTGTCACTCGTCTGTCCGACGCGCCATGGAGGGTCACTTCGAGGGAGGGCTGGGCGAGAGACACGGTCGTCCCGCCGAGTTGGGCGAGCCTTCTCACAAAAGCCTGGAGCCTTTCCTCTGAAGAGTACACCACGTCCGTTTCCATGAACATATACTCGCCGAAGTTCCTGTGCAGAACGCGCACCGGGCGGTCGTACCTGACAACGGAGATTTCCTCTAGGTTATCATCGTTCACGAGGGGGTCGATCTCCCAGAATCCTTCGAATTCCCGCATCAGATAGTACAGTAGTTTCTGGTACGCCCCCCGCACGAGGGGGGCGAGTCCTGTGCCTTCGGCTGTCTTCGACAGGTACAGGGAGACCACATCCCGAGGATTCCCTTCAGCGTCCACGGGGATGGAGTCGATGAGGTCCGCCTTCAGCAGCTCGAGGGCCTTCCCCTCTTCGTCGGAGAGTCTCGGAGGGCGGACAAGGTATCTGCCGACGCCGTCCTCTTCCACGACGAACACCTCTGCTGAGGCGTCGGGCGGGGCGCCGGCCGGGACCCTGTAGGTGTCGAGCACTCCGCCGATCTCTTCGGGAGGCTCGAGTTTGTGGAGTTCCTGGACCCTCCCATCGACCCTCAACTGCGGCCCGTTGTCACGCCTAAGAATCTGCCAGGCCCTCGACATTCTATCCCTCACGGGAGGCCCGTCTTTTAACGCGCCACAGTTTCTGGGCGGGGGGGCAGGGGGGGCTGTTGTCGTGAGGGCAAAAGGATTTGAAATCGGGGACACCCCTCTCCGCCGTTGAAGATCGAAGAAGTGGGAATTGAGCCCCCAGAAGGGGAACAGCTCATCGTCGGCCAGTCGCATTTCATAAAGAGCGTAGAGGACATCTACGAGGCGCTCGTAACGTCGATGCCCGGGATAAAATTCGGGGTCGCCTTCAACGAAGCCTCAGGGAAGGCGCTTGTCCGGTTCGAAGGCACAGATGAGGCGCTCGCGAAGCAAGCCTGCGATTATGCATCCAGGTTAGGAGCGGGGCACGCCTTCGTGGTCGTCCTTTCGGGCGCCTTTCCGATCAACGTGCTCAACAGGCTCAAGGCCGTAGAAGAGGTCGCGCAGATATACTGCGCTACCTCCAACCCGGTCACGATCATAGTCGCAGACACCGGGAAGGGGAGGGGCATCCTGGGTGTTGTTGACGGCGTCTCACCGAAAGGGGTGGAAGGGGCCCAGGACAAGCAGGAGAGGCGAGAGTTTCTCCGTAAGATTGGGTACAAGAAATGATTCGGCTGTAGTTCGACCGGGTCTTCGCTGGCCTGCGCGGGTGTGGGGACAAAAAGTCTCATGGGCCGTCGTTATGGTGCCAGGATTACGGGGTTAGGGACATGATTCATGGGGACGTGGGGGCCACCCAGGCACGAGGGTCTGAGGGGTAGATGGCGGCCGCGGAAGCCGGGCGACTAGAGCATTAGGTGGGCCACGTGCAGTACAAGTGGACCGTCCTTACAGTGACCACCATCGGCGTGCTGATGAGCGGCATCGACGGCCGAATCATGATTGTAGGCTTGCCTACCGTGGCGGCGGCGCTACGGGCCGACGCCGAGCAGGCCATCTGGTTCACCCAGGCGTACACCATAGGCAGCACGGTTGCCCTTCTCTTCATAGGAAGGGTGAGCGATATGTTCGGCAAGGTCCGGATTTATGCAATGGGGTTTACAGTTTTCACAATCGGGTCGCTGCTCACCGCACGCTCCCCCTCCCCCGATGCCTTCATCGCAGCCAGGATGGCGCAGGGACTTGGTTCGGCCGCCCTTTTTGCAAACAGCGCGGCCATAATCACCGACGCATTCGGATCCACCGAACTAGGCACGGCCCTCGGGATAAACCAGATAGCGTTCAGGGCGGGTGCCATGGCTGGGCTCACGATAAGCGGCTTCATACTTTCCGTCCTGGCCTGGCCATTCCTGTTCTACGTGAACGTCCCGATAGGCATCTTCGGGACTGTTTGGGCTCTGAGGCGGCTGAAAGAAACGGGCAAGAGGGCCAAAGCCCCTCCGATGGACTGGACGGGATTCGTCACATTCACTGTCTTTATCGCTGCCCTGCTCCTCGCCCTGACCTACGCCGCCTACGGCTTCGCGTCGGCCTGGCTGTCCGAGCTTCTCTTCGTCGTCTCCTTCGCCTCCCTGGGGCTCTTCGTTCACACGGAGCTGCACAGGGAACACCCGTTGCTTGATCTAGAGCTTCTCAAGATCAGGGAGTTCACCGGGGGGATCATCACAGGCCTGCTCAACTCCGTGGCGTGGGGCTCGTTCATGCTGATCATCAGCCTGTACCTCCAGCTGGTGGAAGGGTACACACCTTTCGGGGCGGGGGTGGCGATACTTCCGTTCGACGCCGCCTTCCTAGCTCTAGGACCGGTAAGTGGGCGTCTGTCGGACAGGTATGGCAAACGCCCCTTCACAACGGCCGGCCTGGCCGTGATAAGCCTGGCCCTCTTTCTGTCAGGCACCATCGGAGTATCGACCCCATACCCGATGGTAGCGCTCTATCTGGTCATTGGTGGCGCCGGCCTCGGACTATTCGCTTCTCCCAACATGAGCTCCGTCATGGGCTCGGTGCCGGCCAAGAGAAGGGCCGTCGCCTCAGCACTACGTGGAACCTTCTTCAACGTCGGGTACACTATAAGCATCAACCTGGTCATTCTGATCATGACCTTCAACCTTCCTCTTTCGAGCATCACCCAGATCATCTCTTCGATGACCCCCACGGCTCTGACGCTTGCCCAGAGGGAAGCGTTTGATGTCGGGATTAACCACGTCTACTTCGTTATGGCGATCGTGAACCTCATCGCCATCGTACCGAACTTGCTCCGGGGGAGGAGGGTGAACCTCGAAGGGGAAGAAGGCCCCGTAGTCACAGCCTCTCAGGACGTAAGGCCCTAGCGGCTACCTCGGCTGCTGAAGTCGGGGCATGAACGGTCGGTTCTGCCAACCAGAGCGCCCAAGTGGGGACGGGGTGGTACCGAGCGAATCTCCGGTACCGGGTGTAATCGGTATACGGGGTCGTGCCTTCTTGAGGGAAGCGATTCACTTGTCACACTCTGGGAGGTGAATAGTAGCCAATATACACGCTGCAAGTGATATGTCACACTTTCACATATCCCCCACAATATTATCTGGAATTATGTTCCATCTCCTTAATAGGGGGCCCCCCCTTTCGATATGCCGGTGCAGGGGTTGTACACCAGTGCGGAACAGGCGACGGTACCCACCTGCGGAGTGTGTGGTCGGAAACTGGGAGTAGGATTCTACTATTCCTGCCACATCTGCGGTGCCAGCTACTGCTACGCCCACGCGCCCGCCAAGTGCGATCACTCCAAGCTGAAACAGGTGGCCCGAAAGGCTCCCCTGACAAGATAGGAATATACCTCGGCCTCCGCGCGAGTCCCATTGTGAAGGTCTACCTTTCTGTCCCGATGATATCCAACAGAGCACTGCCGAGGGCCACGCTTCTGGCCGAGGCGATCGCAGACTCGGGGAACGAGTTGACTTCGCCCTGGGTCCTGGGGCGGATCGAAGGGAGCGCATCATCTGTCAACGTCTTCCGCAGGGACAGAATCGGCTCCGAAGAGTGTGATGTCCTCGTGGCGGACGTGACGGAGCCGAGCATCGGCGTTGGGATGGAAATAATGGCGGCCTACAAGGCAGGAAGGAAGGTAGTGTTGATCACCAAAAAGGGGAACGTCACCTCGAGGATGCTCCAGCACATGGACGGGAAGGAGACGCTTGAGTATGAGGAAGAATCAGAAGTATACGAGGGGCTCAGGAGGATGCTGAAGGAGATTGACCGACAGAGGCGGGACGCACAACCGATTTAAGTGTCGTGAGGGGCGCCGCCATAGCCATGAAAGCAACGGTGACTTCGAAGTCCGCTCCTGCACCCATAGGCCCCTACTCGCAGGGTATCGATGCGGGGGTGGTCTACTGCTCCGGTCAGGTCGGCCTCGACCCGTCGACCGGCAATCTCGTAGAGGGGGTCGTCGCCCAGACAGGCAGAGCGCTATCCAACATCAAGGCAGTCCTCGCGGCAGCGGGGATGGGGCTAGGCAATGTGGTGAAGACTACTGTTTTCTTGGTGGACCTGGGGGAGTTCTCAAAGATGAATGACGAGTACGGAAGACACTTCACTGCTCCGTTCCCGGCCCGCACCACGGTGCAGGTGGCTGCCCTGCCCAAAGGGGCCAGGGTGGAGATAGATGCTGTAGCAGTCAGGTAACTTCAGCCTCTCGGCTATCGATGGTTCTGGCGGGGCGTGTCGGGCCCCACGCCTCTGGGCCCACCATCCTTGGGCGGTTTATATCCTGGGCGGCTTTGAAAGTGAATGTGCGGCGAAGGTGGCTGCTTCTCTTCTTGCTTCTGTTCGTCCTGTTCTACGCAGCCATCCTCTACAGTACCACGCAGCCGGTTGGCGCATTTACAAGCGCACCCTACTTGCCAACTGCGACGAACTTCCACTTCGCATTGACATATGGATTCGTGGGGAGTCTGCTCGCGGCGGGAGTAGCCACCGTGGTCCTACGAACCCTGTATGTCGGAATCAAGCGTCTTTACTCCTGATCCAATGATGTCGACGAGCCACCCCGCCCGCCAGGATTCGGCGCACCTGTGGGTTGGGCCTGGAGGGGCGCGCTGGCTTTATATTGAGCAAGGGACAATTGGGGGTGTGAAGGGAAGGAGCAGCATCCCGGTCATCGGGCTCGTACTGGCAGTGATGCTCGTCGCGTCGTCGGCGGCCGCCGCACAGCCGGTCAGTGGATTCGCGTCCTACAGGGTCACTCTGTCATCTCCCACCGGGGAACGCTCCACTCTGTTGAACGAAAGCTACACCCCGTCCGACAGGGTTGGCTATTCAGATTTTGTCCTGCAGCTGACTGGGACCCAGCAGAACTTCACCTACTCAAGGCTGGTGAACGCGTCGGAAGACCTTCTGCCGTTCCTCCCAAGTGTTGCTCCCCAGTCGCTGGAGTACAGCAACGGCACGAGGGATAGTCTGCATGTGAACTTGACATCTTCCGGAACGGCCAAAGTGATATTCGGAGGGAGCCAATATGTCCTCAACGTGCTGGCCGTATCGGTCGCCGCGTCCTATGGAAACAGGAGTGCCAGAGCAAACGGCACGGTGGAGACCTTTCCGTCCGCCCTCGTATACTCCGCAAGCGTATCGGGCGGCTCGGACCGACTCAACGTGACACTTCAGGCGACCGACCTCCCGTTGACCTCCCCTGGCTCTCAGATGCCCGCCGCTACCTACGTCGGAGCGGGCGTAGGGGTGGGTGTTGCCGCCTTGGGCGGGATTTTCCTGATAAGGCGAAAAGAAAGGAAAAGGGACCAGCCGAAAGAAAAACCGCTACACTGGGTAGACTGAAGCCTCAGAAATGAGCTCTCCCGTCATCGAATTCGACGGAGCCGTCAAGGCTTATGGGGACAAGAAAATAGGCCCGGTCAACTTCTCCGTTGAGAGGGGGGAGATCTTCGGTTTCCTCGGCCCCAACGGGTCCGGGAAGACCACCTGCATCAGGATGTTGCTTGGCCTCGCCAGGCCTTCGGCCGGGAGGGTACGGCTGAGGGGGCTGGATCCGCTTGGCGACCACATAGGTGCCCTCACGGGGGTGGGGTATTCTCCTGAGCTCCCGAACATCCAGGCATTCATGACCCCCCGGGAGGTTCTGGCGCTGTCTGCGAAGGAGATTGGGCTGGACTCGGGCGTCAGGGCGGAGATAGACAGGGTGCTCGAGGACGTCGGAATCATCACGTATGGGGACTCGAAAGTGAGCAGGCTGAGCAAGGGAATGGTGCAGAGGCTGAGCGTGGCCCAGGCACTCATCGGGTCTCCCCAGACTCTCGTCCTTGACGAGCCGATGATCGGGCTCGACCCCGCCGGGACGGCGCACCTTAGAGAGACGTTCCTAGAATATGCGAGGGGCGGGGGGACGATACTGATGTCTTCCCACATGATGTCCGAGGTCGAGGGCATGTGTTCCTCCGTAGGACTGATCCACGGCGGGAGGCTCCTCTTCAGGGGGACCCCCCGGGAAATGATTGGGGCGATGCTCGACTCCAGCGAGGTCCGCATCGAAGCAAAGGGAATGTCGGCCTCGACGGTCGAGTCCATTCGGAGGCTCGAGGGGGTGCTGGCGGTCGAAGAGGTTCCAGGGGGGTTGAGCGTAAGGGTGGCTCGCGGCGTGGAGGCCAGACCTGAAATCTCGAAGATCGTCATACAGGGCGGAGCCGAGCTACTTACGATTCGAGAGGGGGACAGGATGCTCGAGAAGGCGTACATCGAGGCGCTGAAGGACGGTACTAATCAGACCTAGCAGGGTTCTGACCTTCGACCTACGAGGTCAGAAGGGCCCTCGCAAGGAAGAAGGTCCTGGCCATGGTGGCGTTCATAATCCTCCTGGACACAGTCCCCTACTACATCCTTTCGAACTCTGGGTCCACCCTGATACCACGGCAGGTCTACCCGTACCTTTGGGTCGCTGTGGTCATCGCGCCGTTCCCCCTGTTCATGCAGTTCGTGGCGATCATGATCGCTGCGGGAGCGATGTCCGAGGAGTACGAATCAGGCACGGCTGAGCTCCTCCTCGCCAAGCCTGTGGGGAGGGGCGAGTTCTTCGCCGGGAAATTCCTCGGCGGGTACGTCCTGCTGGGGCTCCTCATACTCCTGAACGCCCTACTGAGCGTGGTAGCCGCGACCCTGACATTCGGAGCGCAGTCAGGGCTGGCGACCCTCCCCGGCGTCGTCCTCGTGGAAGTGTACTCGTCCGCCCTCTTCTTTTCGGTGGCCTTCATGCTCGGGGAACTTGTGAGGCGCTCATCCCTGGCGTACATCCTTTCGTCGGCCCTCATAGTCGCCAGTCAGATCATAGGGACCTATCTCTCGATCGCCTACGAGCTCACAGGAAACGGATTCTACGAATCGGTGCACGTGTATCTCCCCACCACCGTTGCGGGGGCCCTCCCTCCCCAGTACGAGCAATCTCTCCTCCCCTCCGCCGCCGGGAGGCTTTTCCAGCTGATACTGGGGCCCGCCATGGGGGTGCCCTCGGAGGCTTCTGCCGCTGTCATCGTAGGGCTTTACTTCGCAATCGCCACTGCCGTTGCCTTAACGTACTTCCGATGGGCGGACGTTGCGAGGCGAGTGAGTTGAGAGGCTCTAGGAGGAGAAGGAATGTTTCTGCTGTCTAGGACGCATTGAGGGGATTGCGCCCGGGTGCGGGGCCGCACCTTACGGGATTTGATCGATGTCTTCTAGCTTGTATGGATCGACAGGTCAAAAGGGACGGTGAGATGAAGACTGCCAACTTCTATGCTGGCGGTTCCCTTGACCCCCCAGTCCACACTTCCCCATGCCAGGATGTAACTCCCGAGGGTCTGAAATGCAGTCCTCCACCCAACGCCAATGGGGAAGACGAACGTTTGCGTCGATTGCGGGGCTAGTTCGTATTCGTGGGTGATCTCCCCGTTCTGCAAGTAGCTGCCGTTGGCGTATACGGAGTAGTTCGCCCTGTCCAAGGACACCGCGAAACCGTTAGGATTGTACACCACTGCGGCCAGGTCCAGACTTGGACCGCCGACGCCGAACCCTGTCACCTGTACCGATGTTGCCCGGATCTGGAGGTCACCGACCGTGGACCAGGGCGCGCTCACAGGGCGTGTCACGTAGCCGTAGTACAGGTAGGCGGGCATGACGACAAGTATCAACAACAGGAACAATGCGAAGGACGTCCTGTCCCTCTGAACGGACATGGGAATCTCTGGGATACCTGCCACCATTAAAGCGTAGGCCGGAGGTTAGCGAGATTTGGGGGCTGCCTTTGGTGTGTAGGCTTTGCGATAGGGCCCGCGGCTGCGCCTCCGGGCCTTCTTCTTCTGGGCGGCTCCTTCCAGGAGCCGGTCCTGTTCCTCGTTCAATCTCTCATCTTGGCGAAGGCCACGATGCTGACCATCCCCGCCACCCGGAAGGCGAGCTCCTTGTAGACCTGGGCCTCCTGCGAGTCCGGAAGGGCAGAAACCACGGGAACACCCAGATCGGACTGCTCGCGCACGGCAAGTGCAATCGGGATTTCGCCGAGGAAGTCGGTGTCCCGTTCCTTGGCGATCTTCTTCCCTCCCCCGCTCGAGAAAACGTAGGTCTTTTCTCCGCAGTGGGGGCACACGAAGTAACTCATGTTCTCGACGACGCCCAGGATCGGCACGTTGAGCCGCCTGAACATGGCAAGGGCCTTCGCCGCAATGTTGAGGGCCGCTTCCTGCGGCGTGGTGACTATGATAACCCCTCCAAGCGGTACCGTCTGAGCGAGGGTGAGAGAGGCATCTCCTGTGTTATGGACAAGAATGGAGTTGGCCACGAAATTCTCGTACTGGTCCACTTGGAGATCAAAGGTTTGCTCCTCCCCGGCAGGCACTATCGACTTGATTCTGGACAACTTAAAGGGCCTAAAATCATGTTTCAACGAGAATTGGAACCAGTAATTCACCACATGGCTTGCGCTCCGTCCCTCCGGTAGCGCTTGGTGTTCTCTGACCCTTGTCTTGACGATAGTCGACCGGACGCCGCTCATCAGGCAGAGTTCGCGGATTTGGGTCACTAGGGTCCCGTTTGTGCTCTCGACAATAGCCGTGTCCTGCAAGATGTTCCTCGTCACGTAAACACCCCGCCAGTCTGGTAGATTCTTGTTCGACTCGCGGTGCCTTATGTTCGCGTCTGCCTCCGAGTACCCTCTGATGAAGGCAAGCCGCTGGTCCAGAGGAAGGGAGTAGACCCAGCTCGGCACCCGTTTGTCTCTTGCCTTATGGTCAAGATCCAAAGCGGCGAACAGCTCCGCTAGAGGCGTGGAGGCTATTGCGAATTTTTCCCCATCATTGTCTTCGAAGATCTTGCACTTGAAGACCTTGCGGTACAAGTCCTCGTATGTCTTCCTGAACTTGCTGCCGCGGGGTTCGCAAATCCTGAGCCCCGCTAACCTTCTTCGTCCCCTTTGTCGCTTCAGGAAACCGTCCCCCACGAAGTGCCCGACTATCCTCATGAAATCAGTGTTAGTGGTGTTCGGAAGTTGTATGAACGAAGGATTGAATTCTATCTTGGGCAAAGGCATAGGGCGTCCTCCCTCCACACAGTTTGGCACAACGAGCCTGTCCCCGACTTTCAGCTGATCCAGCCTTACCCAGGAGTTATTCCTATGATATCGCAGAAATGGGTGGTTCGCACTCGCTACGATTTCTCTGTTAGGAGTAGTCAACCTGAAGACAGGTTGATAGCCCTGAGGGATTACACCGATGACGCGTCTCGGGACGAGGGCGGTCCCGTCATAGCTGAGGACGAATTCACCGACTTCGATCTTCTCGATGGGTTTGGGTATGTCGCTAGCGGTCAAGACCATTGTTCCAGCAGGGAGGCAACCCGGAGGAAGATCAGTGACGAGGTAGTCCAGCTCTCCCCAGTCCACCTGGGTGAGGAGCTGTCGGACGGCACCCGCCACCAGTGGCCCCCTCCAGATTACGGGCGTCTCCTCATTGTAGAAGAACCCGAGCGATGCGACCTTCACCCCGTACGCCACCGGAGGGATGATCCTGTCATCCTTGACCTGGGGAGGCGACTTGATGCCCATCATCAGGGGGATGTTGGGGCCGTACACGTCGGCGTCGAGTATCCCCACCTTCGCCCCCGACTCGGCCAGGGCGACCGCCAGGTTGACGGCTATGGTCGACTTGCCGACGCCTCCCTTCCCGCTTGCGACCGCTATGACATTCTTGACACCCTTCAGCATCTCCGAACCAGCGTAGTCCCGCGTTGCTGCAACGACAGACCCCGTCTTCATCTCGACCTCCTTGACGCCTGGGATGCCAGCGACCGCCGCCTTCGCGGACTCCTCAAGGCGGGTCCTCAGGGGGCATGCGGGTGTGGTGAGATTGAGGGTGAACGTCACTCTCCCCTCCTCCACCTTCACCCCTTCGACCATCTTCAGGGCGACAATGTCCCTCCCCAGCTCAGGGTCCCTAACCCCAGCGAGCGCGTCGAGGACCTCCTTCTCTGTGGGCATCTTGCCGAGCCAAACCGAGGGGCTTAAAATTCTAGCCCCACGAAGAGAGGATTTAACGTCCCGAGATTACGCTTCGTGCCGAGCGGATTGAACAGGATAGAGGTCATCCCGCTTCCGGGCATCCCAGAAGTCTCCAAGGGGGACGACCTGGCCGCACTGATCCTGGACGCCGTGGCGAAGAACTCTCTTGCCCTCGATGACGGGGACGTGGTCGTGGTAAAACACAAGGTCGTGTCAAAGGCGGAAGGGAGGGTCCTCAGGCTGGGCACCGTGGTCCCGGGGAGGAGGGCAAGGGCGCTGGCGAAGAATCAGGGAAAGGACCCCCGCCTGGTGGAGCTGGTACTCGCCGAATCGGTAAGGGTGGTGAGGGCCGGCCACGGCGTGATAATCACGGAGACGAGGCAGGGCTTCGTCTGCGCAAACTCGGGCATTGACCAGTCCAACGTAGGGAAAGGGTTCGTTGCCCTGCTCCCCTCCGACCCCGACCGCAGCGCGCACAAGCTTCGGAGGGAGCTCGAGAAGCGCACGGGAAGGCTCCTCGCCGTGGTTGTCTCCGACACCTTCGGGAGGCCCTGGAGGCTCGGGCAGACAGATGTCGCCATAGGTTGCTCGGGGGTGCTCCCGCTGGTGGAATATGCGGGCCGGAGGGACGGGTTCGGCTACGAGCTCCGTGTCACCGAGCCATCCGTCGTGGACGAGATCGCAGGTGCCGCCGAGCTCGCTATCGGGAAGTTGAATGGAATCCCTGCCGCCATAGTGAGGGGTGTAGAGTACGTCCGAGGGGAGGGGACCGTGAAGGAGATGCTGATGCCCCGGGACAGGGACCTCTTCAGGTGACTGGATGAAGGTGGTCGCCTTGGCCGGGGGGACCGGCTCGGCAAAG
>Ga0187781_10001058_pt1 | contig 20691 bp, 21 predicted proteins | sample 0715_SJ02_MP02_2_FD_132447 | JGI IMG/M metagenome (GOLD analysis project Ga0187781, IMG submission 132447) | Tropical peat soil microbial communities from peatlands in Department of Meta, Colombia - 0715_SJ02_MP02_20_MG | ecosystem: Environmental > Terrestrial > Soil > Wetlands > Peat | place... | reverse complement strand
CCTCACGCATCGGCCCCCGGCGAGGTCCATGGCGAAGAACACCTTCATGGTTTTTCGGCTGACCCCTCGAGACTTCCGGCAAGGGCATCGATCGCCTTGTGGATCCCCTCCCGCGCAAGATCGCCGGCAGTAATCCACTTGGCGCCCCTCCTCAGGAAGTCGAAGAAACGGAAGATGTTATCGGACAGGGGCTGCTGCGTCTCATCGAAGATAAACTCATCGATGAGCTTATCCCCTTCGAAGAGGTGCACGTGAAAAGCCACGCTCGCCGGCCTCACCACCGAGAAGTTTCCCCCTTCGCGCTCCTGGAAACGATAGATGAACACGTGGAGATATCGCGCCTGCCCCGGCGCCCGCGTAAAGGGGATCCCCCTTTCCTCGAGAGTTCCCCCCATTTCAGTGGCAATGACGTCCTCGGCGTTCTGATGAATCCGACCGGGCACGATCGGCCTGTGGCAGTAAGGACAGCTCAGCGCGCTGGGGTCCGTCAGCCGCTCTACGTAGAGTCCCATTGTCGCGTCTTGACCCTGGCTTAAGCCGGCCAGACCCGCTAACAAGACAATGAACGTGAAGAACGCGGCTGTCACGCGCATAGGGACACGAAATTCCTAAGGAGTCTGAGCCCTATCTCCTGGCTCTTCTCCGGATGGAACTGGGAGGCGAAGACGTTCCCCTTCCGGATGGATGAGGCAAACGTTATGCCGTATTCGGTGGCCGCAGCCGAAACGTCCTCGGTCGGATCAGGGTAATAGGAGTGCACGAAATAAAAATATGACCCTGTGGGGATGTTTTCAAGTATGCCGTTGGGCCGGAGGATGTCAATGCTGTTCCAGCCCATGTGCGGTATCTTCAGGGCCCCCTGGAACCTTGCCACCCGCCCCTTGATCACCCCCATGCCCTCCACGCCGGGCGCCTCGTCGGATGACTCAAGGAGGATCTGCATGCCGAGGCAGATGCCGAGGTACGGCTTCCCCGCCATGATCTCTCCCTTGAGGAGGTCGAAGAGGCCGAATCCTTTCAGGTTCTCGACGCACTTCCCGAAAGCGCCCACCCCGGGTACCACGAGGGCGGAGGCGCTGCGGATGGCAGCGGGGTCCCGCGTCACGACCACGGGCGCGCCTATGCGCCTGAAGGCATTCGTCACGCTCCTCAAGTTGCCCATGCCGTAATCTACGATGGCGATCATAAAGTGCCTTTCGTTGAAAGTGCCCCTTCTATCCTCTCGTCCTCGGTGACTGCTTCCTTCAGGGCCCTTGCGAAGGCCTTGAATATGGCCTCGATCCTGTGGTGCAGGTTCTCCCCGTAGAGCACATTCACGTGGAGGGTGATGCGTGCCTCGTTTACGAACCCCTGAAAGAACTCCCGCACTACCTCGCCGTCGAAGGCGCCGAGCCTGCCCTTGATCTCGCCCTTCCACACGAGGGCGGGTCTGCCGCTCAAGTCGATTGCTGCCATGCACAGGGATTCATCCATAGGGAGAAGGGAGTGGCCGTACCGCCTTATGCCGGCAAATCCGGGCAGCGCATCCCTCAAGGCCTTTCCCATGGCGATGCCCACGTCCTCTATGGTGTGATGGTAGTCCACGTCAATGTCTCCGGCAGCCTCCACCTCCACGTTGAAGAAACCGTGGCGCGCAACGAGTTCAAGCATGTGATTGAAGAACGGGATGCCAGTTGCGATCTTGTATCTGCCCTCGCCGTCGAGCTCCCACCTGACCCTTATCTCGGTCTCCTTCGTCTTTCTCTTAACCTCTGATAGGCGCCCCATCGTTTCCTCACCTAGACTATTACCTTATTAAGCGGGTATTCCACGATCCCTTCAGCCCCTGCTCTGCGCAGGGACGGGATGATGTCGCGCACGACCTGCTCGTCGATAATTACTTCCAGGGCGACCCATGCGCCGTCCGAGAGAGGGGAGACTGTGGGCGTATGGAGAGAGGGAAGGATGCTGACGACGGTCTTCAGCTTTTTCTCGGGCACGTTCATCTTGAGCCCTACCATCCCATCCGCGAGGAGGGCGGCCTTGAGGAGCATGACGATGTTCTCGATCTTCGTCCGCTTCCAGCGGTCTTTGAAGGTGGCCCTGTTCGCGATCACAACGGTTTCCGACTCGAGGATCGTGTCGATGATGCGAAGGTTGTTCGCCGCCAGCGACGCGCCCGTTTCCGTGACCTCCACGATTGCATCCGCAAGCCTGGGCGGCTTGGCCTCCGTGGCCCCCCACGAATACTCAACTATCGCCTCGATGCCCTGTGCTTTCAGGAACCTCGTGGTGAATCCTACAAGCTCCGTGGCTACTACCTTGCCTTTGAGGCCCCGGATGTCCTTGATGGACGAATCATTTGGTACGGCCACCACCCACTTGACGCCCTTGAACCCCACCTTGCTGTAGCGCAGGCGCGCCACTTCCCTTACTCTCGAGCCCTGCTCGAGCACCCAGTCGAGACCCGTTATGCCCATGTCGAGCACGCCGTTCTCTACGTAACGTCCCATCTCCTGGGCCCTGACCACGAGCCCCTCCAGCTCCGGGTCGTCTATGTCCGGCACGTACGACCGCTCTGCGAGCTTTATCGCATACCCGGCGTTCTTGAAGAGCCTGAGCGTGCTCTCCTGGAGACTCCCCTTGGGTATCCCTATCCTCAGCTTCAACTAAAGCAGCTCCTTTCTCGCCCTTATGGCCTCGCCATGCGCGTAGAGCCCCTCCATCTCGGCGAGCGCAGCCGCCCTCTCGCCGTATTTCCGGAGGAATAGCCTATCTATCTTAACCAAAACTTTCTTCTTTGTAAATCGTTCGACGGAGAGGCCCGAGGAGAACCTGGCCGCCCCTCCCGTGGGCAGTATGTGGTTCGTCCCTATGTAGTAGTCACCCATGGAGACGCACGTAAGGGGGCCCACGTAGGTCACGCCGGAATAGCGGACTTGCTCGGCGGCCAACTCGTCCCCTATGACCTCCAGGTGCTCAGGGGCTATGGCATTGATGGCAGCGAGCGCTTGATCGAGGCTTGTGTAATGCACGAGGAACCCGTTCGCGGCGAGAGCCTTCTCGACGATTTCCCGCCTCTTGTTCCTCGATACGAGGCGCCCCATCTCTGCAAGGAGGCTGTAAAGCGCTTCCTGGGAGGGGCTGAAGAGCCCGACCAAGGCCATCTCGTCGTGCTCTGCCTGCGAAAAAAGGTCCCAAGCCGGGATGTGGGGCGGGAAAACCCCTGCGGCCAGGATGATAAGCTCGCTGGGACCGGCGAGCATGTCGATCCCCACCCGGCCGTACACGTCCCTCTTCGCCCCTTCCACATACGCGTTCCCCGGTCCCACGATCATGTCCACCTTCGGTACGGAGCCGACGCCGTAAGCGAAGGCGTAGATGGCCTGCGCCCCGCCAATCCTGTATACTCCGTCGATCTCGAGGAGCAGGCTGGCTGCGGCAATGTAAGGGTTTATGCGACCGTCATGGCTGGGCGTGGCAGCATAGACCTCGCCCACCCCGGCGATCCGGGCGGGCACCGCGCCCATCACGAGGCTCGACGGATAGGGGGCCGTTCCACCCGGAACATAGACGAGGGCCCTCTCCACAGGTATTGCCTCCTCGACCACGGTAAGCCCCTCCCTTTTGTAGGTCCTTCGGGCCTGCTTCTGGGAGCGGTGAAAGAGTGTCACGTTCCGTATCATGCCCCTGAGGATGCGCATCCCCTCCCTACCGACGGAGGATGCAGCCTCCTTCAGCTCTTCAGTGTCGACCTTCAAAGGATAGTCCCTCGTCCATCCGTCGAATTGCCGGGCGTAGTCGTTCAATGCCGCCTCGCCCCTTTCCTGGACGTCGGCTTTGATCCGCTCCACCACTTCTGCGACACGGGCTTTTTGCTTGTCCCGCGTTCCGGCAATGGAGGCTATGAATGCGTCATACTCCCCGTCAAGATGCCAGACCTTCATCCCTCCTCCTCTCGATGCGCGCCCCGAGCCCCTTCAGCTTCTTTTCTATGGCTTCATAGCCCCTATCGATATGATAGATGCGGGAGACCTCTGTGGTCCCGAAGGCGCGAAGACCTGCCAGAATGAGAGAGGCACTCGCCCGAAGGTCCGTTGCCATCACCTTCGCCCCCTGCAGGCCCTTGACCCCCCTGACGATAGCGGTGTTCCCCGAGACCCGGATATCCGCGCCCATGCGCCGGAGCTCCGCAGCGTGCATCATCCTATTCTCGAAAATGGTCTCCGTGATGACGCTCGTGCCCCTCGACACGCTCATGAGGGCCATTGCCTGGGCCTGCATGTCCGTGGGGAAGCCCGGGTAGGGGAGTGTCTTCACGTCAAAGGCAGCGGCCCTCTTCCGCACCATGGACGCCCTCATGCGGCTTCCCTCTTCGACGATCTCCATGCCAGCTTCCTTCAGCTTCTCCATAAGGGCCTTCAAGTGGTCCGATCTGGCGCCTTCCACGACGATACTCCCCCTCGTAAGTCCACAGGCCACCAGAAAGGTGCCCGCCTCGATCCTGTCCGGTATGACCTCATAATCGCACGGCTCCAGGTCCCTCACCCCTTTGATTCTCAGTACCTCGGTGCCTACGCCGTCGATCTTGGCCCCCATCTTGTTGAGCATCGAGGCCAGGTCCACCACCTCAGGCTCCCGCGCTGCGTTCTCTACGATGGTCTCGCCTTCGGCGGTCACGGCAGCCATGAGGATATTCTCCGTTCCACCCACGGTCGGTATATCAAAGGCGACAGTCGCCCCCTTGAGTGTCCGAGCTTTCACATCGACGTATCCCTCATGGATCCTCACCTCGCATCCGAGGGCGGAAAGCCCCTTGAGATGCAGGTCTATGGGCCTCTCCCCTATGGCGCACCCTCCGGGGTAGGAAACCACGGCACGGCGCAGCCGGCCCACAAGGGCGCCCAGCATGAGGGTCGACGCCCTCATCTCCTTCACTATCTCGTACGGGGCCACGTGGTTCTCCGCGTCTTTCGTGTCTACCCTGATCTCATGCTCGCCGACCCACTCCGCATGTGCCCCTGTGTAAGTGAGGAGCTTGATCATGGAATTGACGTCCCGGAGTCGCGGCACGTTGCCTATGCGGTATTCCCCCTTCTGCAGCATGGTCGCCGCAAGGACCGGGAGCACGGCGTTCTTCGCCCCCCCAACCTTCACCATCCCGCGCAGCCGCTCACCACCCTCTATGACGAGCTTGTCCATGTACCCCTCACCACCCTGGGCCGGCCTGCCATGTCATCCCTTACCGCCACTTCGAGGCCCGCCTCTCTTAAGAGATCTCCGACGATGCGCGCCTGGGCCTCGCCGCCGATCTCGCAGAGCACTGACCCCCCTGGGCCGAGGCATTCTGAAACCTGGGGAACGAACCTCTCATAGACCTCGACGCCCAGTGTGCCGCCGAGGAGGGCCTGTCTCGGCTCGAAGCACCTCACGTCATCCATAAGGCCCTCCCACTCTTGGAGGCCTACATAGGGGAGGTTGGCACAGACGATATCGAACGGCCGATGCCCTCGCATTGACGAGAATAGATCGGATGCCACAAAGTCCATCCTCTCCTCCACCGACAAGGCCTGCGCGTTTTGTCGCGCCACTGCAAGGGCACCTGGGGAAATATCCACGGAAAGCACGTGCTCTGCCCCCCCCTTGGCGAGGAGTATACCTATGATCCCGGACCCCGCGCCCATATCGAGCACGCAGGCAGGGTGCGCGAGGGTGCTCATAATGGACAGCCCTTCTTCCACAAGCGCTTCGGTCTCCGGCCTCGGTATGAGCACGCGCTCATCAACGTAAAAGTCTTGCGAAAAGAACTCTTTCCGATGCGTCAGGTAGGCAATGGGCTTGCCTTTTAGCCTCTGGCTCACAAGGTCCTGTATCCGATCCCTCTCCTTTTGGCTTAAATATCGTGCGGGCTCCATGAGAACCCTCTCCTTTGACGCAGAGAGGACATGGGAGACGATGCAGAGGAGATCGGTCGTGGTCAGACCCGTTTCGTCGAGAAACAGCTCTCTAATGCGCAAGGCCCTTACCTTGATTTGAGTGATTCTGCCTGGAAGTGGGCCACGAGCGGATCAAGGAGGGGATCTATATTGCCCGTAAGCACGTCTTCGAGCTTGTAGAGCGTCAGCCCTATGCGGTGATCGGTGACCCGGCCTTGCGGAAAATTGTACGTCCGTATTCTCTCGCTTCTATCACCGCTCCCCACCTGCTTTCTGCGCTCGTCGGAGACCTCCTGCTCTTTCTCCTCCTCCAGCCTTTCCTTGAGGCGTGCCCTGAGCACCCTCAAGGCCTTGGCTTTATTCTTGTGCTGGGATTTCTCGTCCTGGCAGGTAACTACAAGGCCTGTGGGGATGTGGGTGATGCGAACAGCGGAGTCGGTCGTGTTCACGTGCTGGCCTCCCGGACCACTCGACCGGTACACGTCAATGCGGAGGTCTTCGGGGCTTATCTTCAGCTCTACCTCTTCAGGCTCAGGCAAGACCGCCACCGTGACCGCAGAGGTGTGGATGCGGCCTTGAGACTCCGTCTCGGGCACCCTTTGGACGCGATGGACGCCGCTCTCATACCTGAGCTTCTGAAACGCTTCCGGGGCCTCTATGGCCATGACCACTTCTTTAAACCCCCCCATGTCGGAGAGGCTCATCGAGAGAAGCTCTGTTCTCCACCGCATCTTCTCGGCATATTTCGTGTACATGGCGAAGAGGTCCCGCGCAAAGAGGGCCGCTTCCTCACCCCCGGTGCCGGCCCGTATCTCGAGGAATGTGCTCCGCACCTCCCCCTCATCTTTCGGGAGAAGCTTCTCTTTCAGGAGGGCTTGGAGCCTTTCGTCTTCGCGGCCCAGAAGGTCGGCCTCCTCCCTGGCCAGCTCCCTCATCTCCGAATCGGATTCCTCCTGGATGAGGTCGTGCGCCTTTTGCAGCTCGGCTTTCACCTTCTTCCATTCCCTGAAGAGGGTGACTACCTCGCGCAGCTCGGCATGCTCCCGCGCGAGCTTCTTGTACCCTTCCATATCGGAGATGGCATCCGGCCTGGCCATGTCGGCCTCTATCCGGGCGATTCTATCCTCCATCTCCTCGAGCTTCTCAACGATCATTCCTTATCCCCGGTCACCTTCTTGCCGTATTTTCTCTCGAACTTCTCCACCCGCCCGGCGGAATCTCTGAGTTTCTCCCTTCCTGTAAAAATGGGGTGGCACTTGGCGCATATCTCTACCGTGATCCGCTCTCTTGTTGAAAGCGTCTCAAAGGTATTCCCGCAGGCACAGCGGACCTGGGCCTTTTTCAGGTCGGGGTGAATCTTCTCCTTCATCTCTCTAGCCTCCTCTGCTCATTGAATTGAGAAAGTCCTTGTTCGATTCGGTATCCGATATCTTTTCCAGGATAAACTCCATGGACTCCACCGTATTCATAGGCTGCAGCACCTTGCGGAGGAGCCAGATCCGGGACAGGTCGCCGTTGTTGATGAGAAGCTCCTCCTTCCGAGTGCCGGACTTGTTGATGTCGATGGAGGGGAAGACCCTCTTCTCCGTCAGTTTCCGGTCAAGGTAGATCTCTGAATTGCCCGTCCCCTTGAATTCCTCGAATATGACCTCGTCCATCCTGCTTCCCGTGTCGATGAGGGCCGTCGCTATAATGGTGAGGCTGCCGCCCTCCTCTATCTTGCGGGCGGCCCCGAAGAACCGCTTCGGCTTCTGCATGGCGGAGGCGTCGATGCCGCCGGAGAGGATCTTGCCGCTCGAAGGCACCACCGTGTTGTAGGCCCTCGCGAGCCTCGTGATGCTGTCCAAGAGGATCACCACGTCTTTCTTGTGCTCCACGAGCCTTTTCGCTTTCTCTATGACAATCTCCGCCACCTGCACGTGCCTCGTGGCAGGCTCGTCGAAGGTGGAGCTGACTACCTCCCCGTCCACCGATCTCTCCATGTCCGTTACCTCTTCGGGTCTTTCGTCGATGAGGAGCACGATAAGGTATATCTCCTTATGATTCGTGGTGACGCTGTTCGCGAGGTTCTGGAGGAGCATGGTCTTGCCCGTTCTCGGCGGGGCCACGATGAGGCCCCTCTGGCCCTTGCCGATGGGTGTGAAGAGGTCCATGACCCTTGTCGACAGCCTCGTGCCCACGGTCTCGAGCTGTATGCGGTCGCACGGATAAATGGGCGTCAGGTTATCGAATATGATCTTGTCTTTCGCTATCTCCGGGTCGTCGAAGTTGATCTTCTCGATCTTGAGGAGGGCAAAGTACTTCTCGTTGTCCTTGGGAGGCCTTATCTGTCCGGAAATCGTGTCGCCCGTCCGAAGACCGAACCTTTTTATCTGAGAAGGGGAGACATAGATGTCGTCCGGGCCGGGCAGATAGTTCGAGTCCGTCGATCTCAGGAAACCGAACCCCTCAGGAAGAATTTCCAGCACCCCTTCGCCGTGGATGAGCTCGTTCTTCTCCACGAGGGATTGCAGAATAGCGAATATGAGCTCCTGCTTGCGCAAGCCCGTGGCATTCTCAACATTCAACTCCTTGGCGATGTGTGTGAGATCGCCGATCTTCTTCCTCTTGAGGTCATTTAGATGCATGTCCTGTTTCCTCCCACGTCGTAATTCTTTGTACCAGAGAATCTATCTGCGCCTCTAGCTGATTCTCCGCTCCGTTGTTGTTAATGACGTAATCCGCCTTTTCTTCCTTTTCTCTCAGTGGTATTTGAAACGAGAACCTCCGGGCCGCGTCATCGCCCTTCATGCCCCTTTTTTCCAGCCTATCCCTGAGCTTTTCCTCCGTCGCGGTCACTACGACTATCTTGTCCACAGGCCGGTGAAAACCGACCTCGAAGAGGAGGGGGTGCTCGATGATCACTGCCTTGACGCCCTTTTCTTCGAGAGCCAGGAGCTGCCGCTCGACTTCCTGGCGAACGCGGGGGTGGACGATCGCCTCAAGTTTGCGCACGTTCGGGTCTTTCGTGAAAACGGTCTGCGTCAGCTTCTCAACATCCACCCTGTCTCCGACGATGTACTCGTCGCCAAAAGCGTCTCTAATGTCGTCCTGCGTCTCCTTCCGGGCAAGGCTCTCTTTTGCAAGGGCGTCAAAGTCTATAACGGGCAGCCCGCGCCCCCTCAAGAGAGCTGCCACGGTGCTCTTGCCGCTCCCCAATATGCCGGTCAGGCCGATGATGATCATATGTCAAGGTTTCTGACATCCACGGCGTTGTCCTGGATAAAACTCTTTCTCGACTCTATGTTGTTCCCCATCAGTATGGTGAACATGCGGTCTGCCTCGATGGCGTCCTCGATGGCAACCCTGATCAACCTTCTCCGTGCGGGATCCATCGTCGTCGACCATAGCTGTTCGGGGTTCATCTCCCCGAGACCTTTATATCGCTGGACCGTGGTGCCTTCTTTGCCTTTTTCGGTGACGAATTTCAAGAGTTCCTCTGCGCTTACGGTCCGAGACGTTCCGTCCTTGTTGAGGACCCGCACTTCCTTCTCGTAGTAAGACTTGATCCGGGTGTAGACCCGGTAGTGTTCCTGGTAGTCTTCCTGGCTGCAGAACTCATAATCCACGCTGAACTCGACCCCTTTCTTGCTCATGTCCCTGATGTTCAAGGTGTAGAGGTTGTGCTCGGGATCGAGACGGGCGTCTGCCCCATAGCCATCTTTCTCGAGGCGCTCCTTGAGCTTCCGAAGCTTGTCCGGACCCTCGAAATCCTCCCTCTTGCAAATGGCAGCCCCGAAGAGGGACAGGACGAGGGCTTTCCTGATGTTGATGCGCTCCATGTCCGCCGCGTACTTTTCCACGTTCCTGAGGTTTTCCACGTCTTCCTTAAGCCTATCTGGGGGAATCTCCGCACCATCGACAAAGCACTTCACCTTTTCCATGCTCCGCTGCATGACGAATCGCTCGAAGTCCTCGTCGTCCTTCATGTAGAGCTCTTTGCCCCCTGTCGTCACCTTGTAGAGGGGGGGCTGGGCAATGTAGAGGTATCCATTTTCTATGATCTCACGCATCCTCCTGTAGAAGAGGGTGAGGAGCAAGGTGCGTATGTGGGAGCCGTCCACGTCCGCATCGGTCATGATCATTATCTTCTTGTACCGTACGGCGTCGGCTGCGTTCGAATTGACCCCGAGGGCAAGATAGATCGCCTTGATCTCCTCGTTGGAGAGTACCTTTTCCTCCCTGGCCTTTTCCACGTTGAGTATCTTGCCGCGCAGAGGGAGAATGGCCTGCGTCTTCCTGTCCCGCCCTTGCTTCGCCGAGCCGCCGGCCGAATCCCCCTCTACGATGAAAAGCTCCCGCAGGTCCGGGTTGCTCTCTTGGCAGTCGGCGAGCTTGCCCGGTAATATGCCCGCCTCGAGCACGCTTTTGCTCTTTATGAGCTCCTTTGCTTTTTTCGCTGCTTCGCGCGCCTTTCTTGCGTCTATCGCCTTGCTGACGATCACCTTTGCCACGTCCTCGTTCATCTCGAAGTATTCCGGCAGCTTCTGGTTGAGGACGCTCTCGACCAAGCCTTTTATCTCGCTGTTGCCGAGCTTCGATTTCGTCTGTCCCTCGAATTGGGGGTTCTGTATCTTCACATTGACGATTGCGACGAGCCCTTCCTTCACGTCGTCGCCCGACAGGTTCTCTTTGACGAGCTTCTTGCGCTCCGCGAAATTGTTGATGCATCTCGTGAGGGCGCTTCGAAAACCGGCCACGTGAGAACCGCCTTCGTGGGTGCTCACGTTGTTCACGAAGCTGTAGATGCTCTCATTATACCCATCGTTGTATTGAACAGCCGCCTCAAAAAAATCCAGGCCAGGCTTGTTGCCAGTGATGTAGATGGGGTCGGGAAAAAGGGGGACTTTGTTCTGATTCAGGTATGTAACGAAGGATATTAAGCCCCCCGTGTACTTGAACTCCTGTTTCCGAGCCTTTCGCTCATCGTTCAGAACGATGTAGATCCCGTTATTGAGGAAGGAAATTTCTCGGAGTCTTTGAACGAGGATTTCGTAGCTGAACTCTATGGATTCGAATAGGTCGGGGTCCGGCCTGAAATGTACCTTCGTACCGGATTTTGTCGTATCGCCGATGACCCTGAGGTCAGTCCGTTTTTCCCCCCGCTCGTAGCGCTGGGAATAGACTTTGCCTCCCCTCCGGATCTCTACCTCCAGGTACTCAGACAGGGCGTTCACCACCGATAGTCCCACTCCGTGGAGACCTGCCGAGAACTTGTATGAGTCTTTATCAAACTTTCCCCCCGCGTGCAGCTTCGTGAGCACTATCTCAAGGGCCGACATGTTGTCGCTGTGGAGATCCACGGGAATGCCTCTCCCGTTGTCCTCGACAGCAACGCTATTGTCTCGGTGAATGGTGACGGCGATCCTGTCGCAGAAGCCCTCCAAGGCCTCGTCCACGCTGTTGTCGACCAACTCGTAGACGAGATGGTGCAGACCCTCAACGCCGGTGTTCCCGATGTACATGGAGGGCACCTTCCGGACCGCATTCAGCCCGTCCAGTATCTTAATGTTGTCCGCTCCGTATTCTTTCATATCAGACTCTTATGGGCATAACGATATTCTTGTACTGGTCGCCTCTCTCCCCCTCAAAAAGCACTGCTCCGTAAGTAGAAGGCGCCTTCACTACGATATTATCCCCCTCCACGTGGTTTGCCACGTCCATGAGAAACCGGACATTGAAATTCATCGTGAGCCTTTCCCCTGTATAGTCAACATCGATCAACTCCTTTGCGCGGCCGATGTCCGATTCGGTTTCAATCTCCACTGCCCCTTCCACAAACGTCACCTTTATCGGTTCCGACTTGCTAATAATCGTCGATACCTTTCTCAAACCCTTCAGAAACCTCGCTTTGTCGATAGTGAGAATATTTGAGTTATTCTTGGGCACCACATTCTCATAGTCGGGAAAACTCCCCTCAAGAAGCCGCGATACCACGGTAACTGTCCCGGTGCTGAATTGGACCTGCTTTTCCCCTACAACTACCTTCACTCGATCGTCCGCATTCACCATTCGACCGATCTCAACTACCGACCTCTTTGGGATAATGATACCCTTGAACCCCTTAACCCCTTCCACATCCTTCTGGTAAAGGGCCATTCTGAAACCATCCGTGCCCACAACAGATATACCGCCCTCATATCCAAGGACATACATGCCGGTGAGCACATATCTCGTCTCGTCGGACGATATGGCAAAATCCACCTTGTCGAGCATTTCTAGAAATACGGACCCGGGAAGGACGAACTCGTCAAAACCAACAATCTCTTTGACCTCGGGAAACTCCTCCGGATCCTGGAGACTCAAGACGAACTCCGTCTGCCTCTGTCTAATCATCATGGTATTCTCCTGAAACTCCAAGCTTATTGCCTCCGCATCCATTTCCTTGAGGATCTCAACAAATCTTCTCCCGTGTACTACGATCTTCCTTTCCCCATCCCATGGATATTCCACGTGACTTATTGCACTCAACTCGAGATCGGTCGAATATACGTCAATCTTTCCCTTTGAGAAATTTATGAGGATATTGGAAAGAATAGGCATGATCGAGCGGCGCTCGGTAATATTGACGAGTCTCATGAGAGGGGTGAGAAGAAGATTCTTTTCGATTACTATATTCATGGTTACTCCTTATATAGTAGTAATAATAAGAGGTGTTGATTTGTTGAAAACCTCGTTGGGCCAGAAAAGACACAAGAAAAAGGCCTTCTTAATTTTGTGTAGATTGTTAAAATCATGGGAGGTCATGTTGATTTTATTCTTAATTCTATTTTCTCCACAGTGTCTTTTAACTCTTTTTTCACGCTTATCTCGTCCTCGATCCTCTTAATCGAGTGAATGACCGTCGCGTGATCTTTTCCTCCGAACTTCTCCCCTATACTCACCAGGGAGCTGCTGGTGAGCTTCCGGGCCAGGTAGATGGCAATCTGTCTCGGAGTCATGATCGATTTGACCCTCTTCGTAGACTTCATGTCGGATGCCTTAACGGAGAAGTGCCCTGCCACCTCCTTGATGATCATATCAATGGTAATTTCCTTCTTCTTGTCCTTAATGATGTGTCCCATTACCTCCTTGGCCAGATCCATAGTCACGGGCACGTTGTGGAGGGAGGCAAATGCGCTCAAGCGGATAAGGGAGCCTTCGAGGACGCGGATATTATGTTCGATGTTGGAGGCGAGATAGAAGGCCACATCCTGGGGAAGCGTGACATTCTCTAATTCTGCCTTCTTATTGAGTATAGCAACCTTGGTTTCCAAGTCAGGCGGCTGAATATCGGCGATCAGGCCCCATTCGAAGCGGGATCGAAGGCGCTCCTCAAAATTAGGGATCTCCCCTGGAAACTTGTCGCTTGTGACGACGATCTGCTTGGCACTGTCGTACAGGGCATTGAAGGTATGGAAGAACTCTGCCTGGGTCCGCTCTTTTCCGGCAATAAACTGTATATCGTCTATGAGAAGGACGTCCATTCTCCGGAACCGGTTTCTGAAGTCATCCATCTTCTCGAAGCGCAAGGAATTGACGAGCTCATTGGTGAACTCTTCCGCCGTTATGTAGCAGATGCGGCTACCGTTCATCGCGCGGCGGGAAAGGAGGAAATTGCCGATCGCGTTGAGGAGATGGGTTTTTCCGAGCCCGACCCCTCCATAAATAAAGAGGGGATTATATACTTTCCCCGGGTTGTTGGCTACGGCAAGGCATGCGGCATTGGCAAACTGATTGCTCGAGCCTACAACGAAGTTCTCAAACGTATACTTCGGTTTGAAAAGATCAGACGCTATCTGCTTCTTAGGGATGACATTCTTTTTTTCGATCTTAGCTTCTTCCTTCTTAAGCAGGTATTCTATTTTTACCTCTCCCTTGGTGAGTTCCTTCAGGAGGTTCTTAAAAAGGGGCTCGAAGTTGTCGACGATCCAGTCGCGGAAAAAGGCATTGGGAATGACGATTGAGCAGACCCCGTCGCTACAGTCCAGGAACCTTATGGGCTCTATCCATGTCTTGAAATTGTCCTCGCTCACCAGCTGGGCGAGGCGCGCTTTTATTTGCGAGCTGACGGTATCCATGTCAAGGGTTCGATTTTGAACATGTTTTCAACATTTGTGGAAAACTTTTGGCTTCCTGCGGAAAGGAACCCAATTATTTTACTATAACAGAGACTTTTTTTCAATGGTCTTTCGAAGCCGCCCCATCCCAGGAGCCCCAGTCCCGGAGAAATCGGATCTTGAAGTCCCCGCCCAGCGCGCGCTGCCGGCACGCTCAAGGAAAGCCTGCGGCTAGGGTGCTTTCCATATCCGCCTTGCGCCTGCCCATTTTCGCCCATATTCGGTCCCCCAGCGAGGGACTAGAAGAGCATTACCGCCGGTGAGTGGCACTCTTGATGTAAAACACGGCCGAGAAAGAGAGATGAAGGTGTCGTCTCCGTCATTTTTTCAAATAGACGAGATCGGTTGGGGAAAACTCTGCTGCCCTCGTGGCAGTGGCCCACGAGGCATCGATTCCGAAGACCTCGGAGACCTCCAATTCTCCTTTATAGCTTCCTTTAGTCATTCCCAGGGGCTGGTTCGTGCCCTTGTCGACAATCTCTTCCCCAGGGGCATACACTTCGAGGACGTCCCCCTTTTGGAGGCCTGAGAGCCTGCCTGCATTGAGATAGATCTTGTCGTGGTCCACACCGGCAATGCGCCCGTGCCAGTCCATACTGAGAACGGCTTTGAGGAGGTCTTCGGAGATGAGCTCTAAGGCTAGGTCAATGGCCTTTACTTTTACCGTCTCCGAGGCCATGTCCCCCTGCTCCCTCGTGAGAAAGACAGGGTTGCGGCCGCTCAGCTGCCGCAGGATCTTGCCGGTTTCTGTATTGTAGATATCGAGAGAAATCTTTGACATGGCCGTGGAGACTTCCTTCTCGCCCTTCCCCTCGACCCTTGAGGTACTGATATAGACGTCGGACAGGGAGCCCTTGATCAATGCCTGGACGCCGTAAAGCTCGTTAAGGGCCTGCATTGCCTTGGGACTTGACAAGTCGCCCGCGATATCGATGGTGTGAGGATCGATGCAAATGATTGCGCCCGAGCTTTCGAGACGCCTCACGACCCTCTGCGTGGCGAGATCATCGAGGTGCTCGTTCTGATAGTTTGTTTGATCGGACAAGGGCAGGACGAGCACCCTTCTTTTCATTTTCGGCGAAGCGTAGGTGAACGTGGGCACCGGAGATTGGAGGTAGGGCAGGTAAGGCAGGCCGCCTGGGGCTGCTGCGTACGCCACCTGGCCGCCCTGAGGCCCCGCATTCTGCTTCTTGAGATCTTCCTCAAGCTTGGCCATGCGGTTTTCGAGCTGGTCGCGCTCCTGCTTGTTCATCCCCCCACCGCTCAATTTTCCCGTGATGGTGTCGTAGAGGCCCGGGGAGTATTGATCTTTTCTGACCCAGACGTACTCGGGCTCGTACGGCGCTTGCGCGAACCTGCGGTTCTTCGCGTAGATGTATTCCACGCCGTCAACTACCTTTATGTCGCCGGGTTTCGGCACGTTGTCCTCGATCCTCTCTCCCTTTTCGGTCTGTGTCGTCGCCTGGGGCGGCGTCTTCTTGCTAAAAGGGTTGAGGCTGGAGCAAGAAACCAGTAAGCAAACGAGTAGAAGAATCAGTAAGTTACGCATAGCCGGTATGTTACACACAAGGAAAGACAAATGTCAAAAAGATTTTCTGGGCCTCCAAATAAGGAAAGGCAGCGCGCGCAAAAAATGGGCATCGAAGGCTCGCCGGAGGCGAAAGGGCCCTGTCTGTTGATGAAAACGGACCCTCTGTGCTAACCTATTACGCTTTCGGGCGTCCGCGTTTATCATATCCGATGGGGAGAACGGCCGGGAAGGGCAGCCGGGCCCGCATCACGAGGAGGGAGAAGAATGCCGTCAAACACTAAGAAAACCGAGATGAGGAGGAAAAGAAAGAAGGCCAATCTCGGTAAGGCTAGGAAGAAGGAGCAGAGCAGAAAGTCCACACCGGCTTTTGCCGTGCATGCGGACAAGGATGCGTAGATTCCCTCAAGGTTTGCCGATTGCCTGGGAAATCAGACGGCCACAGGATTGGTATGGGCAACCGGGAAGCGCGAGGAAGACCCCATGAAGGTACGGGGCGGGGTTGATGTGGCCAAGAGAGACGGAAAGGGGGAGACTTTGGGCCGGTGGGGAGCCCTGCGTAAACGTCCCCTTGCAGCCGGAGCCCTGATCGTTCTTCTTTTTCTCGCGGGCGTGGCTGCCCCGGACGCCGGAGGGGCCGGCGTCCCATCCTTCGGAAAAGGCAAGGCGCAGGTTCGCCTCTATACGGATTACTTCTGCGGCCCGTGTAGCCGCGGAGAGCCGAAAATAGAGGTTTTGCTGGCGGATCTCGTAGGGAGGAACGCGATAACATTGACGCTGGTGGATACCCCCATCCATGCATCTACCCCCCTTTATGCAAAATATTTCCTGTATATGCTCAACAACGACAGCCGCTTTGCCAACGCCCTTCACTACAGGGCCCTCCTCTTTGAGGCGGCGAAGAATAACATAGGGAACCCGGAGAAGCTGGAAGAGTTCCTCAAAAGCAATAATGTCGGATTCACCCGCTCGGACCTGGGGCCGACCCTCGCAGCCCTTTCCTCTCTTATCACCGAAGACGGCGTGAGGTCGACGCCGACGTGCGTCATCGTCAGGGAAGGCCAGAAGAACACGTTTGTGGGGGACGCGGACATTATCAAGGCCCTTGAGCAGCTTCAAAAGGCCCTCGAACTACTCAAGTAGCGCTCGCTCCGGGAGATCAGCCTTGAAGCCGCCCAGCCGAAGGTGCTTGCGAAAGAGAGACGCGTTCCAGGCAAGATCGTTATAACTTGAGAAAACCGCTGCCGTAGGGTATACTGAAACCTGCTCTTTATTCTGCACGTCTTTCAATTGGCGGACGGTGCACTCAACGTGTCTTCCGGCCAAAGTGCGAAAGGCGGAAGAAATAACCAGGAGGACCGATGTCTAATCTCACCATCAAACAACTGCTCGAGGCCGGTGTCCATTTCGGGCACCAAACGAAGCGATGGAACCCGAAGATGAAGCCCTACATCTTTGGCGCGAGAAACGGAATCTATATCATCGACCTGCAGAAGACGCTGAAAATGTTCAAAGAGGCATACAACTTCGTGAAAGAAGTTGCCTCCAGGAACGAGTACGTGCTCTTTGTGGGCACGAAGAAGCAGGCCCAGGAAGCAATCGTCGAGGAAGCGAAGAGGGCCTCCGCCTTCCACGTGAACGTCAGATGGCTTGGCGGAACACTCACGAACTACCAGACTATCGAGAAGAGCATCGACAGGCTCCGCAAATACGAGGAGCTGAAGGCAAGCGACATCTTCAAGGTGCTTCCGAAGAAGGAGGCCATGAGCATTGACAGGGAGATAGGCAAACTTCAGAAACACCTCGGCGGCATCAAAGACATGGACAGACTTCCTGGGGCCATATACATAGTGGATCCCAAGAAAGAGTACATTGCGGTGAGTGAGGCGAGAAAGCTGGGCATCCCGACCGTGGGCATCGTGGATACGAATTGCGATCCCGACGACATCGATTTTGTGATTCCAGGCAACGACGACGCCATACGGGCAATAAAGCTCATAACATCGAAGATCGCCGATGCGGTCCTCGAGGGAAGGGCCTTGTACGTGGAGGAATTCCAGGGCAAAGAGGAAGAAAAGGAAGGGCCTAAGCCTTTTATAGACGAGAGCGTGCTCGAGGACAAGTATGAGGGCGTTTTTGAGGAAGAAGGGGGTCTCTAATGGAGATATCCGCAGATCAGGTGCGAGCCCTGAGAGAGAAGACAGGCGTGGGGCTCATGGATTGTAAGGAGGCGCTCAAGGCCTCCAGTGGGGATATGGACAAGGCCGTAGACTACCTCAGGGAAAAAGGCCTCGCAAAGGCCCAGAAGAGGGTCGGCAGGGCCGCCACGGAGGGGACGGTCGCAGTCTACGTCCACATGGGCGGGAAGATAGCGACCATGGTGGAGGTGAACTGCGAAACTGACTTTGTGGCGAAGACGGATCAGTTCCAGGCCTTCTCCAAAGACGTGGCCATGCAGGTGACTGCAGCGAATCCGACCTATGTGAGAAGAGAGGACGTGCCCGAAGAGGTGAAGAGAAAAGAGAGGGAGATATACAGGAAGCAGGCGAAAGAGTCGGGCAAGCCCGACAAGATTCTCGATAAGATCGCTGAAGGCAAGCTCGAGAAGTTCTTTCAGGAGGTCTGCCTGCTCGAACAGCCGTTCATAAAGAATCCGGACGTGACCGTCAGAGGACTCCTCGAAGACCTCATCTCGAAGATGGGGGAGAACATACTCATCAGAAGGTTCGTCCGCTATCAGCTCGGCGAGACGACCGAATCCTAAAATGGCCTACAAGAGAATCCTCTTGAAGCTGAGCGGCGAAGCCCTCATGGGGAAAGAGGGCTATGGCATCGACCCCGGGACCATGAACGAGATCGCCGAGGAGATCAAAGGCGTGAAGGAAACAGGCATCGACACGGCCATAGTGGTCGGGGGCGGCAACATATACAGGGGCATGAGGGCGGAGCAGCAGGGCATGGACAGGGCCACAGGCGACTACATCGGCATGATGGCAACCGTCATGAATTCCCTGGCCCTGCAGGAGAACCTCGAGCGGCAGGGCATGGCCGTCCGGGTACAGACCGCCCTGCAAATGGCCGCGATAGCAGAGCCCTACGTCAGGCGACGGGCAATCCGTCACATGGAAGAAGGGCGGATAGTGATATTCGCAGGGGGAACGGGTAATCCCTTTTTCACCACGGATACCGCTGCAGCGCTCCGGGCAATAGAGATCAACGCCGATGTCATTTTAAAGGCCACGCGGGTAGACGGGGTCTACGACAGAGACCCGGAATCCCACAGGGACGCGGTTTTCTTTCCCGAGATCGGCTACATGGAGGTGCTCTCCCGCAGCCTCAGGGTAATGGATGCTACCGCAATATCGCTCTGCATGGAGCACAGACTGCCCATCATCGTCTTTAATTTGAGGGAGAAGGGCAACATGAAAAGAGCCGCCCTCGGCGAGCCAGTCGGCACTATTGTGAGGGGGTGACCATGTCAAGAGAAGTGATCGAGGAATTTGAGGAGAAGCTGAAAAAATCGACGAGCACATTGAAGAAGGACCTCTCAAAGCTGAGAACGGGGGTGGCGTCCGTCTCCCTCCTCGAGGACATCAGGGTCAATTACTATGGTCAGCAAACCCCCCTCAATCAGGTCGCGACGATTTCTGTTCCCGACAGCAGAACGATAACCATCCAGCCGTGGGACACCTCGTCCATCGGCGAGCTGGAAAAGGCCATCCAGAAATCGGATCTCGGGGTGAACCCCATGTCCGACGGCAAGATCATCCGCATCGTCTTTCCGCGCCTGACCGAGGAAAGAAGAAAAGAGCTGACGAAGATGGGAGGCAGAATGCTCGAGACCGCCAAGGTGGCCATGCGCAATGTCAGACGGGAGACGAACGAAAAGCTGAAGAAAATGGAAAGAGAGAAGGCCCTTTCCAAGGATGACGCTTTCAAGCTCCAGGAGGAGGTCCAGAAGACGACGGACAGGTACATCGGCATGGTCGAATCCATTTATGGAGAGAAAGAAAAGGAGATCCTCGAGATATAGGAATCATGAGAGAGAAGAGGGCGAAGCTTCCCCGGCACGTTGCGATCATCATGGATGGCAACGGAAGATGGGCTAGAAGGCGGGCCCTTCCGAGGGCCGAGGGACACATGGCCGGCATCGATTCCGTGCGGGACGTCGTGACGACGACGAGGGAGCTCGCCATACCTTACTTGACGCTCTATGCGTTTTCCAAAGAGAACTGGACTCGACCGAAGGAAGAAGTCGAGGCCCTCCTTGCCCTTTTGGCCATCTACCTTCAGAAGGAATTGCCTACGATGATGAAGGAGGACATCCGCTTCAGGCCGATCGGAGACATAGGCGATCTCCCGGCAGACCTGCAGGAGCAGCTTGTTGGTGTCAGCCGGGAGACGGGAAACAACAAGTCCATGGTTCTCAACATCGCCCTTTCATACAGCGGTAGGGAGGAAATCCTCAGGGCCACGAGGCTTATCGCAGGGGACCTCAAGAGGGGCGGCATCGTCGATGTAGACGAGAGCGCATTCAACAGATACCTCTACACAGCCGGCATGCCCGACCCTGATCTGCTTATCAGGACCAGCGGCGAGATGCGGCTCTCCAATTTTCTCCTATGGCAACTGGCGTATACGGAGATCTATGTGACCGATACCCTGTGGCCCGATTTCAGACGAGAGGCCTATCAGAAGGCCCTGTCCGATTTTGCGCGGAGAAAGAGAAGATTCGGCAGCTTGAAGGAAGCGTAAGTGGGGGACTTCAAAAAAAGATTCGGGTCCGCCGTCATTATCGGACCCCTCGTCATCCTTCTCTTCCTTTTTCTGCCGCCAAGGTTCTTTCTCATCTTCATGGCCCTCGTGCTCGGTCTGGCGGCCTTTGAGCTTGCGGCCATGGCCGGCAGTGCGCGCGCAATAGCGCTTCTCGCCATGGCCACCCTGTGGCCGCTGTACGCGGACCGCCCTGGGGCTTATTCCGGTTGGCTGCTCTGCTCCCCCGCCCTCTACCTCCTTCTGAAGCTGGCAGTGCCGGGGCAAGGAAGGGAGAGCTTAACCCTCAACAACGAGATAGGCAGATCGATCGTTGTGCTCCTCCTCTCGGAAGTCT
>Ga0187781_10001057_pt1 | contig 20695 bp, 14 predicted proteins | sample 0715_SJ02_MP02_2_FD_132447 | JGI IMG/M metagenome (GOLD analysis project Ga0187781, IMG submission 132447) | Tropical peat soil microbial communities from peatlands in Department of Meta, Colombia - 0715_SJ02_MP02_20_MG | ecosystem: Environmental > Terrestrial > Soil > Wetlands > Peat | place... | reverse complement strand
CTCGATCATTTCAAGAACGTCAACGACACCTACGGCCACCTGATGGGGTCGAAGCTGCTCGCCGAAATCGGCCAGGCCATCAAAGACAAGTGCCGGCTGATCGACCAGGCGTTCCGCTACGGCGGAGACGAATTCGTGATCCTGCTGCCGCAAACGTCGAAGGAAAACGCGCTGGGCGTGGCGCGCCGCCTGCACAAACTGATTCGCGAGACCGTGTGGCTGAAAGAGGCGGGGATCAACGCGCGAATTACGGCGAGCGTCGGCGTGGCGTCGTATCCCACCGATTCACGGACGAAGGCCGAGCTGCTGCATCTGGCCGACGAAGCCATGTACCTGGTGAAGAACACGACGCGCGACAGCGTAGCCGCGTCGGGCGTGGGCGTCCTGCCGGTCCTCAATAATTCCTAGCGCTTCAAAATTTCAGACATCCGGATTGTTCGGCTGAAGTCTGCACAGCCCCTTCGTTCCTCAGGGCGAGCAGAAGTGGCTGTGCCACACAAAGCCCAGCCTTATTCGACGATCGTGTCGAACACCGCCGTCTCGATTTCGCCGGAGCGCTTGATCTGCACGAAGAGGCGATAGAGGCCGGGCTTGGGGAAGCCGTAGGGGAACGAAATTTCGGGGTCGACATGCTCGGGCTGGGCTTCAAGGCCGTTCATTGTGGCCATTCCATTCATCGGCGCCGTTCCGGGGGCGCCCGTCGCCGCGCCGGGCAGGCGCGCTTGCGCGAGATCGAGCGCCGCCATTGAAACGGAGCCGGCGGGATGCACGTGCGCAAAAACGGCGGCGTCGGAGCGAATGATTTCGGCGTGGGCGGCCATGCCCATGTAGGGTTCGAGGTCGCGCGCAGGTTTTCCATCGCGGTCCTCGACATGAAAGCGAAAGAGCAAGGCCGTATTGGCACGAAGCGGTGTTTGCGGCCGCTCCCACACCATGCGGCCGCCGCCGGGGAGCAGAAAAGCTATCTCGCCGGCAGCGGACTGCGCGAGCGGAGTCGCGACGATCCCGCAGTCGTCACCGGTGAGCGGCTGGCCCGCGAATCCGGGAACATCCAACTGGCCAATCAGGGTGATAGGGAAGCCGCTCTTCAGGACGACGTCCGCGAAAATCTGATAATGCCCGGGCGGAACGGGAGGCAATCGTTCGGCGAACTCGCCGTTTGCATCCCGCTCGGGATGCAAATGCCAGAAGCTGTCCATCGCGGGCAGGCGCACGAGAAACAGATGCATCAGGTGGCCGTGGTCGGGGATGAGGAGTTTGAAGTCCACGGGCTGAGCGGGGCGGCGCGAACTTCCCAGAGCCATGCGCGTGGGTTTTTGTTCCAGCGCCAGCCGGCCCGAGGGATCGAGGACAGCGCCGATTTCGGGAGGCGTGTAAACATTCGCTTCGTACCGAGCGGCTTCCGCGCGCCACCATTTCCACCCGATGAAGAGCAGCGCGATGACCAACACACTCGCGATTGCCGTCGCGATTCGCGCGCGCCGCCGATTTTCGAATTTCGGCGTGGCGCCGGGCTCGAGCGCACCTTCCCGCACGGCGGCCGCGGCGATCGATATCAGGCCGAGCGTGAGGAGCAACATGAGCGCAGCCAGCGTGAGGCCGAGCGGACGCTGCATCGGGAGCGTCCGCTGCGCGATGGCCGGAACCGGAACGGCGAGCTCGCCTGGCCCGCGCTTTCCATCCGCTTCGATGTGAACTTGCAGCGAGCCGAATTCCATGAGCCACAGGCTGCCAGTGAAAAATTGCGGATCGGCGGCCGAGCGCCGCGCGATATCCGGCGTGGGGGCGAGTTTCGAGCCGGGGCCGGTAAGCTGCATCGGCGCGACGCGGATTTCGCGGACGTCGGGCGATTCGCTGCGAATTTCGATTTCGGCGACGCCGGGAATCACCTGCGGCATGCGGATGGTGACGTACAGCAAGTAGGGGCCGGCGTAGCCTTCCATGTAGATATCGGGATTGCCCACATGGGCAGCCGCGCCAAGTGAGAACAAGAGGGAAAAAATCAGCACCGCCGATACGCGTATCAATTGAGCCGGCCCTTCGAAACAGCTTGCACAAATCCGGGCACGGCATGCCGTGCCCCTACGGAAGAAAGCCGGCGTGAAACTTACGCTTGGTTGATTTGAAGGCACGGGATTATCGGCGGATTTTGCGAACCCAGTCGCCCCAGGCGAGGCCGAGGCGGCTGCTGAGAATTGCCGCTACCAGCGCTTCGGCCATCACCAGCCAGAATTGGGCGCGCGTTGGCTCGGCCGGGAAGAACAGGCGGCGAAAGTCGTAGCCATTCGGCGAATCGAAGTACGCGAAATAGCCGGTGCCGAAGATCCAGTTGGCTGAACGCGGCGACATCAGGAAATTCGCCCAGGGCCACTGCACGGCGGCGAATACGGCGAGGAAAATCGCGCCCGCTGCGGCAGCCTGCGCCCACTTATTCCATGCTGCGAGCTTGGGCCACACGGCGTCCAGCGCCAGCGCGGGCACGATGATAAGCAGCGGAAACTCCATGGGAACCAGATGCGTGATTTTCTGATAGACCGGGCCAAGCTTCGGCGTGGCCGGGAAAAGCGGAATGATCCAAAGCATGAGGATGGCGTAGAGCGAATAGATGCCCGCGATGATGGTCCGCGGCCAGCGTTGCTCGGAGGCGCGCGCGAAGCCCATCAGCACGACGGGCACCACGATTGCAACGGCTCTGTAACACACTGCGCTGTGCATCAATACGCGATAAGTGGACTCCCACACCATCGTGGTCGCGAGCATGGTGATGAAGCCGCCAAACCCGAGCAGAATCCAATCGAGTTTCTTCCGCAAAGCCTCGCTGGCGCGGTGCATCGTGCTGGCCACCAGAACCACGGCCCCCACCTGAATCGCCAGCACGCCTCCGTCGAGGACCACGTGCGGCGGGCTGAAGATTTTCACGTCGAGGCCATAGGCGTTGTGCCACCAATTGTCGAAGGGAGCGGAGGTGAGCATCATCGCGCCGCCCCAGGCGGCAATAAACGCGCCGAGCGGCCCGCGGAACTTCCAGACGTGCACTGTGACCGGCTCCATCGCCGGATTGCGGCCAAACGTGCAGGAAAAAATCAAGTAGCCGCAGGTGAGTCCCGCGAGCACACCGCAAAGCTGGATGGCCATGTGCGCGGGCGTCCAGAAGGTGTCGCGCCCGATAGACATGTGCCAGGAGATATCCCAGTAGCCGCCGATCACCACGGAGAGGACCGCAGCGAGAAGAGTCCAGATGTACCAGGGGATGGAATCGGCGCGCGGCACGGCGGGCGCGTCGAGGCGGGCGATGGCGCCGGGCCGAGGTGAGAGAGCGGTTGCCATGTCAAGGGATCTCTTCGAATCGAAAGTAACATGGCAGGCGTGCGAAACAAAATTGTGAAACGGCTGTTGAAACTTTTTGCAAGTGGCGCTACATTACAGGCAACGCGCGTCTGGCGGGTGTTCTGGATCGGAACAGTTAGGCGCCGCCCGATTTAAGACGACTCATGCAGACGCCGTGTTGTGGGGTGTCCATGCGCCGAGCGTCTTTTGCTCATTTTTCAAGCCTGATCCTGTTCGTGTCCTTGTTCACCAGCGCAGGCGTGGCCGGAGCCCCGGCTACTGCGACGGATTCGCCCACACTGAAGATATGTCTCCGGCTGGAGGATGGTTCGAGCTTTACGGGTGTCGCAAATGTCCGGGTGACGACGCCACTGGGCTTCGAGCTCAATGGCCAGCGGAACGGGCCCGAAGGGGAGATCGTTTATTCCGGTCTTCCGCCCGGCACATATTCGGTCGAGGCAAGCGCGCCGGGCTTCCTGCGCCTGCTCGAGGTGGTTGAGATCAAGCAGGGCCAAGGACTCGTGACTGTCTTCCTCGTGATGAAGCCCGAGACCGGACTCATTCCAAGCGCTAAGTCCGAACCGCAGGCGGCCACTGCCGCCGCTCCCAGTCCCAATGCGGCCACCCCCCCAGGAGAAACAGGTGGGGGCAAAGCAGAGCCGCCGCCGGACGCAGCGGGGGCTGAGCCAAACAAGGCGAGGGTCAAATCATCACAGGGCTCCTGGATTCCGCCGGGAGTTGACGCTGCAATACCTCCAGTTGCAGCCGGCGTTGCGTGCTCGCTGCCGGTTGTGCTTAAGGGCGCCGGCGAGCGCATGGTGGAGTTTGCGGAGAATCTCGAGAAATTCAGCGCCACCGAACACGTGGAACATTTTCCGGTTAATTCATCAGGCGCGCGCCATCGGCCTGAAGTGCGGTCCTTCGATTATGTGGTTTCCGTTTCCCAGACTTCGAGCGGCGTGATCGAGCTCGACGAGTATCGCAATGGGAGCTTCGATCGCACCCAATTTCCCGCCGGCATCGCCACCGAAGGGCTCCCGGCGATGGCTTTGATTTTTCATCCGGTGATGGCGCCGGATTTCAATTTCGTGTGCGAAGGGCTCGGCGAACGCGACGGCCATCCCGCCTGGCAGGTTCATTTTCAGCAGCGGCTGGACCGCGCCAACCGCATCCGCTCGTATGTGATCGGCGGGCAATATTATCCAGTGCCCCTCAAAGGGCGCGTTTGGATCGATGCAGCCACGTTCCAGGTGATGCGCTTCGAATCCGAGCTGATGATGCCGATAATCCCTATCGAGCTTACACAGGAGCATCTGTCAATCGATTACGCTCCCGTCCAATTCAAGACTCAGCACACGGAGCTTTGGCTCCCGAAAGAGGCCGAGCTCTACGTGCAGCGGCACGGCCGGCGCTACTATCGCCGCCACTCGTTTGACAACTTCAAGATCTTCACCATCCAGGCGGGACAAAAAATCCAGGCGCCGAAACAGTCATACGAATTTACCAACACAACGGACCACGACATTTCCGGAATTTTGACTGTCAATCCCACCTCCGGGGCGGCTCTGAAGCCCGTTTCGATTCAATTCACGATTCCCGCGGGACGAAGCATTTTCAAAATTGTCGGCCCGGGGAAGGACATAAGTTTTCCGGTGGAGCGTGTCGGTTCAGCCACCTTTATCCACAATGGAGGTGAGGGGGCCGTCAAGGCGGACGCGTACCTGGTGCAAGAAAGCACGCTCGACGTGATTGCAGACGGCACGATCCTCACAAGCCGCTAAGGATTGCGGCGTTATTTGGAGACCCACCCGGGTGGCGGATGTGCGATCCGTCTCCTACTTGCTCACTTGGGTTCTTTGAGCGTGAGTTTGCGCGCGGCCAATCGCGAAGGCAAATTCAATGTTTGAATCCGACATATTCAGGAATCCCGGAGTATCCGGAATACGATTGCGCCAAGGCTACCGAAATCATCCCACGAGCGTCCATATATAACGGGCAATCCGAATCAGTGTGAGAACTCTGAAAGCAGGCCCTCAGCGGCTGAAGCCGCGAGGAATCTGGAATCCTTACGGCACGGCTGCCCTTCGGCTCAGGGTAAAAAGCCGTGCCCTGGCGAAAAAAAGGCGTTGTCACACTGACTCAATCCACCCTGCGAAGCTGGCGGTCGAGGAAAAAATGACGAGAATATTTAAGCCAGTTGCGCTTCTCTGCGTGCTGTTCATTGGGACCGGCGCGGGCGCCCAAACCTCGAAAAAAGATGCGGACCTCAAAGCGCCCGACGGCATCAACCTCAAAGTGACGTTTTATTCCGCCGGGAAGCCCGGGCCGGGCGTGCTGCTGATGCACCAGTGCAATCGCGATCGCAAGACCTGGGACCCGCTCGCGACGCAGCTTGCCGAAGCAGGCATCCACGTTCTGACGCTCGACTACCGAGGCTTTGGCGAAAGCGGCGGTGAGCGGCGAGATTCGCTTCCGATGCAGCAGATGGCCGCCGAACAGCGAAAGTGGCCCGGCGATATCGATGTTGCATATCAATATTTGCTCGCGCAACCCGGAGTGGATTCCGCACGCATCGGCGCCGGCGGCGCAAGCTGCGGCGTAAATAATTCCATCCAGTTGGGGCGGCGCCATCCGGAAGTGAAAACGCTCGTGCTGCTCTCCGGCAACACGGATATGGACGGAATTAAGTACCTGGAATCGGCTACAGGTGTTCCGCTGTTCATGTCTGCCAGCGAAGACGATGGGGACACAGTCGAGCAGATGCAGTGGCTATTGGCCTTCTCGCGGAATCCGCTGGACAAAATCGTCGTTTATAAGGCGGCGGGACACGGCACCGAAATGTTCAAGGTGGAGAAGGGGCTCGAGCCGCAGATTCTGGAGTGGTACGAAGCGAGGCTGCTCGCGCCCCCTGCCTCAATCACAGCCGTGAAACCCACGAAACCCAGCCCCAGCGCCGAAATTTGGGATCAACTGACTGCGCCTGGCGGCGCCGCCCGAGTCAAGAAGCAGCTCGAAGAAGCGAGGAAGAAAAACCCCGATGCGTCGCTATTTCCGGAATTCGCCGTCAACTACCTGGGCTACCAATATCTTCAGCAGGGCGACACCAAAGCAGCGATCGAGGTTTTCAAACTGAACGAATTCGCGTATCCGCGTTCCGCCAATGTGTACGACAGCCTGGGCGACGCCTACCTGGCCGACAATCAGAAAGAGCTCGCCATCGAGTACTCGGAAAAAGCGATCCAGATGCTCTCGGAGGATCATTCCATCGACGAGGCTCGCGCCAAATTGATCCGCGAAAGCGCCGAAGATAAGCTGCATCAGCTCCAACCCAAGTGAGGAAAGGGCGCGCGGGCGCCGGATTGCAGGCGCGGTTTCGCCAAGAAGTTTTCCACAGACGCCCGGCCCCGGCTTGATTCACCCCTGCCAGCATGTTAGTCTGCGCACGATTTCATTTTCTCAACTTCAAATTCATCGCCGGATCCGGGAAGCGAGCGAGGCCGCATGGCAAATGAAGCGCTGGGCATGATCGAGACCAAAGGGCTGGTGGGCTCGATCGAAGCGGCCGATGCCATGGTGAAAGCCGCGAACGTGATCCTGATCGGCAAGGAATATATCGGCGCGGGGTACGTGACCGTGATGGTGCGCGGCGACGTGGGCGCCGTAAAGGCAGCTACCGATGCGGGGGCGGCTGCAGCGCGGCGCGTGGGCGAGCTGATCGCCGTGCACGTGATCCCGCGCCCGCACGAACTCGTCGAAGATATTTTGCCGGGGGGCGGCGCTCCCCGCGTTTCAAAGAAGTGAATTGCATTGTGATGGGAGTCGTCAGGGCACGGTTTTACAGCCTGCGGAAAAAGTGCCAAACCAATTTCCTCAGGGGCTGAAGCCCACGGACAAGACGATGCCTATGTCGGAGCTGAAGCTCCGACCCCCTATCGGAGCGACTTCTTGCTCAAGCTGTTTGGCCGCTGAGGGGCGCTGGTTGCAAGTCGCTGGTCCAGCAACCATCGTCCTTCTAGGATTGGTTCTTTGAGCCTGCGCGATCGCGACCTGATTTCCGTCCAGGAAGCACGCGAGGGTGTCGAGCGGGCCAGCGAAGCCCAAAAGAAGTTCGCCGCATTTTCCCAGGAACAAGTTGACGCGATTGTGGAAGCCTGCGCGGCTGCCGCCGCCGAAGCGGGCGAGTCGCTGGCGCGGCTGGCCGTCGAAGAGACGGGCTACGGAAACGTTCCCGATAAAATCATCAAGAACCGCCTCGCTTCGGTGGACGTTCCGCGCGCCATCCGGGGAATGAAGACCGCCGGCATCCTGCGCCACGACAAAGAAAAAGGCATCATCGAAATCGCCGAGCCGGTGGGCGTGGTGGCCGCGGTGATTCCCTCGACAAATCCCACGTCGACCACGATTTACAAAACGCTGATTTCGCTCAAGGCGCGCAATGCGGTGGTGTTGAGCCCGCATCCGACCGCGATGCGCTGCATTTGCGAAGCGGTGGGCGTCCTCACGCGCGCAGCTTTGAAAATGGGCGCACCCGAGGGGCTGATCGTTTGCCTCAGCCATCCCACCGCGCAGGGAACACAGGAGCTGATGCGCCATCGGCTCACGGGCGTGATTCTCGCCACGGGGGGCACGGGATTGGTGCGCGCCGCGTACACGTCGGGGCGTCCTGCGTTCGGAGTGGGGCCGGGCAACGTGCCGTCGTTCATCGAGCGAACCGCCAACGTGCGTAAAGCCGTTGCGGACATTTTCGCGGGAAAAACTTTCGACTACGGCACGATCTGCTCGTCGGAGCAAGCGATCGTGGCGGAAGAGGCCGTTGCTGCCGAGGCGCTCGAGCAATGCCGCGCGCAGGGCGCTTACTTTTTGAGCGAGGAGGAAATCCGCCGGCTCGGCGCGCTGGTTTTCCTGGGAGGCGCGCAAGTGCCGAATACCCAGGTTGTCGGCCGGCCGGCCACGACGATTGCGGAAATGGCCGGCATCAAAGTGCCCGCTTCCACGCGCGTGCTGATCGCCCGGCTCGAGGGCGTGGGCCGCGAATTTCCGCTCTCCGGCGAAAAGCTTTCGCCGATTCTTGCATTTTACTCCGTGGCGAACCTGGCGGCTGGAATCGAGCTCTGCACGCGCCTGCTGCATTACGGCGGGCTCGGCCACACCTGCTCGATTCATTCCCAGAGCGAAGCCGCGGTGAAGCAATTCGGCCTCGCCGTTCCGGCCTTCCGCGTGGTGGTGAACACGTCGGCGGTGCACGGCTCGATCGGCTACTCGACCAATTTATTTCCGGCGATGACGCTCGGCTGCGGCTCACCCGGGGGAAACATCACTTCCGACAATATCGGCCCGCAGCATTTGATGAATATCAAGCGCGTCGCCTGGGAATCGCGGGCGATTGAACATCGGACGATCCCGGCGGACCAGCGGCTTGCAGGAGCAGCGGCTCCAGCGGCGTCCGCCGCGGCGGGTTTGAAGTCCGCCGCGATGGCGGCCAATCCTGCGCCGAGCGCAGCAGCCATGGCTGCTCCGGACCGCCAGACGATTGCGCGGATCGTCGAGCGCGTGCTCGCGGCGCGGGGAATCCCGCGCGCGAAGCCAGAAACTGCGGCCTCGCCTGCGGCGGCGCCGGCCGCCGCGCCCGTCGCCGCGGCACCCCAAATAACGGCGCCTGTTGCTGCGTCTTCCGCGGTCGGGGCATGTCTGAGACCCGCCCCTACACCCCCTGAGGCACCCCCGACTGTTGCTGCAATGCCTGCGGCCCCGGCGATCGAAGTCGCCGAATTCGTGAGCGAATCGGATGTGCGGTGGGCGCTCTCGCGCAGCGAAAAGATTTACCTGGGCCCCAAGACGATCGTCACACCCTCCGCGCGAGATCTCGGCTCGGATCACGATATTTTCGTGCTGACCGATCTCGTCCCCGCCAAGAAAAAGTCACAAGCCGCCGGTTAGCGCGGCCTCGCCTCAATCGTTTTTGGCAGGCATTCCGGTGGAATCAGGACTCACTGGCCAGATAGAAGGCAAATCCAGCCCTGGAGAGGGGACCAGGGCAAGTCCCCTCTCCAAGGAGGAACATGACCTAGTTGGCGGAAACTGCAAATTTCTTGAATGCGGGAAGCGTGGTGAAACCGACTTCGAACGGCTTCACCATCGGCGTGCCCTCGATGTACTTGTTGAGGATCTTGGTCACTTCCGGATAGAACTCCCGGTGATAGACCTCGGCGTGCTCCTTGGTCTCCCACAAGCTGATGGCGACTGCTTCCTTCTTCTCCGGTATGCACAGGAAAATCTCATCGAGGAAACCCTTCTGCCTGCGGAGCAGGGGAAGAACCTCGTTCTCGATGACGCGTGGAAACTCGGTGATCCAATTGTCTTTCACCTGCAGTGTCACATGACGGCAATACATAAATCCTCCTAGGCGGGCACGGCTCCGAGGGCTGCCGCTCGGTAAGCCATCGCTTGGCCCGGCAGCATTCGCCAGCGCCCCACCACTGCCAGCCGTACGCAACTTTGGGTGCATTTGCCATGACCCAAATTACGCGCCAGCGTGACGGCGGATACTCCGGCGGGGACTTCGCCATCCGGACGCTGCAGCGTGTGACGCAGACTACCCGCCCGCGTGATGGAGTGCACAGACGGCCCCCTTGACGGGGGCGAGGATTCAGTTGATGCCGCTGTGCGGGACCGGGATGTGCGGCGGCAAGGAGGACACCATGGCTACCGAGGTTTACATCTTCATCGCGCTGGTGACGATTGCCATCGTGTACGGAGCCCGGCTGGCGTGGGAAGCGCTGAAATTCCGCGGAAAAATGCTGGTGACCTGTCCGGAAACGCGCGAGCCGGCAGCCGTGAAAGTGAGCCTGTGGCGCGCGGCGGTCAAGGGTCTGATTGGGCGGAAGGAGCTCGAATTGTGCGATTGCTCCCGCTGGCCTGAGAAGCGCGATTGCGACCAGGACTGCGTCGAGCAACTCGAGCGCGACCCCCAGACTCATCGGGTGTGGAACGTCGCGACGCACTGGTATGAAGGGAAGCAATGCGTTTACTGCCACAAGCCCATCCAGAGGTTGCACCACCTCGACCGCAGCCCTGCTTTGCTCGACGACGAGTGGAAGACGGCTGAGTGGAAGCACATTCCAGCGCAAAACTTGCCCTCGGAATTCTCGAGGGGTTTGCCGGTCTGCTGGAGCTGCCATATGACGGAGACCTTTCTCCGAGAGCATGCGGATCTCGCGATTTCGCGGCCCTGGGAGAAGTGCGGGCCGCTTGGGGAATACGTTCCCAAGAATCTGGACGAAAAGCTGGATAAACCCTCAAAGGTGGCATAGCCCGGCTGGTTTCCGGAAATTCTCACAAGTGGTAGGGCGGCGGGCGAACCGTCCCGCAAGCGGACACCTCGAATTTCACGAACAACTCGACACCCATGCTAAATTCCGTCTGCGCTTGCACTTGGGCGTTGGCCCTGGTGGCATGGGGATTGCTCCCTTAAGGCTAGCTGCGTTTGAGGTGTGCTATGGGATCACTCGTGCAAGACATCCAATATGGCGGCCGCGTGCTGCTCAAGAGCCCCGGATTCGCGATTGTCGCCGTGCTCACGCTGGCATTGGGAATCGGCGCGAACACGGCGATTTTCAGCATTGTGAACACCATCTTGCTGCGCCCAATGCCGGTGAGAGATGCCAAGCAAATTTATGTTATGGCGACCCAGCAGGAGCAAGGGGCTGCGCAGATCATGTTCTCGGTTCCCGAGTACCGCGATATCCGCAGCCAGACGGGCGGTGAATTTTCCAGCGTCATGGCGTACACGTTCGGCTTGGATGGCTTGAACATCAGTGGCAAAGCGGAGCGCGTCTTTACCCAGTACGTGAGCGGAAACTTTTTCTCCGGGCTGGGAATCAGGCCCGAGGTGGGACGGCTGATCCTGCCTTCGGAAGGCGAAACAGCCATGGCGGACCCGGTGATGGTTTTGGGTTACAACTACTGGAAGACGCGGTTTGGCGGTGATCCGGGTGTTGTGGGACGGAAGGTCTCAGTGAATGGCCGGCCGGTGACGATCGTCGGCGTTGTTTCCAAAGATTTTCCCTCCATCAACTCGTTCGTACCGATCAACAGTTACTTGCCGCTCGGCATGATCTTCATTGAAGGCTGGTCGGGCGATTTTCTGACCAATCGGCAGAATCGGAATGTGCTGGTGCTGGGGCGGGCGCAACCCAACACCAGCCCCAAACAACTGCAGGCATCGCTCGACGTCGTGTCCAAGAGGCTTTCCGACGCGTACCCCAAAGAGGAAAAAGATCTGAGAATTCAGGCGTATCCCGAATTGCGCGCCCGGCCGGTGCCGGATCCGAAGAATACTGCGATCGTGATTTCCGGGTTGTTCCTCAGCTTGGCGGGCTTGGTGCTTCTGCTGGCTTGCGCGAACGTGGCGAATATTCTCCTGGTGCGCGCGACAGTGCGAGGACGCGAGATGGCCATTCGCGCCGCCCTGGGCGCCGCGCGGATCCGGCTGATCCGGCAGTTGCTGACGGAGAGCATTCTGTTGGCGCTCATGGGAGGCGCTGCGGGTCTGGGCCTGGGCTGGCTCGGCAGTTCTGCCATCGGCGCGATTCCAATGGGCTTCGATCTCGTTCCGGGCTTCAAGTTCGAATTTGACTGGCGCGTTTTCGCCTTTGCGTTCGGCGCGGCTCTGGCGACCGGAATCATCGTCGGAATCCTGCCTGCGATCCGCGCCTCGCGGGGAAACTTGGCAAATATCTTGCACGAAGGCGGCCGCACGGTGGTGGGAGGGCGCCAGCACATCCGCAACGTGATGGTGACGGTACAGGTTGGCGCCTCGCTGATGCTGTTGATTATCGCCGGCCTTTTTACGCGCAGCCTGGTGGAAACTGAGCGGCTGAAAGATCTGGGCTTCGACCCGAATCACGTGTTGAACCTGTTCATGGACCCGACTGAGATCGGCTACACCGAACTTCAAGGCCGCGAGTTCTTTAAGAACCTGCTCGACCGCGTCCGTGCGCTTCCCGGCGTCGAATCGGCCAGCATCGCCAATTCGATTCCCATGGGCTTTTACAACAACCTCGACGCGCTCTGGATCGAAGGCTACGAGCCTCCCGCGGGCCAGCCCGCGCCCAAAGTTCCTTACAACACGATTTGGACGGACTACTTTCAGACTCTCAGAATTCCGATCCTGCGCGGCCGCGTGTTCACGAATGTGGATGACGAGAAAGGACCGTACGTGGCCATCATCAATGAGGCCATGGCGAAAACTTATTGGCCGAAAGACGATCCTATCGGCCGCCATTTCAAAATCGGCTCCGATCCCGACCACGTGATCGAAGTGGTGGGAATCACCAAGGATTCCCGGTTCCAGGGTATGACGGGACCGATCAATCCCTATTTCTACGTTCCTGTTTTCCAGCATTACGCGATCAACTCGCTCAACGCTCTCCAGGTGCGCACCAAAGCCGCCCCGCAAGCGATGATTCCCGATGTGGAGCACGTGATCGACGCTCTCGCGCCCGAGTTGCCTGTCTTCGACGTCAAAACCATGGTGGAATCGCTCAACACGCTGAACGGCTTGCTCTTCTTCCGATTGGGAGCGGTGCTTGCGGCCCTGTTTGGAATCCTGGGGCTCGTTCTCGCCGTTGTAGGCGTGTATGGCGTGATCTCCTACTCGGCCAGCCAGAAGACGCACGAAATCGGGATCCGTCTGGCGCTCGGCGCTCAAGCCCGCGACATTTTGAAAATGGTTTTCAGCCAGGGCCTGCTCATCGTTGGCATCGGCGTTGTGATCGGGATCGCTGCCGCGCTGGCGGCTGCCCGCGTCGTTGGCAACTTTCTGACGGTCAGCGCTACCGATCCGCTCACGTACATTTCCGTCTCGCTCGTGCTTGCCGTTGTGGCTCTGCTCGCCTGCTACATCCCGTCGTATCGCGCCATGAGGCTCGATCCCATGGACGCGCTGCGCCACGAATAGCCAGGCGTTTTCCCTGTGGGCCATGGCGTGTCAACAGTTAGCAAGCCCCCGATTTTTCATCGGGTGTGGGAGAAGGCTTATCCCCCCGCAGTCCTCACAAACTCCTGATATCACAGTGTACTGGCAGAGGCAGCGCGGACAATATGACTGGACGAGCCCCGATTCGCGGATTCGAGGTGAAATCAGCGCCGTTTCATCGAGGCCCCTCTTCCTGACGAGATCTATAACTGCGAGCCGGAATCGCTCTCGGCACCACGTCGCGGACTCAATTGCGCGAAGATTGCCACCCACAGGCAGTTCGGCAGAAAAAGTGAGGTCCCTTAGGAACCACGAGGCCAATAGCTCAAAATCTCCCTTTGAGCCCGCCGCTGCGGCCATTGCCAATGGATGAAAATCCCATGCGATGTCCTTCGCTAGATATCGTGTGGCTCTCATAGCCGCAGGCGGTGAAAGGAGGATCATCGCCATTGACATCCATCGGGCTTCTTTTGCCTGAGGGTAAAGGTCATGCTGGCCGCTGTGAAATTCCCAACCAATTAGACCCACATTGAAAATCATGAAGCTGATCAGAAACGGCCACGTCAGGCTCAATCCCCAGCGCCAGACAACAAACGGCATCGCGAGGAATGTCGCGACCGTAAGAATCAGACAATCCAAACCCAAGGAATATATCTTTTGCGCGGAGTAACTTAGCACTTGCGCGGCACGCTCAGGGGCCAACTTCCGCTTAATTTCCTTATAGATCTCAGCGGCTCGTTCTTGCTTGGCACGAGATTTTAGCCCCTGGAGCCATTTTGCAAGAAATGTTGCCTCTGCCTCGCTGCCAAGGGACGCGAATTTGGCTCCGTTGACGTACAGATTCTTTCCTTCTGACTCGAGTCGCCTTATTTCCTCAAACGGGACAAAATTGCCGATTACATTGCCACCATTCTTAGTCGACGGCTGCTCGAAATCTGCGCAACCCGACACAATGCCGTCGCCTGAGCACCAAATGCGCGGCGGATTACAAACCATGATGGCGCGCCATGGTACGAATGGATTCGAAAATGCAAGGCTCGGACGCTCAATTGGCCGAGGGCGTACAATCAATTTCAGGGAATGATCTAAGGGAGAGCACAGGAGGAAAGCAAGCGAACCGGCGGGAATCCAGACGGCGCACTCCATCAGGTACAGAGCAAGGACCACGACCAACAAGAGGCCGAATTCAATCATTCATGCTGGGGGCTCTCCTCGGCTGCCTTCCCCGAGAGCAATCGTTTGAAATATATGAAAAGACGCTTCAAGAAAGCGCCCAAGGCGACAAGGCCAGCAACTATAAGCTTCCAGAATTTGGCGAGCAGGCCTGTCTTCAATGCCGCTGTGGCGACACCACCCACAATGAGCGCGGTCAATCCGTACTTAGCAACCTTATCACCACTACGCCAATCAGAATAGGTCTGGCCGGGAATGAAAGAAAAGCCTCCCAACAGATCCTCAAATTCTGGCACCACTTTCGGGACAAGGCCGGGGGAAAGCACTAGGTCCGCCTTCATGATTCCGCGTCGGCCCAGGAGTCGCACTGAATAGTTCACTGATTGCGCTGCAGGCTTCCCTTGTGCCTCGCCTTCCCCAAGGATTGACCAGGTCAAGTTGTGCGTTCGAGAATCATAATATGGCTCATGAGACCATCCGATGACGTGGAATGGGGGCCACCCCTTTTGCTCGCGGACTTTATTCGATTCCTCAGTGGCTTTCTCGATTGACTCGAGAATCGCCTTTGCATCGAGGCTGTCCTTCTCGTTGTCACGGACATAGCCGCTGTCATCAAATTCAAATATTACGAACCAAATTTCGTCATCAGCTTTTTCAGTCACTGGGATGACCGCACCCAACTCATTGCCGCTTGACGGATTCTGAGTTATTTCCAAAACTCTCAACGTCCCTTCTTTCCCGGTGAAGCGATAACCCTTTGGTACGGTGAGTTCGGCGAGGTCTCCCAATCGTCCAACTGTGGGGCCATCTTGCCATTTGATCCCGTTGCTTTTCTCCTGCGCCAGAGACGGGATCGAGAGTAAAAGTAGGATAATTAGCGGATAAGGGGCTCGCGGAAGCAATTTCTCAAATCGCCTCATTTTTAACTCCCAAGAACGATGGGGCCTTATTCATCTGCTTAAGTTTGACCTTATTATGTCAACCAATCTTACAGTAAGTCAATTAGCTTCTGGCCATTTTCGGTTCCGCTGCTGCCCTCGGGTGCCATGCAGATTCGGCGCTGCCAATTTGTATCCCGCGGTGGGAACCTGAAGGAGCCATGGTCACCGTTGTCCGCCACAACCTACTCCCCTATACTCGGCTTCTAATCATTTGCCGGCCGGTGCGGGGGGAGAATTCGGATTGCGCAATAAAGAAGCGGCGCGATATGCGCGCATGGCAGCCGCGGTTGCGGGGCTGCTCGCGTTTGTAGTCGCCGGCGTTTACGTCCGCCGCGCCTACCTGGAAGCGGTGGCGCGCCGCGCAGCGCCTGTCGCTGTCCCGGTCACCGTCCAGCAGCACTCCGCCGAATTCAAATTTTCCAAGGTCGAGCAGGACCGCACTCTTTTCACCATCCGCGCTTCGCAAGCCACACAATTCAAGGATCAGAGCCGCAGTCTCCTTCAGGACGTTTGGATCACGATTTACGGCCGCGAAGGCCTCCGCAACGACAACATCCACACCCGCGAGTGCAGCTACGACCCGAAATCGGGCGACGTCCGCTGCGAAGGCGACGTCCAGATTGATATCCAGGGCGCGAATCCCGCTTCCGGAAAGCCGTCGGACAAATCCCTCCAGGTGCACACGAAAAATCTCTTCTTCAATCGCGAGACCGGCGACGCTTCCAGTCCCGAGGCGGTCGCCTTCAATTTTCCGGAAGGGAAGGGTCACGCAATCGGAGTCACGTATAGCACGCACGACTCGACCGTGCGCCTGCTTCATTCCGTCGAAATCGATTTCACGCCCTCGGATCACACGGGCGGGCTGCCTGTGACGTCCACCGGCAGCAGCCTCGAACTCCAGCACGGCACTCGCACGGTTGTGCTGCATGGCCCCGCGCTGGTGAAGCAAGGCGATCGGGAGCTTACGGCGGAAGAAATCACCATCGAACTCGATCCGGAGTTTCGCGCGCGCACCGCGCTGGCCAGTGGACATCCGGCCATCCGCGCGGGAAGCGCCGGTGGGCAGTTCACCGTCACTGCCGACGAATTCCGCGCGTTCCTTACCCCTGCCGGCTGGCTCGAACGCATCATTGCCGACGGGCACATCTCCGGCGCCCGCCAGACGCCCAGCGGCACGGACCATTTCTCGACGGCGCACGTCGAGTTTTCTATGCTGCCGCAGCACAATCTCGTCAGGGACATGACCGCAACGGGCGGGGTGACCGCAGAAGCTCACCAGCCGGGCGAGTCGCACTTGCTGAAAACGGATTCTTTGCGCGCCACATTCGCTTCCGGCGACCGCCCCGATCAGCAGCACATCGACGCCGCCGAAACGCTCACTCCCGCGACCATCGAGACGAAGACTCCGGAAGAAACCACCACTCTCGCCGCCAAAAAATTCAACGCGAAATTCTCTCCCGCCGGCCGGCTCGAAAATCTCTACGGCCATTCGAACGTTCAAGTCCGCCGCGAAGCTGGAAAATCCCCGCCGCAGCTCAGCACTTCGGCCGAGCTGGTGGCCACTTTCGACGCCACGGGTGAATGGGCTACGTTTGACCAGACCGGCGACGTCCGCTTCCACCAGGCCGACCGCCAGGCCACCGCCGCGCGCGCGCACATGGTTCACGCGACCGAAACAATTTCGCTCGATGGCTCGCCGGTGCTCATCGATTCCGCCAGCCGCTCGACGGTCGGCAACATCACCATCAACCAAAAATCGGGCGAGCTGCGCGGCACCGGCGGCGTCGTATCGACCTATTTCGCTGCGAACGATTCCAACGGAAGCGTCAGCATCGGATCCGGCCCGGCGCACGTCACCTCCGAATCGCTTTCCGGCGTCACCACCTCGGGCCACGTCAGCTACCTGGGTCATGCGCGGCTCTGGCAGGGAGAATCGGTGCTCGATGCGGATCAAATCGATATTTGGCGCGACGAAAAGAAATTGCAGGCAACGGGCCATGTGAATGCCGTTTTTCCCCAGGCCCCCGGCCAATTCGGCCCCAGCCCCGTTCCAGCTCCTGGCCAGCCCGCCGCCAAGCCGCGCGAGAAGGCCCCGGATTCTTCGCAAGGCCCGGTGCTGTGGAAAATTCACGCTCCCACGCTCACCTACTGGAATGATCTGGGCAAAGCCCACCTGGAAGGCGGCGTCAGCGCAAGTTCCGAACAGGGGCAAATGGATTCGCGAGCCCTGGACGTGTTCATGTCTGCCGGCTCGGCCCAGCCCGGGCAGCCGCGCGGGCCAAATCAGGTCACTCGCGCACTGGCGCAGGGCGATGTTGTTGTGCGCCAGGCCGATCGCCGCGGGGTCGCCGAGCAATCGGAATACACCGCCGCCGACGGAAAGTTCGTCCTTTCCGGCGGAAATCCCACACTCACCGATGCTGCCAATGACACAACCACGGGCCATTCGTTGACCTTCTTTGTTGCGAGTGATACGATTTTGGTCGATTCGCACGAAGGTTCGCGCACTCTGACCAAGCACCGGGTTGAGAAATGAACCGGCATGTTGAAACTCCAAGCCGCCGATCTCAGCAAGTCGTACCGGGGTCGGAAAGTCGTCAATGACGTCAATCTGGAGATTCGCCAGGGTGAGGTGGTTGGGCTGCTCGGGCCGAACGGCGCGGGAAAAACCACGACCTTCTACATCCTGGTGGGGCTGGCGCGTCCGGACTACGGGAGAGTTTTGCTGGACGGCGAGGATATAACCGACCTCCCCATGTACTTGCGGGCCCGCAGCGGGATCAGCTACCTTCCTCAGGAACCTTCGGTATTCAGGAAATTGACGGTCGAAGAGAACTTGCTCGCGGTGCTGGAAACGCTGCCGCTTACTTCCGAGCAGCGGCGCGACCGCGTGGAGGAGCTTCTGGCAAAGATGGGACTCGAGGGCGTGCGTTACAGCCAGGCCTATGTGCTCTCGGGCGGCGAGCGCCGCCGGCTGGAAATCGCGCGCTCGCTGGTGCTTTCGCCCTCTTTCATCCTGCTCGATGAGCCTTTTTCCGGCATCGACCCGCTCACCGTGGTGGACATCCAGAAATTCATTTCCGATTTGAGCGCTGCCGCGATCGGAGTTCTCGTCACCGACCACAACGTGCGCGAAACTCTTGCCGTCACCGACCGCGCTTACATCATCAACGACGGTAAAATACTCTATGCGGGTACGCCCGCGAACCTCGCGGCCAATGCCGAAGTCCGCCGCGTGTATCTGGGAGAAAGTTTTCGCCTGAACTGACGCCGATGAACTGGCTCCAGCCCAAACTGCACCTGCGCGTGGCCCAGAAGCAGATCCTCACTCCGGGGCTCGTGCAGATGGTGAGCGTGCTGGCGCTCAACCGCCTCGAGCTTCGGGAAATGATCAATCAGGAGATCATGGCCAATCCCGTTCTCGAAGAGGTCGCGGAAGAAAACCAGACGGCGGAAAGCTACACCGACGAAGCCTTCCTGAAGAAAGAAACCGAAAAAGTTCCCGAGACGGAAGCCCCCAATCCATTCGACGAGTTCGATTTCGGCTCTTTCTTCACGCAGTACCTCGATACCGGCGCCGAGCGCGCTGCCAGCAGCGAGCACGAAGACATCGAAAAGCCTTCCTTCGACAAGTTTCTGTCGTCGCCCTCCAGCCTGGCCGACCACCTGATGTGGCAATTGAGCGTCAGCATTTCCAGCGAAGAAGTGCGCCAAATTGCCGAGACCATCATCGGCAATCTCGACGAAAACGGCTACTTGACCGCCACGCTCGATGAAATCGCCGCGAGCGGAAACTCCTCGATGGAAGACGTCGAGGAAGCGCTCGCCATGGTCCAGGAGTTCGATCCGCCGGGAATCGCCGCGCGAAACCTGGAGGAATGTCTGCTGCTTCAGCTCAAGGTCGTCGACTCGCAAAACACGCTCGCTCACCAGATCATCTCCGAGCACCTGAAGCTCCTCCAGAATAATCAGCTCAAGGAAGTGGCGCGCGCGCTGAACCGCCCGGTCGAGCTCGTCAAGCGCGCCGTGGACGTCATCAAACACCTCGATCCCAAGCCCGGCCTGCGTTACAACAAAATCGAGCCGCGCCTGGTCGAGCCCGACGTCCAATTCCGCAAGTCCGAAGGCGAGTGGCAGGTGTATATGAACGAAGACGACCTGCCGCAGCTTCGCCTGAATCCCACCTACCGCCGCCTTCTGGCGCGCGATGCCGCCGATCGCGACGTCCGCAACTACGTGAAAGAGCGCTTCACCGCCGCCATCCAGCTCATGAAGAATATCGAGCAGCGCAAGCACACCATCCTGCGCGTCTGCCAGTCCATTCTCCGCCGCCAGGGCGATTTTCTCGATTACGGCCCGGACCATCTGAAGCCGATGATGATCAAGGAAGTCGCCGAAGAAGTCGGCGTGCATCCTTCCACCGTCAGCCGCGCCGTGGCCAATAAATACGTCCACACGCCGCAGGGCGTGATCGAGCTGCGCTACTTTTTCTCGGAATCGGTCAACGGGCCGCAGGGAAGCGAGATGTCGCTCCTTTCCCTCAAGCGGCGCGTCAAGAAAATGATCGAGGAAGAAGACGCGGCGCATCCGCTCACCGACGAGCAGATCACCAAAAAGCTCAGCGATGAAGGAATTCACGTCACACGCCGCACCGTGGCCAAATACCGCGAAGACTTGCGCATTCCCAGCACCCACCGCCGCCGGGTGAAGGGCTAGTTTTTTTCCGCCGTGCCTCGCGCCGCCCGGAAACGCCCACCCCGAAACCGCAATGCTCGCCAGCTTGTAATTCTCACCGGCCTGTCGGGCTCGGGCAAAGGCTCCGTGCTGAAGACGTTCGAGGACCTGGGCTACTACTGCATCGATAATCTCCCGGTTGCGCTGATTCCGACCTTCAGCGTTCTTTACGTCGAAGGCGCCGGCGAAATCGAGCGTGCCGCTTTGCTGGTGGACGCGCGCGAAGGCGAAGAGATTGAAAAGCTCCCCGGAATCCTCCGCGCCCTTTCGAGCGAGTATCCCGCCACGCTCGTTTTCATCGAGGCGAGCGACGACGCCCTCGTCCGCCGCTTCAGCGAGACCCGCCGCCCGCATCCGATGGGCCGCCATCTCCCGATCGCCGAGGGAATCCGCGTGGAGCGCAGGCGCATGGCTCCGATTCGACGCCTGGCGGACGTCATCATCGACACCACCAAGTTCAACGTCCATGAACTCCGCCAGTTCATCACCGACCGCTTCCAGAATCCGGGCCGCCGCCCGCTGCTCGTCTCCGTCGTCAGCTTCG
>Ga0187781_10001056_pt1 | contig 20704 bp, 17 predicted proteins | sample 0715_SJ02_MP02_2_FD_132447 | JGI IMG/M metagenome (GOLD analysis project Ga0187781, IMG submission 132447) | Tropical peat soil microbial communities from peatlands in Department of Meta, Colombia - 0715_SJ02_MP02_20_MG | ecosystem: Environmental > Terrestrial > Soil > Wetlands > Peat | place... | reverse complement strand
TTAAGATCGGCCTCGCTCCGGCCCGGAAGGAAAGCCGCAAGCGCCGCAAGGATTGCGGCGCCGAAAGCAATGTGATTCGTGCGCATATTTGTTTCCCTCCATAATTATCGGCTTCCCGCCTAAGCCACCGAATAATGTTTCGTCCGCCCCGGCGCGCCCTGCGCGCGACTGCGATCTCATCCTTTAACGCCCGAACCCTCGCTCGAGTTCAATTTTTTTTGGCGCTCTTCGAAAAAATCACTCGTAGCAAAAATTGCGCTACATCATTGATTTATACAGATGTTCGTGGATGTTCGAATCGAATTTCGCGACAAAGCCGCCTGGGTCGGCCAAAATTGGAGCCGCACTCAAGCTACCGGCGGCAAGGGCCGCTCTTGGTCCAATTCCGCCCCTCGTTAGGCTCCATCCCATCGTCGCCGCTCAGCAGGCCCCGCGTCGACGTCGACGCGTGGGCCGAGCCGATGTTGAAATTCTTGCTGGACAAGGAATGCGGCGCTTGGGGCGGCGCCAAAGCCTCCGTCCGCATTGGCCAAATTGCGAGCGACAGGCTCGGCGTGCTGCTGCGTTCGCCGGCAATAGATGACCCGCGCCGGATTGCAAGAGTCCTCGTGCGCATGGGATGGAAGCGGAGCGGAAGCAAGATCGACGGATATTGCCCTGGCGCCCGCCAGAACTGCTTGCTTGAGGGACTCCGTCGGCGCACCATAGTCCGGAAGCGGCGCCTGCCCGGCCTTCGCCGGATGGATGTCGTTGCTCTCGGATTGGCGGTCGCTGAATGGAAACGAGCTCGCTCGGCCCCCGAGAACAAGCGCGGCTCCAAATTGTCGAGGAGCACGTTCGACTCGAGAACTCACATGATCTCGAGGGAGTTCTCGGCACGTTCGGCCCCGACGCCCGCTACGATGACGAGCCTTGGGACGATCATCGCGTCGGGCGCGACCATGTTCAGTCCTACTATGAAGAGCTGATGGCCGCCTCGAGCGACTTCAGGATCGATGTGGTCAACCGCTACGTCACCGTCGAGGGGGTAATATTGGACGCCATCATCAACGGCACGCATACCGGTCCCTGGAGAGGCTTGCCAGCCACCGGCAGGTCTTTCAGTTTTCCATTGTGCGGCATCTTCACGTTCGACTCGGAAGACCGGATTTTTGGCGAGAAAATATTCTATGATCGAGCCACGGTTTTCAGACAGCTCGGCGTATTTCGGGAACCGGTCACAACCCTTGGCCGAGTATTGATCGCAGTCAACCATCCCTTGACGCTCGCTGGAGCGCTTGTTCGAAACCTCTTCCGCCGCTGACCGTGTGACTCCCTGAACGATCTGAACAATGCAATTACGTGCGAACGGGGCCCAATGTCGTCCGTCTGCGTCTTCTTGTCGCCGCCGCGCAATAGCGCGACGAGGCTTTTTCCCCGAAGGCGAAAATAAACCCGTTATCCGGGTCCGTAATCGATGCGCAGCTCGCTGACGCCATCCCCCACAAACTTTGCGTCGCCAAATTTCCCAACGCCAGGCGGTCGATGCGGGCCGAAATTCGGGCGATCGCCCGCAGGTCGCGCGGACCGCGCAGCCAAGCCAGGGAACTCCGCCGTCTTGCGCACTTCAATCACGGTCGAGCGTTAACAGTTAGATTGCAGGTTATACATCCGGCGATTCCGCCAAAATTGAACCTCCGCGCAAAACCCGCTAAACGGCGTGCCTCAGCTCCGCTCGCGCCCAACCTGACCCCGCCCCGATGAAGCTCTCCCTGTCCTGGCTGAAAACCCATCTCGAAACCCAGGCTTCGCTGGGCGAAATCGTGGAGACCCTCACCCGCATCGGCCTCGAGGTCGAGCATGTTCACGATCCCGCCGCGGAGCTGAAGGACTTCATCGTCGCGCGCGTGCTGGAAGCCAAGCCCCACCCCAACGCCGATCGCCTCCAGGTTTGCGCCGTCGACACGGGAGCGGGAGCGCCGGTGCAGGTCGTCTGCGGCGCGCCCAACGCCCGCACCGGGCTCGTCTCGGTGTTCTCGCCGCCTGGAACTTACATACCGGGCAAGAAGATCACGCTCGGCAAGGGCGTCATCCGCGGCGTCGAGTCGCTGAGCATGCTCTGCTCGGCCGCCGAGCTGGAGCTCGCCGGCGGCTCCGACGGCATCATGGAGCTGCCCGCCGACGCGCCGGTCGGGGCGGTCTATGCGCAATGGGCGGGGCTCGACGATCCGGTCATCGAGATCAACCTCACGCCCAACCGCCCCGACGCCGCCGGGGTCCACGGCATTGCGCGCGACCTCGCCGCCGCCGGGCTCGGCGCGTTGAAAACCGAGGCGCCCGAGGCGGTTGCAGGCCAATTCCCCTGTCCTGTGGATGTGAAGCTCGACTTCGCGCCCGCCGATGCGCATCTTGCGCCGCTTTTCGCGCTGCGGCTCGTGCGCGGCGTGAAGAACGGGCCGAGCCCCGCGTGGCTTCAGGAGCGGCTGCGCTCGATCGGCCTGCGGCCGATCAACGTGCTCGTCGACATCACCAATTTCCTGACCTTCGATCGGGCGCGCCCCCTGCACGTCTTCGACGCGAGGAAGGTGAAGGGCGATCTCGTCGTGCGCCGCGCCAGGGACGGCGAGGAGCTGCTCGCGCTCGACGGCAAGACCTACAAGCTCGATTCGGACGTCGTGGTCATCGCGGATGAGGTCGGCGTCGAATCGCTCGCCGGCGTCATGGGCGGCGAGGCCTCGGGCTGCGACGACTCTACGACCGAAGTGCTGATCGAGTCGGCGCTGTGGGATCCGCGCAACATCGCGCACACCGGGCGCAAGCTCGGGATCATCACCGATGCGCGCTATCGTTTCGAGCGCGGCGTCGATCCGGCCCTCACGCTACCGGGGCTTGAGCTTGCAACCGCGCTCGTGCAGGAGCTGTGCGGGGGGCAGTCGTCCGAAATCGTCGTCGCCGGGGCGGCTCCTTCGGAGGCGCGCAGCGTGGACTTTCCGTTCAGCGAGACCAAGCGCCTGACCGGGCTCGACATATCGCCAAAGGATTCGGCCGCCGTTCTCGAGAAGCTCGGCTTCGAGCCCGGCCCGGAGCGGGATGGACGCACGCTGATCAAGGTCCCGAGCTGGCGCCCGGACATTGAAGGCAAGGCCGACATCGTCGAAGAAATTCTGCGCATCGCCGGCGTCGACAGGATCGTCTCGACTCCGCTGCCGCGCGGAGAGGGCATCGCGAGCCCGGTGCTGACGCAGTTGCAGAAGCGCGAACGGCTGGCCAAGCGCGCGCTTGCGGCGCAGGGCCTCGCCGAAGCCGTGACCTGGTCCTTCGTGTCGGCCAAGGAGGCGCGGCTCTTTGGCGGCGGCGCGCCGTCGCTCGCGCTCGCCAACCCCATCGCCGCGGAGCTGTCCGACATGCGCCCGAGCCTGCTTGCGGGCCTCATCGCCGCCGCCGGACGCAACGCCGCGCGCGGCTTCGGCGATTGCGCACTGTTCGAGGTCGGGCAGGTCTTCTTGGGCGACGAAGAGAACGGACAGAGGCTCGCCGCCGCGGGTCTGCGCCGCGGTCTTTCGACCGTGACGCAAGAAGGCCGCAGCTGGGCGGCGCCAGCGAATAAAGCCGGCGTCTTCGACGCCAAGGCCGACGCGCTCGCGCTGCTGAAGGCGCTGGGCGTCGTCGCTGGCGGGATGCAGATCGTCGCCGGCGGGCCGGAGTTTCTGCATCCGGGGCGCTGCGCGACGCTGCAATTCGGCCCCAAGGCCGTCGTCGGCTTCTTCGGCGAGGCGCATCCGGGCGTCTTGAGCGAGCTCGACGTCAGCGGCCCGCTCGCTCTGTTCGAGATTTATCTCGACGCCCTGCCGGCGCCCAAGGCCAAAGGCGTCAAGACCAAGCCGCGGCTCGAGCTTTCGGACCTGCAGCCCGTCTCGCGCGACTTCGCGTTCATCGTGGATCGCGCGGTGGCGGCGGGCGAGCTCTTGCGCGCCGTGCAAGGGGCCGACAAGACGCTGATCGCCGGCGCGGACGTGTTCGACGTTTACGAAGGCGTGGGCGTGCCGGAGGGCAAGAAGTCGGTCGGAGTCGCCGTGACGCTGCAGCCTAGGGAGAAGACCCTGACCGACGCCGAGATCGAGGCGCTCGCGCAAAAAATCGTAACCGAGGCCGGCAAGAAAACGGGAGCAGTTCTGCGGTGAGGCGAGAAAGCGCAGCCCTTTTCGCCGTTCTTTTCGCTGCGACGGGCGCGCAGGCGGCGCCGCGCACGATCGACGATTGCGAAGAGATTAAGGAGGCGATGGCCTACAACGCCTGTCTCGCCTCCTTCGGCCCGACGCGCGGCCATCACGGCGCTGTGAGCGGCGCGGTCTCCGGCAGCTTCAAAACCGCGAATACTCACGGGACGGCGGGCGCGGCCTATAGCCACAGCCGGGGCGGGCGCGTGCGTATGGAGTTCACGCCGCGGAGCCGCTAATTCTTCAAAAGACGCCGCCGCGTGCGCCAGCGCACAGTTTTCGACTGACACTCCGCATATCTTGCACTATGCTCCACGCGAAATTCGCAAGCACAATTGGAGGAAAAAATGACACAAGTTTCTGACGCAGCCTATCCGATCGGCGGAGAGCCCTTTCAAGTCGGCCGGGCGTTGTCGCGGATCTTCGAGGTCTATGCGGGCGGCTTCGTCAAATTCACCCTCATCTCGTTCGTCGTGCTGCTGCCGATCCTGCTGATCAAGCTCGCGATCCTGTCGTCGATGCCGCCAACGAGCGCCCCGGGCGCCGTCGCCCTGGCGGGGCTGCTCATCTTCCCCCTGACCGTCATCGTGCACGGCGCCTGCATGCTTGGCGCCTTCAAGCTATTGCGCGGCGAAGGGTTTGACGTGAGCCAATCGCTCGGGGCCGCCGCCCGGCGCTTTTTTCCTCTGCTCGGGGTCGGTCTCGTCGCGGGCCTGGGCACGATGCTCGGCGCCATGCTGCTCGTCGTTCCGGGCCTGATTATCGCCGTCATGTGGTATGTCGCGGGCGTGGCGTGCCTTGTCGAGAAAGCGGGGGTCTTCGACAGCCTCAGGCGCAGCAGCGAGCTGACGAAAGGTTATCGCTGGCCGATCTTCGGAGTCCTCCTCATCATCATTTTGCTCAGCATGTTCGGCAGCGTCGGTTTCGTCCTGGTGGCCAAGTCCGGCGCGTCTCTCCTTCTGCGCAGCGTGGTGGAGTTCATCTGGTCCGTGATCGTCGGCGGCTTCGGCGCGGTCATCGTCGGGGTCGTCTATCACGACCTCCGCGTCGCCAAAGAAGGCGTCGACATCGAGAAGCTGACCAGCGTCTTCGAGTGATCCCGGCGAGACGTTGAAAAGGCGAGAGAACTGGCGCGCCCTTCTCTTCAGTGGTTCGGCGCCGCGAGAGCCGGCGCCGATTTTGATGAAATCCCGGACCAAGCTGCACGCGAGATTCCCAAGCATCATTGGAGGCCAAAGTGACGCAAGCATATGACGCGGCTCGTCCCGTGGGGACAGAGCCTTTGCAGGTGGGACGCACGCTATCGCGCATCTTCAAGGTCTACTGGCGCGGATTCGGCAAATTCATTTTCCTCGCCTGCGCCTTCCTCGTCCCGATCCTGCTGATCAAGCTCGCGGCGGCGTTTCTTCTGCCGGCGCAGCAACGGCAGCTCGTCATCGGCCTGGCGACCCTGGCGCTCTTGCCGATCTTGGTCATCGCGCATGGCGCTTGCATTCTCGGCGCGTTCAAGCTGCTGAACGGCGAGGGCTTCGCGGCGGGGCCATCGTTCGGGGCCGCCGCCAAGCGCTTCTGGCCTCTGCTCGGGGCCGGAATTTGCATCGTCGTGGCGGGCGCGCTCGGCGCGGTGCTGCTTGTCGTTCCAGGCGTCATTGCGCTCCTCATGTTCTATGTCGCCGGAGCGGCCTGCGTCATTGAGAAAACAGGCGTTTTCGACAGTCTCAGGCGCAGCCGCGAGCTCACCAAGGACTATCGCTGGTCCCTCTTCGGCATTCTTTTGGTCTTTTCCCTCGCGGTCTTTGTCCTCATGATCCCCTTCGGCGGCGTCGCCGCCGCGGTGATCTTCGGCGCCGGCGGCCCCAAAGCTGCGGTCCTGTTGACCGGCGCGCCCTTCGCCATCCTCGCGGTGAACGAGTTTGTCTACTCGGCCCTGAGCTATGTTCTGGGCGCCGTCGCGGTCGGCGTCATCTATCACGACCTGCGCGTCGCCAAGGAGGGCGTCGGCGCAAGCAGGCTCGTCGATGTCTTCGAGTGATTGCGAGGAGATTCCGAAGAAGACGCGGCGTCTCGAAGAGGGGTTGGCGAGGGCGTTCCGCTACAGGCTGCGCAGCTCCTGTCCGGGCTTTCTCGCCAGCACGCGCCACGTCCCGGCGAGCCCCAAAAGCAAGGTGGTCGCAAGCGCCGCGAGCAAGGTGACGGCGACGGCGACCGGCTCGAACGCGAAGGGCAGCTTCATGAGCCATTCGACGACGCCATAAGCCGCCGCCGCTCCCGCGACCAGCGCGAAGGCGCAAGCCGTCGCGGCTAGCAGGCCGAACTCGAACGCATAAGCGGCGATGAGCCAGCGGCGGGTCGCGCCGAGCGTCTTCAGCACCACGGCGTCATGCAGCCGCGCGCGCTGTCCGGCGGCGACGGCGCTGCCGAGCGCGAGCAGCGCGGTGGCGATGGCGAGGCTCGCCGCCGCGCGCGCCGCCAGCGCCAATTGATCGGCGATTCGGTCGACGGTCTCGAGCGCGTCCTTGACGCGGATCGCCGCGACATTTTGAAAGCGCCTGGCGACGTCGCGCGAGAGCTTCGCGTCGACCGCGTCGGGGTTCGAAGCGTCATAGCCGACCGTGTAGAGATCGGAGTAGGGCGCTCCCGCAAAGGTCGCCGGCGTGAACACCATCACGAAATTGATCGCGAGCGTGCGCCATTCGACCTTGCGCAGATTGGCGACGCGCGCGGTGATCTCGCGCCCGAGCACATTGACCGTGATTTCGTCGCCGATCGTCAATCCCAGCCCCTCGGCGACCTTCGATTCGAGCGAGACCAGCCGCGCGGCCTCGTCCTTCTCCCACCATGCGCCGGCGATGACGCGCGCGCCTGCCGGCTGCTCGGCGGCGAAAGTCACGCCGCGGTCGCCCTCGAGCGCCCACGCCGCATCTTCGCCCACGCGCAGCGTCTCGACGCGCGCGCCCTTGATCGCGACGATGCGCCCGCGCATGAACGGCGTGTGGTCGATGCGAGCGCCTGGAACTTCTTCGCTCAGGAAGCGCGCGAAGGCGTCCGAATAGCTCTTGGCCACGTCGATGAAATAGAAGCGCGGAATCTCGCCCGCGCTGGAGCGCGCGAGCTCGGCATGGATCGCGCTCTCGACGAGCGCGAGCGCGACGAGCAGCGTCACCGTCACGCCCGCCGAGATGATCAGCGTCGGCGCGAGGCTTCCGGGGCGGCCGATGTTGCTCTGCGCCAGGCGCAACCGCGCCTCTCGCGCCCGCGGCAGCCGGCGCGCGCCGGCTTCGACCAGCGCCGCCACGAGACGCAGGAGCAGAAAGGCCGCAAGCACGCTGGCGATGAACGCGAAAGCGAGCTTCTTGTCGCTTGCCGAGAACATGACCGCCGCGACGAGCGCGACCATGGCGGCGGCGGCCGCGGCGCGATAGCGCAGAGGCGCGTCGACGGGCGACGACGAGGCCTCGCCGCGCAGCAGCCGCGCGACGGGAATGTCATGCGCGCGGCCGAGCGGAGCGAGCGAGAAGACGAGCGTGACCAGCAGCCCGTAGAAGGCGCCGATGAGGAGCGCGCCTGAGTCGACGTCGGCGGTCACGGGCAGCTCAATTGCACGGCGCAGCGCGTCCGCCGCGAAGAACGGCAAAGCGGCGCCGAGCGCGAGGCCGATCGCGATCGCGAGCAGCGCCAGGAGCAGCACTTGCGTGAGCGCGACCAAAAAAACGCGCGAGGCCGGCGCGCCGAGCGCTTGCAGGATGGCGAAGCTCGCGCGCTTGCGGTCGATGAGACCCGTGACCGCGTTGGCGACGCCGGCGCCGCCCGAGACCAGCGCCGTCAGGGCGACGAGCGTCAAGAGCTGCGAGAAGCGTTCGATGTTGCGCGAAAATTGCGGCGAGGCGGAATCGCGCTTGCGAATGTCCCAGCCGGCTTGGGGAAAAGCGGCGTTGGTCGCCTCGACGAAGCGCGCGACCTCTGCATCGGTCGGCGCTCCGGGCAGGGCGAGGCGCGCGAAATGGCGCGCGATCGCGCCAGGCTGCACGAGCCCGGCGGCTTCCAGCGCCGCGCGGGAGATCAGCACGCGCGGGCCATAGCCGAAGCCGCCGGCGAGCTTGTCGGGCTCGGCGGCGAGCGTCGCTCTGACATTGAACTGCGTCGCGCCGATCGAGAGGCGATCGCCGACCTTGGCGTTGAGCCGCGCGAGCAGCATGGGGTCGGCGACGAGCCCGAAGGCTCCGTCCCGCGCGGCGAGCGTCGCGTCGAGCGGCGCCTGCGGCTCGATTTGCAGCGCGCCGAACAGCGGATAGGTTTCGGGCGCGACGGCTTTGATCTCGATCATCGCCGCTTCGGCCTCGCCTTGCGCAGGCTCGAAGCGCGCCATGGCGCGCATGAGCAGGATTTCATCGATGCGGCCCTGGGCGGAAAGATGCTCGCGCTCCGCCGGAGAGAGGTCGCGCTGGCCAAAATTGAACGAGACGTCGCCGCCCATGATCGCGCGCCCCTCGTGCGCGAGTCCGTGCTCCAGCGCGTGGGAGAGGCCGTTGACGCCGGCGATGGCGGCGACGCCGATGGCGATGCAGGCGATGAAAACGCCGAAGCCTTTCGGGTCGCCGACGAGATCGCGCAAGGCGAAGCGCAGCGCCAGCGGCAGGCGGTCGAGGGCGCGTCGCGCGGTCACGGGTTGCAAGCCTTCGTCGAGCGGCCTGCTTCTGCGCAAAGGCTCGGCAGGACGCCGCAGAGGCAAGCTTGCGCCCGGTCTTTGTCGGCGGAGCTTCTCTCGGCGGCGGATTTTGCTGCGACACGCATCACGGGCGATCTCCGAACGGCCATCTCCCGCGATTTTCAGCGAGCGGGCGCAGGGCAGGCCCGAGGCTTGGCGCAGACGAGGGCTCCACTCAAGCGTTTTTTCCAGCTATGCTCACGCGATTCTCAATATCGGAGCTCGCCAATGACGCGCATCCTCGCACTCTGCGGCAGCCTGCGGGCGGCCTCCTCGAACGGAGCCGTCCTCGACGCGCTGGCGATGCTCGCGCCGCCTGGCGTGACGGTGACGCGCTACGGAGGGCTCGCGGGCCTGCCGTATTTCAATCCCGACCTCGACAAGGCCGAAGCGCCCGAGCTTCTGCCCGCGCCCGCGCGCGAGCTGCGGCGAGAGATCGGACTTTGCGACGCACTCGTCATTTCTTCGCCCGAATATGCGCACGGCGTCGCTGGCTCGCTCAAGAACGCGCTCGACTGGCTCGTCGGGAGCCTCGAGTTCGCCGGCAAGCCGGTCGCGCTGATCAACACGGCGCCGCGGGCGACGCGCGCCGACGCGCAGCTGCGCGAAATTCTCGCAACGATGGCCGCGCGCCTTATCGAGCCCGCGTCGATCACCGTGCCGGTCTCGGGCGTCGGCAGGTCCTTTGACGCGGCGGGCGTCGCGTCGGATGCGGCGCTCGCGCGCGAGCTGGGCGCGGCGATGGCGGCGCTCGTCGCGGCGAGCGCGAGCCGCTGAAACCCAAGCGCTTCCTCGCCGGGATAGGGCGTGACAACCCAATGGGTCGAGACGTATGCGGCTCGCCCCGATCGGGACCGCGATCACGGTCCCGCGTACGCGCGCTCGACGCGCGCGACGCGCACTTCGTAATGTTCATACCAGCGCTCCTTGCCGAACTCTTGCGCGGCGAGATGCTCGGCGTTTTGCTTCCAATCCCGGATGGCCGCTTCGTCGGCGTAGTACACGGCAGTCAGCGCAAAACCTTCGGCGTCATGCGCGCTCTCAATTCCCAGAAAGCCGCGTTGCTGGCTCGCGAGCCGAAACATCGCTTCGCCCATTGAATCATATTCAGGATCCGCGTCCTTCCGCTGGGCGGCGAACACAACGACGTAATAAGGGGGCTGCGGCGTTTTGGCGAAGCGCGGTGAAGTCATCATCGTTCTCCCAGGGCCAAGGGCGGCGTCGCTACGGATCGCCGCTCCGCGTCTAGCATGAGGGACGCTCAACTTTGGGGATCGAGCGGGACGGCGCCGACGTTCGAAAAACGGCCGACGCTCGGCGGTCGAAACCATATTCCGAAAATGCCAAGCCCATCGTTACGCTTCAGTTTAGGTGAAAATATGTCGTCGGCGCCCTCCGAAACAGCCATTCGATCTTGACGCGCCGCCGACGGGGCAGGTTTGCAGCCGCGCCGCGACGGCCGGCTGCCGGTTGACGGCCGTCCCATGCGCATTTGCCGCAGTGCAAAATGCCCATTATAGCTAAGCGTCATGAACAGACCGGGTGCATCCAACGACAGCTCCAAGACCTGCGCCCCCGCCCGGCGCTCGCCCTGGCCTTGGCTCGGTCCGGTCGTCGTCTTCGCCGCGCTCGCCTGCGCGCTGACGACCTTCCTCGTCATGGTCGAGTTCGGCCCGCTCGCGCCGACGAGCCCGACGCTTTATGCGCTTTACGCCGCCGACGGGCTAGCGCTGGTCGCGCTCGCCGGCATGGTGTTCCGCCAGTCCTTCGCGCTGTTCTCGGCTTGGCGGCGCGGCGAGGCGGCGGCGCGGCTGCATCTGCGCACGGTCGCGTTCTTCTCCGTCGTGGCGCTCGCGCCGGCGATCGTTCTCGCGGTCGTCGGCTCGATCAGCCTGGATCGCGCCCTCAATCCGGCCTTTCTCGCCGATGTGAAGGTCTTCGTGCACAACACGGCCGAGGCCCAGCAGGCCGTGCAGGAATCGGAATGCGGCGCGCTGGTGCAGGAGGCGCAGCTCACCGCCTCCGACCTCGACTCCGCCCGCGGCCTGTTCGTGCTCGACCGGGCGCGCTTCCACGACTTCTTCCTCAGGCGCGCCCGCGTGCTCGATTTTTCGGCCGCCGCGGTCATCACGCGCGACAACCGGGTGCTCGACGACGCGACCATCCTGGGCGCCCCCTCGGCGGTCGTGATCGCGCCGCCGGCCTCAGAATTCGACAGCGTGCTGCGCGGCGACAGCCAGTGCCTCGCGATCGACAACGACAAGACCTTCGTCGTATTGCGCGCGCTGAAGAATTTTGACAACGCGTTTCTTTACGTGACGCGGCCGATCGACGCCCACACCCTGGAGTTCCGCGCGGAGGCGGACAAGCTGATTGCGACCTATGACGCCTTCGCCGACTTCGGCGCGGCGGTGAAGCGCGCCTTCGCCACCATGTATGCGCTGCTGACCACGATCATGCTGCTTTCGGCGATCTGGGTCGGACTCGAATTCGCGAACCGCCTCGTGGCGCCGATCCGCGAATTGATCACCGCGACGGATCAGGTGACGGCGGGCGACCTCGGCGCGAGGGTGGGGGTCGACCGCGCCCATGGCGACCTTGCGCGGCTCGGCGAAGGCTTCAACAAGATGACCGCTGAGCTCGATCAGCAGCAGAAGAGCCTGATCGAGGCGAGCCGGGTCAACGAGGAGCGCCGCGCCTTCACGGAAGCCGTGCTCGCCGGCGTGCCCGCGGCGGTCATCGGCGTCGACGGCTCGGGCGCCATCAGCGTCGTGAACCGCTCGGCGCAGACGCTGCTCGAATCCCCGGCGCGGGAAAATGTGGTCGGCCTGCCCGCGGAGCAGGCGGGGCCGGAGCTCGAGCCCATCCTGCGCGACGCCGCCGAAATCTTCCCCCGCGCGCTGCAAACCCAGCTCACGATCAAGCGCGGGACCGCCGAGCGCACCTACAGCGTTCGCGTGACCTCGGCCAAGGGCGCGGAAGACAGGCCGAATTTCGTCGTCACGCTCGACGACATCACCGACCTCGTCCTCGCGCAGCGCACCTCCGCCTGGGCGGACGTGGCGCGGCGCATCGCGCATGAGATCAAGAATCCGCTGACGCCGATCCAGCTCTCCGCGGAGCGCCTGAAGCGCAAATACGGCCGGGTGATCAGCGTGGACCGCGACGTGTTCGATCAGTGCATCGACACGATCGTGCGGCAGGTCGACGACATCAAGCGCATGGTTGACGAATTTTCGTCCTTCGCGCGCATGCCGAAGGCGCGCCTGCAGCCGAACGACCTCTGCGAATGCGTGCGCCAGGTCGTGTTCCTCATGCGCGTCGGCAACGCCGACACGCAATTCATCGAGCAACTGCCGGCGCCCGCGCTCATCGCCAATTTCGACAAGCGGCTCCTGTCGCAGGCTTTGCAGAATATACTGAAGAACGCCGTCGAGGGCATCGCCGCGCGTGAGCCGCAGGACGCAGCCGAGGAAGGCGTGGTGCGGGTCGCGCTGACCGTGCGCGAGGGCGAAGCGCAATCGATGTGATCGACAATGGCAAGGGTTTCCCCGAGACGAACCGTCATCTGCTGCTCGAGCCCTATATGACCACGCGGGCCGAGGGCACCGGATTGGGCCTTCCCATCGTCGCCAAGATCGTCGAAGATCACGGCGGGCGGCTCGAGCTGCTCGACGCGCCGCAGGGCAGGGGCGCCTGCGTGCGGCTGAAGTTCCCTCTTGCGCCCAGCGCCGCAGAGGTCGATAAAGTCCCGGCGAAACTCGCAAGCGACGCCTGATGCCGAACGACATTCTCATCGTCGACGACGAAAAGGACATAAGGGATCTGGTCGCCGGCATCCTCGGCGACGAGGGCCATAGCGCCCGCACGGCCAAGGACGCCGACGAGGCCCTCACCGCCATCGCCGCGCGCCGTCCGCACCTCGTCTTCCTCGACATCTGGCTCCAGGGCTCGCGGCTCGACGGCCTGCAGGTGCTGGAGGCCATCCGCAGGACGCATCCTAATTTGCCGGTGGTGATGATCTCTGGCCACGGCAATATCGAGACCGCGGTCACGGCGATCCGCATGGGCGCCTACGATTTCATCGAGAAGCCGTTCAAGGCCGACCGCCTCGTGCTCGTCGCCGACCGGGCGCTCGAGGCCGACGCGCTGCGGCGCGAGGTCTCCGCGCTGCGCCGGCGCTCGGGCGTCACCGACCAGATCGTGGGCTCCTCGCTCGCGACCCAGCATTTGCAGCAGAACATCGCCAAGATCGCGCCGATCAACTCGCGCGTGCTGATCATGGGCGCCTCGGGCTCCGGCAAGGAGCTCGCCGCGCGCGCCATTCACGAGGCCTCGCATCGCGCCGGCGCTCCCTTCGTCGTGATGAACGCCGCGACGATCACCCCGGAGAACCTCGAGATCGAGCTGTTCGGGCGCGAGGGCTATGGCGAGCACAAGGTCGGCGCGCTGGAGGAGGCGCATGGCGGCACGCTGTTCCTCGACGAGATCGGCGACATGCCCCTTGGCGCGCAGGCCAAGATCTTCCGCGTGCTCGTCGAGCAGACCTTTCAGCGCGTCGGCGGCGCGCAGAGGGTCGAGGTCGACGTGCGGATCATCTCGGCCTCAGCGCGCGACCTGCCGGCGTTGATCGAGGAAGGCGCGCTGCGCGAGGATCTTTACCACCGCCTCGCGGTGACGAATTTGCGCGTGCCGCTGCTGATCGAGCGCCGCGACGACATCCCAGAGCTCGTCGACCATTTCATCGAGAGCCATTCGATCGCTACCGGCATTCCGCGCCGCCGCTTGGCCCCGGACGCGCTGGCCGTGCTGCAGACCTATGAATGGCCCGGCAACATCCGCCAGCTGCGCAACGTCGTCGAGCGGATGATGATCATGTCGACGGGCGAGCCCGGCGCGGAAATCACCGCCGAAATGCTGCCGCCCGACATCGGCGAGCTCGCGCCGGCGACGCCTGCGAGCGTGCGCGGCGAGAAGCTCATGGCGCTGCCGCTGCGCGAGGCGCGCGAGGTGTTCGAGCGCGAGTATCTCGTAGCGCAGCTGAGCCGCTTTTCCGGCAACATCTCGCGCACGTCCGAATTCATCGGCATGGAGCGCTCGGCGCTGCACCGCAAGCTCAAGGCGCTGGACATCGAGCAGTGACGGCGCCAATCTCAGCGCCGCGCGGGCGCAGCCTCGCGGCGGCTCCTATCTCGCATCCTCATGCCGCATGAAAATCCGAACATCGGGGAACGCCCCTCACCCCAGCCTTCTCCCCGTAAACGGCGAGAAGGAGCGGATTCGGCGCTGCATCGAGGTTGCGCGCTCCGCCCACAGAGAACAAACGCGAACGGACTTAGCATCCCGTCTCAATCTCTTGGCCTGGCGTCTCAATTTGCCGGATTCGCCCTGCGGGGCCCTTGACTCCTCCATCCGCCAGCAGCGTGGGCGAGCTTGAACGCCGCTGCTTAGAGAGACGGCTTGCGCTCGATTTCGCTTCAAGCCCCGCATCGGCGGGCGCCGTCGCCGCCGACCCGGCTCGTTTCGCTCGCCCTGCGCGCGCCCGCCGCCGGCCTCGAAAACTTCGTCCGGCGTCATGTCGAGAGCCTGCGATTGTCGCGTGTCTCCGCGCTTCCTGGCCTCCTCGAAAGCTTCCAGCCCAAGATGACCAGACGGGGCGCGCGTCTCGCCGCTCGCCGCGCAGCTTGACGGCGGCGCGGCAAAGTCCTTTACAAGGCGAGCGCCGGCGGGCAAATCGCGGTTTGCGTCGGCGGCTCGGCGACAATCGCTTCAATTCTCGGCGCCCGTTTCGGACGATGCTCGATCGCTTCCGGAAAGGCGGACTCTTCGCGGCCTAAAATGGCGCGGCAAAGGCGTATCCAGATCATGGGCAAGGTTACGGGCTTTCTCGAAATCGACCGGCAGGACCGCAAATACAAGCCGGCTGCAGACCGCATTCGTCACTATGACGAATTCGCGATCCCGCTTTCCGAGGAGGCGACGCGCAATCAGGCCGCGCGCTGCATGAACTGCGGCATTCCCTTCTGCCACAACGGCTGCCCGGTCAACAACCAGATTCCGGACTGGAACGACCTCGTCTATGAGGGCGACTGGCGGCGCGCGCTGTCCAATCTCCACTCCACCAACAACTTTCCCGAGTTCACGGGGCGGGTCTGTCCGGCGCCCTGCGAGGCGGCCTGCACGTTGAACCTGACCGACCAGCCGGTCACGATCAAGTCGATCGAGTGCGCGATCGTCGACCGCGGCTTCCGCGAGGGCTGGGTCGCGCCCGAGCCGCCGCCGCGCCAGACCGGCAGGCGCGTCGCGGTCATAGGCTCCGGACCCGCGGGACTTGCGGCGGCGCAGCAGCTCGCGCGTGCGGGGCACGTCGTGCACGTTTTCGAGAAGCTCGCCAAGGCCGGCGGCCTCCTGCGTTACGGGATTCCCGACTTCAAGATGGAGAAGCATCTCGTCGACCGGCGCGTCGCGCAGATGGAGGCGGAGGGCGTCGTTTTCCATTACAACGTCAATGTCGGCGTCGATCGCGACGTCGGGGACGTCCTTGACGCCTATGACGCCGTGCTGCTCGCCGGCGGCGCCGAGGCGCCGCGCGATCTGCCGATCCCCGGGCGCGATCTTTCCGGCGTGCATTTTGCGATGGATTTTCTGCCGCAGCAGAACCGCCGCGTCTCGGGCGAGCCCCTGGCGACCAACGCGCCGATCCTGGCCGCCGGCAAGAACGTCGTCGTCATCGGCGGCGGCGACACGGGCTCCGACTGCATCGGCACCTCGCGCCGCCAGGGCGCGCTGAAAATCACGCAGCTCGAGATCATGCCGCGTCCGCCCGAGCGCGAGGACAAGCTGCGCGTGTGGCCGGACTGGCCGCTCAAGATGCGCACATCGTCCTCGCATGAGGAGGGCGCCGAGCGGGAGTTTTCGATCATGACGCGCGAGTTCGTCGGCGCGGACGGCCAGGTGAAGGGCCTGCGCTGCGTGCGGGTCGACGACAAGATGCAGGAGATTCCGGGCTCGAGCTTCACGCTCAAGGCCGATCTCGTGCTGCTGGCGATGGGCTTCGTCGGACCCGTGCGGGACGGGCTTTTGGCGAAGCTGACCGTCAAGCTCGATCCGCGCGGCAACGTGGCGGCGGATGCGCGCTCCTACCAATCTTCGCGGGACAAAGTTTTCGCCTGCGGCGACATGCGGCGCGGACAGTCGCTCGTCGTGTGGGCGATCCGCGAAGGGCGTCAATGTGCGGCGGCGGTTGACGAGTTCCTGATGGGCGAAACCAACCTGCCGAGGTGAGAAGTCATGCCGACGAGCGGCTTAGAACTGTGGTACTGCGACTATGTCGCTCTGGGCCCCGCGCCTTACATCCTGATGCTGCTGCCGTTAATCGGCGCCTATTTTTACGGGCGCGAGCGGCGCAAGCTCGCCTGGAGCTTCATCGGGGCGTGGATCGCGATCCAGATCCCGATGACCTACGTGAACTACGTCGTGGCGCGCTGTCCCGGCGACAATGGGGCGATGCAGCAGCTGCAGGAGGAAAATGAGGCGACGCAGCCGCCGCAAACGCCGCAGCAGTGAGGGCAAGCCAGCGTGGCATAGGGGCGCGTCGCCAGCCGGCGTTATGACAACGGCAATTCTTCGTGTCCTTCGTGTCTTTGTGGTAAAAACTCACCACAAAGACACGAAGGACACGAAGAAGGCGCCGATTGGCCCTCCATATCGACATCGCGATCGACGCGCCCGCCTGGGAGGCGCTCCCGGATCTCGACGCGCTCGCGGCGCGCGTGATCCGGCAATGCGAGGCCGTCACCGGCGTCAAGCTCGCGAAAAACTGCGAGCTGAGCCTCGCCTTTTGCGACGACGCCGCGATCCGGGCGCTCAACGCTCAGTGGCGCGGCAAGGACAGGGCCACGAACGTGCTCTCCTTTCCGACCCCGGGCGCGCTCAAGACGAAGGCGCTGCTCGGAGACATTGTAATCGCTCACGAAACCGTGGCGCGCGAGGCCCAAGCCGAAGGCAAGAGCCTCGCCGATCACACGGCGCATATGATCTTTCATGGATTTTTGCACCTGATCGGCTATGATCATGAAACCCCTGCCGAGGCGGAGGAGATGGAGACGCTTGAGCGGCGCATTGCGCAGGCGCTTGGCATTAAGGACCCTTATGAGGGAAGCAGCCTCGAAGGCGGCGGCTCGTAAAACATTATGACGGTTAAAAGCGAAGTCGGCGAAGGCGACAGTCTGCTGCGGCGGAGCGATCACCCGCGGCCGAGCGTGTTCGAACGCCTGCGCGCCGCTTTCGGCTTCGAGCAGACCTCGCTCCGCGAGGGGATCGAGGACGCGCTCGAGGAGCCTTCGAGCGACGTGACGCCGCAGGAGCGCACGCTGCTCAAAAACGTGCTCAACTTGCACGACCGCCGCGTCGCCGACGCCATGATTCCGCGCGCCGACATCATCGCGGTCGCGCAGTCGGCGACGCTGAAGGAGGTGCTGGCGGTGTTCCGCAGCGCCGGCCACTCGCGCCTGCCTGTCTACGGCGACACGCTCGACGATCCGCGCGGCATGTTGCATATCCGCGACTTCGTGAATTATCTCGCGCAATGCGCCGAGAAGTCGCGGAGCGCGGACGAAGGGCGTTCGGTCAGCGCCGCTTCGATCGACTTCGGCGCGCCGCTCGAGGGCGCGAACATCCTGCGCCCCGTCCTCTTCGTGCCGCATTCGATGCCGGCGCTCGATCTTCTGGTGCGGATGCAGGCGACGCGCACACATATGGCGCTCGTCATCGACGAATATGGCGGCACTGACGGCCTCGTCTCGATCGAGGACATCGTCGAGCTCATCGTCGGCGACATCGAGGACGAGCACGACGTGGCCGAAGGACCGATGATCGAGCGGCTGCCCGACGGCGATTATCTCGTCGACGCCAAGGCCGATCTCGACGAGGCGGCTAAGGAGCTGGGGCTCGATTTCCGCGAGGAAGACAGCCCGCCGGAAGTCTCGACCTTCGGCGGGCTCGTCGCCTATCTCGCGGGGCGCGTGCCGGTGCGGGGCGAGATCGTGCCGGCGCCCATCGCGGGCTATGAGTTCGAGATCGTGGAAGCGGACCCGCGCCGCGTCGGCAAGCTGCGCGTGCATTTGCGCCCGGCGACGGAAGAGGGCGAAGCCGATATTGGGAGCGAAGCGAAGGAGTCCTGAGGCGGCGTCGCGAAACAGCTGAGCCGATCAAGCTTCAGCGCCTTCTTCGTGTCCTTCGCGTCTTTGTGGTTAAAACTCACCACCAAGACACAAAGGACACGAAGCCTACGGACGCGCCTTCTGCGCGAGGCGGTCGAGCACTGCGTTGACCATTCCGCATTCCGTCGGGCCGAAGAAGGCGCCCGCAACGTCGACATATTCCTTGATGGCGACCTTCAGCGGCACGTCCTTGCGGCGGAGCAGCTCGTAGGCGCCGGCGCGAAGAATCGCGCGCATGACCGTCTCGATGCGCTTGAGCGGCCAGCCGCCCTCCAGCGCCGCATCGATCTCGCGGTCGAGCAGAAGCTGGTCCTCCAGTACGCCCTGGAGAATCTCGCGGAAGAAGCCGATGGCCGCCGGCTTGTACTGCACGCCCTCGATCTCGCGGCCGATCCAGTGCGTCTCGAACTCGGCGAATATCTCATTGAGGCCCTTCCCCGCGACCTCCATCTGATAGAGCGCCTGGACGATGGCCAGACGCGCATTGGACCGCTGCTCGATGCTCAAGACTTTTCACTTCTCCAGTTCGCGCTTCAGGCGGATCAGCGCCAGCGCCGCGAGCGCCGCGTCGGCGCCCTTGTTTCCGTGGGCGGGATCGGCGCGCGCGAGGGCCTGCTCCTCGTTCTCGACGGTGAGTATTCCGTTGCCGAGCGGCAGGCGCCTGGCGACGGCGAGATCACAAAGCGCGCGCGCGCTCTCGTTCGCCACGATCTCGAAATGATAGGTCTCGCCGCGGACGACGCAACCGAGCGCGACCACGCCGTCATAAGGCTTTCCGCGCTGTTGCGAAAGCTCGACCGCGATCGCGGCGGCCGGCGCGATTTCGAGCGCGCCGGGGACTTCGATCAGATGCGCCTCGGCCTGCGCCGCCTCGAGCGCCGCCAGCGCGCCCTGGCGCAGGAGCGCGACGATCTCGTCGTTGAACTTCGCCGCGACGACGAGGATTCTCGCGCCCGGCAAAGCCGTGGCGTCGTCGAGTTCGAAGCGGGAGAAGCCAGCCATTTTTATTCCGAGCGGTTGGGCAGGTTCTCCTTCTCCCGCTTGCGGGAGAAGGCGGCCCCGCGAAGCGGGGGCGGATGAGGGCCGACGCCGCCCCAGTCCAACGTGCAGGAAAGGAGCCGGGGCGCGCGACCGCCTATAGCTGAAAGCGTCGCCCGAAGCGAGCGTTGGCGATGGAGCTCGACCCTGTCGCTGCGCCCTTTATCCTATGTTAAACGTCCAGGCGGGTTGTAACCGCGGCGCCCCTCATCCGACCCCGCTTCGCGGGGCCGCCTTCTCCCGCAAAGCGGGAGAAGGGGCGCTAACGAGCAGCGGGGCGCTTATGTCGGAGCAGGACCGGATCTACGAGTTCAGGCCGCATTGGGTGACGCTGCTCGGCCCGCTGCTGCTCGCGCTCTTCGGCGTCGTCGTCTTCAAGTTCGGTCGCGACTTCTTCATGAGCCGCGAGGGAGGGCTCCTGATCGACGGCGTGTTCGGCTCCTTCGAGCCCGTCCTCGGCCGCAAGGGCGTCACGGAGCTCGAAAGCTGGGCCGAGCCTGTCGCCATGCTCGGCGTCGTCCTGCTGTTCGGCCTGCCCTTTCTCTCGGCCTATCTCGTGCGCGCGACCACCGTGCTTTCCGTCGATCCCCGCCAGATCATCTGGCGGCGCGGCGTGCTCATGCGCGACATCACCCAGATCGAGATCGGCGAGATCGTCGGCGTCAACGTTTCGCAGACGCTCATGGGCCGCATCCTCGGCTATGGGACCGTCGACGTCGAGACGCGCGGCGAGGATCGGCTCGTCATGCGTCTCATGGACGACGCCCGCGGCTTCGCTGGCCTCGTGCTCGACTTCAAGCATAGAATGACCGCGCGATGACCCATCCCTTCTATTGCCTGCACACGCACGGCCTGATCCGGGTCGCGGTCGGCGCGCCGCTGGTCGCCGTCGCCGATCCCGAAACGAACGCGCAGCGCACGATCGAACTGGCGAAAGCGGCGGCGGGGCAGGGCGCTTCGCTCGCGCTGTTTCCCGAGCTTGGGATCAGCGCCTATGCGATCGACGACCTGCTCATGCAAAACGCCTTGCTCGACGCGGCGGACGCCGCGCTGCGCGCGATCGTCGACGCCTCCAAGACCTTGAGCCTCATCATCGTTGTCGGCGCGCCCTTGCGCTGGCGCGAGCGGCTCTACAATTGCGCGGTCTTCATCCTGCGCGGCGAAGTTCTCGCCGTGACTCCCAAAACCTACCTGCCGACCTATCGCGAGTTTTACGAACGGCGCCAGCTCGCCTCCGGCGCCGCCGTCATCAGTGAGGAGATCGGGGTCGCAGGGCAGACCGCGGCTTTTGGCGCCGACGTTCTTCTCGTCGCGCGTGATGTCGAGAACCTCACGCTCCACGCGGAGATTTGCGAGGACCTCTGGGTTCCGATCCCGCCTTCCTCGCGCGCGGCGCTTGGCGGCGCGACGGTGCTGCTCAATCTCTCGGCGAGCAACGCCATCGTCGGCAAGTCCGACCGCCGCAAATTGCTCTGCGCCGCGCAATCAGCGCGCTGTCTTTGCGCCTATCTCTACTCGGCGGCGGGGCAGGGGGAGTCGACGAC
>Ga0187781_10001055_pt1 | contig 20728 bp, 17 predicted proteins | sample 0715_SJ02_MP02_2_FD_132447 | JGI IMG/M metagenome (GOLD analysis project Ga0187781, IMG submission 132447) | Tropical peat soil microbial communities from peatlands in Department of Meta, Colombia - 0715_SJ02_MP02_20_MG | ecosystem: Environmental > Terrestrial > Soil > Wetlands > Peat | place... | reverse complement strand
CTGGCCACACATTTTCGCGTTCCATCATGCTGTTGATACCTTTTCCAGAATGCTGCCGCCGCAACTCGCCGCAGCCCAATGGCACCGAGTGCCCGCACTGGTGATTCAGACCCTCGGAATCGCCGCGGGGGGCACGCTTGGCGCGGCCATTTTGGCGGTACTAGTGTCTCCCGCCGCCACACGCGGAATTGCGCCGAGACCCATCGTGATGTCCGTGCGACGCGTTCTCGATTTCGCGCGTGCGGTGCCGGAGATCGTCTGGGGTCTGCTCTTTGTGACCTTCGTAGTGGGTGGCCCATGGGCGGGTGTCTTTGCGCTCGGGCTGCATTCTTTTGGTGTTCTGGGTAAGCTGTTCGCCGAAAGTCTCGAAAACGTGCCGCCGGATCCCATTCGTGCGCTGGAAGCCACGGGAGCTCCGCGCGTGGCCGTGGCCGCATTCGGCAACTATCCCCTCGCTTTCGGTCCCATCGTCGTACACGCGCTGTTTCGTTTTGAATGGAACGTACGCGCGGCCACAGTGCTTGGCCTGATCGGGGCTGGCGGAATCGGCGAAGCTCTTTTCGACGCGCAGGAGATGTTCTTCTACCGCCAGATGTTTGCGTATCTGCTTGTCACCTGTGTCATGGTTGGCGTGCTCGATTACGCGAGTACGCAGCTTCGCAAGCGCTATCGTGTTTCCTGGGAAGCGATTGAATGAACACGACGCGCGCCGCATCGGATGGGCCCGCAATTTTCGTCACGAATCGTGTTTTCCCCGAAGTTGTTTCGTTTCTCGGAAAGTTCGGGCGCGTCGTCTCCAATCCGGTCTCGGAGCCTTTTCCGCGGGAAGAATTTCTCGAATATGCCTCCGGCGCGAGTGCGCTGATGGTCTTCATGAATGACTGGCTCGATGGTGCCGCTCTCGATCGCTGCCCAAAACTGCGCATCATCGCAGCTGCGCTGAAGGGATGCGACAATTTTGATGTGGCTGCCTGCACCTCGCGAGGAATCTGGTTCACCATCGTTCCCGATCTCCTCACCATTCCGACGGCGGAACTTGCGATTGCGCTTGCCCTCGCTTTGTCTCGAAAGGTTCTGGAGGGTGACCGCCTCATTCGATCCGGAGCGTTCGCCGGCTGGCGGCCCGCGCTCTACGGTTCCGGATTTCACGGTCACACTGCGGGGATCATTGGCATGGGAAATCTCGGCCGGGCAATCGCAAAACGGTTGGCCGCGTTCGAAATGAAAATTCTCTACTTCGATAGCGCCGCGTCGCTTCGGCCGGAAGAGTTGCGCGCGACGCCGGTCGGGCTTGGCGAACTCCTGGCAAGCAGCGACTTTGTTTTTCTGGCGATGCCACTCTCGCCTGAAACGAGGCACCTGATCGACGCCACGGCGCTGAACTGGATCAGAGCCGGCACCTTCCTCATCAACGTGGGACGCGGCTCAGTCGTGGACGAAAGCGCGATCGCTACTGCATTACAATCCGGCCGCTTGGCAGGATACGCGGCAGACGTTTTTGAGATGGAAGATTGGGCCCTCTCTGGTAGGCCGAAGTCAATTCATCCCGCACTTCTTGCGCAATCCGATCGAACTCTCTTTACGCCGCATCTCGGTTCTGCGGTTGCCAGCGTCCGATACGAGGTGGAGATGTGTGCCGCGCGCAACATTGCCGAGGCGCTCAGCGGCCGGCGCCCGCCCGACGCAGTCAACGACCCTATCGCGCGCTGACGACTATCACGCCCACTTGTCAATCGAGACGCTGACGGTATAGCTGACAATGCGACCAGCATTGTCATCCCGAGGAGTCCGCCGCGGCGGACGACCGAGGGCTCTCTCTTCATGCTTCATGTCAGCTGGTGCTACGTCCACTTATCAATTGACACGCTCACCGTATAGCTGAGGCTCCCGCCCTGGAAGAACGCATTCGTCTGCCCGCCCACAACCACCACGTTAATATCGTCGCGGTGCGGCCATCGCGGAATCACGGCGTCATCCGGCATCGCGTACCACGTCTTGTACGGTTCGAGCCCCTTCAGCGCGCGCGGATAATCGAAGCCGTACGCGAAGTCGCGGCTCTTGTAGTCCTTCACGGACTGCACGGTGTTTTTGTAGAGCCAGTCGATCAGCTTGTCCTTTGTGTCGTAGCCGCGTTCCTTCAGATTCGCGGCAATCAGCGGATCGGCGACCACCAGCCCTCCAAAGAATCCGGTGAACACGCTGAAAAGATCGCTGAACTGCTCCTCGTACTTCGGCGTGTCCGTGCTGGTTCCTTTCGCGCCCTGGCCGGGCACGATGCCGAGTCCGCGAAACAGGCTCACCACATTCTCCCCGGGCTTAAATCCCTTCTGGACGCTCAGCGGCACCCACGGGCTGGCGGCTTCGTTCTCCGCCATGATGAGATTGTTGTAGTTGAGATTGTTTCCCTGCGATCCCATGTACGTGTCGCCCGGAATGCCGCCGTTCGCGAGGTTCCTCGAGACGAGCGTCCACGCGCGCCCGATCGCGGCGTTCGATTGCGCGAAAGGACCCAGCGCGCCGATGCCGTAGTTCATCTGCAGCTTGTCGCGGATCGGCCCGTTGATCACCGCCGCATACGCGAACGAGTTAGTGGAGCTCATCAGTGACGGCGTCCCTGACGACGCGATCGCGAGAATCACCGGGAAATACTCTGGCTTGCATCCCGCCATCACCGCGTTGATCGCCACCTGCCGCACCGTGTACGACCACGGCGGATACGCGCCTCCTGCCATCGTGCCGACCAGTTCGTCGGGCTTGTGGCTCGTGCCTTTCAGCATTTCTTCGACTTCTTCTTCCGTTGGGATGATGACGGGAAGAAAGTCGCTCATTCCGTTGTCGTGATAGAACTGCTGCAGATTCTGCGGCGTCTCCGGTCCGTACTTCTCCGGCCCTACCGAAACGCGCACGATTCCTGTCTTCTTTTCATCGTCCGAAAGCGGCACCGTTAGCGCGTCCACGATCTCCTTCATCATCGGCTTGCCGCTGACGGGATCGTTGCCCTCGATGTATGCGCGCAGTTGCTCGGGAGTTTTCGCGGCAACGGGATGAGGAGTGAACGTGATGCGCAGCTTCGGCATGCCGCGCTTCGCCACGTTCAATATCGCGAGCTCCTTGAACGCTCGCGTCACCATCGGAGTTGTGGGGATTCCCAGCTTCTCAACCGTTATGCAGTGACCGACGGTCGCTGGTGTGCACGTGCTTCAATGCCCGATGGCCATGATTGCGGCATGGCCCTTTTCCTTGATCTCTTTCCACAGCGCCGGATCGTCTTCCATGTACGGGCCGGCCTTTCGGCGAAAGACGGCGTTCACCGTCGGCATGTTGGTCTTGAACCAATCCTGAATCTGCTGCAGCAGGAATCCGCCGCCCTCAAATCCCGTGTCGATCAGCCAAACGGTTTTCCCGTCCAGGCTATTGAGCCGCGGCGCCATCGGAATCAGTTGCACGGGCGGCGGCGTGCCTTTCGGATTCAGCGCGACGACCTTGCCGGGCACCGTCGCGACCCTCACCGTTTTCGGCTTGGCTTGAGCCTGTTGCGCGTCGACTTTCGCGCCGGCCAATAACGCGGGCGACATTCCGAGCAGCGACAACATTTTTCGTCGATTCATCTGTACGCCTCCTAGGTCGGCGGCATTGTACACCCCTCTGGCCCGGGCTACTTTTTTCTGGTCATTCTGAGCGGAGCGGCCGGACGCCGTGTTTTCGTCCCGCTCTTGCGGGATGTCCGGCCGCGCAGTCGAAGAATCCCTCTTCACTCCAGTTTCTGTTAATCTTCCGTGCTTCAGGGGGAGCCATGAAGACCAGGTCGTTCATTTTCGCGGCCTCGCTGATCGCGGCCTGCATGCTGCTCGGTTCTCGCGCGTCCGCTCAGTCCGAAGAAGCGCCCGCGCCGGCCAAGTCTTCGCCGCAAACAGAGAATGCGCCACCGGCGACGCCGGTGCCCATGGCCAGAACCTGCACAGAAACGTTGAAATTCTTCGGTTCCAAACCGTCCGACTGGACTAGCTGGGGCAGAAATCCCGAAAACTGGCGATACCAACCGAACGCGGGTGTCGACCTGTCATCACCTGATGTGCCTCGCCTCAAGCTCAAGTGGGCTTTCGGCATTCCTAACGTGCGCTCGGTTCGCTCGCAGCCAGCAATCTATGAAGACAGTGTCTTTGTCGCCGCTCTCGATGGCACGATCTACTCGCTCGACCTAGGCAGCGGCTGCACGGAGTGGGCCACAAAAGGCAAGTCCGCCCGCTCCGGTCTCGTGATCGGACGCGCAGGATCGGCTGACGCCGTCTTTTACGGCGACGCATCCGGCGGCGTCTACGCACTGTCCGCCGAAACTGGCAAACTCCTGTGGCACACACAGGCCGATCCGCATCCCGCCGCGACGATCACAGGCACTCCAGGCTATTTCGACGGCCGCCTGTACGTTCCCGTCTCGTCGGGCGAAGAGCAGTTGCGTCGACGTCCCGACTACGAGTGCTGCACGTTTCGCGGCAGCGTCGTCGCGATGGATGCAGTGACCGGAAAAATTCTCTGGCAGACCTACATGGCCCCGGAGACGCCGTCGCCTCACGGCAAGACTCCGGAGGGCAAGACGATCATCGGCCCCTCGGGGATGGCGATCTGGTCCTCGCCGACGATTGACGTCGCGAAGCATCGCATCTACGTCGGCACCGGCGACAACTATTCCGAGCCGGATACGCCCACGAGCGACGCCGTCGTCGCGCTGGACTTGAAAACGGGGAAACTCCTCTGGTCCGTGCAGTTCGACAAAGACGACGTCTACAAAATCGACTGTGGCGATCCGCCGCGCGAAGGCTGTGCGCCTCCGACGAATCCCGAATTCGATCTCGGCGCATCGCCGATTCTGGTCCCGCTTGCGCATGGCAAGCGCGTCCTCCTTCTCGGCCAGAAATCCGGGCTCGTTTACGCCGTCGATCCCGATGCAAAAGGGAAACTGCTATGGCACGCGCGTGCGGGCGTCGGCGGTCTGCTCGGCGGAGTGCAGTGGGGACCAGCGACGGACGGAAAGATTTTCTACGTTGCGGTTTCCGACCTCGCATTCCAAGGGCGCGGCCCCGATCCCACGAAGGGCGGAGGAATTTCTGCGTATCAAGTCGCGGACGGAAAATTGCTTTGGCACACGCCGCCGCCCGGCTGCGGCGACCGCCGCCCGTGCAGTCCCGCGCAGTCGCAAGCGATCAGCGCGATTCCCGGAGTCGTTTTCTCCGGTTCCATCGATGGTCACTTGCGCGCCTACGCGGCGTCGGACGGCAAGATCATCTGGGATTTCGACACCGCGCGCGAGTTCGATCCCGTCAATGGTGTCCCGGTCAAAGGAGGTTCACTCGACGTGGGCGGGCCCGTGATCGCGAGCGGAATCATCGCCGTCGTCTCCGGCTATCCCGGCTTCGGCGCGATGCCCGGCAACGCGCTGCTCGTCTTTAGCGCACAGTAGGCCCGCGCCGATTGTCATCCCGAGTCCAGCCCCGACGCTTTGGGTCGGGGATGGGGACGAGGGATCTGCTTCTAAGTTTTGGCTTGGATTTAGACGTAGCGCCGGGTTCTTTTCACCCTGAGCGCAGTCGAAAGGTAGCCCGGCGACACGAGCGCCCTCGCAGAATCGCACGCGGAGCCACCGCATCGAATGATACGATCTGTTCCTCACGTCGCAAGGGAGTCGACCCAATGCTGAACGCAACCACCGTTGTCACGCCGGCCCGCTTCGAGCAGGGACTTCGCTACGCCGATTTCCTGGCGAATGCGACCGTCAATCGCGATAAATTCGAGCTCTACTACAACGAGTCCGAGCTGACGGCCGACGACCTCGCATTTTTCAAGCGCGCCGCCGCGTTGCCGAATGGCCCGGCGAAAATCCTCGCGCTCGCCGAAGCTTGGTGCGGCGACGTCTATCGCGAACTCCCCACCGCCGTCCGCATCGCCGAGGCGACCGGCATGGACCTGAGAATTTTTCTGCGCGACGAAAATCCGGACATCATGGACGAGTTTCTCAGCAACAATGGCCAATCTCGCGCCATACCTGTGTTCATCTTTTACACGCGCGACACCCGCTACATCACGCACTTCACGGAACGGTCCGCGGGCGCTCATCGCGAGCTCGCGGCGATCACGGCTCAGGTCGCTTCCGAGATGAATCTTCCCGAGGGCACCACCTTCCGCACGGTGCCCGAGTCCGAGAAACAGCGCTTTCTGAAAGAAGTGATCGCGCGCATCAAGCCCCGCTTCCCGGACTGGCGCAAGGAATCCATCAAAGAGATGCGCGAGCTTTTGTCTGCGGCTCTCAACATACCGAATCGCGGGTGAAGCGGGGCGCGCGGAAATGCAAGTCCCCATCGTCTACACTATTCGCGGGTGCGATGCGTGTGTAAAACTTCTCCGAAAGTGGGACGCCGAGGGCGTCCGTTACGAGGAGCGCCGCGTCGAGCTAAGCCAGGAACTTCTGGACGAAGCCCGCAAGTACGGCGACATGGTTCCCATCGTCGTCTGGCCCGATGGACGAGTGGAGCAGGGATTCGAAGGTAATCTCGGCTGCTTCATCTAGCTGCGATCACCCTCGATTACCGCTTCTTGGGCACGATGCTTCACAACACCTCCACCTCCGTCGCGCCTGAGTGGTAGTGGGATGTAAGACCGTGTCTCGGCTATCCAAGGCAATCAAGCCCCGCTAGCTTATACTATCGAATGGAGACCTGCTGGCTCGCGCTGCGCAATTTGCCGGCCAGATACGCATGAGCGCCATCGAACGAGAGGCAAGAAACGCTAGCATCAATCGTTTATCCGCGCACGCTGTTGGTATCGTCAACGGCATACGTGTCTTAGGTTACGATCCAGTCACGCAGAGGCGTGGAGACGCCGAAGAGCCCGGCACCGGTTCTGCTGGCCGCTGGGGCAATCACTACTTTGTGCTTACTGCTAAACACGTCGTCGAGAAGGCCACGCCGAGCGACTTGCGACTCTTCTTTTGCGCCAATGGTCGCGTTGAGTACCGACGCCCGAGCGAACTCCGAGCAGATGATATCGTTGACGCCGTGCCACTCCGTGACGAAGGCGCCGTCATCCATCGATGCGAGTGGGAGGACCTGGCTGTCATTACGATGTCAGGCCCCGTTCCGAAAGTGGAGTACTTTGATGCTGTAAACGAATGGACGGATCCCCCGGTTGGCGAGTTGCTCCACTACGTTGGTTTCCCCCTAGACTATGGCCAACTGGTTGGGAAGAGAATGGTGGGGCAGCAAGAGGAGCGCACAATCGCCCTTTATCCAACTGTATTTAGCACCGCGGTGCTGCCTCCTCCCACGGAAGACGAACTGAGGTTCAAGGTCACCGCTTTCGACCCGCGAGATCACTACTTGGTGGGGTTCGACGACGCCACCAAGGGGGTGCACCCGCGAGGCATCAGCGGCGCCGCGATGTGGTGGGAGTCAGAGCAGAAGGAATTGATCTGGAGACCGCGGTTCGAATTCGCTGGCGTTTGCAGTTACAAGCAAGGCTCTGTGGTGCAAGTCGTCAAGGCCTTCGTTGTACGGCGATTCTTGGCTGAGGTGTTCGGGCCCGCCAACGGAGGGCCCGGTGGATCCGTGGCTTTGTAGAACAGGCAACTCGGCTCCTTCCCCCTGCGCGGCGGTCCACAGGACTTCCCGCTTGCAATCGTCCAACGAGTTCTTGATGCTGGAGTTTGAAGTTAGGAGTGTGCGTTGTGAAAGTCACGGTGGCGATTGGGCGAGCGCCAAGACGGCAAGCCGGCGCCCCGACAACTGCGAGCGATCAACGGTGGCCGGCTTTGAGCTTTCAGCATCGGTCCACGAGCGCTGCTCGCCGCGATCCGGGTGCGTTGCCGTCGGCGAATTCTACTCGACAATGCTGTCGAGTAGAAATCGCTGTAAGTTGCAGAAAACAAAAGATCGGGACCAATTCTACTCGACAATATTTCGAGGGGGCTCGCGCGCACATTCTTTCGATTTTTCGCAGCCAAGACCAACTGCTCCGACGCGTGACCGCGACGCGAGAACGACAGAAACAAGTGGCGAAGAATCTAGCGGTGACATTGAGGTTAAGGTAAGATTACTCAGTTTCTGGAGACGACATTGAGCCTGACACAGATCCAGGGAACAACGACCGGAGTCAAGACTCTCGTTCGTGTCCGGCCGCGCGGATTTTGCGCCGGCGTGGTGCGCGCCGTGGACATCGTCGAACTGGCGCTCGAAGCGTACGGCAGTCCGGTTTACGTGCACCACGAAATCGTGCACAACCGTTACGTGGTCGATCAGTTGCGGCGGCGCGGCGCGATCTTCGTCGAGTCGATCTCGGAAGTGCCGGTCGGCGCGGTGCTCGTCTTCAGCGCGCACGGAGTGCCGCCGCGCGTGCGCACCGAGGCGAAAGAGCGCGAGCTGAAGGTGATCGACGCGACTTGCCCGCTGGTGACGAAAGTTCACCTCGAGGCGCTGAAGTTCGCGCGCGAAGGGCGCACGCTGATCCTGATCGGCCATCGCGACCACCAGGAGATTGTTGGCACGTCGGGCGAAGCGCCGGATCAGACCGTTGTGGTCGGCAGCGTCGAGGAAGTGGACAAGCTGCAAGTGCCCGATCCAAATCGGCTGGCCTTCCTGACGCAGACGACGCTTTCGCTCTACGACACGCAGGAAATCGTAGCGCGGCTCCGCGAGCGTTTTCCGGCGATCGCGGGTCCTGCTTCGGACGATATCTGCTACGCGACGCAGAACCGGCAGGAAGCGGTTGAGGCGTTGGCGCGCGAAGTGGAACTGATCCTCGTGGTCGGCTCGGCGAACAGCTCGAATTCGAATCGACTCGTCGAAGTGGCGCAGCGCGTGGGCGTGGCCGCGCGCTTGATCGAAGATGCCAACGACATCGACGAGGCGTCGCTTGCGGGCGTCAAGTCTATCGGTCTGACGGCGGGCGCGTCCGCTCCCGAGGTGCTGGTGGAGCAGGTGAGCCAGCGGCTCTCGGCATTCGGATTTACGAATCACCGCGATCTGGAACTGATTCGCGAGGACGTGCGGTTCACTCTTCCCGCGGAGCTTGCTGCACGGTTGGGCCGGTCCACGAATTAGGACCGACCCGCTCCGAACCGGGGCCCCAAAAACCAACCGCAAGGAGAGCGCGAGTGGCGGTCAAAATAGTCCGCCAGGCGAACAAGATTGCCCTTTTGGGCGCTCCCACCAGTGCGGCCGCGATGTCTCTCGGACACGAAGGCGCGCCGGCGGCTCTTCGCGCGGCGGGCTTGATCGATCGGCTCACGGCCATCGGCTATTCGGTCACCGATCTCGGGGACGATCCGCAGCAGCTCTACCAGCCGGATGAGGAAAGCCCTCGCGCGCGCAACATCCCGCGCCTGATCGCTGCTCTCGAGGCGCTGAAGCCGCGCGTCGAGCAGGCGGTGAAATCGGGAGCGCTGCCGCTGATCGTGAGCGGTGATTGTTCGGTAGTGCTCGCGACGATTGCGGGGGTGCGCCGCTACGTTCGGCACGTCGGTCTCGTCTTCATGGACCGCGATGCCGATGTCCATACCCCAGCGACCACGTCGACGGGTAGCGTGGACGGGATGGTGATTTCGCACGTCGTCGGACGCGGTGCCGCAGAGCTGGTGCGATTCTGGAGCGAGCCGCCGCTGGTGCGCGAGCCGGATGTTGCACTCTTCGGCGTTGCACGGCTCGACCCGGCAGAGGAAGAGGCGCTGAATCGTGCGCCGCTTCGGCGCTACCTGGCCGCGGACGTGACGCGGATGGGCGCGGCGGCTGCGGCGCACGCGGCGATCGAACGCATTCACGCCGATGGCCACGATTTCGTGTTGCATCTCGACGTCGACGTGATCGCCGATTTTCAGGCGACGAATTACCCGGGATCCGGTGGGTTGCCGCTTGAGGAAGTGCGCGAGGCGCTCGAGGTGTTCGCGTCGCGGAAGCATCTCGCGGCGATCGACGTCTCCGCCTACAACCCGACGAAAGACGCGGACGGCGCGGGTGCGAAACTCATCATCGATTTGCTAGCCGCGGTCTTGCAGAAGCGTCTGGAAACTTTGAGCGAAGGTGCGCCGGCAGCCTCGGAAGCGCCGAGCGCGCCGGCCGCACCCGTTAGCGAGCCACCGCTGGCAGCTCCAACGCCGGGAGAAGCCTGGTCCTCAGAGTCTTCGGAGGAAACTTCAGAATCCGCTGAGGCATTACCCGAAGCGACGCCGGATGCAACCGAGGCGAACGGCGGATCGGACGAGTCCCAATCCCAATAGGTCCCCTCGCTCTCAACATCCCGTGCCCAACATCGCGAATCGCCTGAAATCAAAACCCGAAATAATCATCTTCGATGTCGACGGCGTCTTGGTCGACGTGCGCGGATCGTTTCACAAAACCGTGCTCGAGACGGTGCGCTTTTTCACACGCAAGCGTGTCACTCGCAAGGAGCTGCAACGCTGGAAGAGCCAGTCAGGATTCAACGATGACTGGAAACTTTCCACGGCCTGGGTGCAGTCATTGGGCGGCAAGCAGAGCTACGATGAAGTGAAGAGCAAGTTCGTCGAGCTGTACTGGGGCGCGGACGGAAACGGTAACGTCGCGCACGAGAAGTGGCTTTTGCCGCGGGCGAGCTTGCGGCGGCTGGCGAGCCGCGCAGAGCTCGCGCTCTTCACGGGCCGCGTCAGGCAGGAAACCGACTACACGCTGGACCGCTGCCGCGTCCGCGAATATTTCCGGCATATCGTGACCGTCGAAGACGTCGCGCGTGCGAAGCCCGATCCTGAAGGTCTTCTCAAGATCCTCAGCGGCCGCGATCCGGCGAAGGCGATCTATCTCGGCGACAACGTGGACGATGCCCTCGCTGCGCAGGCCGCGCAGATTCCTTTTGTCGGGGTCCTGCCGCGAAACAGCGAGGCGCGACGCACCCGTGGGCAGCAGCTCTCGAAGTCAGGAGCATTGGTAATTCTTAACGACGTGCGCGAATTCGAATCCTGGCTGAAGCGCACCCTGCGCAGTTTGCCCTCTGGAACCTCCGTACTACCGACCCCTTAAACCCTTTCGTTAGTGCCAGACAGGACACTAGTACCATTGCCGGTCGCGGGGCCTGAGGCGATATTCGAATGGTTGGCGGGGTCGTCCCCGCAGATACCGCTATGGCTGATAATGCCAACACTCGGGCAGCGGCCGCAAGGGGCTTCGTCCGCAGCCTCAACATTCTGCTGAAGTTCGCGCGGATGTACGACTTCGGCCATCCGCGGACGGCCAAGCAGTACGAGACGGCGTGGTCCGAGCTGAAGACCGCGCTTGGCTCGGATGATGAGGCCGGTCTTTTGCTGGCCGTCTCCGGCGACAACCTCCTCCTCGATGGCACGCAACTTGATTCGGCGGCGGCCGAGAAAAGTTTTGCGCGAATGCTTTCTGCCGCCGGCATCGCGAGCATCCATTTCTCACCCAAGGTTACCCAACCCAGCTTGGCGAAATTCGTTCGTGGCTTCCCCACGGGCTCCGGCACCAAGCCAGCGCAGCTGGCCGAGCAACTGAAGGCCGCGCTGCAAGGCGATCCACACATTCACGTTAACGAAGTCTGCTTCGTTCCGGCGGACTCAGCCGTGGCGAAGACGACTGTGGCAGCGCAGCTCGCAGCCCGCACGCTGGGCATGAACTCCGAGGAGACGGATAAGCTCCTCAACGATCCCGAAAAACTCCTGCAGTTGATCGTTGCAGCCGAAGGCACCAAGGGCGGCCAAGGACCGGGACTCGGTCCCGGGAACGGTCCCGGCAACGGACCAGGCAGCGGCACGGGCACCGGCTCAGCGTCAGCCGGCTCCGGCGGCGGGTATTCGGGCGGAGCATCAGGGGCCCTTCCCGCGCTCGGTGAGGCTTCCGCGAGCGGACTTTCGGGATTTTATTCCGGCGGGTCAGCGAGCCGAGCGACCGTCCAAGGGCCAGTCGCTCCGATTCAAGGGAGCGCAGAGCCAACAGGCGGATCTGGGACATGGAACATCGTCGGCAGTAGCGGCAGCGGCGGCGGCGGAACGCCCATCGATCCGAACGCGGGAGGATTTTGGTTTTCGAAGGACAGCGCTGAGAGCGCGTCACCGACTGTAAGTACGAGCCCCGCCGGTTCCGGCGGAGTACCCAGCGCGAGTGGAACGCTGGTGGGAGTGAGCGGAGGCGCTGCCAGTAGTTCCGGAGGTGGCGCTGGCGGTTCTGAGAGCGTTTCAGGCGGAAGCGGAATCTCGACTGCGGGCGACGGTCCCGCAAGCGCCGGGCCTGCGGCAGCACAAGGCGGCGGGCTTGGCAGATTTCCCGGCCGCGCAGAATCGGGCGGCGGTCCCGTCAGCCGGTGGGCGCATGCGTCGTCCGGGATTCGCACGAGCCGTCCGGCCCGCGGCGGAACGGGCTCGATGTCCGTCGAAACCGGTTTGATGACGCTGCAGGAGGACGAACTTCAAGGCATCCTCCAGGTACTGGCGCAGATTGCGCGAACCAACGACGGATCGAAAGAGAGGATTGACCCGACGGCCTTCCAATCGCGGCTTTCCACGCTGCCGCGACGCGCGCGGTTCACCGTCAGCCAGGCGCTTTCGGCGCTGGCGGCGCAAGCACCAACCGAATCGGCGGATAAACCAACCCTCTTGAAGCTCGCGGAGCACATCGCGGTGCGGTTCGCGCTGGAAAGCTACGACCGCGGCGATATCCAGGTCAACGCCGTCCGGCAGATGCTCGATGAAATGAACACAGAGCTGGACAGCCTGCGGAAGATTCTCGGCGTGTACGAAGAGAAGATGGCCAAGGCCGGTATTCACGTGCAGTCGCATGTGGAAATGCTGGCACAAGAGTTCTGGGCGCAGGTGCCGGAGGAAAAGAAGAAGGCTGTGGTTGATTCGCCGGATGCGTGGTGCGTTCCGCCCGTGCGGCTGCGCGAGTATATCGATACGCTAGCGGCTCGCGGCGAAACGTCGAGCGTCGAGAAGGTGCTCGAGAACTACGCGCGATGCATCCAGAACAAAGATCCTGAAGCGCGGCGGCAGACGGCGCTCGGTCTCGCCGAACTGGCCGGCGCCTACGCCAAGAGCAACCAAAAGCTTTTCACCGACACGATCCGTCTGGTGGGCGTGCAATTGGCAGACGAGAAGGACTCGCAGCTGCAGAGCCTTCTGGGTGCGGCATTCGTGCGCCTTTCGCAAGAAGCAGCCAAGCTGCGGTCGTATTCCGCGGTGCAAAAGTCCGTCGAGCTGCTGGACTACCTCGAGGCAGAGCGGCCTGGTTCGGGAAAGAGCCTGCGCCCCCGAATCGCCGTCGAAAACAGGCTGCCGGAGTTCATAGACGAAGCGTTGAAAGCCGGCAAAGTTCCGTCGGGATTGAGCGACCTCCTGCGCCGGATCCCTCAGAGCGCGGCAGAGCAGATCGCCGGGCGATTCAGCCGAGTCGGATTCCGGGAAGACTGCGAACTCCTGATCTCGATGATGGAGGGGCTCGGCCCAGAAGGGTTGGAGCACCTCCGCAAGCAACTGCGCCAAGGCGGCCCCGGCGAAGCCATCGACACGGTCGGCATTTTGGCGCGCATGGACTCGGAGAACCTGGGGCGCGTGCTTCCGGATCGGATGCGGGAATGGAAGCGCACGGCGCACGACCGCGTGGTGCGGCAACTCGCTTCGAGCGGAGCACAGGAGCGAGGACGCCTGCTCCTTCAACTCTTCGATCTCATCGACGCACTGATCCGGCCTCTAGCCGTGGATGAGATCGGTATGAGCGGCGAGACGGCGGCCGACATGCGGCTGCTTCGGATCGCGGAGGGCGATCTGCCGAGAGGATCGAGTGAGTACCTGCGTTTGAAAGCTATCGAGGCGCTGGGCCGGCTGCGAACGTCGGGCGCGGAGGCGATCCTGCGGAAAGTGGCGGAAACGAGAAAGGCCTTCCGCTGGGCGAATCCATCGGAGTTGCGCATCGTGGCGGCGCAGGCCATGGAAAAGATCGACCCCGAATGGATGCGTGATTTCGTTCCGCGGAGCGGGTTGAATATCGCGGAGTTTTCGATCGAACTTCTAGACACCGACCCGACGTCTTCAGCCATCCGCCAGCGCCGCTATCCGCGCCTGCGGCTTGAGCGGCCAGTAGCGGCCACGACCACGAACCTCAAAGAAAATTGTCGAGTCGACATTCCCGAGATGGGATTGGGCGGCGGGGTTGCGGTTTGCGAGCAGAGCCTGCACCCGGGCAACGTGGTTGAGATGCGTCTGGCGGCGGTGCAGAAGACCATCAAGGCCCAAACCATCGTGCGCGACGCGAACACGCAGGCGCGCGCCTTCGAAGTGGTGGACATGGAACTCGAAGAACGCGGCAAGCTCCGCAGGCTGCTGGTGCAGCTCGGAAGCCTGCAGAAACAATCGACCTCGAAGGAACGGAACCGTCACGCAGCGCGCACGATTCTCGCCAGCGGCAGTTAGTCGGAACCGGCAGTCTCTTTTCCCATCACACGCGACATGCCTTGCGGGGCAGATGTTTCGTCGCCCTGGCGCAGCACGCCCAATCGCACCGCGAGTCGCGTTGAGGGGATAGGGGATAGGCTAGGGCGAAACTGCCCTCCCGCGGCTCGTGGGAGCCACCGCGCGGACGCTGCGCTGCGAGAGACTGTCGCAATCGATTCGTAATAGCCGCGACAGTAATTATGCGCAGTGCTAGTTTTCCACAGTTCGTATCCTTGACGGCCTCATCGCGCGGCTGTTTACTCCCCACACTTTGCGAGAAGGGCTTGCCTACAATCTCGAACTGGTCCGGCGCTATAAGCTGTGGCTTATTGCACAGCACTACGCCCTGAGTACCCAGAACTACTACCTTCGCGTCCTGAAGCAGTTCTGCATGTTCCTAAACACGCGGCCTCTGACCGCGGCAACACACAATGATGTTCTCCAGTTCTTGGCGGACGAGGCGACTCGGGGACTCCGCCTTCACGCGATTCACAACGAGTTGAATACGTTGCGGTGTTTCTATGATTTCCTCAACGTCGGAGGAATCGTTACCCAAGCCCCCGCCCGTCTGGTCCGACTTCGACCGGCTCGCAGAGAAATTCCACGGATTCTCAGTGAGGAGGAAGTCGAGCGACTGATCGCCAGTGCAGGCTCACTTAGGGACAAGGTCTTGCTGGAACTTTTGTACAGCACGGGATGCCGCATGGGAGAGATCGCGTCGTTGCGTGTGGAAGACATCGACTTCCACGCCCGGACAATCCGTGTGGTGGGCAAGTCCCAGGCGAGGATCGTACTTTTCGGCCGATCAGCGGAAAAGGCAATCCGAGACTACATCGGAGAGCGGCGGAGCGGATATCTGTTTATTTCCGATTGGCCGCCTCAGTGGGGATCGGTTCTGCAACAAAGAGGGTCATGGATTGGAAAGTGGATGGATTACACCGATCCCCAAAAACCCAAAGTGAAACAGATAGCACTAGGGCGAGTCGCATCGATGTCGTACGAGTACGCGAGGAACTTATTGTCAAGCCGCATCCGGCAAGAGCATCATGTTCGTCCTGAGCGGGGGAAGCCACCTGACGGCGTTACGCTTCTCTCCGCCATCAAGAAGGCCGCTCATCGGGCTGGCATCGGGAATGTTAGCGCGCGAATGTTGCGCCACACGTTCGCAACCCACCTTCTAGATCACGGTGCAGACATTCGGGTCATTCAGGAACTCATGGGTCATGCCTGGATTCAAACGACTCAACTCTACACGCAGGTTAGCCGGAAACGGTTAGCTGAGACCTTTCGGACCTGCCATCCTCGCGGAGCCTAAAACATGCGACGACCATTCCGAAAACCCGATCGGGCCTCCACAGTGAAGCATTTTCAACCCGGAGAACGCTACGAGGACGGGCCGTTTTTCCAGCCTTGGCTCGTGTCGCGCGAAACGTATCTCGCGATCGCGAGACTCGTGCCGCGCGAGTATGTCCAGAAGATGCGCGCGTATTTCGATGATTACGGTTGCATCCGATGCGACGGCAGGAAGGCCCTTTATGGTGGCAACGGCATGTGTGATCGATGCCACGCAGTGATTTGGAAAAGGCTCTTTCTCTGCTGGAGGCGTCGAGTCAGAGCTTTGAGCAAGGAAACCCATCGTCAGGAAATGAAGAGTATCGTGACCAATGCGCGAATCGCGCACGCGTTGCTTGAGGACTTGATTCCGACGAGACAACCAATCCGCCGTCAAATCGGCATGAAGAATCCGGCTGCGGAACTCGTTACTCTGGCGGCTCGAACGCGATACGCACTCCATCGAGGGGCGGGGACGCAGACTCGATCGGGAATCACACGGTGAGGGGGCTGGCTCCAATCTCTAGGAGTCTTGTCGTTCATGATTAGAATCCGCCACTCTCCCGGGGCTGTGAAACTACGAGGCTTAGGATGGCGGCGCGCACGGCGTGATTTTCCGCGACGAGCCGCTGCACACACTTGCGAAGTGCATTCACGCTGTGCACAAGGGGCAGATCTGGGCAAGCAGCGAGCATCTCGGGTTTTTGATTGACGCGCTGGGCCGGACGCGGCCACTCTACCTGCGCGACGCCCGGGGAATCGATCTACTTTCTAAGCGCGAAGCCGGTGTGATACAACTCGTCGCGGAAGGTTTGACGAATCGGGCCATATCGTCCGAGCTCGGCCTTACCGAACACACGATCAGAAACTATCTACAGCACGTCTATGAAAAGCTGGGAATTTCGACGCGGGTTGAACTCGTGCTTTATTGTCTCCAAGAGAGACAGAAGCTGATGAGCCTCCGGAATGAAGATGCCGGGGCTACCGCCGGCGCCGCTTGAGCAGAAACTGCACGTCAACACAGACTCGGGCGTACTCTCTGGCTTTCGATTGGCCCCAAAATCGCCCAGCTTTGGGCGCGAATGTATTGTTTTCTTGGAGAATGACGCTCGGTGTCCCTGGATGCTGATCCAGCAGGGCCCGCGAGGAGCTGCCGTGAAGACCTTGATTACGAAAGACACTGCTGTCACGGACGAGGTCTTGAACGCGATTGTGCATCTTCCGACGAGAAGCCTTTCGAAGATCGTCGACGAAGCTTTCTTCAAGAAACTTACCGATAAGGATTTCATGCGCATCGCTTTCCTGCTGGCCAGGAAGGGTTACGAGGAAGGTGGCTCTCCGATCGGCGGCGTGATTATCGACAACAAGACGCGCCAAATACTTGGTAAGGGACACAACACGTTGGTCCAGGAGAACCATCCGTACAATCACGGCGAGACATCCGCCGTGCGCGACGCCGGGCGTCAGGATTTCAGCCAGACGACGCTGTTTACATCCCTAAGCCCCTGCGATATCTGCGCGGCGCTGATTTACATGCGCCAGTTCAAGAGGCTGGTCGTGGGCGACGTCACCAACGCTTCCGGTAATGAGGAGTTACTGCGTCAGAAGGGAATTCAGGTTGACATCCTGGAGGATCCGGAAGGCGTGGCCTTCTACGCAAAATACCGGAAGGAAAAACCGGACCAAGATCTCGAAGATTGGAAAGGACTCGCGGCCGTGCGCAAATCTGCCTCGGCCAAGTCCCATTGATTCCTGCCGTTCCGGGCGTCGACAAGACTTTGCGGTGCCGCGTCCGAACCGCCAACGACTCAGCAGCCATGTTGCAGCAAGACGTTTGATAGGATAGGTTTGCAGCCGCGCAGCCCGGGTGGCGGAATGGCATACGCGGGGGACTTAAAATCCATTCAGGCCACCTGCTGCCACTCCGCATGAAGACGCAGGAAAGCGAAAAAGGCCCGTATTTACAATCTTTTCTCGCAATCGCTCTCCGTACCAATCTGAACCGAGGCGAACCAAGACGAAACTCCAACTGCCACCAGAACTGCCACCGCTTGGCACAAATTAAGCGAGTGTAGATAGACAACGGCAATCGACACGCGGTGGAGGACGATTGGGTAGACTTTTTCAGGAGGACCCGTTTTTCCAGAACACCGCAACTTCTCTTGGAATGATGAAAACGACTTCGCCTTTGACGAGCCGAAGATCGCGCAACCGTTCTTGTGACATCTCGATGTGAACCGGTGCGCCCCATTCTGTAACGGCCTCGATCCTAGCGAGTGGCCCTGCCGCGTTGATATGTTTCGTTGTGGCCCGGAAGTGATTTGGGCCTGCTGCCTGGCGATCGATGTCGAGCAGGTTAGGCCGAGCGAAGACCAGAGTCCCTGTGGCCGATTCCTGGATGTAGGTTCTGTCGTTGTCGACGTGGCCGTGAAACAGATTCACGTTTCCCGGGAAGATATAAACGAACGGGCTCGCGGGGTGATTAAAGCACGAACTCCCCGACCAGGAAGAGGCGCAATCTAGGACCAGGCGTCACCAAACCAAGTCTTGACGCTCGGCGTCACGCGTTATAACGTAACTACGCCTGTTCGCGCTGCGGTTCGTGGACCGCAGCCTCGAACAGCCCTCGTTTTCGACTGCGCCGGTACCCTGCCTAGGATCCGAGCAAAAAATAATCGCTAACCGGACTGGATCTGGAGTTCTGGAGGGAGATTCTCGCAAATGGCGGACACGACTCTTCAACACGCGCTGGGCGACCGCGCAGCATTTCAGCTTGCCAACGTAACAAAAACGCCTCCGCAGTATGGAGCGATCACGCCACGCTGGCTCGTTCGATTGCTCGATTGGAAGCCTCTAGAAGCGGGGACGCTGCGCGTGAATCGTGTGGTCAATGAGGAGACGGTAGAAGTCGCCTGCGGAACGAAGGATGAAAAGTCGCTTCCCGAGACTTACGTCGATTACGACGAAAAACCGCGCGAATACACGCTCTGCGCGATCACAACTGTTTTGGACGTCCACACCCGGGTATCCGATCTTTACAGCAATCCCTACAATCAGATCGCCGAACAGCTTCGGCTTGCCGTCGAGAACGTGAAAGAGCGCCAGGAAAGCGAACTCATCAACAACGATGAATACGGGCTTTTGAAAAACATTACGCCCGACCAGCGGATCAAGACTCGTAAGGGGTCGCCGACGCCGGATGATTTGGACAATCTGCTGAGCAAGGTGTGGAAGGAACCGTCGTTTTTCCTGGCGCATCCGCGTGCGATCGCGGCATTCGGCCGCGAGTGCACCTTGCGCGGCGTGCCTCCGCCGACGGTGACCCTTTTTGGCTCTCCGTTCCTGACCTGGCGTGGAGTCCCGATTTTCCCCACGGAGAAACTACACATCGACGGTCACCGGAGGCCCAAGACGCCAGGAGGGAAGACGAATATTCTCCTGCTGCGTGTGGGCGAGAAGAAGCAAGGCGTGATTGGTCTGTTCCAGCCCGGGCTTCCTGGCGAGCAGACTCCGGGGCTGTCTGTGCGCTTCATGGGTATCAACACCAAGGCGATCGCGTCGTACCTAGTTTCCCTGTACTGCTCGGTCGCCGTGCTGACCGACGACGCAATTGGAGTTCTCGAAGACGTCGAAGTTGGGAACTACCATGAGTACAAGTGATCGGCAGCGGGGTGCTCCGGGACCGCCGAAAGACGGGGTTTGGACCACCGAACAGTGGATATCGGAGCGTGTCATTGATCCTGCCGTGCTCGCTCGGATGGCAAATGAGTTCTTCACGGCTTTGCCTGAGTTCGCTCAGCTAAGCACCGCCAGCCCAGCCGCCCCCGCGCAGGAAGTTGCACTTCCCACAAGCGCACCGTCCCAAGAAAATGTGCCCCTCGCGACGATAAACGGTGCTTTACCTGTCGCATCGGTTGCGCCCCTAGCTCAGTCGCGAGACCTCCCCACAAGTTTCCCAGGGCCCTTTGAATCCTCTTTGGCTTCTGCCGCAAGCAGCGACCTGACGCCGTGGCTGCCCGCGATCTCCGGGGATCTTTCCGAGACTGCATTTCCTGTTTCACCGTCTTTTTCTTTTCTCAGGGAAGCAAGGCCGATCTTTGGAACGTTCAGTTCGTCTACTCCTGGACCACAGCAACCCCTCGGAATACTTCAAGAATTCGAAAAGGGCGCGGCTGCTCAAGCAACACCGAACGTAGTGCCCCTTCTTTCCGACGTCCCTGCGAAGGATGCGCCTGCGATATCGGGCGCATCGGTTCGGCCCACGGCCGCCGAGAGGGCCGCCTCCTACGGATTCCTGAACGAAGCGCGACAGCTGGTGCCCTCAGAAGTCGCGCCGCTTCTGGAGGCCGAGAGGTACCAACCCGGCGCGCTGCCCGATCTGGGCTTGTCTTCGAGATCCTTCGAGGTGGGAGAAATCCGCCGCGATTTTCCAATTTTGCAGGAGCGCGTGCACGGCCGCCCATTAATCTGGTTTGACAATGCGGCGACCACGCAGAAGCCTCAATCGGTTATCGACCGGCTGGATCATTTCTACGCCCACGAGAATTCTAATATCCACCGGGCAGCGCATGAGCTGGCGGCGCGCGCCACCGATGCCTATGAGGCTGCCCGCGAAAAGGTTCGGCGCTTTCTCAACGCCTCGAGCCCGCGCGAAATCATTTTCGTTCGCGGCGCGACCGAGGGCATCAACCTGGTTGCGCAGAGTTGGGGGCGGCAAAACATCCGCGAGGACGACGAGATTGTCATCACGTGGCTTGAGCATCACGCGAATATCGTTCCCTGGCAGATGCTCTGCACCGAAAAGGGCGCGCGCCTTCGTGTTGCACCGGTCGATGACACGGGCCAAATTCTTCTCGACGAGTATACGAAATTGATCGGGCCGCGCACGCGCCTAGTGTCGCTGGCTCACGTGTCGAATGCCCTCGGAACAATAACGCCGGCCCG
>Ga0187781_10001054_pt1 | contig 20737 bp, 14 predicted proteins | sample 0715_SJ02_MP02_2_FD_132447 | JGI IMG/M metagenome (GOLD analysis project Ga0187781, IMG submission 132447) | Tropical peat soil microbial communities from peatlands in Department of Meta, Colombia - 0715_SJ02_MP02_20_MG | ecosystem: Environmental > Terrestrial > Soil > Wetlands > Peat | place... | reverse complement strand
CTGCGATCCCACGGTGAACCTGCACGAGTGGCTCGTCGCCACGCGCAAGGGCCGTGTCGAGGCCGTATGGCCGATCGAGGCACGCGGCCGGATCTATTGATTCGCAGCCCGCTGCGGCACAGCTGCGCACCCGCCTTTTTCGAAGACCCGCCGCAGCTAGACCCACGGAAAACGGCCCAATCCAAAACCGCCGGCCGACCGCCTGCTTGTGCGCGGGCGACGTAACACAGCAGCGCGCGATCGGGGCCATCGGGCAGCAGCTGCTCGCCGTTTAATTCCAACGATTTTCTCCAATTCGAGCCCGCGGCCCAGCGTCGGCCAGCACCCGCGCCAGCTGCATGAGGCTATCGACGCTGTGCACCGGCAGCAACTGGTCAACGTGCGGCAACATTGCGCGAATTCCTTGCGCCTTGGGCTCAAAGGCGTCATAGCGCAGCAGCGGGTTAAGCCACACCAAGCGACGGCACGACTTGCTCAGCCGCTCCGTCTGCCAGGACAGTGCTCGGGCATCGCCCCGCTCCAGGCCATCGCTCATGAGCAGCACCGTGCGGCTACCACTGAGCACGCGCCGCGCCCAGCGGCGGTTGAACTCCTCCAGACAAAGCGAGATTCTTGTGCCGCCGGACCAATCATCGACCAGGGCAACGACGCGCTCGATCGCCTCGTCGGGATCGAGCGCGCGCAGTGCCCGCGTAATTCGCGTCAGGCGGGTGCCGAAAACAAAGGATTCCAGGCGGCAGTCGGCATTGGTTAGCGCATGCAAAAAATGCAAAAACACGCGCGAGTACCGGCTCACCGAACCCGAGATGTCGACGATCGCCACCAGCGGTTCGGGGCGCGTACGTCGGTGCCGCCGAGGCACGTCGATGAACTCGCCGCCGCAGCGCGCCGCGTTGCGCAGGGCAGCATGCAGATCCGGACGGTGGCCGCGCTGCGATGGCGCATCGCGCCGCGTCAGCTGCCGCGCCAAGAAGGTATGCACCTCGTCGATCATCCGCCGCGCGCACAACCACTCCGCGGTCGTCATGGTCTCAAAATCGGCCTTGCGCAACTGTTCGCGGTCGGACCAGGTTCCTAGGGCGGTGATCTCGGTGGGCACCAGATCCGATGGCGGCTGCGGCGCGGGCACAGCCGCAGCCCGCAGCGCCGACTCCAGCCGCTCATTGCGTGCCTTGGAGTTGGCGGCCTTGTCCGCGACCTTGGGCAGCAGCAGCCGCATCATCTGGCCCAACAGGTCCGGGTCGCGCCAAAACGCGGCGAAAGCCTGATCAAATAACATTCGATGCTCGGTGCGATCAATCAGGCACGCGAACAATGCGTCATGGAAGTCCTGGCGCGAAGCGATGCCAACCATCGGCACTGCGCGCAGCGCGAGCGCGATGCGGTCGGTGCCTACCGGCAGCCCGGCGGCTCGCAGCACGCGCGCGAAGTGCACGACGTTTTGCGCGATGCGGCCGGCAGGCACGGACGCAAGTTGCGGTCGATCCATTGGCCCGGTGGGAGCTCAGGCGCGGGCAACCTCAAGGCGCACGCGCTCGAGCAAACGCGCCACTTCGGAGCCTTGCATCCGCGCGATGTCGTCTTGGTACTTGAGCAAGACGCCCAGAGTGCTTTCGACGGTCTGGGCCTCCAGCGCCACCGCATCGAGCGCGACCAGCGCGCGCGCCCACTCGATGCTCTCGGAGACGCCCGGGAGCTTGTACAAGTCCATTTCCCGCATGCTTTGCACGAACGCCACAACCTGCCGGCTCAGTTGCTCGGCGCATGCCGGAGCCTTGCGTCGCAGGATGTCGAACTCGCGCATCGCATCCGGATACCCGACCCAGTGGTAAATACAGCGTCGTTTCACGGCATCGTGGATCTCGCGTGTGCGGTTGGACGTGATCACGACCAGCGGCGCTTGCTGTGCCTTGATCGTTGTCCACTCGGGAATCGTGATCTGAAAGTCCGACAGCACCTCGAGCAAGAAGGCCTCGAAGGGCTCGTCGGCGCGGTCCAGTTCGTCGATGAGCAGCACGGGCGCCACGGCATGCGGCTGCAGCGCGCGCAACAATGGTCGAGCGATCAGAAAGCGTTCGGAAAACAATTCCCGGGCAACGCTGGCGCGGCGTTCGGCACCACGTGCGGCCTCGGTTGGGCCCTCCGTGTAAACCTCACCGAGGCGGATTTCGAGCATCTGTCGCGCATAATTCCACTCGTACGCCGCATCGTGGATATCCAGGCCCTCGTAGCACTGCAGGCGAATGAGCTCGGCCCCCAGCACATTGGCCAGCACCTTGGCAATTTCGGTTTTGCCCGTTCCCGGCTCGCCCTCGACGAACAGGGGTCGACCAAGGCGTACCGCAAGAAAGACCGCCGTGGCCAAGGAGCGATCCGCGACGTAATCGCCTCGCGCTAGCAGCGCCAGCGTGGCGTCGACCGATTCGATCGCGTGCGCCGGTGCCTCAGGAACCAAAGCCGGGCTTGCCGAAGCCGTGAAGCGCAAAGCGCGCGGCTCCGGCAAAGCCTCCGCAGGCAGATCCTTGGACTGCTCCAGCGGCACTCGCGTCAACCCAGCGAGCGCGCAACCGCCCTTTTTGCCAGTACCGGGATCAGGTGTGCGCGATACTCGGCTGAGCCGTGCAGATCATCGTTAAGTCCCTTTGCATCAATGAAGATGCCGTCGCAGGACTCGGGGGCGAACTTGCGGGTGAGCGCCGCTTCCAGCGGTTTGCAGCGAAACACACAGCTTCCCGCCCCGGTGACCGCAACGCGAGCGCCCGCCGGCGTCTTGGCCACCATCACACCCACGATAGAAAAACGCGATGCCGGCTGGCGGAATTTTTCGTAGGCGGCACGCTCGGGTACGGGAAAGTGAACCGCGGTGATGATCTCATTGGGGCGCAATGCGGTCTCATATAGGCCGCGAAAAAAATCATCCGCGGCGATCTGGCGCTGATCGGTCTGGATGGTTGCTCCCAGTCCCAGCACCGCGGCCGGATAGCATGCGGCCGGATCATTGTTAGCCAGCGCTCCTCCAACCGTTCCGCAATCGCGCACCGCCCGATCGCCAATGCCGGCGGCCAACTGGGCCAGGGCAGGTATGGCGCGCGCCACTTCGCGCGAGGCCGCCACGCTCGTGTGCGTGGCCATGGCGCCGAGAGAGACGCGTTGCCCATCAACGCGGATGGCGTCCAGACCCGCGATGCCGCGCAAGTCCACCAAGGCAGAAGGCGAGGCCAGTCCAAGCTTCATAGCCGCAACCAGCGACTGGCCCCCTGCTAGCAACCGGGCATCGCCGCCAAGCAACTTGGCAGCCTCGGCGATCGAACCGGGACGGTGATATTGGGTTTGCATGAGCCTGTCTCCTTATTACTTGCCCGCAGTCCGTATCGCATTCCACACCACGTACGGAGTCGCCGGCATGGGAACGTCGCGTACTCCCAAGGGCCCGAGGGCATCGGTAATCGCGTTCATGACGGCCGCGGGAGAGCCGATCGCGCCGGCCTCACCGCATCCCTTGACGCCCAACGGATTGTGCGTGCAGGGAGTGCCAACGGCTGTCTCGATCTTCAACGAGGGTAGGTCGTCGGCTCGCGGAAACGCATAGTCCATGAAACTGCCACTGACGAGCTGACCATCCTCATCGTAGCGGCAGCTTTCGAGAAGCGCCTGTCCCACACCCTGGGCGATGCCGCCGTGCACTTGCCCCTCCACAATCATCGGGTTAACGACGTTGCCAAAATCATCGCAGGCAGCAAAGCGGTCGACGCGCACTTTGCCCGTGGCCGGATCGATCTCGACCTCACAGATATACGAGCCTGCCGGGTAGGTAAAGTTGGTCGGATCGTAGAAAGCGTTTTCGTTCAAACCCGGCTCGAGCTTATCGAGCGGGTAATTGTGTGGAACGTACGCCGTCAGCGCAATCTCGCCGAAGGTCTTTTTCCGATCCGTACCGGCCACCCGAAATTCGCCGCCGGAAAATTCGATGTCGGCCTCTGAGGCTTCGAGCAGGTGCGCGGCAATCTTCTTGCCTTTGGCGATTACCTTGTCTACGGCTTTCAGAATCGCGGTTCCTCCAACCGCCAGCGAGCGGCTGCCATAGGTGCCCATCCCGAAGAGAATCTTCCCGGTGTCGCCATGCTGAATGTCGACATCGTCGATGCCGATGCCCAGCCGATCGGCCACAATCTGCGAAAAGGTCGTCTCATGTCCTTGGCCGTGGCTGTGTGAACCGGTGAAGATCGTCACCTTGCCCGTGGGGTGCACCCGCACCTCGCCGGCCTCGTACAGACCCGCGCGTGCACCCAAGGCGCCGGCGATATTCGATGGCGCAATTCCGCAGGCCTCGATGTAGCACGAGTAGCCCATGCCGCGCAGCATGCCGTTGCGCTCACTAGCCGCACGCCGCGCCGCAAAACCGTCCACGTCCGCGATCTGCCGCACACGATTTAACGTCGCTTCGTAATCGCCCGTGTCATACGTCAGGCCAACGGGCGTCGCGTAGGGAAACTTGCGGATGAAATTGCGGCGGCGCAATTCGGCCGGATCAATGCGCATCTCGCGCGCGGCCATCTCGACGACCCGCTCGACAACGTATGTGGCCTCCGGCCGACCCGCACCGCGATACGCATCCACCGGGGCCGTATTCGTGAACACCGCCTGCACTTCGCAGTAAATCGCCGGGGTTGCGTACTGCCCCGCCAGCAAGGTCGCGTACAAGATCGTCGGGATACAGGAACTGAACGTCGAAAGATAGGCGCCCATGTTGGCCGTCGTGTGCACCCGCAACCCGAGAAACTTGCCATCTTTGTCCAGCGCCAACTCCGCGCGCGTGACATGGTCGCGTCCATGCGCGTCGGCCAAAAAGCTCTCGCTTCGCTCCGCGGTCCACTTGATCGGACGGCCGATGCGCTTGCTCGCCCACACCAGCGCGGTCTCTTCTGCGTACAAAAAAATCTTCGAGCCAAAGCCTCCGCCCACGTCCGGAGCCACGACACGAACTTTGTGTTCGGGCAGACCCAGCACGAATGCGGTCATTAAAAGCCGTTCGACATGCGGATTTTGGCTGGTCACGTACAGCGTGTAGCTGTCATCGGCCCGGGAGTGCGCAGCGTTGGCAGCGCGCGGCTCGATTGCGTTGGGCACGAGGCGGTTGTTGACAAACTCCATCGTTGTCACATGCGCCGCGCGGGCAAACGCCGCATCCGTGGCATTTTTATCGCCGCATCCCCATGTGTAGCACACATTATCTGGCGCCTGCTCGTGCACCGGCGTTGATGCCTTTGCCGCGGTGGCGGTAACTGCGACCGCCGGCAAAACGTCGTAATCGACTTCGACCAAGGCCGCGGCGGCACGTGCCTGCTCCAGCGTCTCGGCAACCACCAATGCGATCGCCTCGCCGACATAGCGCACCTTCTCCTCCGCGAGCACCGGGTGCTTGGGTTCCTTCATCGGGGAGCCGTCAATCGACTTGATCAGCCAGCCGCAGGGCAGGCCCCCCACCGCCGCCATGTCTTTGCCCGTAATGACGCCGAGCACGCCGGGGGCGCGAGCGGCCTGCGCGGTGTTGACCGCACGCAATCGCGCATGCGCATGCTGGCTGCGAACGAACACCGCATAGCTTTGCTGGGGCAGGACGATGTCGTCGGTGTACTGTCCCTGCCCCGTGAGAAAACGATAATCTTCCTTGCGCTCGACCGAGCGACCAATCAGTCCGGGTGCACCCATGGTGATCTCCTCACGCGCCCATGGCTTTCGCGCCCTGCGCGACAGCCTTGACGATGTTTTGGTAGCCCGTACAGCGACAGAAATTGCCCTCCAGACCCGATCGGATCTGCTCCTCGGTCGCATGCGGGTGGTGCGTAACCAGATCCAGTGCGCTCATCACCATGCCCGGCGTGCAAAAGCCGCACTGCAGTCCATGGCAGGATCGAAATGCCGCTTGCATGGGGTGCAACGAGCCGTCTTGCGGCGTAATTCCTTCGATGGTCGTAACCGTTGTTCCCGCCGCCTGAAGTGCCAGAACGTTGCAGCTCTTAACCGCGCGTCCGTTCACATGCACCGTGCAGGCTCCACACTGGGCAGTGTCGCAACCGATATGCGTTCCGGTCAGGCGCAGTTGCTCGCGCAAGAACGTCGACAGCAACGTGGTGGCACTGACCTGGGCAGACACCGCGCGCCCATTAACCTGAAGTTGCAAACTTTGCTCCATTGTTATCCTCCTGATTCTTAGGAACCGCATTTGCGCCCGAACGATCATAGCCCCAAGCTTCGGTGCCGATGCAGCATTGTTTCTTGTGCATCGCAAAACCTTTTGGTTTTCACTGCCACAACGACGCTAGGTCGCACGCCGTAATTGTGGTTAACCTTAGCGTCACGGCAATATGTGTCTACAACCATTACTTCGTTCAGGTTTTTTTACTTGGAAGGCGGCGGTGTAAAGGGAAAATCATGGACAGCGTCGATACACAGGTGCTTAAGAAGGCACAAGAATGGGTGCGCAGCGGCCAACGAGGCGTATTAGGCACTGTCGTGCGCACGTGGGGGTCGGCGCCTCGCCCGGTGGGAGCTCTCGTTGGTGTGCGTGCCGACGGACAGGTTGTCGGTTCGGTCTCCGGAGGATGCATCGAAGATGACCTCATCGAGCGGGTCCGCTCCGGCGCGCTGTTGATCGATCGCCCGCAGCGCGTCAAGTACGGAGTAAGCGCCGAAGAGGCAACACGATTTGGCTTGCCTTGCGGGGGCACGATCGAGTTGGTGCTCGAGCCGCTGGGCGATCAAACCAAAATCGATGAATTGCTCGGGCGGGTCGCCGCCGGGCAGCAGACCGCGCGTCGCCTGGATTTGCGCAGCGGCGAAGTTACCTTGAGCGACGGCCAGGGGTTTACTACGCTAGCGGTCGATGATTCCGCATTGGTGAGCGTGCACGGCCCGACGTGGCGCTTGCTCATTATCGGTGCCGGACAGCTCACGCAGTACCTTGCGGAAATGGCACTGGCGCTGGATTACCAGGTAACGATCTGCGATCCGCGGCAAGAGTATGCCGACGCCTGGTCGGTGCCGGGAACCACGCTCCTACGCACCATGCCCGATGACACGGTCGTGCAGTTTCACCCAGATCGGCACACCGCGATCATTGCGCTCACACACGACCCCAAGCTCGACGATTTGGCGCTGATGGAGGCGCTGCACTCGCCGTCGTTTTACGTCGGCGCGATCGGATCGCGCAAAAACCAGGAAAAGCGCAGGGAGCGCCTAAAGGAGTTCGGCGTTACCGACGCCGAACTTGATCGGATGTTTGGTCCCGTCGGCCTGAAAAACGGCGCGCGCACGCCCTCGGAAATCGCCGTTTCCATTTTGGCGGAGTTAACGGCCATCAAATACGGCTACCGCATTCCGCAGCCCGTTGCCGCCGCGGCCGCAACTGCGGTCGAGTCCGGCTGCGTAACCTCATAGGCGCACTCAGGTGTTGGAAACCTTGATCGCCGGAATCTTCGCCGACAAATCGCGCGCACGCTCGGCAATGCGGATCGCCACCCGCCGTGCGATGGCTTTGTAGGTTCGGGCGACCTCGCCGTCGGGATCGGCAACCACGGTAGGATTTCCCCCGTCCGCGTCCTCGCGGATGCGGATGTCCAGCGGCAAGGATCCGAGCACCTCGACCGAGAATTGCTGCGCCATCTTCGCCGCGCCGCCAGCACCGAAGATGTGCTCCTCGTGGCCACAGCGCGAACAGATGTGCGTTGCCATGTTTTCGACGATACCCAGTATGGGCACGCCCACTTTTTCGAACATGCGCAGGCCTTTTGCGGCATCGAGCAGCGCGATGTCCTGGGGCGTGGTCACGATGACCGCCCCGGTAACGGGGACCTGCTGCGCCAAAGTTAGCTGGATATCTCCCGTCCCGGGCGGCATATCGATCACCAGATAGTCCAGGTCGCGCCAGTTGGTAAGGGTCAGCAACTGCTGCAGCGCCGAGGTCACCATCGGGCCGCGCCAGATCATCGGTTGGGTTGGATCGATCAAAAACCCGATGGAGCTTGCCTGGATTCCGTGGCCCTCCAGCGGGTCAAAGGTCTTGCCATCCTGGCTCGCTGGTTGGCCGGCAATACCCAGCATGGTTGGTTGGCTGGGCCCGTAGATATCGGCGTCGAGCATGCCAACGCGCGCGCCCTCCGCGGCCAAGGCCAGCGCAAGGTTGGCGGCTACGGTGCTTTTGCCAACGCCACCCTTGCCCGACGCCACCGCAATGATGTTGCGCACATTGGGCAGAACCTTTAGCCCGCGCTGCACCGTGTGCGCGACGATCTTGGAACGCACCTCGACCTGCGCCTCGCCGGCTCCGGCAGATCGCAACGCCTCGACGATGCGCGTGCGCATCGGCTCGATCTGGCTTGCCGCGGGGTACCCGAGTTCCACCGAAACTTTCACGACACCGCCCGAGACGTCGAGCTTGGATAGCTCGCGCGAGCTCACCAAGTCCTTGCCGGTATTCGGATCAATGACGCCAGCCAACACTGCTTTGATTTTTTCGAGTTCCATCGCCACGCCGCCGCCGCAAAACGCGCTTTCCTGTGCCGGATCAAAGATCCATAAGCATACGGCACTGCTACCGGGCAAAACCCCATCGACTGATAGACTGCGAGTTAGACGGCCGCAAGCGGCGGCCGAGCGCAGTCGGTGCCCAATCGGTGCCGCGTGCAGGCCATCGAAAGCCTGATCTACCTGCGACACGTCGCAAATGACGCAACGAGAACTTTTCGTGACCACGGCGCTGCCCTATGCAAACGGGGCGCTGCACATCGGCCATGTCATGGAGTACATCCAGGCCGATATCTGGGTGCGCTTTCAGCGGCTGCGAGGCTACAAAGTGCATTTTGTCTGCGCCGACGACGCGCACGGTGCGCCGATCATGATTGCGGCGGAAAAAGCCGGTACCACGCCGCAAAAATTCGTCGCCGCAATCTCCGCCGCCCGCAAACCCTATCTTGAGGGGTTTTTGATCGGATTTGACCACTGGCACTCGACCGAATCGCCGGAGAATATCGAGCTGTCGCAAGACATCTACCGCAGGTTGCGCGCGGCCGGCCTCATCGCCAAGCGAGCAATCGAACAGTTCTACGACCCGGTCAAGCAGATGTTTTTGCCGGACCGCTATATCCGAGGTCAGTGTCCACGCTGCGGCGCCCAAGACCAATTCGGGGATGCCTGTGAAGTGTGCGGCGCAGTGTATGCCGCGACCGAATTGCGCAGCCCCAAGTCCGCGCTCTCGGGCGCGGTGCCCGAGTTGCGCAGCTCCGAGCACTACTTCTTTCGACTCTCCGACGAACGCTGCCGCCAGTTTTTGCGCGCATGGATCGCCGGCGGGCGGTTGCAAAACGAGGTGGCCAACAAGGCCCGAGAGTGGCTCGACGGCGACGCGGGGTTGGCCGATTGGGATATCTCGCGCGACGCGCCGTACTTTGGCATCGCCATTCCGGACGCGCCGGGCAAGTTTTTCTACGTTTGGCTCGATGCTCCGATTGGCTACTTAGCTTCGCTCAAAGCGTATTGCGCGGACCACAACATCGACTTCGAGGCTCTGCTGCAAAATCCCAATACCGAGCAAATTCACTTCATTGGCAAGGACATCATCTATTTTCACACGCTGTTTTGGCCCGCGATGTTGCATTTTGCCGGCCACCCGTACAAGGTTCCCGACCGTGTCTATGTGCACGGATTCATCACCGTAAGCGGCGAGAAGATGTCCAAGAGCCGTGGTACGGGCATCGATCCGCTGCGCTACCTGCAGCTGGGCATGAACCCGGAGTGGCTGCGTTATTACATCGCCGCCAAGCTCAACGCACACGTCGAAGACGTGGACTTTCACCCCGATGATTTTTTGCAGCGGGTCAACAGCGATCTGATTGGCAAGTACGTCAATATCGCTAGCCGTGCCGCAAACTTCATCACGCGGCATTTTGATGGGCAGATCCTTGATGCGCCGGGGGAGTCCGACGCGCTGGAGTCGGCGGCGTTGGCGATCGACGCCGAGATTGCCGAGGCCTTTGAGGGACGCGAATTTGGGAAGGTCGTGCGCCTGGCGATGGCCTTTGCCGATGACCTGAACCGCCAGTTCGACGCCGCCAAGCCCTGGGAACTGGCAAAGCAAGCGGCCCAACGCGAAGCACTGCAGCGCATTTGCTCGCGATGTCTGCGCGGCTTTGAGTATTTAACTTTGTGGCTCAAGCCGATCTTGCCGGGGCTGGCTCGCGACGCCGAAGAATTTCTTGGCTGCGGCGCGCTGAACTGGCGCGGCAAGGTGGCACCCCTTGGTCGCATCAGGGCCTACACGCACCTGATGGCGCGCGTCGAACGGCGGCAGCTGGACGCGTTGTTTGCGCCGCCCGAGGCTAATGCCGCCCTTGCGACCGCCCCGCCCGATGCGGCTACTACCAGCGCAGCGCCGGGTTCGAGCAGCTTGCCGGCGACGATATCGATCGACGAATTTGCGCGCCTGGATCTGCGTGTTGCGCGGATCGTTTCGGCCGAGGAAGTCCAGGGCAGTGACAAACTGCTGCGGCTTAGTCTGGACGTCGGCGAGCAGCGCGCACGCCAAGTGCTGGCGGGAATTCGCCTCGCCTACAAGCCCCAAGAGCTCATTGGCAGGCTCACCGTCGTGGTGGCCAATTTGGCTCCGCGCAAAATGAAATTTGGGACCAGCGAGGGCATGGTTCTGGCCGCAAGTGCCCTGCCGGGCGAGGGCCCTGCCGGCATTTACCTGCTCGAGCCCGACACCGGGGCGCAACCAGGGATGCGTGTGAAATAAGCGCGCCGCGGCGCGCATAACCAAAGCGGAGTGTTCATGGCAACCTACGAATCCGAATTGACGGCGTTTTTGCGCGGCTTGCGCGCGACGCATCCCGGTCTGGAGCGCCGACAGCAGCAGGGGCGGGCGCTTTGGTGGGACCGACAGCTGGACCCGGACGAGTTGCGGCGCTGGCGTGAGTCGAGCGTGGCGCAACCAGCGTACGTGTATTTCCAACCCGTCAAACCGGCTGCAGACTCATGAGCGTTGCATTGCCGCCGGCTGCGGCCGTGTTGGTCGTGACCACCTGTTCTGCGACCAGCCGATCAAGCGCGTAGCGACCCGCCACCGGGCGCAGCAGCGCAACGCGAGCCCCCGAGCGCTGCGCCAGCTCGCGCCGCAGCCCGCGCGCCGACTCCTCATTAGCGCCGGCAAGCAGCGCAACGTCAAAGGTTTGCTGGCGCCAGTCCGTAGTCCAATCCACGCAGGCCTGCACGGACGGGGGCAAAGCACCCAGTGCCGCCCGCAACGCGGAGTCCTCGGGCAGCAAGGCACGATTTGCACTTGCCACAACGGCCGCGAGCTGCAATAGCAAGGCCCCTTGGTCGACGCTGCCATCGGTGCTCAGGCAAAGCACGCGGCCGCGCTGCCGGTACTGGAGAATATTGGACTCGCCGGTGGGCCCAGGCAGATCGAATCGGCAGCCAATTGGCGTTTCGATTGCATACGCTTGGCAAATTCGCAGCAGGTGCTCATCGCCGCGCTCCAGGAGCCAGCTCTCCAGATCACCCAGCTCACTGGGAGGCGGGCCAACGCGCTTTGCGCCAAGCCACTTTGGCGCAAGTGACAGCGCAGTTGTCGCTTTACGCATTCGTAGCACCGTCCATGGACCACCCGCCTTAGGTCCCGTTCCGGACAGCCCCTGCCCGCCAAAAGGCTGCACGCCGACCACCGCTCCGATCATGTTGCGATTGACGTAGACGTTTCCCGCGCGGATGCGCGCCGTGATGAATTCGATCGTTTCGTCGATCCGGCTGTGGATCCCGCAACTCAGTGCATAGCCCGTCGCGTTGATCGCGTCAATGAGCTCGGCAAGCTGCTCACGGCGATAGCGCAATACGTGCAACACGGGACCGAAGACTTCCCGCTGCAATTCGGCGATGGCGTTAATCTGCACAATTGCCGGTGCAACAAAGGTCCCGGTGGCACATTGCGGCGAAAGTGGCGCACGCGCCAAAAGGTTCGGTTCGGCGACGCCCGCAAGGTGCGCTTCAATTGCCTGGCGCGCATTCTCGTCGATGACAGGACCCAGATCGGTTCGACGCTCGATCGGATCGCCCACACGAAGCTCGGCTGCCGCGCCGATAAGCATCTCCAGAATCGGCTCGGCGATTTCTTCTTGTAGGCAAAGGATCCTCAGGGCCGAGCAGCGCTGACCCGCACTGTCAAATGCCGACGTGAGCACGTCTTGCACGACCTGCTCGGGCTGCGCGCTGGAATCGACAATCATTGCGTTTTGCCCGCCGGTTTCGGCCACCAGCAGCGTTTCACCACCAGCGGGCAAATTCGCCAGCGCACGGTCGATGAGGGCCGCGACCTCGGTGGACCCGGTAAAAAGTACCGCCCGTACGCGTTCGTCGCCCGTGAGCATCGCCCCCACCGACCCGTCGCCTGGCAACAGCTGCACGGTCTCACGCGGGACACCCGCCGCATGCATCAGACGCACTGCCAGCGCCGCAATCAGGGGAGTTTGTTCCGCCGGTTTGGCCAAAACGGCATTGCCTGCGGCAAGCGCGGCACTGATTTGTCCCGTAAAGATCGCCAAGGGAAAATTCCACGGCGAAATTGCCACAACAAGCCCCAGCGCTTCGTCGCGCCCCGAACGCAGGGCGCGCGCTTGCTGGGCGTAGTAACGGCAAAAATCGATCGCCTCGCGCACTTCGGCGGCCGCATCGGAGAGGCTCTTGCCCGCCTCGGATACCGCCAACCACATCAGATCATCGCGCCGCGATTCGAATGCGTTGGCAACGGCTTCGAGCACAAGCGCGCGGGCCGCACCGGGCATTTTCGACCAAAGCTGCGCGTCTCCCGCAGCCAACGCCGACTGCACGTCACGCGCGGAGGCGGCCTGCACGGTACCGACAATATGTGTGCGCCTTGCCGGGTTGCGGACCGGCTGCGAATTGTCCTGGTCCGGATCGAATCGATCCGATACCAATATCGGATACGCGGTCCACGCGCGCGCCGCCGCAGCGTGGAAGGACACATTGAGCTCTTCGATGCTGCGTTCGTCGTACAAATCGATGCCGGCCGAATTGCGCCGCGCGGGCGAAAACAAATCCGCAGGCAAGGCGATCGCCGGGTGCGGTCGGCCGCCGGAGCGCGTGCAGGCAACGAACGGATCTTCGAGCAATTCATCGATTGCCACGCTGTCGTCGACGACGCGGTTGACAAAGGAGGAGTTGGCACCGTTTTCCAGCAACCGCCGCACCAGGTAGGCAAGCAGCGTGTCGTGGCTGCCCACCGGCGCGTAGATGCGACAGGCAAGATTCAACTTTTCCGGGCCAACGAGCATGTCGTAGAGCGTCTCTCCCATGCCGTGCAGGCATTGGAGTTCGAACCGGGGAACCTTCGCGGCCTCGACCAGTTGCAATACCGCCGCCACGGTCAGGGCGTTGTGGGTCGCAAATTGCGCGAAGACGCGATCGGCATGCGCCAAAAGGCGCGCGGCGCATGCCAGATAGGCCGCATCGGTGTGTACCTTGCGCGTATAGACGGGGAAATCCGCTTGCCCCTCGACCTGGGCGCGCTTGATCTCGCTGTCCCAGTAGGCACCTTTGACAAGTCGGACCGTAATGCGTCGGTGCGATTGCGCGGCCGTTTGCGCGAGCCAGTCCACGAGCGGCAGGGCGCGCTTTTGGTAGGCCTGAACGACAATGCCCAATCCTTCCCAGTCGGACAGTCCCGGATCGTTGGCCAAACGAGCGAAGAGCTCGAGCGTGATTTCCAGGCGCTCGCTTTCCTCCGCATCGATGTTAAATCCGATCTGCGAGGCGCGCGCCAAGCGGCACAGCTCCTGCAGCCGCGGCAGCAGCTCGGCCATCACGCGCTCGCGCTGTAATGCGGTAAATCGCGGATGCAACGCCGAAAGCTTGACAGAAATCCCCGGTCGCACACTCAAATCCGAGCCCTGCGTCGTGGCATCTCCCGGCGTTGCAGCGCCGATCGTCTCGATCGCATGCGCATACGAAGCAAAGTAGCGAAGCGCATCAGCAGCCGTCAGGGCCGCCTCGCCCAGCATGTCGTACGAGTGGCGATAGCCGCGCAGCTGGGCGTCTCGGGCGCGCGAGAGCGCCTGTTCGATGGTTCGTCCCAAAACGAACTGCTGCCCCAGCAGTCGCATGGCGATGTCGACGCCGGCGCGAATGAGCGGTTCGCCACCGCGCGCGATCATGCGACTGACCGCGGCGCCCAGACCCACATCACTGTGGGTTGCTACCAACCCGCCGGTGATCATCAGTCCCCAGGCCGCGGCGTTGACGAAAATCGAGCGGCTTGCGCCGATATGCGCGCGCCAGTCGCCCTGCGCGAGTTTGTCGCGTATCAGGGCATCGGCCGTGGCGCGGTCGGGGATGCGCGCCAGCGCCTCGGCCAGGCACATCAGCGCCACGCCCTCCTGACTGGAGAGGGAGAATTCGCGCATGATCGCATCGACCCCACTGCCGCGGCTGCGCTGACCACGCAGCGCACCAATCCACACCCGGGCCTGACCCTGGGCCGCCTGCCAGCGCTGCGGCGACAGCGGAACGTGCCGCAGCACATTGGCCACGCTCTCGGCTTCGGCAAGCCGCGTGTGGCCGCGCACCGGCGCAAGCGAAGGCATCGATGGCAAGTCGTTTAAAATGGTGTTTTCCTCCTCAAGGTCCATTTTATTGACTTGCGTGGCGGCGTCCTGACGCTTGGCGCGCCGGCCAGCGCCAGGCAAATCGTTGTCGGATCGCAGGCAAATCGATGAGCACCGAAAGCCGAAACGAAATCGCTGCACCCGCTGCCGACGTGCCAGTGCTCGTGCCCGACCGACGCCACCACGACCCACAGGCACCCATGACGCCGCTGGTGATCGACGGTGTCGCGCTGGCGCGGCTGTACGGGGAGCCGCTCTTTGATCTGCCGCAGGACCTGTACATACCGCCGGATGCGCTGGAAATTTTCCTCGAAGCCTTCGAAGGGCCGCTGGATCTGCTGCTGTATCTGATACGACGCCAGCATTTCAACGTACTGGACATTCCAATGGCGCAGTTAACGCAACAATACCTCGCCTACGTCGAACAGATTCGCGCACGAAACCTCGAACTGGCGGCCGAGTACCTGCTCATGGCGGCGCTGCTGATCGAAATCAAGTCTCGCATGCTGCTACCCGTACGCAAGGCCGATACCGGCGAAGAGGTCGAGGACCCGCGCGCCGAGCTCGTGCGCCGACTGGTGGAGTACGAACGCATCAAGCTGGCGGCGGTGCAGCTCGACGAGCAACCACGCATCGGGCGCGACTTCTTGCATGCCATCGTCGCCATTGAGCAGTTCATCGTGCCCCGCCATCCGACGGTGGTCGTCACCGATCTGCAGGCCGCGTGGCAAGACATTTTGCGACGCTCGCGGCTGCACGCGCATCACCACATTGCGCGCGAGGAGCTTTCGGTGCGCGAGCACATGAGCCTGATACTGAAGCGGCTACAGGGTACCCGGTTTGTTGAATTCGCGGAGCTTTTTGATCCGCGCCAGGGAACCGCGGTGGTGATCGTGCACTTTTTGGCCCTGCTCGAGCTCACCCGCGAGGGTTTGGTTGAAATCACGCAGGCGGTACCGTTTGCTCCGATGTACGTGCGGCTCAGTTTTACGCCCAGCTAGTGCATCGCGCGAGCGTGCCGCTGCACGCGAGGCGTTTCATGTACATCCCGTCGCATTTTGAAGAACATCGCCCCGACGTCCTGCACGCTCTGATGCGCGACTATCCCCTGGCGACGATCATCACCTTGACCTCTGGCGGCATTGTCGCCAACCATATCCCCCTGCACCTGTACCTGGATGCCTCCGGTGGCGCCGTGCTGCGTGGTCATGTCGCCCGGGCCAACCCCCTGTGGAATGACTGGATGAGCGGCACCGAAGCGCTGGCTGTGTTTCAGGGTCCGGACGGCTACATTTCGCCGACCTGGTACCCCACCAAGCAAGAGCACGGCAAGGTCGTGCCGACCTGGAATTACTGTGCGGTGCACGCCTACGGCGTATTGCAGATTCACCAGGACAGCAGCTGGATCCGCGCGCAGGTCCAGGCGCTGACGGCTTGGCAGGAGAGCGCCTCGCCGCATCCGTGGTCCGTCTCCGATGCCCCGCATGACTATGTCGAGGCGATGCTCAAGCAAATCGTTGGAATCGAAATCAACATTACGCGGCTGCATGGCAAATGGAAGCTGAGCCAAAACCAGCCGCAGCGCAATCGCGCCGGCGTAATCGAGGGGCTTGCCAAGCGCGATGATGCGGCGGCAGCACCGCTGCACGCGCTAATGCGCGAGCGCGAAGCGCCCTGACCGCAAATCGCTCAGTTGTCCTGCAATAAAAGCAGCTGCAACGCCGCGTTTGGCGCGGAGGCGCAAATTCCGCTGCCCGGCGTTTGGCAACCAGCAACCACCAGGGTTTGGATCGAGCCGGCGGTCAGATTCAGCAGCACTCCCGAGGCCGAAGGAAGCACGGGCGCTTGCAACCCGCTGGGGACCAACGCAACGGTATAAGAGCCCGCCGGCAGCGACAGGTACTGCGATGCGCCGGTATACGCAAGGCTACCAACCAACGGCGGCGAGGTTGGAGTACCGGAGGCATCGAGCACCACCACGTCGATCAGATTTGTGCCACCGTTGTTGATGTCGGGAGCCAGTTGAACCACGCGCAGCTTGACCATTCCGCTGGCGGGCGCTAGCAAATTGTCCTGCAATGCAAGCAGCTGTAGATTATCGGGCGCTCCCTGGCCGGCAAAACCAACGGCAAACACGCTCATAGCGGTGCTCGGCGCCAGCGCAAGGTCGCTGCCCAGGCCGCTAATTTCCGCCGCCTGCCCGCTTGCGGTAAACGAGGCGCGGTACGCCCCCGGCAACACGTCTTGGTAAGCGCTCGCGCCGCCCAGCGCCATGCCCGAGTCAAGCAAGGTTCCGCTTGAGCCCGATGATCCGACGGCATCCAGATACGCATCAACCGAGCCGACCGCCGGCGCGAAGTTGCCTACCCGAATCTGCACCCGCTGATCCGATATTTGGTAAACGTTGCTGTTGTCATCAAGCGAGAGCAGGGAAAAATTGGCCGCCGAGCCACTGGTCGGGATGACGGCCAGCAGCAAATCGGTGCCCGAATCCAGACTGATTGGCCCCGAATCGAAGATGACGGTTTGCGTTGCATCGCCCGTAGCGATAGCGCGGATGCGGTAATCGCCCGCATCGAGCACGAGCGGCACCGGCGCAACGGTCGCCCCGTCGCCTGGGTAGGCAACCGCCGGCATCGAGGCAGCGGCCGGCAAAGCGGCACTAGGACTCGTGACAAAAAAATCCAGGCTGCCCACGCCCGAAGCGGCACCGACAAACGTCAGCCGTGCCTGACCCGAAGATACGGCCGAGTTGCTCTGGGCGACCACAAGCGAGGTCAGGGCGGCTTGGCCTTGGACTACCAGAACCGAATAGTTGTAGCCGTCGCTTGCGTCAAAACTGTTGCTGACTGCGACGGTCGTGGTGCCGGTGGGTTCGAATTGAACGTTGGTGCTGCCCGATGCAATCGCCTCAAACGCGCTGGCTTGCAGATACGCCATGTCGGTGACGATGCTTGCCGAATTCACCAAGACATCGAAGTTGTAGGGCGCACCATAGGCGGCATCGACGACGCGCAAACCGGGAGAACCCGAGCCGCTGGCACCGCCGCAAGAGCTCAACACAAAAGCAAGAAGCACGGCCGCAAAACCGGCCACCCGGAACAAATACCGCATCGGGCCATCCTACCGCAACGCCGAGCTAGCGGCCCTCGTATCTTTTGCCGATGGGCGGGCGCAAACGCGCACGCCAGAACATTTGTTACGGTTTGTTATTCCGCCGTGAAAAATCCCTTCATCTTGTCCATAAAGGACTTGGCCTGGGGCGAGTGTTTGGCACCGCCCTCTTTTATCGATTGGTCAAACTCGCGCAACAATTTTTTTTGCTTTTCGGTGAGCCGCACCGGGGTCTCGACACGAACATGGCAATACAAGTCCCCCGGGTAGCTCGAACGCACCCCCTTGATACCTTTGGCGCGTAGTCGAAACGTCTTGCCGCTTTGGGTGCCTTCCGGAATCGCAATGCTTACTTTTTCCTTGAGCGTGCCCACCTCGATGTCTGCGCCCAGCGCGGCGGCAGCAAGCGAAATCGGGACCTCGCAGTGCAAGTCATCGCCGTCGCGCTGGAATACTTCGTGCGGCGTGATGCGGATCTCCACGTACAGGTCGCCCGGCGGACCGCCATTAAGCCCCGGCTCGCCCTTGCCCGAGAGGCGTATGCGTTGGCCTTCGTCGATACCGGCGGGAATCGACACCTCCAGCACCTTGTTGTGCTTGACGCGGCCGTCGCCATGGCAGTTTTGGCACGGATTCGTGATGACCCGTCCACTGCCGTGGCACGTCGGGCAGGTCTGCTGAATGGAAAAAAAGCCCTGCGCCATGCGCACCGCGCCGGAGCCGCCGCAGGTCGCACAGGTTTTGGGCTTGGTGCCCGGCTTAGCACCGCTGCCGCCACAAACTTCACAATTTTCCCAAGCGGGGACCCGGATATCGGTGGCAAATCCGTGCGCGGCCTGCTCCAGCGAGATCTCCATGTTGTAGCGCAGATCCGCGCCGCGATAGGCATTGCTGCGCCCGCCACGTGCGCCCGACGCGCTGCCGAAAATATCGCCGAAGATGTCGCCGAATGCCTCGGCAAAGCCGCCATTGAACCCGGCGCCGCCCATGCCCCCGAAGCCGCCCGCCCCGGCCGCAGCATTCGGATCGACGCCCGCGTGACCGAAGCGATCGTAGGCCGCGCGCTTTTGCGAGTCCGAAAGCATCTCGTAGGCCTCTTTGGCCTCCTTGAATCTTTCCTCTGCGTTCTTGTCATCCGGATTGCGGTCCGGGTGGTATTTCATCGCCAGCTTGCGATAGGACTTCTTAATGTCATCCTCGGTGGCGTTTTTTGCCACGCCCAGAACATCGTAGTAGTCGCGCTTGGCCATAGGAAAGCGTCAGCTTGTTGTGGTCAAAAAGGACAAATTCATGGCAAGACCTTGCGCTGCGGCATACCAGCGCCGATCGGCCCAACGCAAACACCGGCGTGCACGCAGGAGACGCTCCCCTGCATGCACTCCGGTATCGTCGGCGGTCGGCTTATCGGTTAACCGCGCTTGACCTCCTTGAAATCCGCGTCAACAACGTCTTCCGCGCCAGCCTTGGCCGTTTTCTCCTCGGTCGCCGATCCGGCTCCCGCAGCCTGCGACGCGGCGCCCTGTGCCTGGGCATCGGCGTACATCTTCTCGCCCAAGCGCTGTGATGCACTGAGCATCGCCGCTGCCTTGGCCTCGATCTGGGCCTTATCCTCGCCTTTGAGCGCTGCCTGCAAGTCATTGATGGCGCCCTCGATCTTGGCCTTTTCCGCGTCGTCCAGACTTGCGCCGTGTTCGGCCAGGGCCTTGCTGACTTGGTGCAGCGAGGCTTCGGCCGAGTTGCGCGCCTGCACGAGCTCGAAGCGACGATGGTCCTCGGCTTTATTGGCCTCAGCGTCCTTCACCATTCGCTGGATTTCCTGTTCGGTGAGCCCGGAGTTGGCCTTGATGGTGATCTTGTTTTCCTTGCCCGTGGCTTTGTCCTTGGCCCCGACGTGCAAAATGCCGTTGGCGTCAATGTCAAAGGACACTTCGATCTGCGGCATGCCACGCGGCGAGGGCGGAATGCCTTCTAGATTAAATTCACCCAGCAGCTTGTTGCCGGCCGCCATTTCGCGCTCGCCCTGGAATACCTTGATCGTCACCGCCGGCTGATTGTCGTCGGCGGTGGAAAACACCTGCGAGAACTTGGTCGGGATCGTGGTGTTCTTCTGGATCATCTTGGTCATCACGCCACCGAGCGTCTCGATGCCCAGCGACAGCGGCGTCACGTCCAGCAGCAACACGTCTTTGCGTTCGCCCGAAAGCACCGAGCCCTGGATTGCCGCGCCAACGGCGACGGCCTCATCCGGGTTGACGTCCTTGCGGGGCTCGCGGCCGAACAGTTCACGCACCTTTTCTTGCACCTTGGGCATGCGTGTCATGCCACCGACGAGAATGACGTCGTTGATCGCCGTGGTCGACAATCCGGCATCGCGCATCGCGATACGGCACGGTTCGATCGTCTTTTCGATCAGATCCTCCACCAGGGCCTCGAGCTTGGCGCGCGTGAGTTTCATGTTCAAATGACGCGGGCCGCTTTGATCGGCGGTGATATAGGGCAGGTTGATCTCGGTTTGCTGAGTCGAGGACAATTCGATCTTGGCCTTTTCCGCGCTCTCCTTCAGGCGTTGCAGTGCTAGCACGTCCTTGGCCAGGTCGACTCCCTGCTCCTTTTTGAACTCGCCGATGATGTAGTCGATGATCCGCTGATCGAAATCCTCCCCGCCCAAAAACGTGTCGCCGTTGGTGGAAAGGACTTCGAACTGCTTTTCGCCCTCGACGTCGGCAATCTCGATGATCGAAATATCGAATGTGCCCCCGCCCAGGTCGTATACCGCGATTTTCTTGTCGCCGTGTTCTTCTTTTTTGTCCAGGCCAAATGCCAGCGCGGCCGCCGTCGGCTCGTTGATGATGCGCTTGACTTCCAGTCCGGCAATGCGGCCCGCGTCCTTCGTAGCTTGGCGCTGCGAATCATTGAAATAGGCCGGGACCGTGATCACGGCTTCCGTGACG
>Ga0187781_10001052_pt1 | contig 20742 bp, 23 predicted proteins | sample 0715_SJ02_MP02_2_FD_132447 | JGI IMG/M metagenome (GOLD analysis project Ga0187781, IMG submission 132447) | Tropical peat soil microbial communities from peatlands in Department of Meta, Colombia - 0715_SJ02_MP02_20_MG | ecosystem: Environmental > Terrestrial > Soil > Wetlands > Peat | place... | reverse complement strand
GCGGGACGGCCAAGTGGTCGTGGACAATCGAAAGTAGGCACGCGCACGACGAAATGCCTGGTGGGGCGCAGAGTGAAATCTCCATTGTAGGCTCACGGCTCAAAGCCGACGGTTGCTGCAGGGGATGGAGGGAGATGAGCTATGGCAAAGAGCAAAGCGTTTGAGAACGGAATCAGCCGGCGACAGTTTCTGAAAACGTCGGTCGGTGTTATCTCCGCCGCAGGAGTCGGCACCCTCTCAACTGCTGGGTTCGCCCAGTCGCCTCCTTCCTCGGCGGCGCGCGAGCTGATCGTCGCCATCAACGCCGATCCTGACACGCTGGATACCCGTACGATCGTCAAGACGCAGGCGATGGCGATGCATAACCATGTGTGCCAGGCTTTGCTCATGCGAGATCCAAAGGGACAGCTGCATCCCTGGTTGGCGGAGTCGTGGCGAAAGACCGCTCCTACCGAGATCGTGTTCAAGTTGCGAAGCGGCATCAAGTTCACGAACGGGGAGCCCCTGGATGCCGACGCTGTTAAGTTCACCTACGACAACTTCCTCGTAAAAGGAATGTTCCCGAGCGTCTCGCGGCAGAAGCAGGACTGGATCCGGGCCTTGGATCGGGTCGAAGTCGTCGACAAGAGCACCGTCCGATTCGTGCTGAAGTACCCGAGTAACGCGTTCATGATCTACGTGCCTTTCTACTCGATCCTCCCACCGGGGGCCACCAAGGAAATGGGGGACAAATTCGCCCTCGCGCCCGTTGGGACTGGCCCCTATAAGATGGGGGAATACGTCCCCAACAGCCATCTCACCCTGGTCGCCAATCCGGATGCCTGGTCTGGGGCGCCAAAGACCCCACGGCTCACCTTCCGGTTCATCCCTGAGGATGCCACCCGCATGGCTGCGCTCCAGTCTGGCGAGGTGTGCATGGTGAACAATGTCACGCCTGACTTCGCCACCCAACTATCCAGGATGTCCACCCTTCAAGTTAAGGAGATCAGCGCGGCGCGGTCAATGTACATTTACATCCTGTGCAATAAGCCGCCGTTCAACAAGCGGGAGGCGCGGCTGGCGGTGTCGCACGCGATTAACCGACAGGCGCTGGTCCGCGACGCGATGGGGGGCCATGCCAAGATCGGAGGCTCTCCGTGGTCCCCAGCCGTTCGGTACTACGACCCTTCGCTTCAGCCGGACTCGTATGATTTGCCGAAGGCCAAGCAGCTGTTGGCCGCCGCCGGGTACGATGGGAGCGTCATCAAGTTCGGATTTCCGACTGGCATGTGGCTCAACGACAAGATCGTGGCGGAGTTTCTGCTGAGCTCCTACAAGGACCTGGGCTTGAACGTCAACGCGGAGACATTGGACTTCGCGGCGTACTACTCGAATGAGCAGAAGCACCTGTATAATCTCCAAATGCAAAGCTACGGCATCCTTCCCCTCCACCCCGACTTTTGGGTGGGGGCGATCCTGATCAACACCGACAACAGTTTGGTGATGCATGACGATCAGAAGATCTTCAACCTCATCGCGGAAGCCGACAAAGCGCCTGATGAGCGGAGCATTCAGAAAGATTACTTCGAGCTGCAGCGGGAGATCCTTGATTATGCCCCGGTTCTGAATCTCTACTATTTCCCCTACATCGTTGCGCAGAGCACCAAGCTTCGAGGCTACGAACCGCGGCCAGACGAGCACTTCTTCTTCTGGGACGCCACCTTGGCTTCGTGAGTGTGCCCTTAAGGGGGACGGCCGTTGTCAGCGTACATCGCGCGGCGCATTCTCGAGGCGGGCGTGGTGCTGTTTGGGGCTTCGCTCTTGGTGTTCGTGGTCCTCAGAGTCGTCCCGGGCGACCCGATTGTCATGATGTACGGGACCGAAGTGGATCCACGGGTCGTCGCGGCTGAACGACAACGGCTCGGTCTCGACCGGCCGATCCTGGTGCAGTATGAGATTTTCCTCGAACACATCGTGACCGGCGACCTCGGCGAATCTCTCCGCTACCGGCGATCCGCCGCTCAAGTCGTCGCCGAGGCGCTGCCTGCTACCGTGCAATTGGCTGCGGCCGCCATGGGGTGGGCGTTCATCTTGGGAGTCCCGGCGGGGATCTTTGCCGCGTGCACTCGGGGAGGGCTTTGGGATCGGATCGTCATGGTGCTGTCGTTGGTTGGACAATGCACGCCCACCTTCTGGTTAGGTATCTTGTTCATGTTGCTCTTTGCCGTGATTCTCCACTGGCTGCCCACCTCTGGAAGCGGCACTATCAAGCACCTCATCCTGCCGAGCTTGACCCTCGGACTGTACATGGTCGCACTTCTGGCGCGCTTGACCCGGTCGTGCATGCTCGAGGTGCTCGGTCAAGACTATCTCCGGACTGCCCGAGCGAAGGGGCTTGCCGAATGGGTCGTGGTCACCAGACACGGCTTTCGCAACGCGCTTATCCCCATCGTGACCGTCGTCGGCCTTCAGACCGGCGCGCTGCTCGGGGGTGCGATTGTGACGGAGGCGGTGTTCGCATGGCCCGGGATCGGTAATCTCGCCGTCCAAGCGACCAATACCCGCGACTACAACTTGGTGCAGGCCGTGACCCTGCTCTCGGCCGTGGTCTTCGTGGTGATCAACCTGGCGATCGATGTTCTCTACACGTACCTGGACCCGACCGTTGGCTACAGCTAGCGCGGGAATCGAACCGAGGCAGGGCATCGTGCCAGTTTCCTGGCGCAGGCGGTTGGGGATGTGGGCTCGGTGGGAGTTTGGGCTGGCGGCTCTCCTGCTGTTTCCCGTCGGGCTGATGGGCCTCTTTGCGACGCTCGCTCCCTATGATCCAAACTGGCTGGACACGGCGGCGCGTCTCACACCTCCGACCATGAGCCTATCTGGGATCGGACGGCATGCTCTCGGGACCGACCAACTGGGGCGGGATGTATTGAGCCGGATGATGTATGGTACGCGGATCTCTCTTACCGTCGGAGCGTTCTCGGTCGTCGTGGCGGGGATGCTGGGCCTGGTATTGGGCCTCATCGCCGGCTATCGGGGCGGTTGGGTTGACGCTGTGATCATGCGGGTGGTGGATGTAGTGCTGTCGTTCCCCTATATTCTGCTGGCCATTTCCATCGTGGCCGTCCTGGGCGCGAGCCTTCGAAACATCATCATCGTCTTTGCGCTGAGCAGCTGGGTCGTCTATGCGCGCATCGTGCGCGGTGCGGTGCTCGCTTTGCGGAACAGAGAGTATGTCCTTGCCGCGCGGGCCATGGGATGTTCTTCCTCCCGAATCGTATTCAGGCACGTAGTGCCCAACATCGTCAGTCCGCTGACGGTCATCGCGTCCTTCGAGCTGGCGCGCATCATCGTGACGGAAGCTACCCTGGGGTTCTTGGGCCTCGGGGTACCACCCCCGGCAGCCAGTTGGGGGTCGATGCTGGCCGACGGACGCAACTATATTCAGATGGCGTGGTGGATAGGAACCTTCCCGGGGCTGGCGCTGACCGCGACGGTCCTGGGGATCAACGTGTTCGGCGATGCGCTACGAGACGCGCTTGATCCGCGTCTGCGTCACGTCTGACGGACGCCAAGGGGCGCCCCGCCGGGTTTCATTGCGACGGGCCATTGACAAAGGAGGTACGTTCATGCGGAAGGAAATCGTTCGCGCGCGTTATCCCCAACCTGCGGGTCAGCCATCGTCCCGCGCGGTGAAGGCGGGTCATCTCGTCTTCACGGGGGGAATCGCCGGCTTCGATCCCAAGACCGGGAAGCTCCCTCCGGGCGGCATCGAGCCCGAGACACGGAATGCCCTTGAGAAGCTCAAGGCGACGCTTGAGGACGCCGGTACGTCGCTCGAGAATGTCGTGAAGGTCAACATCTTCATCCGAGATATCAAGGACTTTGCGGCCCTCAATCGCGTCTACATCGAGTATTTCCCCAAGGACCCACCAGCGCGCATGACGATTCAAGCTCCGTTGCAAGATGGGATGGCGCTGGAGTTCGACGCCGTCGCGGTCATTCCGGAGTAAGGTGTCGACGCTCGACGGGCTCCATCGTGGCGAGGCACCGCAGCGTGTCTCAGCATCGATCGGACGCGTCTACCGCAGGTAGTGATACTGTGCGGGTGAGCTATTGCAGAGCGCCTTCCCCGGCGGTGCGCCTGCCGGAACTCCAGCGATGAGCCGCCTCTCTGGCGGTCGCTGTCAGTACCTCGCCTGGCGCTGTCTCATGGAACGCGTTGATTGGGTCACGTTGTGCTGCCCCCGGCACGAGCCCCCGCCGTGCCGTACGCGAACCCGATATCGAGCTGGTAGACCTCGTTGTTGAAGATGTCGGAGTGGTAGCCGGTGACACCCGCGGCCTCGCGCGTGGGGCGTCCCACCGGCGGCAGCTGGTCATCTGGCCGCGCCATGTCTTGCTGGTAGTGGGCGGCGTGCAGGGCCGCCAGGTCCGCGACCACGAGGCGCTGGTCCGGGCGCATGATCGCATCGCGGTATCGGAACCCGGGGCCGACCGAGATCGCGGTACGGGGAAGATCCCCGTTGAACGCCTTCCAGGTCGCGTCCGTCGGTCCAACACCGCCAAGGGCCGGGATCTCGGCCCGCGTCCCGATGGTCCGCGCGTACATCGCATCGGCCGGCTGCACCGCTTCCTGAGCCGGGTAGTAGCGCCGGAGGGCGAGGTCCCATTCGGACATCGTGACGAGGACCCTTAGGTCCCGGTAGTTGGCCAGCTGCGCGTATGGGTGGGCCTGCGCGGGGCTATTGGGCTCTAGCGCATCGGACGGAAAAGCCGCCTGGAGCAGAACCAAGTTGATGAGATTGCGGTTCTGAATCGCGCCAAACGTGCGCGGCGCTGTTCTCGCGAAAGTCTGGAGTGCGCTGGCGACGACCCGGCAGCCGAAGCTGTGGCCGATGAGGTGAATCTGAGTCGACGCGAGGTCCGGGTCCGCGAGCAGATGCTCGCACATGTTCCCGATCAGGCGTGCCATCCCGGTCGAACCCACAAGGTTGGACCGCGCTTCCATCTTCGCGAACGAGGACAGATCCGGGAGCAGGTCCAGAAGCCCGGTGATCGGCCCCCGCGCATTCTCCGTATGCCGGGAGGGCCAGTGGGTCATGATGACCAGGGTGGAGGTTGGGAGCGAAAGCGACAGAGCCCCCGCGCGGCGTAGGTCCCGGAGTTCCCTGCCGTAGCCGAGCGTTACGGTATCGTAGATCACCATCAGGTCGTTCGCGTCGGTGAGCCACCCGTGCGCGTAGATGATCACGTCCGACAACGGTGCCGCCACGCGGGCCCTGAGGAGCTGCACGAGGCGCGCCTGATCCTCTCGGGTGGCGCCCATTGAGCCGGTGGGGCCGAATGGGACAGAGAAGTTCGTGACATCGGCGGAGGTAGATGGCGGCGCCGCTGCGAGGGCGCTGCGTGCGCGGGGAGGCGGAATCACCTGGGCTACCATGGCCAGCCCGGTGGCGAGCCCCGAGAGTAGCGAACGCCGTTTCATTGCAAGTCTTCCATCACCGCTTGTGCCCGCAGGGAGCATCTTGCAGACCAACGTAAGCGGCCCATTCCAAGCCCGCGAAACGCGCCACACCGTACTCTCGGATCGAGGTGCCGAGCACCGCGCATCCGTGGCTCTGTCTATTCGGTCATGTCTTGGCTGGAACTGTGACGGCGATGCCGTGGCGAGCAGAGATCGGAGCCCGGACAGGACACTGGGCCGCCCGCCGGCGTGTCCTCAGGGCGCTCCTGAGGGTTTGGCGTCCTTCACGCGTGCCGGGATGCGGAGCCCCCCAGTCACGGTCTCGCATCTATTTGAGGCAGATCGACATCATCGCGCGTCGACGGCAGGGGCAAGATGATCCAGCGGGAAGTCTCGAAGCGACGCGAGCACCTGTGCCGCGTTCACGAGTGCCTTGGAATCGATGTAGCCGGTGGCGAGGCCCAGTGCCGTCAATCCTGCAGCGTGCGAGGCCTCGATCCCGACTGGGCTGTCTTCCACGGCCACGCACTCGGCGGGCGCGATGCCGAGGGTACTTGCCGCGCGAAGATAGACGTCCGGGGCGGGCTTCGGACGGTCCACCATGTCAATGGACACGATAACATCGAACCGGCCTTCGAGTCCCGTGGCACGGAGCATCGCGACGATCCATGCCAGCTTGGCGGAGGAAGCGAGCCCCACGCGGCAGCTGCGGCGGCGTATCTCTTCAATCAGCCACACGGCGCCGTCGCGCGGGGGAAGCGGGTGCGCCAGCCTGCTCAAAAGGTGCTCGTGATAGCGAGTCTCATACGACTCGACCGTACCGGGCAGTCCGTAGCGACGCACAAGCGTCTGGAGCATGTCGTGCACGGGGTGCCCCACGAACTCGCGAGTTAGGGCCGCGGGATCATCACGCTCTATCGAGGTAAGGGTCTTGCACGCGACCTCGAGGTGCACTGGCTCGCTGTCGACGAGCACGCCATCCATGTCGAAGATCACGGCTCGCGCCCGCCAGGTGTTCACGTGCGGCTCCTGCTGTCGGTGCATTGGGACGGCCCGTGCCGCTTCGCGTCGTCCGTCCCGCACGATAGCGTCGAGCTCAACTTCTTGTCCTTCCCGAAGCGTCGGGTGGTCTGGCACGCTGATCGCAGCCTCGGACGGGGCCACGACCGGTCGGTGCGGCGCGGATGAAACCGAAATCCGTCGCCCAGTTGTGCCCATGTGACCGCGCTCGCGACTTGTCTCGTAAGAGCCGAGGCCTGTCCTGCCACGCGGCCTTCCCCATTGAAAGCATAGCATGATTGGTTGCGACCCTGCATCGGGCAGTGCCCGGGCGTTTCCTCCCGGTTTCGCAAATCAGGCGAGCACCGGATACTCCGGCGACCATCTGAACGCTATCGTGTGATGGGCTTCGTTGTTCCGGGGCGCCGCGATTTCGCCCACAGCGCGAGTCGGAACGGGTTTTGAGTGGCCCACGTTCGGAGACGCCGCCTGTGGAATTTGTCTGGCCAGCAATGCTCTGGGGACTCCTGCTGCTGCCGGCGTTCATCGCCTGGTACGTTTTCGGCGTGCCGCGCGTGCGGAGCCGCGCGGCAGACCGGTTCGCAGAAGCGCCGCTGTTCGCTCAGCTCGCGGTCCGACTCCCGATGTTCCGGCGCCACGTCGCCATGGGGCTGTACTTTCTCGCGCTGGGGCTGCTGCTCGTCGCGGCGGCGCGGCCGGTGATGGGGATCCCGATGCCGGTGGACAAGGCCGTCGTCATGCTCCTGATCGACACCAGCGGCAGCATGGAGGCGCCGGATATCCAGCCGACGCGGTTGGATGCGGCGAAGGCCGCGGCGAAAACGTTCCTGGAGAACTTCCCCTCGGGCCCTAGGGTCGGGCTTGTGACCTTCAGCACGTACGCCACCCTCAACGTGCCGCCGACGACGGACCGTCAGGCGGTGAAGGACGCGATCGATGCGTCGAGGCCGCAGGAGGCGACCGCCATCGGCGACGGGATCGCGGCGGCGCTCAAGGCGATCCCGGGACGCACCGCGCCCCCGTCGAATCAGTTTCTTCCGTTCGGCCGGTCGCAACCGCCCGGGGTCACGCTGCCCCTGACTCCGCCGGCCCCGTCCGGGGATCTCGTGCCCGCGGCGATCATCCTCGCAAGCGACGGCGGGGACAACTCAAGCCGGAACGATCCGATTCGGATGGCCATCCTCGCCAGACAGCAGAAGGTCAAGGTCTACACGATCGGCCTGGGGACGCCTGGGGGCGGAGTGTTCATGTATCAGGGGCAGATGGTGCTCGTGCCGTTCGACCCGGCGCTGCTGCAGCAGATCGCGGCGATCACCGACGGGAAGTTCTTCTACGGGCCCTCCGCCACCGATCTCAGGCAAGTGTACCGCGATCTCGGACGGACGATCGGATGGGAGGTGCGCAAGACCGAGGTGTCCGCAATGGCCGTCGGCGTCGCGGGCCTGTTGATGCTCGGCGCTGGGATCGTCTCACTGCTATGGATGGGGCGCCTGCCGTGAGCTTTTTCCGACCGGTCCTCGGCTCAGGGTGCACATCGAGGCAGAATGTGGCGCACGTCGTCCGCGGACGTGGCGCGTGGCCCCTCAGAATTGGTTGCCCCGCAGCAGGGGAAGCAGGCGACGTCCGTTTCGGTCAGGAAATGTTCGGATGCAGGGATTGGGTGCAAACCCTTGAAAACAAGGGTGTGCCGCATCCGAGGGCACCGATTGGGGGTCGGCCGCAGGAAGCCGTGGCTCCGAGAGTTGCGAGTTCTGGCCCCGCCGGCCACGCTGTCCTGCGTGTAGGAGGGTTTCGATGCGAGACGAGAGCCGGATGGTGATGACTGGCGTCGATGTGCAGTTCGACTCGGTGTCCGGCCGATGGAGAGCCGGTTGCGATGACCCAGCTGGGGAGGCAAGACTCCTCGTGTTGGCGGAGACCAGGGAACGCGCCGAGCGGCTGCTCGATGAACGCTGGCGCGCGCGCATCGAGCAACTGGACCACGACGAGGAGGAAGAACGCTAGTTGCCGCATGGGGAACCACCCTGAGCAGTCGTCCGCGGATCTGCGGACGATCGTCGCGCCAAACGCGTCACCCCACACGCTCGACGGGACAAACACCTACCTTCTAGGGAGCCGGAAGGTCGTGGTCATCGATCCCGGACCGGACGACCGCGGCCATGCGGAGCGAATCGCGGAGTGCGCCAGGCAAGGTGGGGGTCGGGTAGCTCTTATCCTCGTCACCCACGGGCACTCGGACCATCTGGGCGCGGCCCGACGCGTCGCCGAGGCGACGGGCGCGCCGATTGCGCGGTGGCGTGCCGGTGATCGTCCGCTGGACGACGGCCAGGTCGTGGTGGAGGAGGAGAACCGCCTCCGTGTCGTCCACACCCCGGGGCACGCGGCCGATCATATCGCGTTCGTGTGGGAGGATCGCAGGATCCTTTTCTCGGGCGATCTCGTCCTTGGCCGTGGAACGGTCATGGTGTCTCCGCCGGCAGGGTCCATGGCCGACTACCTGCGTTCGCTGGAGCGGGTGGCACGCCTGCGCCTCGCCGCGATCGCGCCAGGACACGGTCCGCTGGTGGAGAACCCTGCGTCCCACCTTGCCCAATACATCGAGCATCGGAAGGCGCGGGAGCGGCAAATCCTCGATCTGGTGTCCGCCGGGTCGCGGACGCCGGGCGAGGTGGCGGGGGTCGTATATCCCGATCTGGAACCGTGGCTGCACCCGGCCGCGGAGGCCACCGTCCTGGCGCATCTGCTGAAGCTCTGGCACGAGGGACGCGTTGCGCGGGCGGGGAATCGGTACTACGTCCCCTGATCGTCCTAGCAGGGTGGCATAGCGGGAGGGAGGGGTGCGATGGCAGTGCCGGTCACGTTGTCGAACGAGACCAAGGACCGCAACGGTCGGGCCATCACGGTCGGCAGCAAGGTCAAGGTCGCGGGCATGGCGGAGCCTGTTGAGGTGCATCAACTCGACTCCCGGTACGGGTCAATCGTCGTGCTGGTACCGGGCCGCGCGAATCAACATATGGGACTCATGCTGCATGCGGAGGACGTCGAGCTCGCCTGAGACCCGGCATCGTAACAACGCGACCGGCGGAGGCTTTCGCCCCCGCCGGTCGCCTGTCTTGTATCCGGTCCGACGCGCGAGACGGTCTTACATGTCCATGTCTTCGGGGTTGTAGCCGCCCGGCGCTCCCGCCGCCTTCTTCTTCTCGCGCTTCTCGACGACCAGAGCTTCCGTCGTCAACAGCAGGCTCGCCACGCTTGCGGCGTTCTGCAGGGCCAGGCGCGTCACCTTGGTGGCATCGATGATGCCGGCTTTCACCATGTCGGTGTACTTGCCCTCCGCGACGTCGTAGCCCACGCCGTGCTTCTCCCCCTTCAGGTGCTCCACGACGACTGCACCCTCCATGCCGGCGTTCGCGGCCAGCCACTTCGCCGGCTCTTCGATCGCCCGACGCATGATCGCCACGCCGATCTTCTCGTCGTCGTTCCCCGTCTGCACCTTATCGAGGGCTTTCGCGATGTTGAGCAGCGCCGCGCCGCCTCCGGGCACGATGCCCTCCTCGACCGCCGCCTTGCTCGTGCTGAGGGCGTCCTCGAAACGGTGCTTCTTCTCCTTCAGCTCGGTCTCGGTCGCCGCGCCGACCTTGATCTGCGCGACTCCGCCGGACAGCTTCGCGAGACGCTCCTGCAGCTTCTCCTTGTCGTAGTCAGAGGTGGTGGTCTCGATCTCCTTCTTGATCTGGGCGATGCGTCCCTGGATGGCCTTGCGTTCGCCCCTGCCCTCGATGATGGTGGTCTCTTCCTTGGCCACTCGCACCTTCGCCGCGTGGCCGAGCATCTCAACCTCAACGCTCTCCAGCTTCACGCCGATGTCGTCGCTCACCACTTGGCCGCCCGTGAGCACCGCCATGTCGCCAAGCATCGCCTTGCGGCGGTCGCCGTACCCGGGGGCCTTCACGGCCACGCATGGCAGCACGCCGCGCAGTTTGTTGACCACGAGCGTGGCCAGGGCCTCGCCCTCCACGTCCTCGGCGATCACGACGAACGGCTTGCCGAAGCGCATGACCTTCTCCATCACCGGGACGATGTCTTTGACGGCACTGATCTTCTTCTCGGTCAACAGGATATACGCATCCTCGACGACCGCTTCCATCTTGTCTGGATCGGTGACCATGTACGGGGAGATGTAGCCGCGGTCGAACTGCATGCCCTCGACGACCTCAACGGTCGTCTCGATGCCCTTCGACTCTTCGATCGTGATCACGCCGTCCTTGCCGACCTTGTCCATGGCCTCGGCGATGAGCTTGCCGATCTCCGCATCGTTGCCCGCGATGCTGGCGACGTGGGCGATATGCTCCTTGCCCTCGAGCGGAATACTGTTCTTCTTGAGTTCGGCGGTGAGGGCCTCTACCGCGTTGTCGATCCCGCGCTTCAAGATCATGGGGTTGGCGCCCGCCGCCACGTTCTTGAGGCCTTCCTTGACGATGGCGTGCGCGAGCACGGTGGCCGTCGTGGTTCCGTCTCCCGCGGCGTCATTCGTCTTGCTGGCCACTTCCTTCACGAGCTGTGCGCCCATATTCTCGTAGGGATCTTCGAGCTCGATCTCTTTTGCGACCGTAACGCCGTCCTTCGTGATCGTCGGGGATCCCCACTTCTTCTCGAGCACAACATTACGACCTTTGGGGCCGAGCGTCACGCGAACGGCGCTCGCCACCTTTTCGACGCCTCGCTCGAGAGCCTTGCGGGCGTCCTCGTCATACAATAGGTGTTTGGCAGGCATGCAGACGGCCTCCTCGTATCGTGATGTTTAGCACTCTTCGAGGTCAAGTGCTAACTGTCTCTATTGTTCATTCTGTCAACGGAGCGATCAAGGGGAATGGCGGGCATTAATAGGTTCGCTTTGGCTATGATCGGGCTCCCTCTCCCTGATGGCCACGGTTTCGCCCGATATCTCTTCCTATCTCACGGGATCTTCTGCGGACACTGGCACAGGAGGTGGCCGAAGATGGGGGAGTTGCGCGACCGCTCGTCAAATGCTCCCGTGTCGGTGAAAGGGGGAAACGCGCCTGGCGACGTGGCAACGCGGCATGGCGGCGCTGTTGTGTCTTGCGGGTTTCTTGCTGGTGCTGCAGCTGCGGGCCGAGCAGGCGCTTCGTGCCGCCGTCGAACTCCCGTCCTACCGGCTGGCGGACCTTGCCGTGTTGATCCGACGACAGCAGGAATCCGACCGCGCGCTTGGAGCCGAAGTGGCGGCCCTCGAGGCGAAACAGCAGCAGATCGAGGCCACCGCGGCTGCGGGCCGAAGCATCGCCGACGCGATGCGGCATGAACTCGCCGGTTATCGCGAACAACTGGGCCTGACGCCCGTGCGCGGGCCTGGGATCACGATCGTCCTCGCCGCGGACCCCAAGCGTCTTTCGGTGCCGCAAGCGCAGGATGTGTCGGGCGTCGCAAATGAACTGTGGGCGGCGGGCGCCGAAGCCGTGTCGGTCAACGGGATCCGAATGCTGGCGACCGATGGCGTCGTGCCGCTGCCGCAGGGCGTGCGGATAACCGACCGGACGACCCGAGACCCGTATACCATATCCGCGATCGGTGACCCCGCCGCCCTGGAGGGTGCGTTGATGGTGCCGGGGGGTGCAGTGGACGGGCTCCGGGGCGTGGGGATATCGGTGAGGCTCACGCGAGCCGAAACTCTGTGGCTGCCAGCGTCGTCCAGCAAACCAGCGTTCCATGTTGCGCGTCCGGTTTCGGGGCCCTGAGACCCAAAGGAGGCGGCGCACCGCGGGGAGGATCGGTCCTCCGCGGACCGTAGAACCTCCCCTGAAGAAACTCCGGCGGCTGCCGTCTAGTGTGGGGCATGCCCCACTCTAGGCTGTCGCAGCCGCCGATGTCCCCATCCTTGAGAAGTCGCCTGCTCTTGGGCCGGGAAGCCGTCGACACTTGGCTGGTTTCCTGGCGGTGCGGGCCGCTCTCGTCGAGACGGGAACATAACGTAGCACAGATTTCGTCGGCTTGTCAAGCACACGATCTGCCTCATAGATAGCGTTCCCGAGCGAGGTCCTGATGTCTCAAAACCCCTGTTACCGAGGACGCAGGAGCCATCATCCGGCGTTTGGCCGCTCTCGACGCAGCGCGATAGCGTGGTCCGAGAATGCTCTGCGGGCCCATGGAGAGCCCCTGGTGAGCCTGCTTGGCACGCGATAGAGCTGGGGCGACTCCAAGGAATGGCACAAAATACTGGGAAACAACAAAACGCTGGAGATTCATGAAACAAAACCAGGCAAGCGGCACGGCAGGATATATGACCTTGTTCCGCGCGCTTGAATCCTACCGCCCGGAGGCAGAGCGGCTATTCGAAGATACGATGGCGGTAGGCTTCTTGAAACCATCGCTGCGCAGGGCAGCTTGTCTGTCCAGAATCCCGGTCGTAGGGGAAGTCGTGCGTTGGTATATTGACAAGCAGTGGCCGGGAGCGCGCACCTCTGGCATAGCCCGCACGCGTTTTATCGACGATGAATTGATCAACGCGCTAAAGAACGGCGTGAAACAGGTAGTCATTTTGGGCGCAGGATTCGACTCCCGTGCGTACCGGATACCTGGAATTGAGCGCGCTCAAGTCTACGAGGTCGACTATCCGAGCACGCTCGAAGCCAAGCGGGACAAGGTGCAAAAGATGCTGGGCAGGATACCGGGCAACGTCACTTTCTCCGAGATAGACTTCAATCACCAGCGTCTTGGAGACCTACTGGCCGGGTCCGGCTTCGACCAGCGCAGACGCAGTTTCTTCATCTGGGAAGGCGTGACAAATTACCTTACACCACAAGCAGTTGACGTCACGTTGAGATTCATAGGCGGGATGCCGGAAGGAAGCGTTGCGGTATTTACCTACATCCACAAGGGCGTCTTGGACAGGCCGGAGTCGTTCGAAGGAACGCAGAATCTGGCGAGATTGCTTAGAGAGAACTCGGAGCCGTGGACTTTCGGATTGTATCCGAAAGAGTTGCCGGCTTATCTTGAAGCCCGCAGGCTAAGGCTTGTTGAGGATATCGGCGCGACCGAATATCGAGCCAAGTACATGAGGTCTGAGAGGTGCAAGAAAGGCTACGAGTTTTATAGGATCGCCATAGCTAGAGTCGATCGTAGCTCACATCCCCGCGGCGGATCATCCCTGACGGCGCATGATCGCCGACGAAGGGACAGTTTCACAGAGCCGTTAGGATGACAGAGTCACTGAGCAACGACAGCAGAAGACCGTGCAGTCGTGGGTCGATTTGAGACTGACAGTTCGTAGCGGAAAGGCAACTCGGGTGGGGGGTCAATGCGCGTCAGAGGGATTGATCATATCCAGCTGGCTATGCCCCGCGGTGGAGAGGATCAAGCGCGCGCATTCGACGAAGGCGTTCTCGGCATACCGGAAGTTCAAAAGCCGCCAAATCTGGCGAAACGAGGGGGTTGTTGGTTCGCCACGGACAGTTTGAGAGTTCGTCTCGGCGTAGAAGACGACTTCCTTCCGGCTCGCAAAGCACACGCAGCTATCTTGATGGAGGATCTCCCCGGCTTGAGGAGGCTACTCGAAGCCGCCGGGTTTCGCTCCAAGATTGATGAGCCTCTGGAGGGCTACGACCGAATCTATGTGGACGATCCTTTTGGCAACCGAATTGAGCTGCTGGAACGTCTTCCAAACCGACCACCATGAGCCCCGCCGCCGATAGTGAAGCGTCGCGAGCGTGTCCAGGGGAGGGAATCAGCTTGGAGCTCGTTTCGCAAATCCGAGCAGGTCTGGACGAGCTGACCCGCTTTTCCGAGGCCGCCGATACGAGGGGCTCGTCCACGGAGTAGTGCGTATGATCCAGATCGCGCCGCAGACCCGGGAGTTGATCGACGACGGGGCCCCCAGCACTGCGCAAGGCGTTCCATGCGGCCTCTGAGCGCGGCGGGCGGGAGTTCCGAAGCGGGGCGGCGGTGATTGTCCCGCGCGTGATATCATGAGGTCGTGAACTCTTCCCGAGGACGTCCCTGGATCGCCTGGGCGGGTCTGCTCGTTCCTCTGGTGGTACTGCTCGCCCTCTTCGCGGCCGGTATCGTGTGGCACGAGCGTTCTCTGGTCATCAGCGGCGCCTTGGCCAGGGGTGAGACGCCTGCCGTGCCTGCGGTCACGATGGCCTCGTTCTCAGGACCGGCGATCACGCTCAGTTCGTTTCGCGGTCACCCTCTCATATTGAACTTCTGGGCCTCCTGGTGCGGGCCGTGCCGAGAGGAGGCGCCGCTGCTCGAGGGCACGTGGCGGGAGTACCGGGGCAAGGGCCTGGTGGTGCTCGGCGTCGACACCCAGGATATGGCCTCGCCTGCCCAAGGATTTATCTCGGAATACCACTTTACGTTTCCCGTGGCGCGTGACCCCGATGGCACGGTCGCGCGCCGGTTTGGGACCACGGGTGTGCCGGAGACGTTTTTTGTCAGCGCGGACGCCCGGGTCGTCGGAAAGTTTCCGGGAGAGCAAGTCGACCCGGAAGCGTGGCGCCGGGTCGCGCAGGCATTGGTATCCGGGCGACGGCCGGACCTTCCTCGATAGTTCTCATACCGCTGGCGGCAACACGCCGCGGAACACGTAGGTACTGCTGAAGAATCGGCACGGCGGAGCACGATCCGCGCCGTGACACGTGCGCAGGACGCGGCAAGAAAAAGATGACTCTCCCGCCGTGTCTGGAGATCGCGCGGCGCTCTCCCGCAGTGCTTTTCGTCCGGCCAAGATCCTGGTCGTTTCGGAGCCCGTTTCAAAGTTGACCTGAGCCGTAAACATACCTTGACAAGACCGAGTTAGGCGGTTACGATTTAGAACATGTTAGTCCTAGACCACTTAGTCCTAATTCGGGAATGGAACGATGGCTCGGGATCAACGCAATAGGGAAAAACTGATAGAGACGGCGGCCGCGCTGTTCCGCTTCCAGGGATTTCGGCCGACATCGCTCGACGAGATTTTGGACCGCAGCGGCGTATGCCGCAGCAATTTCTATTATCATTTTCGGAGCAAGGATGACCTGGGATTGGAGGTACTCAGTCGCCAGGTCGAGCACTTCGCAACCAAGGTCATCCGCGGGATTCTAGAGGATGAAAGCCGATCGCCGAGGGAGCGCGTTGAGCGCTTGTTCACCGAAGTGGGAGCCGCGGTGAGAGAGGCTTCGTACCGGGGTGGGTGTCCGTTCGGCAACCTGGCGGCCGAGATGGCGGGAGGCCATCCCGAGTTCCGGTCTCGTTTGAGCGGTTTCTTCAGCCAATGGGAAGAGGCGGTAGAGCGCTGCCTGGCAGATGGTATCTCCCGGGGGCAGTTTCGACGTGATCTTGACGTTCGAGGCGCAGCGGTTGCCGTCGTGAGTCAGATCGAAGGGGCGGTGTTGCTCGCGAAGACCCACGGGCACGGCGGCCCCTTGGAAGCGGCGGCTCGCCAGACGCTCAAGTTCCTGGAAAGCAGGTGAAAATCGTGCAGAATCTTGCCCGTCGTGTGACAGACACTGCCAGCACCGAGATACCGGTTCGCGCGCTGGCCAGTTCGGCCACGATGCCCGGAACGACCACGTCGCCGGAGGCGGTGTTGTTCGAGGAGATGGTGACTCCTCATCTCGATCCCCTCTACCGCACGGCCCTCCGGCTCACCGGCCGGCCACAGGACGCGGAGGACCTGGTCCAGGAGACCTATCTTCGCGCGTGGCGGTCGCTGCACACGTACCGGCCCGGGACGAACCCCAAGGCGTGGCTGTTCCGCATCCTCCACAACGCGCACATCGACCGCTATCGCGCGTCCACGCGGACCGTCCAGACTGTGGATGAGATGGAAGGGCAGGACCCGGCCTTTGTGGTGCAGGAGACCCCCGAGTCGGTGGTGCTGTCGGGTGTCATGGACGCGGAGGTCCGTCAGGCCCTGATGGCGCTTCCGGAGGTGTTCCGGTCGTGCCTCATCCTCGCGGACCTGGAGGGCTTTTCGTACCAGGAGATCGCCGACATCCTGGGCATCCCGAGGGGCACCGTCATGAGCCGGTTATTCCGAGGGCGGCGCGCCATGCGCCGGGCGCTCATGAATTACGGCCGCGAGCATGGGTACGTGAAGGCGAACTGAGCCACGCTAACGGTTGATTGTTGACGGCCTCGGCAATTCGCCGGGGCCGTTTGCTCGTCGTCGGCGCGCGGGCGACGGGCAGGGAGGCTCCATCCCGGCGCGAAATCTCCTCCGCGCGTCCCGCACCGGTCCGAATTCCCGCGTGGAGGCTCCGATGCCCGCAGATCTCAGTCTGCTCGCCGCCAGGCGGACCGTTCGATTCTATACGTCCGACCCTGTGCCGGACGACGTCGTGCTGACCTTGCTGAAGGCGGCGCAACTCGCACCCTCGGCACACAATGCGCAACCGACGCGGTTTGTCGTCATCAAGTCTCCGGAGGCGCGGCGGCGTCTCGTCTCCCGCATGGCGCGCCGCTGGCAGCGAGACCTCGAGCGCGCCGGCACGAGCGAGGCCGCGATCCGTGTTCAGTTGCGGTTCTCCGAGCGCCGGTTCGGTACCGCACCGCTGCTCATCCTTGTCGGGTACACGCTCGACGAGATGGACGAATACCCTGATCGTCTGCGCCGCACCGCCGAGGCAACCATGGCATCGCAAAGTGCGGCGGCGGCGATCCAAAACCTCCTGCTGGCTGCGGCGGCCCACGGGCTTGGCGCGTGCTGGTGCTGCGCGCCGTTGTTCTGCCCCGCCGTTGTGCGGCGGACGCTCGGCTTGCCCCGCACGTTCGTGCCGCAGGCCCTGTTGACGATCGGGTATCCGGCTCACACCCCCCCAATGCCGCCGCGGAAGGTCCTCGAGGCGGTCGTCGCCTACGCATAGCATGATTACCGTGTTGTGCGGTGGCGTCGGCGGTGTGAAGCTGGTTGCGGGGCTGGCAGCCGTGCTACCGGATCCGTCCCTCCTGTCGGTCGTCGTGAACACCGCCGACGACTGCGTCGTTTGGGGGCTGCACGTATCCCCAGACGTGGACACCGTGCTCTACACCCTGGCGCAATGCGCAAGCCACGAGCGGGGCTGGGGCATCGAAGGCGATACGTGGAGCGCGCTGGAGATGCTCGGCCGGTACGGGCTGCCGACGTGGTTTCGGATCGGGGATCGGGACCTAGGCACCCACGTCGCCCGGACGATGTGGCTCCGCGAAGGCCGGCGGCTGACCGACATCGTGCAGGCGCTCGGTCGATCGCTCGGCGTGCCCTCACGTGTCCTGCCCATGTGCGACGAGCGCGTCGAGACGATCGTGCGAGTACCATCGGGACGGATCCCGTTTCAGGAGTACTTTGTGGCGCGCCGGGCGTCCGACCGCGTGCTCGGCGTCGAATTTGTCGGGATGGATCGTGCGCACGTGACACCGGAGGTCGCCGATGCCGTCTGCCGGTCCGCACTGATCGTGGTGGCGCCGAGCAATCCGGTCGTCAGCATCGGTCCGATCCTCGCCGTACCCGGCATGCGCCAGGCACTCGCTGCCGCAAGGGCTGTGCGGCTTGCCGTGACTCCGCTGGTGGCCGGCCGGGCCATCAAGGGGCCGACGGCCGAGATGCTGCGGGGTATCGGTGTGCCGGCCGAACCTGCCGCGGTCGCCGGTATGTACGGGGACTTTCTCGACGTATTCGTGCTCGACGTGCAGGATCGAGCAGATGCCACTGCGGTCGCGGCCGCCGGCCGATCCGGGCGGCCGGTCACCGTCGCGTGTGTCGACACGGTCATGGACGACGACGGCGCACGGTGCCGGCTTGCTCGTGATGTCATTCGGATTGCGGCCGCCAGCGGCGCGGGGGTCCCGGTTCCGTTGGCATGACGACGGTCTGCGCGACCATCCCGCAAAGCCGCTTGCACGACGCGAAGACCCGCTTGGCGCCTGCGTTGGGGCCACGGCGGCGCACGGCGCTGGCGCTGGCGCTGCTGGGCCACGTGTGCGCGGTGGTTCGTGCGACGCCGGGTGTGGAGCGCCTGACGATCGTGAGTCCTGATCCACGGGTGCGCTCGTGGGGTGGGGCGCACGGCTATGCCGTGGTCCTCGACCCTGGCCGGGGGCTCAACACCGCGCTTGGTGGGATCCTGCGCTCTGGCGCGCGAGCCGGACGGGGTGTGCTGGTCATCGCGGCCGATCTTCCGTGGCTGGGCGTCCACGACGTGGTGGCGCTGTTGGAGGCGCTGCGTCCGGGGAGGGTAGTGCTTGCGCCGTCCAAGGATGGAGCGGGAACGAACGCCCTCGTGCTGCCGGCAGGGTGCCAGTTCACTCCGGCATTTGGGCCCGGGAGTCGCACCGCACACCATCGCGAGGCTGCCTCTAGGAGACTGGAGGTAGTCGAGGTGGTCCGCCCGGGGGTGGCATTCGACATCGACACCCCCGACGATCTGGCGGCACTCGAGGCGGCAGGATGGTCCGACGGGGTCGTGTGGGGACCCGGCCGGTTGGGGAGAGACTCGCCATAGGGTCCGAGGACACGGAGCGGATGTTGCTGAAGTCGTAGAATCGGTGTCCGGGCCCGTGCCCGCGGCGTAAGCCAGGACTGGGCCTACGGCGTGGATCAACTTGCCGCGGACCAAATCGCGGCGGGCCGGAACTGCGACGCCAAGGGGATGAGGTCGGCGGTAACAGCGAGAACGGAGGTATAGAGTTCGTACGACTAACCTCTGAGCCCACGGCGTGGACCAGAACCAGGGTGCCCCGAGGCGACGGCGTCGGGGCAACGATGCGAACGAGACTCACTGGGGGGGTGACATAGCATGACCATTCGCGTTACGCACTACGGGCTGGGCCCGATTGGGACCGGGATCCTGCGACAGGTCGCCACTCGGAAGGGCTTCAAGGTCGTGAGCGGCATCGACATCGATCCCGCCAAAGTGGGCAAGGACCTGGGCGAAATCGCAGGGTTGGACCGCCGACACGGCGTCCGGGTGACGGCTGATCCCGTGGAGGCCATTCGGAAGACCAAGCCAGACGTCGTGGTGCTCTGCACCCTAAGCTCGCTCCGGGCTGTGATGCCCCAGATCGAGACGGTGCTTAGGCTGCGCGTGCCCATCGTCTCGACCACGGAGGAGCTGGCCTACCCCTACCGTACGAACCGGTCACTGGCAAGAAAGATCGACGCGCTGGCCACCAAAGCCAAGGTCGCGGTGGTAGGCACCGGCGTCAACCCCGGGTTCGTCATGGACGCGCTGCCGATCGTGCTGACCGGAGCGTGCGAGCGCGTCGACGCCATCCGGATCGAACGGATTCAGGACGCGCGCATACGCCGGCTTCCCTTCCAGCAGAAGATCGGGGCCGGCCTGACGGTCGCGCAGTTCGAGGAACGGGTAGCCGCCGGCACCGTCCGTCACGTCGGCCTGACGGAATCCATCGCCATGATCGCCGACGCGTTGGGCTGGAAGATGAGCAAGATCACCGACACGATCAAGCCCAAGGTGGCCAAGGCCCAGGTGGCGAGCGACTATCTGACCGTGCAAGCGGGCCTGGTCTGCGGCCTCCTGCAGGACGGCATCGGCTACACCCAAGACGGCGTGCCAGCGATCACCCTGCACATGGAAGCCTACCTGGGGGCGCCCGAGTCTTACGACGCCGTGACTATCACCGGCAACCCGAATCTCACATCGCGAGTCCAGGGCGGGTTCCACGGGGACCTGGTGACGGCATCGGTCGCTGTCAACACGATCCCGAAGATTCTGACGGCACCTCCCGGGTTACGCACGATGCGCGACATAGCGTTGCCGTCGTTCTACAGCGGGAAGTGATTGCCCCCGAAAAGACATCTGATCATAGGTGAGCGTCAGAGCGGAGCGGCACATATGATGTTGCCGTGCGGTCCTGCGGCGGCAGCTCCGCTCTGACTTGGTTCCGGCTCGGTGGACCGTGCCAAAAGGAGCGCCGGGCGCGCGGCGCTGCGGCGATTTGCATGCCGGCGCTCTGCCGGCGACTCGACGAGTCGCGCACCGCCACGGTCTTCCACCCAACGGCCGTGCTACGGAGAGACGGGGAGTTCTTTGCGCCTTCTTTTCATGCCGTACAGCCGGACGTCGGCCGTCCGGAGCAGCGCCTCGGAATCCACACCGTCCGCCGGGCTTGATGCCGCCCCCCAGGACACCGGGAGAATCCGTCGCTGGCCGTTCGGCGCGACCGTGATGCTGATCGGGGCGAGGTGCCGGAGTACGGCGGGTACGTCGGGCCCTGTCTCGGGGAGGAGCACCGCGAACTCATCACCCCCGAAGCCGGCCAGCACGTCGGACGAGCGC
>Ga0187781_10001051_pt1 | contig 20767 bp, 13 predicted proteins | sample 0715_SJ02_MP02_2_FD_132447 | JGI IMG/M metagenome (GOLD analysis project Ga0187781, IMG submission 132447) | Tropical peat soil microbial communities from peatlands in Department of Meta, Colombia - 0715_SJ02_MP02_20_MG | ecosystem: Environmental > Terrestrial > Soil > Wetlands > Peat | place... | reverse complement strand
TGGGATGCGTGCGTGGCTGCGGGCGCCTGCCCGGACGTATCTGACGCCGGATTTGGAAAAGGTCGCCAGCCGGTCATCAGTGTTTCCTACGACGACGCGCAAACGTACGTCGCCTGGCTTACTAGGATGACCGGTAAGACCTACCGGTTGCTGTCCGACGCCGAATGGGAGTATGCCGCGCGAGCGGGTACAACGACTGTCTATTTCTGGGGTAACCAAATCGGCATCAACAACGCCGATTGCCGTGAATGTGGCAGCAGATGGGACGGCAAGCAACCTGCGCCTGTCGGCCAATTTAATCACAACAATTTTGGCCTCTACGACATGGCCGGAAATGTCTGGCAGTGGACCGAGGATTGCTGGCATGGTGTAGGCTTCGAAGGCGCACCCGCCGATGGCTCGGCGTGGATGGCAGGCGGCGGTGGCAACTGCAATTCCCACATGGTCCGCGGTGGGGCTTGGGATTACCTCCCAGAAACGCTCAGCACGCCGTGAGGGGTACGCTACTGGCACGAAAATTTTTTACATCGGCATTCGTGTCGCAAGGAACCTCGCCTTTTAGATTTTCTAGTTGTTCGCCTAGGGCGAGGTTTTTGGTCGAATCGCAGTCTGGGTGCTTCTTTAGTTCTGTGACGGATGGGATGATTGCTAGCCGCACTTTCATCGGCGCATTCGGTGCGAGCAGCCAGAAATTGAGTTCGGCTAATTTAGCTTGATTGTCGGACGAATAATATTCGTCTTGCCAACTGTCGTCGGCAGCAAGGGCTGCGGTACCTGCGGTTTGACCGGCACTTGGTCGCGATCATGGCGTCATCGATTTGCGTGCCTTGCAACCGTCAACAATATCTGGCTGCCACGGAGCCGTTGCGACAGGCCTCCCGCGGTTCCAGAGAGGTCGACCAATCTCGGACTCATCGGCCAGTATGTCGAGGTTCCCAGGGAAATAGCCTTGACCATCGAATGCTCCGTCCGCACGGCGTGGGAAGCGATCTACCTTCTGCTCAAGCGCGGCCCCGCGCCGCCGCCCGTTTATCAGAGTCAGTACGATCCGAAGGCGCTGATTGATGCGCTGAAAGTGTTTGATTGCGAATATTGGCACCAAACGGACGCGCCGCAAGCTTTTGCTATGAGGGGCAACTCCCGACGCAAAGATCGTTTGCGGGGTCACCAAATCCGGGTTAGCTGAGGGTTTCGGCCAGTAAACAATTTCACCAGCGCCTCAGCACGCTTCCACCCCGTCGCTGTTCGTGCTTCCGAATTTTGCGTTCCGTCCGGCATAATGCCGGGCTCGCCGTTCGGCTTTTCCGCCTGACGAATCACCATGATCTTAGACGTTGGAATTGATTGCTCCCATCGCCTTACGCCCCGCTGGATTTTCGTCGGCGCATTCGGTGCGAGGTTTTATTGGTTTGTCTTAAGCGACGGGCGGCGGAGTGGGCACCGATCGCCGGCGTGATACCGCCGGTTTCGGCCTGCAAAGCGGGGCGAGGGCGCGCCACATTGTCGTCGTTGGGAGTTGGCAGCGCGTCTGCTGCCGGCGTAGCAGCCAGCCAGAAATTGAGTTCGGCCGATTTAGCTTGATTGTCGGACGAATAATATTCGTCTTGCCAACTGTCGTCGGCAGCAAGGAAGTGCCACGCCTTTGCCTGCTCGACACTAAGCCAGTATCGCCATGCGTAATGGTCATAAACATCGAGACAGTGTGCCGCGTAGGCCTCGGCGATTGCGCGATGGTCACGAATGATCGCCATGTTTTCGTCGTTGTTGTAGGAGGCCCTGTAGCCGTCGTTGTGGCTGCCGGTAACGACGATGCAATTGTCTGAAAACGGATCGACCACAACGATCTTGTCATGAATAATCGCGTGGCCGGCTTGGTTAAGCTCGCTCTCCCACTGGCCGAAGGCATCATCCTGAGTAATGCCTTGAGCGCGGATCACGCGGTAATCCTCGGGCAAAGACGGGTCGCCTTTCTTGTGCTTCTTGGGTTTTACGACGCCGTCCCCACCATGGATCGCCGTATAGAACTCACCAGACGCTTGGGAAGCTGTCACCGCTCCCCGCACGAAAAGGAAAGGCTTGGCCTTCAAAGCGGCGGCTATGGCGTCAATGATGCTAGGCGCGCCCGGCTCGAAAACAAGAAAAAGGATGGCTTGCTGTGCCTTGGCGATTAGATCGAAAACCTCGGTCAAATCAGGCGGCCTCTGCTCATTGGGTCGATGCTTCTTCGCGCGCGCTTTTGGGGTGTTGGGCGAGAACCACAAATCAACCGTGCCGCTACCGTCATCGAGGGGGATCGGCGGAGTGGGCTTTGCGTTCACCTCGCGAAAGGCGCTGGATTGTTGAGCCTTGCCGTTGGCACCCGGCGGCTTGGTGTCCAATTTGAGTCTGTTCCAATAATTCAAATAGGCTGACGCCAGCGCCGGCGAACGCGCAATGATTGAATTGTTCGTCTGGGCGCACAAAGCATTCGAGGTCCAGTTGGTAGAACCGAACAGCACGGCCTGAGGGCCTCCCTTGTTGAGCACTTGAAACTTGTTGTGCCCGATATGGCCGCCAGGCATGAAACGATCGATGACCTCGGCGCCAGCAGCATGGATCTGGCGCCGTTCTGCGGCATAAGTGTCATTAGTTTTTCGCTGGTTTGGCAAAGTGCCGGGCATATTCGAAAGTATGACGTGGGCCTTGCTCTTCAGTTTCGCCAAATGAGCGATGACTTCGGGATCCTGAAATTCGTAGAGTGCGCAATAAACGTCCCCTCCATCGTCGGCGGCTTCATCGGACAACGTCGTGAGTGCTTCGATCATTTGACCGGCGAGATCCACGCGGAGTGGGTCGCCTGGTATCACGATGCGCTCTTTCAGCGTGCTTAACATGCTACCGGCTTTTGAACCATCGGACAGCACATGCGCGGTCGCCTGCGTCGCGAGTATTCCACGGTTGAAATAGGCTGACAGCGTCCCGTAGTTGGGATTAAGCTGAACCTGGTTCGAGATGGCTGCCCCATACGGCATCGGTTGCAGGTTGCCGGGGATACCTGTCATTGGCACGATTTTATACTTATAGGTACCGCCGCGCTTGGCGTAGACATCCTTCCAGAAAAATTTCTGCACTGGGTCGTCGGCTGTCGTGCGTCCGGGCGTCGCTTGTTGTCCCGAGAAAGTTGCCATCGCGGGCAGACAGGTCTCGGTGCCCGCGCGCACGTCGATGCGGTAGATTGCGAACCCGAGGCATTTCGGCAGCTTGCCGCCAAACGTCCAAGCGACAACCGCGATGTCGTTATTTGAAAATGCAACAGCCTTCATTTTCGCTCACTCCAAATATCATGTTTCCCACAACTAGTATTTATTCGATCGATCCAGAGAGCCTGGTTCACCTGGGACATAGATGCCCGCCGGACTCTCACCCAATTGAATCATAAACGTATTCACGCCTCGAGCATGTCGCCTATCGCGCGTGAGGTCTGTGACCTGAGTCACCGCCGCTGCGTGATGGGCGTGTATAGTCACTCCGGAAAATACACGCCCGGCAAGCGCATTTGCTGTGCGTCGTCTGATGCACAGTATGGCGGGTGGCTTGAACGCGGCACTGGCAATTTTCCGCTGGATTCGCACTCCACTGGTTTAAAGCGGGAATTTTTGCTAACGATTCTCGATCGGCACTCGTTTTTGGTCCAGAGGACTGCCATCGCCGGAATGGCAAACATCCACATCCGGCGACGCCAACAAGCTCATTTGGACGCCCGTTTCGATTGGGTGAGCTGATGCCGAGTAAAATCGTACTTTCATATCGTCGCTCAGACTCCGACGTCATTACGGGACGTATCCGGGACAATCTTGCAAACTACTACGGTGAAGACGCCGTCTTCATGGACATCGATAGTATCCCTCTCGGATTCGATTATCGCAAGCAAATGAAGGACGTGCTGGTCGAAAACAAAGTCTTAATAGCAGTGATTGGTCCGAAATGGCTTGGCGGCTCGGGTAAGGATGCGCGGATTAACGAAAACAACGATCCAGTTCGGATCGAACTCGAGACCGCATTACAACAGGGCATGCCGATCATTCCGGTGCTGGTCGGTGGCGCGACGATCCCAAAGGCTGCTGATCTGCCCTCAAGCTTGCAGGGACTTTGCTATATCAATGCGGGCGAAGTCGACGGCGGGCGCGACTTTCGCCAGCACATGAGCAGGCTCGTCCATGCCATCGATCAGATTCTGAGGACAAGCGAATCTCCGGCGCAAAAGCAAACACCGAAGACAGAGCCAGCCACCGATAGCAGAGGGCCGCCCGGTTCTAATCGCAAGTGGGTTTCATTCGCGCTCGGGGCGGTTGCCTGTCTAGTTGTGACGGCCGCCATCGCGCCCGAAATCCGCTGTTCAGCGAGGTGCAGAAGCCGGTTCGTTGAGCCTCTTTTTTCCACGGTAGCGGTGGCGGGGTAAGATCAGGACGGTTGCGGCTGTTGCAGGAGAATTTTCATGAACAATCAAGACTACTTAAGCTTGCCTAATGACTTTGTCCTGTTGTCTTTGCGGGACCTGCTGGCGGCGCGCGAAAATTTTCACTTGCACTTGATGTATAAGCAAAATGTGATCGCTACCGCAGTCGGAAGATACCGCATCAGGAAGGACGAACCGTGGCCCGACAAAAACAATCCAACGGGTATTCCGACGCGACCTCCCGGTGAACCGCCTGCGCGTACCCTGACGAATTCGGAGGTTCGTCCTAATTCGTGGCCTGCGATCCTGGTATTTGTCGAACGCTGGGTAAATCCAGGCGACTTCGAACATCCGGATGACGCTGTTCCAGCCGCCGTTTACATGCCAAACGGTCAAATGGTGCCCATTTGCGTGATTCAAGTCGAGAAGGACGAGCTGCGAGTCGAAGGAGAGGCTCACTACAGCTACCCCGCGAGCGTCATGGGCGGAGGTTACCCCGTCATCTGCGATGTACAGGGACAGGAGCACTTCGCATCAATTGGCTGTTTGGTAACTGATGGGCATAAGACCTATGCGCTCACGAATCGCCACGTTGCGGGGCCGCCTGGAACACGGATCGATTCAATCATCCGGCGCAATCGGGTACCAATTGGTACCAGCGCGACAAGTCAGCTTACGCGCAAGCTTTTTACAGACCTTTATTCGGACTGGCCGGGGAAGAATGTATATGTCGATCTCGATATTGGCTTGATCGAAATTGACGATTTAAACCAATGGACGACACAAGTGTATGGAGTTGGCGAGTTTGGCCAACTTGCTGACTTGAATGTCTCCAACATTTCCCTAAGGCTTATTGGTTGCCCGGTTCGCGCCCACGGGGCAGCGTCTGGGGACATGAGGGGCGAAATATGCGCGCTGTTTTATCGGTTCAAATCTGTTGGCGGTTTCGAATACGTTGCCGATGCTCTAATCGGCCCTCGAGGTCAGCGATCGGTTGGTACTCATCCGGGGGATTCAGGTACGCTGTGGCTCACTGACGTCGATGGAGACAAACTTGGCCCACGCCCAATTGCACTACAATGGGGTGGCCAAGTGTTTCTGGACGACACAAAAAGCGGTTCATGCTACGCGCTCGCAACCTTCTTAAGTAAGGTCTGCGATGAGCTTAATGTTACGCTGCTTCGAGATTGGCACACCGGTCTTCCGGAATACTGGGGGGCCGTCGGTCACTATAGCATCGCGACGAAAGCATGTGGGGTCATTAGAAACTCAAAGCTCAAGCGCTTAATGAACGCTAATTTGACTCGAATTTCTTTCCAGGTCGAAGACATCACAAAAAATCAAATGGCAGGCTTAAGTGAGCGGACATTCGTGCCTTTGGCCGACGTGCCTGACATGGTGTGGAAAGTTGGGCCACACAAGCGGGGAGGCATGAATTCGCCGGAGCACGCGAATCACTTCGCAGATATGGACCGCAAGCTAAATCCCGGATTGCTTCAAGGGGCGACGCTTCTCGAAATCTGTGATGGGAAACCCACCAATGTGGCCGTCGACATATGGCGCCGATACTACGACGCTGTGCAAAAACAGTACCCAAAAGAGCATGAAAGTCGCGGCCTGCTTCCGTTCCGCGTGTGGCAAATCTACGAGGCAATGACTTCTTTCGTGCGCAATGGACAAGTCGATCAATTCGTGTGCGCAGCTGGCATATTGTCACACTATGTAGGTGACTCATGTCAGCCCCTGCACATTTCCTATTTGTTCAATGGCGACCCCGATCATCCCGTAGCCGGTATCGTACGAGATCAAAAAACGGGCGAGAAGACTCATGGGCAAGTGCCGCTGGGCCTCGGTGTGCACTCGGCCTATGAGGACGAGATGGTTGACCGTCACGTCACAGAAATTATGAACGGTGTCGACACGATTTTGGCGCATGCACCGCAAGCAGCTCTGGTTTCTGGCGGCCACGGGGCTGCTGTCGCCGTCGTAACTTTGATGCAGCAGACCTTCAACACGATTGCGCCCAAGGATATCATTGCCGAGTATGTGAAAGTCCAAGCCCAAAAGCCAGCATCGCGCGCTGACGCCATGTGGCATCATCTAGGCGATAACACGATTAAAGTAATGGCTGATGGTTGTATCTGCCTCGCCCAGCTCTGGGATAGTGCGTGGGCTGAAGGCAACGGAGACCGAGCCATCAACGACCTCGAGCCGATTGAAGAATCATTACTCGAACAACTGTACCAAAATCCGGATTTCCTACCTTCCCACACGATTGACACCATTGGCCCACTTCTTCAGAACGTTCCGGCTGCGAAAGCGGGCTCCTCTGACAAGCCTAAACGCGAGAAAAAGACTGGACGTCGCGCTAACTGAAACACCGTCATTAGCCCACCAGGTCTAAGCATTCTGGGTCTAAGCATTAGAGTAAGATTGCCCACTTTCAAGCTCAGCAGTTTCACCCCACCGTCTCCTCTTTGCGGGTTCAAGGAAACAACCAAGTCGCCTATTGGATCGACCCCGTGTTTGACTGCTCGCGAAGATAGAAGCAGATTTGATTGCCAGGGCTCCGGTTGGGCCCATCAAATGTGCGGTTTGCCCGATGCAGACATTTAAGCTTTTTGTGTCATCGCCGGGTGACGTGATGGTCGAGCGGCGGCGGTTGGAAAATGCCGTCAGCCGCCTCAACGGCGAATTCAGCGGTGTTGTCCGCTTGAAAGCAATCCGCTGGGAGACCGAACTTTATCAGGCCTTCAGTACCTACCAGAGTCAGATTCCTCGCTCGACCGACTGTGATCTGGTGATCGGAATATTGAAGTGGCGGCTTGGGACCAAGCTGCCACCCGACTTCGGGGAAGAACTTCCCGACGGTCGCCCTTTTCCGAGCGGTACGGCTTACGAGATTCTTAGCGCAATCGAGAAGCGGCAAAAGGGGAACAAACTTCCTGACATTTATGTCTTTCGCTTCGCGGGATCCTCACCCACTGTGGCAGTGGAAGATCCGAACCGAGCGCAAGTCGAACACGATTGGCAAGTGCTCAAGGGTTTTTTCCAGGAATGGTTTCTAACCGATCGAGGATACTTCAAAGCGGCGTTCAACTCGTATAGCTCAGAGGACGACTTCGAAGCGCAATTGGAAAAGTTGTTACGCAAATGGGTAGCGGACAAAGTGGTCGGCGGTCGGGTGGTGTGTTGGCCGATCGAAGTGAAGGGCTCGCCATTCCGCGGTCTTGGCGCCTTCGGTGCCAAGCACGCGCCGGTCTTTTTCGGCCGCAGCGATGACACAACCCGTGCGGTCGATCTTTGGCGCCAAGCCGCGCGCCGGGGATCGCCGTATCTCCTGATCGTGGGTGCAAGCGGTTCGGGAAAATCTTCACTGGCCCGGGCGGGCGCTGTGCCCCGAGTAACGATACCAGGCGTTATAAATGACATTGACGTTTGGCGTGTCGCGGTGATGCGGCCGGGCGATAGCCCGGCGGGACCTTTTACGGCGCTCGCCTCAGCACTGATGCAGGACGAGGTGAGTCTGCCGACCGAGGAGGAAGGCCGCGGCCCGGCGCTGCCGGAAATTGGCCAGGGTGATTCACATACGCCGGCGGAGCTCGCCGCCGTGTTGCATAACACGGACATCGCTGCCGCGATCAAGCCGATTGTCAATGCGCTTTCACGTGTTGGCGCCACTGAGCATGACCGAGAGCGGTATAACCGCGAGGTGCGCTGCGATCTGGTGTTGCTGATCGATCAATTCGAAGAGCTGTTCGCCTCTTCGGTGAGTGAGGCCGAGCGGACGAGGTTCATTGAACTCATCGCCGCCCTGGTGGGGACTGGCCAAATCTGGGTCGCGGCAACACTGCGCGCCGATTTCTATCCGCGCATGCTTGATCAGGCAGTTTTGAAGAAGCTCAAGGAGCAGGGCGCGACCTATGATCTTGCTGCCCCCGGGCCGATCGAACTTGCCGCGATGGTGCGCGGTCCGGCCGAAGCCGCTGGTCTTGTCTTCGAGACGAATGCGGCAACCGGTGAACGCCTCGATGAGCGGCTGCTACGGGATGCCGACCGGCCCGACATGCTCCCGCTGGTGCAGCTTGCATTGAGCCGTGTATTCGAGGGGCGCGAAAGCGTTGGTGCTGAGATACGGCTGCCACTGAAGGTCTACGAGAGGCTTGGCGGCCTCGAGGGCATAGTCAACGAAGCAGGTGAAACGGCACTGGCGTCGCTTGGCGAGACGGAGAAAGCGCGGCTGCCGCGCCTGTTGCGACAGCTTGCCGTTCCCGCACGCGACCAGGACAGAACCGCAAAGGGCACGTTGACGATCCGTTCAGTGCCGCTGGCTCAGGCTGCGCCCGATGACGCAGCCCAGAGGTTGGTCGATGCCTTGGTGACAGCGCGGTTGGTCACGACGACTGGGAGCAAGGAGGAGCCGCAAATACGTCTTGCCCATCAACGAGTGCTGGAAGACTGGGCACGAGCCCGCGTCATCGTCGGTGAAAATACGGATTTTTACCGCATTCGCGCTGATCTTGAGGAAAGCTGTCACAAATGGGAAATAAGCAACCGCCGGAGCGAGTTACTAGCCCGCGGCCTTTCGCTTGCCCAAGCCGAAAGCATTATCGGCAAATACGGCGACGAGCTTACACCCGACGTGCTGTCCTACGTGAGGGCCTCACGCAAGCGCGCCAACCGCGCGAAGATAATCGGGTGGGGCATGGCGGCGGTATTCTTTTTGCTCGCCATCGGGGCAGTCATTGCAGCCGCGCTCGCTTACGAGCAGACGGAGCTAGCGGATCGCAACTTCGCAACGGCCAAGCAAACGGTGGACCAGCTTATCTTCAATATCGCCCAGGGTCTTCGGGATGTCGTCGGAATGAGGGTCGACACCGTCCGTAAGATTCTGCACACGGTGCAAGCGACAACTGACCAACTTGTTGAGACAGCGCCCGATGATCCGCAATTACTACGCAGCCGCGGAGCGATGTTTGAAGATTTTGCTATCACCTACATCGGGGCTGGCGATGTACAGGATGCCTCCGCGGCAGCTGGTCAAGGTCTCGACATTTTCCGCAAGCTGGCGGCGGCAGACGAGGACGACGCGCAGACACAGCGCGACTTGGCGGTGAGCTTGATCGAACTGGGCGACGCCAAGCTGATGGGTGGCGATCACGCAGGGTCACTTGCTGCCTACCAGGAGAGCCTCGACATAGCTCGCAAGCTTGCAGCGCATGCCCAAGGCGATTCAGAGGCGCAGCGCGATGTGTCGACAAGTCTAGACAGGCTTGGCAACTTAAAATTTCAGATAGATGATCGGCTAGGGGCGCTTGCCGTCGATCAGGAGAGCCTTGAGATCCGGCGCATGCTCGCGGCGAAGGAGCCGGGCAACGCGCAGGCGCAGCGCGACCTATCAGTGAGCCTGAACAAACTCGGCGACGTCAGGCTCCAGGCCGGCGATCGAGCCGGTGCACTCGCCGCTTATCAGGAGAGCATCGCCATCACTCGCCAACTCGCGGCCCAAGATCCAAGCAACGCGCAGGCGCAGCGCGACTTATCGCGATGCCTAGATAGGCTCGCTGACGTGAGGCTGCAGGGGGGCGATCAGACAGCGGCACTCGCCGCCTTGCAGGAGGCCCATGACAGCGCCTTGAGGCTTGCGGCGCTGGACCAGAGCAACGCGCAGGCGCAGCGCGAGGTGTTGGTGAGCGCAAGCGCGCTCGGCGACGTGAAGTTGCAGGCGGGCGACCTGCCGGGGGCACTCGCTGCCTATCAGGAGAGCCTCGGCATTGCCCGGAAGCTCGCGGCGCAGGACCAAAGCAACACAGAGGCACAGCGTGATGTGTCAGCGAGCCTGAGCAGGCTCGGCGATGAGCAGCTGCAGGCGGGCGAGCGGGCTGGTGCGCTCGCCGCTTACCAGGAGAGTCACGATATTGCCCGTGGGTTGGCGGTGCAGAACGAAGGCGATGCGGCGGCGCAGCGCGATATGTCAATTAACCTCGATAAGATCGGCGACGTGAAACTTGAGGACGGCGATAAAGCGGGGGCGGTCGACGCCTATCAGCAGGCCCTCGACATCCTCCGAAAGCTTGCGGCAAGGGACCAAGGCAACGCGCGGGCTCAGCGCTACCTGTCGGTGAGCCTGAACAAGTTCGGCAAAGGCAAGCGGTCGGCGGGCGATCTGGTGGGGGCGCTCGCTGCCTATCAGGAGGCCCTCGCCATTCTCCGAAAGCTTACGGCGCAAGACCAAGGCAACGCTCAGGTGCTGCGCGAGTTGTCGGTGAACCTGCGCGAGGTCGGCAACGTGAAGCTGCAGGGTGGCGATGGAGCGGGAGCGCTGACAGCCTATAAGGAGAGCCTTGACCTCGGCCGCAAACTCGCTGCGCAGGATCGGGGCAATGCGCAGGCGCAGATCGATCTAGCCAGCAGCCTCTACGATATGAGCATGGCGGTGGATCCCGCGCAGGCGAAGGCTGTGCTAACGGAAGCTCTGTCGATTATCGATAAGCTGGATCGAGAGCAGAAACTCACACCAGCAAAGAAGGATTTGTCCGATAAAGTGCGGACCGCGCTGTCAAAGTTTCCCTGAACGCATCAGCCGAGGGGCGGCGCTCCGGTAATCCTTGGCATCTTTTAAGTGCCGGTTAGAGATCGGCATTTTTCACTCAAACGAGACGTCGAGCAAAAGTCTCAATGACGAGGCCGCACTATCGTTTCACCTAACTAGGACCGCTATTAGCATGATCATATAGAGCAACACAAAGCAGGCGGGGATCAGGGTCTCGATTTGAGAAAGTGAACGTCGTCCTTCTTCCTTGTATATTTCGCGCTCGCGAGTGATTGGTGATACGGGGAGATCGGTTTCTAGCTGCGCAAGGACGGCAAATTTGGCGCGGTTGAGCTCACGGTAGGACTTGAGGAGTGCCCACCAGGCAAGACAGACGATCGCACCTGCTGTCGGCATCGCCCAAAACCAAACCGCCCTTTGAGCAGCCATCTTGTCTGATTGAAGATAGCCGTAGAGCGCAACAATTGCACTGTTCACACTTAGCATCCAGGAATTTGCCTGCGCGCGGCGATCACTCACTTTCTCGGCTGTCGCAAGATAGAGCTCGAACATCGCGAACTTGGAGTCTGTGCCGCTATTCATGATTATTCATCGTCGTGACGCATCCGATTGACGCCAGCTGGGCTGGAAACCACTACTTTGTGCGACACTCCATTATGACACTAAAGTCGATACGCGCGCCAGCAAAGTCGATATGCGCGCCAGCAAGTAGGCGAATTGGAAAGAGAGCGGCCTTAAGACCCCCTGCCTTGCGGTTTTAGTGAACCAGAAGCAGGATCGGCCCAGAGGAGTGGTGATGACCTACCTCGACAATTGGGATACAAAGTTTACTGGCGTAAAGCCTCGTAGACTGCTCGCGCTCGATGGCGGCGGAATTCGCGGCGTGATGTCGCTCGAGATCCTGCGTAAGATTGAGAGGGCGCTAGCAACTGCGACTGGCAAGGGCAATTTATTTCGGCTCGGCGAGTTCTTTGATTATATCGGCGGTACCAGTACCGGCGCTATCATCGCGGCAGGTCTCGCAGTCGGCAAATCGGTTCAGGAACTGATCGATTTTTACACAGACGCTGGACCGTTGATGTTTGAGAAAACTCATCTCCTAACTCGGCTACGCAGTTTCTATCAAGCAGACCCATTGCGAAACAAACTCAAGGATGTTTTCGGTGAGCGCATGCTTGGTGCGTCTGATCTCAGATCGCTACTGCTCATCGTGACACGAAATGCAACCACAGATTCACCCTGGTCGGTGTCGAATAACCCACTGGCCCGCTATAACGATCGTGCGCGTAAGGACTGCAATTTGAACATACCCTTGTGGCAGCTCGTCAGAGCTAGCACTGCAGCACCCGTCTATTTCCCACCTGAGATGCTTCAATGGGACGAAGATGACCCATCGAAGACCTTCTTTTTCGTCGATGGTGGGGTGACACCTTACAACAATCCCGCGTTCTTGTTGTTTCGAATGGCCGTACTTCCGCAATATCAATTAAAATGGCCGAGCGGTGAAAACAGGATGATGCTAATCTCCATAGGTACAGGTTCGGCGGCTCAGGTCGATCTCCACACCAATCCCCGCGGGCAGCTATTGCCCGAAAACGTCGCGCACTTGCCGGGCGTACTGATGGGTGGCGCCTCGATCGATCAGGATATCAATTGCCGTGCCATTGGGCGCTGCGTGTTTGGCGGGCGCATCGATCTCGAGCTCGGTGATATGATTCCAAGAAAAGGAGATCCTTTGAACGGAACAGCCGTTCCGCTCGACGAGGATTGCGGCCGCCAGTTCCTATATGCGCGATACAATCCTGATATCAGCCGGAACGGCCTCGACGCTCTTGGATTTGCAAAGATAGACTCAGAGCAGATCCAAGCATTGGATCAGATCGAGCACATCGATGAAATGCAGGCAGTCGGCCAAGCTTACGCAGGGAAATTTGTGGACATGGCACCTTTCAAACGGTTTGTAACAGCGCACTCGTGAGCGTCGCTTGCGAGACCTGTGCCCTGCGTCACAGCAAAGGGACCGGCAAATTGTACAATCGACTATCAGTCACTCTCCGCGGACTGAATCGGGACGTGGAACAAATGCCTATCAGTCACAATCGGCAGCGAGCAGCTGATTGTGTACAGAATGCGAGGAGAAAGGAGGCCTAGTCATGACTAAGAATATTCCTTAGCCACAAACAGGACTTTGCTGCCAGCCAGCAATTTATAATCTTTCGACTCAGTCAAATAAAAACGAGTATCCGTCGATTGCCGTGAGTCGAGATTTTACTTGCAAACAAATTAGTGTTATTCTTTCTAACTCAAATTTTGCTCTGGAATTTCTTCCAACGATTGGCGGTCGAGGATTGCAGATTGCGCTCGTCGCTTGAGGTTGCGGACTTTGCTTCGCTAGCTTTGTTGTGAGCTTGAGGGGTTTTGCTATTTCGCTGTCGTAAGGAGTGTCTATCATGCGCCACAGCCAATTAATTGCCATTGGACTAGCAACTGCGATTGGGTCGATTTCGCCGTCGGTATTGTCAGCGCAGTCGTCGGCTCAAACGGCCGGCGCGGCAACCGCCTCTCAAGCCAAGCCGCCGGGCCTGCAATGCACCCCCGCAGCAGGCCGTAGTCCCGTGCCGGATCCTTTCAAGGAAAAACTGGTCGGGGAGTTCCCAATGGGATTGCTCCCGATTGACGACCAGGTCAAAGACAACATCTTGGAGTCGGGCTTGCCCTGTCAGGAACACGTGAGCCCTCTGGGAGTAGAGAAAGAGGGGCTGGAAAACCTACAGCGCGGCTTTGATTTTTATTCGTGGCGCACGTTTATCGCGCTGAATTCGCCCGCCGACGGCACCCCCATCGAGGGTGCGCGGCCGGGCATGCGGACTCGGTGGGAGGATATGGACAACTTCAAGCAGTTGCTCGATGTCATGCTGCCCGCCAACTTGCAGCCGCCGAAATGGCCGACCGACAGGGCCGGCATGGAAGCCGAGCGTGAGAGGCTGATGCCGGAGGAATGCCACGATCTGCACAAGCAGATGCCAGACAGAATGGTCGTGAAAATGATCGAGGAGAGCTTCAACGAGCCGTTCAAGACTGGCCCATTGATCGACCAGCAGGGACACTACGCCATCTTCGACATCCTGATGAACCGGCAGATGTTCGACTACATCATGAATAATCATCTGAACACCCAGGTTGGACAAATGAGCGCGGCCAATTCCGGCCTCTCGGTCGACTTTCCTGCTGGCAACGACCATCCTCCCGGCGACGATCCATCCCCGACGCTAGGCGCCTTCATGCTCAAAGTGTCCTGGAAGATTCTGGTGCCTGAAGAAATCCAGGCAAAGGACTTCCACATGGTGGAGGCGCTCGTCTTGATGCCGCCCGGCGACCCGAAAGCGAAGCGGCCGTGCTTACCCGAAACCTTGGGACTGATTGGCTTTCATGCGGTGCATAAGACCGTGGGCCGTCCGCAGTGGATCTGGACCTCGTTCGAGCACGTCAAAAACGTGCCCGATGTGGAGGAGGTCACCGCCAAAAAGTTCAGCGGTCTGTACAATTTCTTCAACATCAATTGTAGGGATGATTGCCCCGAGGTGAACGCGACGCCGCCGCGACAGCTTTGGCAGCCCGATCCCGCTCTGGAGCTGAAATTCGGGGATGCCAAGTTCAAGAGCCAGATCGTTCGCGAAACGCCGCAAACGGACGCGACCAAGAACATGAACAAGATTTTCCAGAGTATACTGCACGGCACCGTCTGGGAAAACTATATGCTGATCACCACGCAATGGCCGAGCGTGTTCGGTTGCACGTCGTTGCATTCTCAAGTCTCCGATGCGCCAGCGCCTAGGACCGATTTTCTCAAGCAGCCCGACATGACTTGTTCGCCCGCGCCAACTTTCATGGCGAACTCGACACTGGAGACCTACAGCCAGGGAGAAATTCCGCAAGCTTCGTCAAGTTGCATAGGATGTCATGGCAACGCGGTGGGCTTTCAAACGGGCGCGTCGAATCCAAAGCCCAACCAAGTACTTTTAAATCAGTCGGACTTCACCTTCATACTGGAGAAGGCTCAGTAGTTGGAATTAGATGCGGTCGATGCGCACGCAACTTTAGAAGAAGGAGGCAATATGACCACGTCACCGCATCAGGGGCGCAATCGGAGTTCGCCAAAGGTGGTGAACCATGAACCAGGAGGCGAAGTCTCTCGACGTGCAATGCTGTCAGGCGCAGCGGCAACGACCGCGGTGGCCGCGGTCGGGGCAAGCGACATACCTGCATACGCTCGACCCGCTGATCCGAGCTCAAGCCAGGACATGATGGCCTTCTTGGTGCTTTCGTCGGCGCTCACCGGATTTGAGATCGTCCGGCTTGCACCCGAATTCGACAAAAAGAACAAACCGGACATTTTGGATGCCGACCCCGGCGTCGATCCGTTCAACATCAAGAAGGACTACTTCAACTGGATCGACGCCCGCGCCGCTCCGACGTTCGACAAATTACTGCAGATTGCCAGGGATCATCGCCAATCCCTGCCCGACATCGTGCCTGCAGTAAACGCCAGCGACGACACCAAATTTCTCGCGCGAAGCATCGTTTTGCTCTGGTATCTCGGCTCCTGGTATGAGCCGGACGATCTGAAAAAGAACGCCACGCCCGGAGCCCGTGCGTTGATCCCCTCCCAGGTCGTCTCGCCTAAGGCCTATACGCTGGGGTTGGTTTGGCAAATCGCCCAGGCCCACCCGATGGGGTACAGCAATCTGCAGTTCGGCTACTGGTCGCGGGAGCCGGTCGATCCAAACGACAAGAGCTCTCCCCTCGGCTTCATCACAGACAAGCTTCCCTGAGGGAGCCGCCCATGGCCGCCAACAATTGCATGCAATGCGACGTTGCAATCGTCGGATCTGGATTTGCCGGCGCGTTGATCGCCAATGAATTGAGCGCGAAAGGCATCAAGGTCATCATTCTCGAGGCCGGGCCGGGTGTGCAACCGAATATCAACGACTACATGAAGCGCTTTTATACCGCGTCCGCCAAAGTACCCGAGAGCGCCTATCCCCCCGAGTTGTTCACCGACCCCGGCAAGCTGGCTGCCGGCAGACCGACATCGCTGATGCTGGGCGCCGCGAATTGGCAGGACCCTAAACAAAGTTATCTCATTCAGAAGGGCCCGCGGCCCTTCACCAGCACCTATGAACGTGTCGCCGGCGGGACCGCCCATTGGCTCGGCACCTCATTGAGGCTCGTGCCGAATGATTTCCGCATGAAGACGACCTACGGCAAGGACCAGTCGAATTTTTCGTTACCGGATTGGCCAGCGGCCATCAACTCCGAAAATATGAGCCCATTTTATGCCAGGGCGGAGGTCGAGCTCGGCGTTTCGGCTGACGTGGACGAGCAAAGGTTTCTTGGCATCGTTTTTCCCAAGGACTACGCCTATCAGATGCCCAGGATTCCGCCTTCGCTGCTCGATCAGCGCATGGGCGACGCGCTCGCGGAGCTAACGGAGGCTGAGACCAGGTTTCTCGAAATGGGCAAGCCCGTGACGGAGGTCAAGCTGCGGAGCCTCCCCGCAGCGCGCAATTCGCAGCCGTACCAAAAGAGGCGGGCCTGTGCTGGAAATACCAATTGCATTCCGATCTGCCCGATCCAGGCCAAATACGATCCTACCATCACCCTAAACGAAGCAACCGACAAGGGTGCGATCCTGATCGATCACGCAGTTGCCAGTGAGATCGTCGTCGAGGCCGGACGCGTCAGCCAGATTAATTTTATTAACTACAAGGACGAGGCCGGACCGAAGACCGGAGAAGGCTGCGTCAAGGCGAAGACCTATGTCATCGCCGCCAATGCCATTGAGACGCCGCGGCTATTGCTGATGTCAAAAAACCAGGGCCATACCAGCAACGGCGTTGCCAACAGCAGTGACATGGTCGGGCGCAACTTGATGGATCATCCCTATTATGTCGCCTGGGCGCTGCTGCCCCCGACGGCAACACCGGTATTTCCCTATCGCGGGCCGCTGATCACGTCAGGTATCGGCGATCTTTGCGACGGTCCGTTCCGCGCCAAGCGCGCCGCTTTCCGCGTCGACATCGGCAATGAGGGTTGGAATTTCGTGGTCGCGGGCGCCCAGTTCGGCGCCGATCCAAATGTAACGACCATCGATTTTGTCAACGGGATGAACTCAAGCGGCCTCAACGTGCAGCAATTCAACCAGCTCGGCAAGGACAATGCCGCGCTGTTTGGCGTCGATCTTGCCCGCAAGCTGAACGACACAATTACGCGGCAGTTCCGGCTTGGATTCTTGGTTGAGCAGGATCCGGAACGGAATAATCGGGTAACGTTGTCTTCGGAGTTCAAGGACGCTCTCGGACTGCCGCGTCCGGAGATTTCCTACAACATTTCGGATTATACCAGGCAGGGTTTCGTCGCCGCTTATCGGATGCGCAAACTTATTTTCGATAAAATGGGCGCCGCGGATTTCACCCATCGTGCGCCAGATCCCGCAAGCGATAGTCCTGGCCGTTTCGAAGAGATCATCGACGGCCGGTCCGTCACACTCACTTACGGCGGGGCAGGTCACATCATGGGCACCTATCGTATGGGCGACGATCCGAAGACGTCGGTCGTCGATTCGTTCCAGCGCTCGCATGATCACCAGAACCTTTATCTGGTCGGAAGCGGCACATTTCCGACTGGCGGCACCGCCAATCCGACGCTCACGCTCTCAGCGCTGGCGCTGCGGACGGCAGACAGCATTGTCGGCGACCTCAAGTCGCCGGGATAAGCGCGAAGTTTTGGATGGTGATAAGCATGATGCGCATGGGCCGGTACAGCGATCTGCTGATCGCCGTTGCCGCTGTCGCAGCGCTCTCGATTACTGCAACGCCTGTGCCGGCCCGAGCGCAGGCGTGCCCGGCCCCCGTTCCCGACCACATCCCCGCAGCCCCGCCACCGCCACTCAATCTCGGCACGATCAAGGATCTGCTCCTTGAGTATCACCAGAAATACTACGATATTGACGTCGCGGCCGTGTTCGATTCGGCGCAAAAATATATCGAACAAAACGCGACTCAGTCGAAGCGGCCCGCGCTTGTACTCGATATCGACGAGACCTCGCTTACCAACTGGCCGAATTTGCTCGCTGACAATTTCGGTTTCGTGGCGAATGGATCTTGCGACGTGCTGCCGGCTGGCCCCTGCGGATTCAACCAATGGATTCTCAAAGGCAGCGCTAAGGCGATCGAGCCGGCGCGCAAGCTGTTCGAGTTGGCAAAGGCGAAAGGCGTTGCGGTGATTTTCATAACCGCCCGTCCAGACAGCCAGCGGGATATAACCATTCTCAATCTCGATCATGCGGGTTTTGACGGTTGGACCGAGCTGAGGACGCGCCCCGACCGGGACGATCTGCTTACGGTGCAGGAGTTCAAAACCGCTGAGCGGACCAAGGTCGAAGCCGAGGGCTATACGATCATCGCCGATGTCGGAGATCAGATCAGCGACCTTGAGGGAGAGCATTCCGGATGCCACTTCAAGGTACCCAACCCGTTCTACCTTATCCGCTGAAGCGACGCAGCGTACTTGCAATTTGCACGGCGATCCCGATCTTGTCGACGCCGGCGCGCCTATTTGAGCTGCTTCAAAGCGGGTGGCCGTCACAGCATCCGAGTTACATTTGCCTCCAGATTCGTGCTCGGAATGGGCATGCGGCCAACGATCAAATTGTGACTCCAGACCCTAATGTCTCCAGAGCACTAAGCAGTCTTAGTACGCCTTCAGTCTGGCGATGACTCCATTGAGACGTTTCCGCCGATCGTCGTCTTCGACCTGCAAAACGCTCCTCTCCAGATCATGCACAATGCTGTCGATCTGCCATAATGCGGGACCTTCCTCGGCCACCTCGTCGCAGAGCTCCTCAGCTTTGTCGGCATCGCCGAGATCGAACGCCGCGACGAGCAGCGTGCGGCGAAGCCATTCGTCGGTCGTGCCCTGGCGCTTTGCCCGGTCGCATGCTGCCACCACGATATTGAGGACCGCTTGCGCGCGCCCCTGGTCACCTTTGCGATTGCGCTCGCGATACAGCCCAGGAAGGTTGCATGCGGGGTAATATTCATTCAAGTCCGAATCCATTCCTCTTTCGTAACTTTCGATTGCTTTATTGAGGTACATGAGTCGCTCTTGAGGTGTCGTTGCCGCTTCAGACAAGCGCTTGAATCGACCTCCTAGCATGCCGAGGCGTTCCGGAGTCGGACCGAATTCTTGTATAAGCGCATCGAGTTCAGCGATTGCCTCGAGATGCTTGCCAGTGTGGGACCGGGCAAATGCCAGCTGCTCTCGGACCTGGGCTAGCGTCCCTAATTCATCAGGGAGTTTGCCGATAAAGTCGATTACTACTTTCCAATCATCAGATGTGTCGACAGAATCGCGCAGCAGCAACAACAGTGCGAGAGCGACCGCTGGCAGCATGGGGGGAATTGAATAAGTTGCAACGAGTTCTCGGGCCCGCGTCATGCGTTTGTTACGGGGGATTGCGCGCGCCGTGCGGACATCAGCCTGAAACATGGCGAGTTGCATCATCTGATCCTTCATGCTCGACGCGGCTTGCTCATCGACGTTGGATGGATATCCATGTATTGACCCATACATAGGCGAAGCGCCAGCCGCGCGTCGCTGGATTTCACCCTTCACCACAGTGGAAAATGCTTGCGCGGTCTGTTCGGTAATCGTTCCTTCAGGGAGCGGATAGCGCACAGTCCGCATCTGTGCGACGTCGAAAAGCTGCTTGGACCAATCGGCCGCGAGCAATACACATCCCTTCTCTTTTGCGGCGTGGCGGATCCCAACTTCATAGTAGACATTCCCGTTAGGGAGGGTCATATCGGCCAGCACCAGATCGGCAAAATACAAACGCTCAAGCATCTGCGTGATGATAAGCGCGTCTGTGTCTTGGTCGGCTCGCACGGGTTGGTAACCGAGCGCCTGAATGACCGGGACGTAGGCTCGGTCCCACAACGCGTTAAAATCAACCTCCGCGGGTCCGTTGCCGGCTTCGACCTGCGTCGGCCTCCGACCGTAGGGCATAATCATGAAACACACAGGTCTTGGTATCAGCATGGCGACCTCACCCCTCCCTTAGCTCCACAACTGTGTTGTGTTTAGCCAATGAATCCGTCCCGCTTTGCTGCGGACTTCCTGTATGAGATGCCGTGTCCCGCCAGGACCATCGCCGCCCTGGCCATTCCACAAGCAAACAAACTCGACTCTTTCCGCCCCGAACTTCATCGCGCATTCCATCATCCAGAGGTTATTTCGTTCGTAGGGGTCTGCTCCGGGAGGCAGAGGTCCTAGCTCGTCTGGGGTCACGTGCAATAACGCGCGTGATTTGACCGCGAAGAAACGGGAACGCCAGTCGGCGTTGGCAAAATCGACCGACTCGGCAAGGAATTGCTGCTCCTCAAATGGGATATACAGTTCAAGCGAAGCCCCGCGCGACAAACTAGCTTCGGCAAACAACAAGTCTCCCCCGCAGGCTCCGCCACAAATCGCGAGGTCAACAGGGCCGACGTTAATCAGGTCGAGAGTCCCCGCTATAGCCTCGGCGGCAATTGGTTCCTTGTCTGGTGGAAAGCGCGCGTCCTTGCGTCCAGGGGCATCAATCATGTGGCCACTGAACAGTAGAACCTTGCGAGGGGGCACAGCCATCAATTCTGCGGCTCGACCAAGAACGGACCGATTGCGATCACGCGACAATTGCGATCTCGAGTGCCGCAATCAGTCAGGGCGCCGTCGAT
>Ga0187781_10001050_pt1 | contig 20771 bp, 19 predicted proteins | sample 0715_SJ02_MP02_2_FD_132447 | JGI IMG/M metagenome (GOLD analysis project Ga0187781, IMG submission 132447) | Tropical peat soil microbial communities from peatlands in Department of Meta, Colombia - 0715_SJ02_MP02_20_MG | ecosystem: Environmental > Terrestrial > Soil > Wetlands > Peat | place... | reverse complement strand
CGCTGCAGGTTGCAGTTGATGACGAAGGTGAGGTTGTCCAGCTCCTCGCGGGCGGCCAGGCCGATCGCGCCGAGCGCCTCCGGCTCGTCCATCTCGCCGTCACCAAGGAACGCCCACACGTGCGACCGCGAGGTGTCGTGGATCTCGCGGGCCAGCAGGTACTTGTTGAATCTGGCCTGGTAGATGGAGTTCAGCGCGCCGAGCCCCATCGACACCGTGGGGAACTCCCAGAAGTCCGGCATCAGCCGCGGGTGCGGGTAGGACGGCAGCCCGCCGCCCGGGTGTGAGAGCTCCTGCCGGAACCCGTTGAGCTGGTCCTCAGTCAGCCGGCCCTCGAGAAAGGCGCGCGCGTAGATGCCCGGCGCCGCGTGTCCCTGGAAGAACACCTGGTCACCGGACTCGCCGTGGTCCTTGCCGCGGAAGAAGTGGTTGAAGCCGACCTCATACAAGGAAGCCGCGGATGCATACGTCGCGATGTGCCCGCCCACGCCCATGCCGGGGCGGTTGGCGCGGGAGACCATCACCGCGGCGTTCCACCGGATGTAAGCCCGGATTCGGCGCTCGACGTGCTCGTCACCGGGGAACCAGGGCTCGTGCTCGGGCGGGATCGTGTTGATGTAGTCGGTGCTGCGCAGGCCGGGCACTCCGACCTGCTGCTCGCGCGCCCGCTCGAGCAGGCGGAGCATCACGTACCTGGCCCGCGTCCGGCCCCTGGTCCGGACCACGTCGTCGAACGACTCGATCCATTCGCGAGTCTCGTCGGGGTCGATATCGGGTAGCTGGGTCGGTAGCCCGTCGCTGATGATGGAGAATCGCTGGCGTCCGGAAGCCACGGGGTAGCCTCGCCTTCCGCAGTAGATCGGGCGGCTGTGCGGCCGGGGGTCGCAGTGTGCCTTTAGGTATTGTCCAGACCAATCGTCGTACGAACTGGCCATGAGCGCATCTGTCTTGACGGTAACCGCCGTACCGGGGAGTCGGCACACCGCCCGGGTGGTAACGCCCGGTCCGGGACCGGGTTTCGCCAAGAGCAGACTAAATCGTTACTCTACGTGCCCAGAAACGCTTAGCGTAACCGGTCGAGTGATCAGGCAGATCAATTTATGGCGGCGGTTTTCCCGGCCGGGGCGATTGGCACTTGCGCGCCGGGCCGACCCAGTGTGAACTGTCCCAACAAGAAGTGCTGACGCGTCATCGCCGTCAGGGGGCCGGCCTTGGATGGGTCCGGGTGCCCCAGAGGCGTGCGCTGACGCGGGGAGGGATTCAAGGAGGACGTCAGTGAGCGCGACCGCGGGCCAGGCGCAGGATGAACGCGGCCAGGCCGAGCGACTCGGTATCAAGCCGGGCCAGGTGGTGCAGGAGATTGGCTACGACGATGATTGCGACGAGCGGCTGCGCGACGCGATCACCCGGGTAGACGGCGTGGAGCTGGTTGACGAGGATTACGACGACGTGGTCGACGTGGTCCTGCTGTGGTGGCGCGACGGGGACGGAGACCTCGTCGACGCGCTGGTCGACGCCCTCACGCCGCTGGCCGACGGGGGGTACATCTGGCTGCTCACGCCGAAGGCGGGCCGGGAGGGCCACGTCGAGCCGAGCGACATCGGGGAGGCCGCGCCGACGGCCGGGCTATCCCAGACCTCGAGCGTGAGCGCGGCCCGCGACTGGTCGGGCACGCGCCTCGTCGCGCCGAAGGCGCGCCGATTAGCCCTGTGCGCCGAAGGCGGGAAGGTAGACAGGGCCGAAGGCACGCACCTGACCGTCCGTTCGTTAGATTTTAGGCCGAACGGGCCGTGGTTCTCCGCCCGCCATCAGGTGGCACACTTGGGTGGTAACGGGCAGCTGGCCTGCCCGCCCGCGGCGGCGGACCCTCGATCCAGCGAAAGGACCAGGCATGGCGGTGGAGGTAGGCGATCAGGCGCCTGATTTCGAGCTGAGGGATCAGCACGGCACGCCCGTGCGGCTGTCCAGCTTCCGCGGCGCCAAGAACGTCGTGCTGGTCTTTTACCCGCTGGCGTTCAGCGGCGTGTGCACGAGCGAGCTGTGCGCGATGCGCGATGACTTCCCCGAGGTGACTCGAGACGACGTGGAACTGCTCACCGTGTCGGTGGATTCCACCTTCACCCACCGGGCTTGGTCCGACGCGGAGCACTTCGGCTTCGAGCTGCTGTCGGACTTCTGGCCGCACGGAGAGGTGGCCAAGCTGTACGGTGTGTTCGACTCCGAGCGCGGTATTGCGACCCGGGGCACGTTCATCATCGACAAGGACGGCGTCGTGCGGTGGAAGGTGGTCAACCCCATCCCGCAGGCGCGCGACCTGGCGGAGTACTCCAAGGCGCTCGTCGCGCTCGGCTAGCGCCGCTATGTTAAGTCAAGGGGAGGCGTGGGGGTGCCGTGTTACCGCTGCGGCGTGCGGCAGTCGGACCCGGAGCGGGGTAAGAGTCCCTGGCGGCGCGGTGTGGTGCACGACCAGCTGGTCCTCATCTGCCCGGCCTGCCAGGAATCGGCCGACTGGACCGCCGAGCTTGAGCGCTGCGCCAAGTGCCGCAGCGCTCACCTGATCCGGCGGCTGGGCCAGGTCGAGTGCCTGGACTGCGGCCTGGTGCGGGAGCCCGAGGCCGATACCCTGGTCCCGGTCGGCGGCGCCGACGGCGCGGGCCTGGCGCCCGCCGGAGGCCGCACGGCCGACGCGGCGCTGGCCGACGAGGTCAGCCGGGCGCTCGACCGCCTCCTCGGCCGGGCCTGATCCCGGGCCCGATCGAACAGCACCCGACACAGTGTTTTAGTGACGTTCGCGGTATGCAAGGACCCCCCACATATAACGTGCGCACCCCTCCTTCCCCCTTCTGCTGACCATGCCACCTGCATCGGCCGCTCGCGCAGGCCCAGAAGGCCGGCACTCGCGACCGATCTTGCCTAAACGCTCACAGTCGCGCCTGGCTGAACAGTTCTTGACGGAATTGTGCCCGAGTGAGTCGTGCGCGTAATCGAGCCGGTAAGCTGCAAGCGATGCCGTTTGTGGCCAGAAGGCGGGGGTAGCCGATGGTTCCGCACCCGCGTTCGAAATGGTGCTAGGAGCTTGGTGTGACCCTGCCTGTCGCTGAGCAACGTGTTCTTGATCGGATGGAGGGCGCGCTGCAGGCCAGCGAGCCCCATCTGGCCTCGATGTTCTCCATCTTCACCCGGATCAACGCAGATGAGCCGGTTGGTGCCGAACCGCTGGCCCGGCCGCGGCCGCGGCCGCGGCGCCTTCGGTGGTTGGGGGCGGGGACGACGATCTACGCGTTCGTGCTGGTCCCAGTGATGTTCGCGATGATCACCATCGGAGCCCTGCTCAGCAGCCGGGCGCACACCGTGGCTACCTGCGAGACCGGCTACTCGTCTGGCGCCGGGTCGCCCTGGGTCAGCCGGCCCTGGTGCCAGACGACCATCCAGAAGACGGCCTCAGGCGCGCGGCTGGCCTCCTGCGCTGCCAGGATCCCGGCCTTCCGCTTCGTCACCCGGGGCGGCGGCGAGGCGTTTACTCCGCCCGCGAAGGCGGAGGCGGCCACGGCCGGACCGCCCGCCGCCTGCTAATACCGAGCTGGGGAGAGCCCGTTGCCGATCGAGGACCTCGGGCACGAGGCGGCTGAGCTGCTGAGCCTCACCGGCGGCTCCGAGGCCAGGTCGCTGAACCGGCTCGCCGAGCTGGCCGCCTGGCAGGTGCCTGCCTGCGCCGCAGCCCACGCGGCGGTCTGGCGCGACGGCGAGGTGATAGGCACTGCGGCCACGCACCCGGACGCGGCCGAGCTCGCGGACCTCCAGCTGGGCCTCGGGCGTGGTCCGCTCGTCACGGCGGCGGATGAGGGTCTCCCGGTCAGCTGCCCGGACACGCTGGCGGAGACCCGTTGGCCCGAGTACGCGGCGGCGGCGTTGCGGAGCGGCGTCCGCTGTTCGGTCCACCTGGTGCGGGGACTCCCGCGCGGCGTGCTCGTCCTGTCGCTGTCCGGGGTGCGTCCCGGCGCGCTCGACGTGCAGTCCAATCCCATGGCTGACACGCTGGCCGCCTTCGGTGGCGCGATGCTGGCCAACGCGACAGCCTACGGCCAGGCCCAGCGGACGGCCAGCCAGCTGAAGGACGCTGTGGTGGCCCGTTCGGTGGTGGACCAGGCCAAGGGCATCTTGATGCACGCGTTCGGCTGCGGTGCCGAAGACGCGCTGCGGCGGTTGCGCCAGGAGTCGCAGCGCCGCCACATCAAGGTCACCGAGGTGGCCGCCGAGGTGGTGGCGGGCGCCCAGGGCACCAAGGGCTCGCGTTCCGCCTGACCACCGTCACCAGCACGGCGAAATCCGGTTCTGACCCGCATATAACGGCACCGGGCAAGGAGTTCCGGTTATCGTGTGTCGAAACCCCGTTCCAAACGGGGTTTCGACACACGATAACGGAAATGGGATGCGGCCGCCATGCTGGGAGGTGGCCCGCCCTCGGCCGGATCGCGTCCTGCGCATCGTTACCATCACGAGAGATATGAGCCAGAGCCCGAAATCCTGGATTCACCCCGCCGAATCCGGCGCAGCCTTGACCTTCGCGACCAGGATGGTCATATCATCCCGGAGTTCGTCCTGGGAGAAGCTGCGCACCAGGCTCTGCACCATCCTGGCGGTCTCGTCCGCGGAGCGGCCCGCGAGGCCGGCCAGCTCATCGGCCAGGCTGTCCTCGAAATAGCGCATGTCCGGGCTGCGCGCCTCGGTGACCCCGTCGGAGTAGAAGAACAGCAGGTCATCCTGGCCGAGCTCGAGCTCCTCGACGTGCGGGTCGGCGTCGGGGAACAGGCCAAGGGGCAGGCCCCCGCCGCTCAGCACATCGACCCGGCCGTCTGGTCGTACCAGGGCCGGCCCCGGGTGCCCGGCGCTGGCCAGCGTCACCCGGAGCCGGTCGCCCGCCCAGCGTAGGTAGGCGAGCTTGGCCGTCACGAAGCGGTCCTCGTAGTCACCGGCCAGCATGACCTCGTTCACTCTGGCCAGCACGTCCGCGGGGTCTGGATTCCAGTGCGCGAGAACCCGGATCGCGTGCCGCGCGGCCGCGGTCATCGCGGCGGCCTCCTGTCCCTTGCCGCACACGTCCCCGACCGTGATGGCCCAGCCGCCCTGGACCGGGAAGACATCATAGAAGTCACCGCTGACCTCCAGCCCTTCGCTGGCCGGCTGGTATGCCGCGGACAGGTCGAGCCGGGGAACCTCTGGGAGCGAGGCCGGCAGCAGGCTGCTCTGCAGCGCCTCGGCCACCGCGGACCGGTGCCGGAACATGCGGTCCACCCGGATGGCCACGCCGAGGTGCCGGCCGAGTTCCTCGGCTAGGCCCAGGTCGGCGATCTCGAAGCGCTCCTCGTCGGCTGTCCGGGTCAGGGTGAGCGCGCCGTAGCTGGTTGCGCCGTCGGTGATCGGCACGCTGAGCAGCGAGGCTGCGCCGAGCAGCATCAGCAGCGGCGTCCCGTCCGGGGCCAAGCCGAGAACGTCGGCGTCGTCGGCGTGGGCCTGCACGACCGAGGCGCCCGCCGAGTGGACCTGGCCGGGCGCCGAGCCGGGCGGCGGATCCAGGGCTCGCACCTTCCTGGCCAGTTCCTGCGACCCCTGGTCCTGGGGCCCGATCACGAACTGGCGCCGGAGCAGCTCCGCCCGCTCCATGTCGACGATCACCCAGGTCGCGATGTCGCCCGCCAGCAGCCGGGCGCACCGCTGAAGCGTGACCGCCTCGCTGAACGTGCTGTTGTCGAGCAGCAGCCTGGTGACGGCCGTGACCATATCCATCCGGCGTGTCATGGCCCGGATAAGCCCGTCGGACCCCTTGGCTTCCTTGGGCGCCTTGACCCCCTTCGGGATCGGTCCGGCCGCCGCCGGGCTGAGCGCGGTCACCACGAGCAGCCGTGCTCCGTCCTGCATGGTGATGACGTCCGCCGTCAAGATGGCGTCGGCCGGGCCGTCCGGTCCGAGCAGCCTGCACTCCACCTGGCGGGTCGTCCCCGTTCGCGCGGCGGCGGCGAGCTGGCTCGTGACCGCGGCACGAGACGGCAGATCGACGAAGGCGGTCAGGGCCCGGCCGGTCGCGTAGCCGGGCGGGGCACCGATCAGCTGCCCGGCCTTGCCGTTCGCCCGCCGCACCGTGCCGTCGGGCTCGAGCACGAACAATGGCGTGGGCGCCTGCTGGAATACGGCCCGCAGCAGGGCCCGCTCCACGCTGAGCGAATCGGTCGGCCCGACCGGAGCGCCCTCGCCCTGGCCGGCCTCGGCCAGCTTGGTCAGCGCGTCTACGGCGGCGTCGAGTTCGGCGAACGCGGCGTCAAGCAGGGCCCGCGGATCGGCGCCGGGCATCGCGGCGGCTTGGCGGAGCGCGTCGCGCCGCCCCGCTAGCTCGGCGAGGTCATCGTGGGAGCCGTCCGTCCGGGTGTCTTGCGGCATCTCTCCGACCATTGTCCCTCGTGGCGACCCCTGAACCGACTCAATAGTACTGGCGGCAGGGACGCACAAACGCACAAGCGTCCGCCGGGGCGATACCCCGGCCGACGCCGGCGAGGATGGCCCCGATGCCGAGCAGCACGAGTCCCACACCGGTTTTCATCAGAGTCCTTCCGCTAGGTGAGCGCCTGGGTCGTCATCCCACCGCCGTGGTCAAGACGGAGGACGAGGCAGGCGAGGCGTCGGGGGCTTCGGACAGATCGAGCAGCCTGCTTCTCAGGTACGCGAGAGCCCGGGCCAGCAGCCGGGAGACGTGCATCTGCGAGATGCCGAGCTGGTCACCGATCTCGGTCTGGGTGAGATTGCCGTAGAACCGCATCACCAGAATGCGCTGCTCGCGTTCGGGCAGTTCGTCCCAGTGGGTGTTGACGGACTCCATGTCGATCGCGTGCGCCACGCCGGGGTCGTCGTCGCCGAGCACGTCGGCCAGCAGCGCCGGGTCAGCCCGGTCGGACAGCGGGGCGTCCAGCGAGTAGGTAGTGAACACCAGGTCCATCTGGCGGGCCTCCCGCATGTCGTCTTCGCTGACCCCGAGCCGGTCGGCGAGTTCATCCTCGGCGGGTTCACGGCCAAGTTGCTGGGCCAGTTCCTCGTTGGCCTTGCGCAGTTCCAGCAGCAGTTCCTGAGCCGACCGGCGGACGTGGATCTGCCATCGCTTGTCCCGGAAGTGACGCTTGATCTCGCCGCTGATGCACGGCTGGGCGTACGCGGACAGGCTGTCGCCGACCGCGGGATCGTAGTTGTTGATCGCCTTGAGCAGGCCGACGTATCCGACCTGCATGAGGTCCTCGGTGGGCTCCGGGCTGCGGCGGTACTGCCGTACGCACGAGCGGACCAGCTTGCCGTAGCGGTCCACGAGTATCTCGCAGACGGCGGCGCGCAGCTCGCTGTCGCGGGGTAGCGAGCGGATCGTGGCCAGCAGGGCATTGTCGGACAGCTGATTCAGCTCCGCCCGCGATCCGGGCCGGAGGTCGGCGCCGTTGGCGTCTGCGGCCGGTCGCCGGAGCGTTCCCTTCGTCAACGTGGTCTCCTGGAACCCTGGGAATTACGGACGAGGTGGGTGTGCCCGGTCCATGGCGAATAAACGTGAGCTGATGTGAGGATCGTCACATTAAGCCGTGCCTGGAGGGGAAGCGGAGCGTCAGCTCATCTCCACCCGTGAACCCTGTGCAGACTTCGTGAGGACACGCGATGACCCCGACCGGGAATACTCAGAACTGGCGGTGGGCCGCCGGCCGGGCAGCCCCAGGGCCCGGGAAGCGATGTGCTTCCCGCGCCCGGCCCGGATGCGGCTATGGGTCAGGCTGCCTGGCTGATCGCCCTGTCGTAGACGGCGAGCGTCTCGCCGGCGATGCGATCCCATGAGTAGCGGGACCTGGCCCGGTCGGCTGCCGCGACCCCGTAGGCCTCGATCAGCATGGGGTGGGCGAGCAACTGCCTGATCCGCTGGGCCAGCAAGGCCGGCCGGCCCGGCGGGATCAAGATGCCGTTCGTCCCGTCGACCACGGCGTCCACGTGCCCGCCCACGGGAGGCGCGATGACGGCAGTCCCGCACGCCATGGCCTGCAGTGACGTCGTGCCCGAGGGCTCGTACTGGCAGGTGCTGACCACCAGGTCAGCCGATCGCAGCAGGGCCGGCATCTCGCGGTGGTCGATCTTCCCGGTGAAGATCACGCGGTCGGAGATGCCCAGCGTCCCGGCGAAGGCGGCCAGGCTGGTGTAGGCGCTGTCGTTGGGCAGGTTGGCGCGATCCGGACCGCCGACGACGAGGAGTTCTGCGCCAGGTACGCGGGTCAGCGCCCGGAGTAGGGTCTCCAGCGGCGCCCGCTCGTTCAGGTCGGCCGCGGTGAGCAGCCGCGGCCGACCGTTACGCTGCGCCACCGCGCCCTCGGGGGTGAAGGTGTCGGTGTCGACGCCCCACGGCACCACCCTGATCGAAGATCGGAGCACACCCAGGCTGGCCAGGTTGGCTGCCTCAGCGGAGTGGGTGGCCACCACGGCCGCGGCGCTGCGCCCGATGACGGGCTCCAGCCTGATCCGCGCAGTGGCGGCGCCGTCGGCCTTGACCCGATTGCGCCGTTCCGTGACCCCGAGCGAGCTGAACTCCTGCACGACAGGTATGGCCAGGTCGCGGGCTGCGGCCAGAGCAGCCAGCCCGCTCGTCCAGCGCAGCGCGTGCGCGACGTCCGGGCGCTCGCGCTCCCAGCTGCTCCGCAGCGGGCCGCTGAAGGCGGGAACCCGCTCCAGCAGGCCGACGTCGCTCTGGTCGGCGCCGGCCGGGACCGGTCCGGCGTCGATGTGCCTGATCCGCACCCCGGCATGCAGCTCAGCCTGGTTGGGCAGGTCCGGCTGGTGCTTCTGGGTGAATACGGTCACCTGGTGACCACGGGCGGCGAGGTTACGGGTGAGCTCGGACAGTCCGATGTCATCGCTGTCCGGCCCGGCGCCGGTGCGCGGGCGCAGCGGCATCGCGTGCTGAGCTACCAGGGCGATCTTCATCCGAAGGGCCTCCTTGCTGACGAACCTCGGTCACGGTGTCGCCAGCGGAAGCGAAAAATGGCGCCTCGTCCGCACGCTTCGCGAAAACACACCGTGTCGCGTAGAGCGTGCCTGCGTCGTAGGCACCACTGGTGACAAGCATATCCGGGCGCGGCCGTTCTCAAACAACCCCGGTCAGGCGCGGGCTTTCCGCAGGCTGAACGGGTTCATCCAGCTGCGGCGGCCGCCACGCTGTCGAACACGGGGATCAGGCGGTCGGCGGTGGTCAGCCGCAGGATCTTGGCCACCGCGGCCTGCGGGGACACCAGCGCGAGTACTCCGCCCTGCCGGTCCAGTGACCGGTTCACCCGCAGCAGCGCGTGTAGGGCCGAGGAGTCCATGAAACGCAGGCCGGACAGATCGATGATCAGCATTCGCGGCTGCTGGGACACCTCGTCGTCCAGGAGCCGCCGCAACTCGTCCGTGTTCGTCACGTCGGCCTCGCCGGCGATCTCAACCAGCGTGTAAGGCTCGCCGGCGGACTCCCGCGCCGTCACAGAGACCGTCAGCAGATCCACGCACTTGTTGTACCACACGGCAGATTCCCGCGGGACGGTCCTCACCTGGCCAGAAGCGGCCTGAAAGCCGGTCGCACCGGCAGGGGCGGACGGGAGCAGGGGTGCCGGGAACGGGACGCGCGGGGATCAGGAAGCGGGCTTGACCGGGGGCAGGTCCATGTGCAGCCGGATCGTGGTGCCCGTCTCATCGGTGCGCATCTCGACCTCATCGCAGACCTGGTTCACGATCCACAGCCCATGCCCGCCCAAGGCGTCCAGCGATGGTCCGCGTCGGCCCGCCAGCGGGTCGGCGATGATCCCCTCGTCCTGGATCTGGCAGACGATCTCCCTGGTGTCGTACCAGATCTTCAGGGAACCGGGAGACTTGGCGTGGCGCACGGTGTTGGCGGCGACCTCGCTGACCGCCAGCACCAAGTCGATCGCGCGCGATTCGGTCAGCCCGGCCCGCCTCGCGTAGCGGTACACCACGGCGCGGACCGCGGCCAGATCGGTGGTGTACCGGTAAGACATGGCGCCGGGCGCCGCACCAGGCAGCGGCTCGTCGTCGGCCGGCCGGCGGGACGGCGGGTCGGTGAGCGCTTCGTGTGCCGCGGGTGCGCGCTGCGCGGTCTTTCCGTCCCAGGCCATCAGCAGCCACGATACACCGGAGCCTGGGCAGGGCCGGATGGCTGGTGCTGGTGTCGCGATGTTTCGAATGCTCGTGACATATGCCTTCCCCGAGCAGCCGAGTTCCGGGCACCCTTATCTCCCGGAGGGACAGGGCCATGCGGTAGTGAATACGGCCGTAGCGGCTACCCCGGGCCCGCCGAGCCAAACCTGACCCCAGCCGTGTCTCCCCGCGCTCTGCGGGGCCGAACAGGCGCCCGCGATGGCTACAGTGAGGCTGTGGATGAGCTGGCCGACTCCGCGCCCCTGGCCGATGACCCGGGTGGATTGCGTCGGCGCCTGGCCGACGACGGGTACCTGTTCTTCCGCGGGCTGCTGCCCGCGAGCGAGGTCCGGGCGGCCGGGCAGGCCGTCCTGGCCCGGTTGCGATCCGGCGGGTGGGTCGATGACCGGGACATCCCGTCGATCCAGCCGCACGCGGTCAACTCGATAGACGCGCTCGCCGACCCGGCTTTCCGGGCCGCCGCGACCAGCGCCGAGTTTAATCGCGTTCCGTACCAGCCAGCGCTGCGGGCGGTGGTCCACGCCGTCCTCGGGCCCGCCGCCTTCTCCTACCCGGTGAAGATACTGCGCGCCGTCTACCCCGAGCGCCCGGAGGCCCGCCCGCGCGGGCGCTATATCCACTACGACTACGGCGTGTCCGGCGTCCAGGACATGCTGACCAGTTGGATCCCGCTGATGGACATCCCGGTCCGGATCGGCGGCCTAGCCGTTCAGCCCGGCGGCCACCTCGGCCCGCCCCGGCCGCCGCGCCCGCTCGGTCGGTCCGAGCCCGGCTGGGCCACGACCAGTTACGAGCCAGGCGACGTGATCATCTTCCACTGCCTCACCCCGCACGCCGCCCTGGCCAATACGAGCTCGGCGCTGCGGATCTCGGGTGACTTCCGCTGGCAACGACCGGACCAGCCGGCCCCGGCCGAAATGGTCCTTGGGCCGCGGGGCCGGCCGCCGGAGCTGTTCAGCCGCTTGTTCTCTCGCGAGCGGTGGTGGGAGCCCGTTCCCGCCGGGCTGGCCCTCTATCCCCGCGCGGACCTGGTGAGTCTCCCGCCAGGGCCCTCACGCCTGGTCGCCGTGCACCCGGGCTGGAAGCACTGGCGGCCGCCGCCCCCGGCGGGCGTGCACTGAAGTCGCAGCGGCTCCAGCATCCGGTGCGGACGCGCCAGCGGTCGTGCGTAGGTGAAATCCGAGTAGTTGGTGGCCTTCATCGCATTGGCCCATTCCTGCTGGTACGCCGGGCCCGGCGTATTGGGTAACTCGCCCGGGACGTGTGACGTCTCGGGCGGCTAGCCGGATTTGTGCGTGGCACCGAATGCCTTGATGGGCGCCTTGGCGAGCACGTTCTCAGCCCCGTCCGCCTGCGCGCTGGCATCGGCCGCGGGAATTGTCCCGTCCTTTGACCAATCCCACCACGGCAGCGTCACACCCGGGACTTGGGACTGGAGCGCGAGCTCCAGCCAGTACGGGTAGGCCCGCTACCGTGGCAGGAAAGGCGGGTCATGGTGCTGGCACCAGCCGAATAGCACGCCATGTCAACTGGCGAAATAATCAAAACCACGTTTATCGTTTAGCGCCAGGGCCTGCTTAACCGCCCGGCGAAAGTTGGCAAGTTCTTGCGCGCTGAGCGAATCAATATTCTTGCGGATGTTAAGGCGGGCGGGCCCGGCATTCGGTCAATTCGCTGCTCCGCGCTGCGGCCGGTATATGGTACCCTCTGCCGGGAGAATAGAACAAGGCCCCCTCCATGTATGAGATGGAGGGGGCCATGCCTGGCCACGCTGCACCAAGTTGGCCAGTTGCCTGACCTCCCAGGCCCTGCGGGCCGCCCGCTGATGCCGTGTGCCCGCGGCAGATATCGGTTTCCCGATCTCTCCCACGTCCCCGGAGTTTCCTCCGGAGTGGTACCCGTTTCTAACGGTGAAAGTATTTCTACATGCGTCGGCGGCCGCCGCGCAAGGGTTTGCGGCAAATTCCTGACAAGTTTTTTCTATCCACAATTTGTCCACAGAACGCAGCCGGTTGTCCGCAGTTAACGAAGGTTATCCACCAGCTTATTCACAGCCTTTCCACAGACTACTGATGGTAGTTCATCAAATACCGCGACGATCGCCAGATTAAGCATTTGGTCCCCGGCCTGCGCTGTCCGGTCACCGCGGCGGGCCGGGTATCAGGCCGAGCACCGCCGGCCAAGGCCTAGCCCCGAAGCTGGCCGAAGTGCATGATGACCACCATGACGGATCTCATCGGCAAGTGTGACGTCCGGTTCGCGGGCGTGCGGGCTGCGCTGGCGCGGAACCTGGACTCCGGCGAGGAACTCGGCGCGTCGCTGGTCGTGGACATCGACGGCGACATCGTGATCGACCTTTGGGGCGGCTTCAGTGATGAGGCCCGGACTGTCCCCTGGTCCGAGCACACCATCACCAACGTCTGGTCCTCGACCAAGACGGTGACCAGCCTCGCGGCGCTGATGCTGGTCGACCGGGGCCAGCTGGACGTCGACGCCCCGATGGCCAGGTACTGGCCGGAGTTTGCCGCCCAGGGTAAGCAGGACGTCCTGGTTCGTCACGTCATGTCGCACTCCTCGGGGGTCTCCGGGCTGGACCAGCCCGCCGTCGTCGATGACCTCTACGACTGGGCGACGGCCACGACCCGGATGGCGGCGCAGGCTCCGTGGTGGCCGCCGGGCACTGCCTCGGGCTACCACGCGCTCAACTACGGGCATCTGGTGGGCGAGCTGGTGCGGCGGATCAGCGGCAGGACGCTCAAGCAGTTCGTGGCCGAGGAGATCGCCGGGCCGCTGGGCGCCGACTTCCAGATCGGCGCCGCGGAGAGCGACTGGGATCGGATCTCACCCGTGGTCCCGCCACCGCCGCTGCCGTTCGACCTCGCGGCGCTCGACCCGGACAGCCCGGCCGTCAAGACGCTGACCGGGCCAGTCGTCACCGCAGACGTCGCCAACACGCCTGGCTGGCGGCGTGCGGACATCGGTGCGGCGAACGGGCACGGGAACGCGCGGTCGGTAGCCCGCATCATGTCGGTCGTGGCTCGCGGCGGCGAGGTCGACGGCGTCCGGCTGCTGAGCCCGGACAGCATCGACCTGATCTTCCGTGAGCAGCAGAACGGCATCGACCTGGTGCTGGGGGTTCCGCTGCGCCTCGGCATCGGGTACGGGCTGCCCCAGCGTGACACCCTGCCGTGGATTCCTGACGAGAGGATCTGCCACTGGGGCGGCTGGGGTGGTTCCATGATCGTCATGGATGCCGGACGTCGCACAACGATCTCTTACATGATGAACAAGATGGGACCCGGCATCATCGGCTCCGAGCGCAGCGCCGAATACGGCCAGGCCATCTACGATGCTCTAGCCGGCTGAGCAGGGCCGACTGGGTGGGCCGCCCGGCCACCGAGATCGCGACCGCGGTCCGGTCGGGACAGACCCATGGTCTCGTTGCGCCGCTCAGGCCCACGCGCCCGTGGGGTGGATTCCGCGCGCGCCGCTTGACAAAGTAGTGAGTCATCACTAACTTAGTGGCCATGACCGAGACGAAACAGAGGATGCCCGCGGCGGAACGCCGCGAACTGGTCCTCGACGCCGCGGTCGCCGAGTTCGCTGTCCACGGTCTGGCGGGCACCTCCACCGAGGATGTCGCCCGGCGCGCCGGAATCAGCCAGCCGTATCTGTTCCGCCTGTTCCCCACCAAGAAGGCGCTCTTCCTCGAACTGGTCGACCGGTGCTACCGGCGGGTGGCCGACGCCTTCACCGCCGCGGCCGGCGATCGCACCGGCGACGAGGCGCTGGAGGCGATGGGAGACGCCTACGAGCGGCTCCTCGATGACCGGACCCTGCTCCTGCTGCAGATGCAGGCCTATGCCGCGTGCAACGACCCGGAGGTCAGGGCCGCGACCCGGGCCGGGTTCAAGAAGCTGTGGGAGCTGGTCGAGCGGCTGACCGGGCTGCCGTTCCAGACCGTGGTGGAGTTCTTCGCCATGGGCATGCTCATGAATGTCGCCGCGGCGATGGACCTGCCCGCCGTCGACGAGCGGTGGACGAGCTGGTGCCCGAAGGACGGCGAGGACTGCCCAAGCCGCCTGCCCAGTTAAATTTTTTTAACTTCATAAGTTAGTGATTACTCACTTTCTAGGAGGGAAGATCATGACCGCGAAGCGCCGCACCGCATGGACCTTCGCCGTGACCTCGGCCGCCTTGTTCATGGCCTCGCTCGACAACCTCGTGGTGACGACCGCGCTGCCCTCGATCCGGGCTCACCTGCACGCCTCGCTCCAGGGGCTGCAGTGGACGGTCAACGCTTACACGCTGACCTTCGCCGTGCTGCTGCTCACCGGGGCCACGCTCGGCGAGCGGTACGGCCGACGTAGGCTGTTCGTCATCGGCCTGAGCCTGTTCACCGCCGGATCGGCCGCCGCCGCGCTCGCGCCCGGCATCGGCGCTCTCGTGGCCGCGCGGGCCATCCAGGGCGTCGGGGCCGCCATCGTGATCCCGCTGACCCTCACGCTGCTGTCGGCCGCGGTGACCCCGCAACGACGTGGCCTGGCCCTGGGCGCCTGGGGCGCCGTCGGCGGGCTGGCCATCGCCATCGGCCCGCTGGTCGGCGGGGCCGTCGTGGAAGGCGCGTCCTGGCAGTGGATCTTCTGGCTGAACGTCCCCATCGGCATCGTGCTGCTGCCGATCGCCTGGACCCGGCTCACCGAAAGCCGCGGGCCGGCCACCAGCCTGGACCTGCCCGGCCTCGTGCTGGCCAGCATCGGCCTGCTGGGCATCGTGTTCGGCGTGGTCCGCGGCAACGACCACGGCTGGACCAGCGCCACCGTGCTGGCACCCATCGTGATCGGCGCGCTGCTGGTCGCGGGGTTCATCGCCTGGGAACTGCGGGCCCGTGAGCCGATGCTGCCCATGCACCTGTTCCGCAGCCGCGGCTTCACCATGACCAACGCCGCCTCGCTGCTGATGTTCTTCGGGATGTTCGGCTCCATCTTCTTGCTCGCGCAGTTCCTGCAGGTCGTCCAGCACTACAGTCCGCTGCAGGCCGGCTTGCGGACCCTGCCCTGGACCGGGATGCCGGTGTTCGTCGCCCCCATCGCGGGCGCCCTGTCCGACCGCATCGGCGGCCGGCCGCTGCTGGCCACCGGGCTGGTCCTGCAGGCCATCGGGCTGGGCTGGCTGGCTGCGGTGGCCAGCCCCACCGTCGCCTACACCACGCTGGTTCCGGCCTTCGTGATCGCCGGCATCGGGATGTCGCTGTTCTTCGCGCCCGTCGCCAACGTCGTGCTCAGCTCGGTGCGCCGCGACCAGGAGGGCATCGCCTCCGGCGCGAACAACGCAATCCGGGAGCTCGGCGGCGTGTTCGGGATCGCCGTGCTCGGCGCGGTGTTCTCCGCCCACGGCAGCTACCTCAGCGGTACGGCGTTCGTCTCGGGCCTGGCCCCGGCGGTCTGGGTCGGCGGGGCTGCGGTGGCCGTCGCGTCGGCCGCGGCCCTGTTCGTGCCCCGGATGCGCCGGGCCATGGCGGGCAGTCCCGCAGCCGAGCAGGCTCGCGAACTGGAAATGGCGCACTGACCCCACACGATGACGGGCCTGGATCCTCGCGCTGGCCGCGAGATCCGGGCCCGGCGCATTATCGCTCGTCGATCCGGTCGAGCACCGGCTTGATGTCCAGGACCGGCGTGCCGTCGAGCGCGTTGAGGCTGCTTACTACCGGGGCGCAGGCCCCGCCGCACCCGGCGCCGAAGGCCGGACGCGCCCGGCGTACCGCAGGCACCCGGCCCTGATCTGACCCGCATCGATCGCGGCCTGCTCGGCGTCCGCGTCGGCGTCGGCCAGGTCGGGGAAGTAATACGGCCCGGTGCTCAGGTGGGTGACGGCGAACCGGGCGTCGAGCTCCCGGCGGATCGCCGCGGCCGCGTGCAGGCCGTGCTCGTCCAGCCAGGCCCGGAAGAAGGCGTCCCACCCTATCCCTGATGCGGTCCACCTCTGGTACATCCCGCTCAGCCACGCGCCCGGTTCGGCCTGGTCGCGGAGCTGATGCCGGAAGCACCATCGCGCCGTCGCCTCGTCGAAGTCCTCCGAGACCCACTCCACTACGACCAGGACGCCGTCTGGGGCCAGGCGCTCGGCCGCGTGGTCCAAGGTGACGGCCGGATCGTCCACGTGGTGCAGGGAGACCGACGCGACGACCGCGTCGGCCGGACCCTGCGGCCGGTACTCCTCGAACGCGGTGCGCACGTACGCTGGGCCCTCCGGTGCCTCGGGATCGACTCCCGTCGCGTCGTACCCGGCCCGGATCAGCGCCGGAACCTGCCCGCCGGCCGGGCCGCAGCCCAATTCGATCACCCGGGCCGGCGGCGGCGGCAACTGGCCGCGGATGAACGGCCATGTCGCCGAGAGCCAGGCGCCGTCGGGGGAGACGCCGGCCGGGTGGGCATGACCTGCGTCACCGCTCGCCCTGCTTTCATCCATGCGGCATGCTAACGCCCGGGAACCTGAGCACCGGGTGGCCGGCCGCTTGCCGGCGCCAGGCGTCGGGCGCAGCGCGTCGGCCGGGACCCCACCAGCAAAGGCCGGCGCCCGTCGGCCATGACGGCGACCTGGCGTGTACCTCGCCGAGCCGCCGGAACACCACTGGCTTACGGTGGTCTCATGCGGGGCGTGCCTTGGTGGGGCGTGATCTCTTCGGCCGCGGCTCCGGTCCTGCTGATCGGCGGGTGGACGGTGGCCGCCGGACTGCAGCCGCGGTTCGACCCGGTGGCCGATACGGTCAGCGCGCTGGCCGCGATCGGCGCGACCGACCGGTGGGTGATGTCCCTGGTGTTCGTGCTGGTCGGAGCCTGCTACATCATCACCGCGCTGGCGCTGCGGCCGGCCCGGGCCGCCGGGCGGCTGATCCTGATCGCGGGGTCCGTGGCGGGCATGCTGGTCGTCGCGAACCCCGAGCACCCCGGGGGCTTCGGCTCGGTTCCGCACTTCGTCTGGGCCTGCATCGGGCTCGCCGGGCTGACCACCTGGCCCGCCGCGGCGGCCCGGCGCGGGACCGCGGTGCCCTGGGGCCTGCGGCCAAACGTAGCGGCCGTGGCCGTCGCGGTGATGTTCGTCCTGCTCGCTTGGTTCGGCACCGAGTTGATCCTGGGCGCCGGCCAGGTGGGCCTGGCCGAGAGGGTGGCGGGCGCCGCACAGGTGTCCTGGCCGCTGGCGGTGGTGCTCTCCTGCTGCGTACCGCCTAGAGTGGCCGCGACGGCGTTACGCTGACCACTGTGCGGGGCCTCAAAGCACGCGGACACACAGCACGCGGACACACAGCGCGCGGACTCACAGCACGCGGACTCACAGCACGCGAAGCCGAACGCTACAAGTGGGTCGTCCTGTCGAACACCACGCTCGGCGTGCTGATGGCCACGATCGACATGTCGATCATGCTGATCGCCTTGCCCGACATCTTCCGCGGCATCGGCATCGACCCGCTGGCCCCGGGCAACAGCTTCTACCTGCTGTGGATGATCCTGAGCTTCATGGTCGTGACCAGCGTCCTGGTGGTAAGCCTGGGCCGGCTGGGCGACATGTACGGCCGGGTGCGGATGTACAACATGGGTTTCGTGGTCTACACGTTCTTCTCCCTGCTGCTCACCATCACCTGGTTGAGCGGCACGGCCGCCGCCCTGTGGCTGGTCATCATGCGGGTCTTCCAGGGCGTGGGCGCGGCCATGCTGCTGGCCAACTCCGCCGCGATCCTGACCGACGCGTTCCCGGAAGACCAGCGGGGCATGGCCATCGGCGTCAACCAGGTGGCCGGTATCAGCGGCTCGTTCATCGGGCTGGTCCTCGGCGGCCTGCTCGCCCCGATCCAGTGGCGGCTCATCTTCCTTGTCTCGGTCCCGGTCGGCGTGGTCGGTACGGTGTGGGCCTACCGCAGCCTGCGGGAGGTCCCGCGGCGCGGCACGGCGCGGCTGGACTGGCCGGGCAACCTGACCTTCGCGCTCGGCCTGATCGCGATCATGGTCGGCATCACCTACGGCATCCAGCCCTACGGTGATTCCACCATGGGCTGGACCAGCCCGCTGGTGGTCGGCTGCCTCAGCGGCGGCGTGGCGCTGCTGGCCGCCTTCGCCGTCATCGAGAGCCGGGTCGCCGACCCGATGTTCCGCCTGCAGCTGTTCAGGATCCGGGCCTTCACCGCGGGCAGCCTGTCGTCCCTGCTGGCCAGCATCGGCCGGGGCGGGCTCATGTTCATGCTGATCATCTGGCTGCAGGGGATCTGGCTGCCCCGCCACGGCTTCAGCTTCACCCAGACCCCGCTATGGGCCGGGATCTACATGCTGCCGCTGACCGCGGGGTTCCTGCTGGCCGGGCCGGCTTCCGGGCTGCTGTCCGACCGGTTCGGCTCGCGGCCGTTCGCGACCGGCGGGATGATCGCGGCGGCCACCTCGTTCTTCCTGCTCGAGCAGCTGTCGATCAACTTCGCCTACTGGGCGTTCGCGCTGCTCCTGCTGATGAACGGCCTGGCCCAGGGCACGTTCGCGGCCCCGAACCGGGCAGGCGTGATGAACAGCCTGCCGCCGCAGCACCGCGGGGTCGGCTCGGGCATGAACAGCACGTTCCAGAACAGCGGGCAGGTACTGTCGATCGGGATCTTCTTCACGCTGATGATCGTGGGCCTGTCGGGCACTCTGCCGGGTGCGCTGTACCACGGACTGGTGACCCACGGCGTTCCCGTGCCCGTCGCGCTCCGGGTGGCCCATCTGCCCCCGGTGGCTACCTTGTTCGCCGCCTTCCTCGGCTACAGCCCCGTGCAGCACCTGATCGGCCCGGCGGTCCTGGCGAAACTGCCCGCGCATCAGGCGGCCGTGCTGACCGGACGGAGCTTCTTCCCGGCGCTCATCTCCGGCCCGTTCGCCAGCGGGCTGCACACCGCGTTCGACTTCGCCATCGGAGCCTGCCTGGCCGCGGCGGGCATGTCGTGGCTGCGGGGCGGCAAGTACCACTACCGCGATGAAGCCGAGCCCGCCCCCGCCCAGAGCACCAAGGCGGCGTAGGCCAGTGCGGCCGCCCCGGCGCCGAGCACCGAACCGGCCACGACCTGCGCCACGGTGTGATCCTTCAGCACCACCCGGGACCAGCCGAGCAGCGCCACGAGCACATACAGCGGCAGCACCAGCGGCCCGTACGTCAGCGCGAGGACGACCACCGAACCGGACGCGACCGCGCAGTGGATCGAGATCTTCCACACGAACGTGATCGCCGCGAGCACCGCCACGCTGCCGAGCATGAAGGCCAGGTAGCCGGTCAGCAGCCGGGGCGCGCCGAAGACGACCATCACCACGAGCCCGGTCGCGACCGACGCGGTGATGAAGGCCAGCACGAGAAGCCGCGGGCGCCGCGCCCCCACGTTCCGGTCGCTCCACCGGCCGCGGCGGACACCGTAGGAGATGAACAGCGTCGGCAGCACCGCGGTGAACAGCGCGGCCAGCAGCCCCCAGCCCAGGCCCGCCCGCCCGTCGGCGTGCCAGCCGATCGCGATCACGGTGACGATCAGCCAGTTCTTCGGCTCCAGCCCGTACGTGCACCGCCGGGCCCAGGCTTGACGAGCGCCCACAGCCAGACGGTACCGTCCCGGTTATGGCGGCGCGAAGCGGCAGACAGTTCCTCGAGCGGCTGTCCGCCGCCCGCGTGCACGTGGAGATCCAGGGCGAGACCGTCACCGGGCACATCAACGATCATCCCGCCTTCCGCAACGTCGTCCGCAGCTACGCCGAGCTCTACGACATGCAGTACGACCCCACCCACCGCGACGTCCTCACCTATCCCTCGCCTACCACCGGCGACCCGGTGGCCACTTCGTTCCTGGTCCCGAGAACACCACAAGACCTGGCCAAACGCGGCGAAGCGTTCAAGCTGTGGGCCAACCGCTCGCTTGGCATGCTGGGCCGAACTCCCGATTACCTGAACAGCGCGCTGATGGCGCTGGCCTCGGCCGCCGACTGGTTCGCCCAGGCCGACCCGGCCTTCGGCGACAACATCCGGCGCTACTACGAGCAGGTCCGCGAGGAAGACCTGCTCTGCACGCACACGCTGATCCCGCCGCAGGCCAACCGGGCGGTCTCTGGCAGCCAGCAGGGCGGCGGTACCCTGATGGCGCATATCGTCCGCGAGGATGACGACGGCATCGTCATCCGCGGGGCCCGGATGCTCGCCACCATCGGCCCGTTCGCCGACGAGCTGCTCGTGTTCCCCTCGACGGTCCTGCGCAACACGCCCGAGGACAAGCAGTACTCGTTCGCCTGCGCGATCCCGAACGACGCTCCCGGACTGCGCTACCTCGCCCGCGAGCCGCTCGACTACGGCCGCCCCCGGCCCGATCACCCGCTCGGGTCCCGGTTCGAAGAGCCCGACGCCGTCGTCGTGTTCGACGACGTGCACGTGCCCTACCAGCGCTGCTTCGTGCTCGGCGACCCCGAGCTGTGCAACGGCTTCTACACCCGGACCTCGGCCGTCGTGCACATGACCCACCAGGTGATCGCCCGCACCACGGCCAAGACCTCCTACATCCTGGGCCT
>Ga0187781_10001049_pt1 | contig 20782 bp, 19 predicted proteins | sample 0715_SJ02_MP02_2_FD_132447 | JGI IMG/M metagenome (GOLD analysis project Ga0187781, IMG submission 132447) | Tropical peat soil microbial communities from peatlands in Department of Meta, Colombia - 0715_SJ02_MP02_20_MG | ecosystem: Environmental > Terrestrial > Soil > Wetlands > Peat | place... | reverse complement strand
GAGTGCATCGCGTCGGGAATCGAAAACGTAATTTTCGTCACCGGCCGGCGCAAAAACGCGATCGAAGATCATTTCGATTTGGCGCCCGGGCTCGAGCGGTTCCTGCATGAGAAGGGAAAAAAGAAGCAGGCGGAGATGGTGCGCCAAATTTCCGGCGGGCTGCATTTCAGCTACACGCGCCAGAGCGAGGCGCTGGGGCTCGGGCACGCGGTGCTGACGGCGCGCGAGCTGGTGGGCGACGAACCCTTTGCGGTGCTGCTCGGCGACGTGATCATGGACGGGCGCGTGCCGGCGACGAAGTCGCTTGTGGAAATTTACGAAGCGACCGGGATGGGCGCGATCGCCGTCGAGGAGGTGCCGCGCGATCGCGTGCAGCTTTACGGGATCGTGGACGCGACGCCGATGAAAGATTCGCGCTGGGGCAGCCGCGTTTTGCGGATCAAGGACCTGGTCGAAAAACCGGCGCCGGATCACGCGCCTTCCAATCTCGGCGTCTCAGGGCGCTACGTCCTGCCGCCGGAAATTTTCGAGTACCTGGCGAAGACGAAGCCCGGCGCGGGCGGCGAAATCCAGTTGACCGATGGGTTGCGTGCGCTCGCGAAAAAGGAAGGGCTGCTCGCTCACATTTACGAAGGCAAGACGTACGACGCCGGAGACAAGCTCGGTTTTCTTGTGGCCACGGTCGAATTCGGGCTGAAAAATTCCGAATTCGGGGAGGAATTTCGCGCGTACCTCAGGGGTTTGAAGCTATGAGGAGCTACTTCTTTCCTTTTTTCGCGCCGCCTTTTTCGGCCGCGGGCTTCGATTCCGCGCCTTTCGTTTCGGCGGGCTTTTTTTCGTCGGGCTTCGCAGCGGCGCCGTCGCCGGCCCCTTCGGCCGCGGAAGGAGGTGCGCTTTTTCCGGCGTAATCAGTGACGTACCAGCCCGAGCCCTTGAATTGAATGGCGGGCGCGGCAAGCTGGCGCTCGGCTTTGGCGCCGCATCGGGGGCACTTCTTCGTGACCGAAGCGGTGTGGCTTTCGATCTTCTCGAAACGGTGGCCGCACTTCTCGCATTTGTATTCGTACAGCGGCAAGCAGGAGCTCCTTTCGAGCCGAAGCCAAAAGGAAATTCTAGCATGATTGCACCAGAGCTGCTGGCCGGGCGGCCGAGGCGCGATTGCCGTATATGCTACACTCTCGGGCGATAGTGCCATGACGAAGCTGAAAGCCAATGAAGTCGGAGCCGGTTGCCTGTACGTCGTGGCCACGCCGATCGGCAACCTCGAGGACATCACCCTGCGCGCGATTCGCGTGCTGCGCGAGGCGGACCTGGTCGCCTGCGAAGACACCCGGCAGACGATGAAGCTGCTCGCCCACCTCGATATCCGGAAGCGGCTGGTGAGCTACCACGAGCACAACGAAATCACGCGCGCGCCGGAAATCGTGATCGAGCTGGAGCAGGGAGCGAAAGTGGCGCTCGTGAGCGATGCCGGCACGCCCGCGATTTCCGATCCGGGACACCGGCTCGTGAGCTTGTGCCTGCGTCATGGAATCAACGTAGTGCCCGTGCCGGGAGCATCGGCATTTGTAGCGGCGCTCGCGGCTTCCGGGATGCCTATTGATGAATTCGTGTTCGTCGGCTTTCTGCCGTCGCGCGCGGCCGAGCGGCGGAAGGCGCTGCGAGAACTGGCAGTGGAGCGGCGGACGCTGGCGCTTTATGAAGCGCCGCACCGGCTGGTGGAAACGCTCGAAGAGGCGCTCGAGCTGCTCGGCAACCGGCCGGCGGTGATCGCCCGCGAAGTGACGAAAGTGTACGAGGAATTCTTGCGTGGGCACCTGGAGGATTTGCTGGCCCGCGTGCGGAAGAAACCTCCGCGCGGCGAAATCACGCTGCTGATCGGGCCGCCGGACTCACAGCCGATGCGCGCGGCGGCCGGAGCGAACGGAGCCGAGAAAGTGCCGCTGGCGCGGCGCGTGGAAGAAATCATGTTCGAGCGCCGCGTGGATACAAAGGCGGCGCTGAAGCTCGCGGCGCGCGAGCGCGGGCTGACGCGGCGCGAAGCGTACAAACAGCTTTTGATTACGCGCGATGAATAACGAGATGCTAATCGGCGGAGACGGCGGCGCGATGGAAAAACGCATCCACACGATCGAGAATTTCCGCAGCCGAGTGCGAGTGATGGACGGCTTCGCGGAGGTTGCCTCCGTTGCGGATGCCGTGCGTGAAGAGCGTGGCGAACTGCTTCATCTTGCCGGCGGCGTCGGGCATGTCCGCAGCGATCAAGCTGCGAAAATATTGCGAGAGAAGATGGTAGCGATCGAGCTCGGTCGGCTCTGCGAAGCGGCCGGTCGCGAGGAAGTCGGAAATCTGGCGAAAGATCCAGGGATTATTGGCGGCGGCGCGGCCGATCATGACGGCGTCGCAGCCGGATTCTTCGATCATGCGCACGGCGTCCTGCGGCGCGCGAATGTCGCCGTTTCCAATCACGGGAATGCGCACGGCCTCTTTCACCGCGCGAATGATTTTCCAGTCGGCCAATCCTGAATAGCCTTGCATGCGCGTGCGCGGATGAACAGCAATCGCTTCGATGCCGATTTGTTCGGCCATGCGCGCCACTTCGACGGCCACGATATTGTTTTCATCCCAGCCGGAGCGAATCTTGATCGTGAGCGGAATGCGCACGGCCGCGCGCACGCCGCGCAGCAGCTTTTCGAGCTGCGGCAGATTGCGCAGAAGTCCCGAGCCGCCGCACTTCACCACCTTTTTCACCGGGCACCCGAGATTGATGTCCACATGGTCGAAGCCGAGATCCTCGGTGACGGCTGCAGCGGACGCCATCACCGCAAGATCGGAACCGAAAATCTGCGCGGCGATCGGATGCTCGTCGTCGTCGAAGTAGAGATAGTGGAGCGTGCGCGCGGATTTGCGGGTGAGCCCTTCGGAACTGGTGAACTCCGTCATGATCAGCCCGCAGCCGCCGAGCGAACGAATAACGCGCCGGAAAACCGTGTCGGTGATTCCGGCCATCGGAGCCAGAATCGTCGCAGGGCGAATCTGGAGTTCGCGAATTGTGAAAGATTCGGGAAACATCGCAACGATTATAGCAAGGTGTCATCGATGCGTTCGGTTTCAGATGCGGGCTCGCCACTAGCTTGGGTCACCGGCGTGGAACGCACCGGCGATGCGATGGCCGCGGCTGGCGGCGCAGAGGGGGCAGGCGCGGCGGCACTGGCGGCTGCGGCGCGGGCGCGGGGCGAAGAAGCTGTGCTCACGCTGGACGACGATGACGGTGCAAGTCCGCCGGCCAACTGGGCGCGCAGTGCTTCAACCGAGCCGCCGAAGAAATTTTCGACTACCTGGGCGAGGGCGTGGGCGCGCGCGTCTTCGGCGGAGAGATTTGGGCGGTAGCGATACGCGCGGCCGACTTTTTGGCGCTCCACAACTCCTTTGCGCGCGAGTCGGTCCATGATGGTCATGATTGTGGTGTAGGCACGAGGGCGGCGCGCTGCCAGCGCGTCACGAATCTGGCGCACGGTGCCTTCGCCCATGGGCCAGAGCGTGTTGAGGCAGTCGAGTTCGAGCGGGGCGAGATCGAGCACGGCGCGGCGAGGCGAAGGCATTTTCCAGACTCACCTTTTTTGAGCGGTTTTTGCGGCGCCGCCCGTTACATTGGGCCCGTTCGAGCTTGCTCGGGCCGGGATTTCGCCGGCAAGGAACACATCCTCGCGGAGAAGCTGGCGCCGCAGCGAGGGGTTGCGCTCGGTCCATTCATCGGCGCCCGCCGGAGCATCGAGAGTCGCGCGCATGGCGGCCATCTTCGAATCGATATCGTCGAGAAAATGCAGCGCGACCGCCTCGCGGGTTTGCGGCAGCGCGGGCGAGCCGAATTCGTGAGATCCGTGATGGCTCAAAATCAAATGCTCGACGAGCACGGCGAGCGGCGCAGGGAAATCCGGGATCGCCTTGATTTTGTCGCGCACGAGCATGAGGCCGAGCGAGATGTGGCCGAGCAGGCGGCCCTCGGTGGTGTAGTCGATCGCGCGCGTGTAGCGGAGCTCGTCGATCTTCCCGATATCGTGAAGGACAATGCCGGCGAGGAGCAAATCGGCATCGAGCTCGGGATAGTGCGCGGCGAGGTCGCGCGAGAGTCCGAGGAGGCTGACGACGTGCTCGAGCAATCCGCCGAGGTAGGAGTGATGCATCGTCATGGCCGCGGGCGCGCGCTTGAGCTTCGGCGCGATCGCGGAGTCATCCACTACGCTCGCAAGCAATCGCTGAAGCCAGGGGCTTTTCATTGCGCTGATCGCAGCGCGCAGTTCCGCGTACAGTTTTTCGACATCGTATTTCGTGTGCGGGAGAAAATCCGCGAGGTCGTAATCGCGCTCGGCGGCGGGAATCACCTGCTCGAGCGTGAGCTCTCGTTGTCCGTTGAACACCTTCACGCGCCCGCGAATCTGGATGACGTCGTCGGCCTCAAACGTTTTCGAGATGGCGTCGAAGTTGTCCCACATTTTCGCGGGGATCGTCCCTGTTCGATCGGCGAGCTCGAGCTGAAGCCAGGACGTGCCCGTGCGCGCCGACGTGCGAATCTCCTTTTCGCGCACGAGGAAAAGCGATGTGACGGGCTGGCCGTCGCGCAAATCCGACACGTAGTGCGTTTTCATCAACTGCTGACTTTCGGCTTCGGCAGTTTCTTCTTGGATTTTTGGGGCGCGTCGGGCGTGGGCGCAACTTCCTGAATCAGGCTCGCGCCGGGCACGGCCGCTGTATCGGTGAAACCGGCACGCACCATCACGTAACTTTGCTCGCGCAATTGGGCGAGGTAGTCGCGCATGGCCGGCTGCATTTTTTGCATGTAGATGCGGTTCATGATTTCTTCGCGGACTTTGTCGTACGGCTGCTGGCCGGATTGAAAGTGGTCCAGCACTTTCAGGATCAGAAAAGCGGTCTTGGTCTGGATCGGCTCAGTGATCCCGCCCTTTTCCAGGCTGAAGGTGGCGTCTTCGAGCTGCTTGGAAAGCTCGCCGCGCTTGAACGTGCCGATTTCTCCGCCTTGCTTTCCGGTGACGCCTTCGGAGTAGCGCTTGGCGATCTCGAAGAAGTCTTCGCCCTTCACGATGCGGTTGTAGTAGTCCTCCGCTTTCTTTTGAACTGCGGCAATTTCTTCAGGCGTTTTGTTTTCGGTGCTGAGAGAAATTTCCGCAAGAACCACTTGCTCGGGCCGGACGAATTCCTGCTTGTGTTCGTCGTAATATTTCTGCGCTTCGTCATTTCCGATGATGATCCGGCTGTTCATCTCCTGCTGGATCACCTTTTGTGTAAGCAGGCTATTGCGAATTTGCGCCTTGTAATCTTCCCAGGAGAGCCCTTCGCCCTCGACCGCTTTCTCTAGGTCATCGAGGCTCGGGAGATTGTTCTGCTTGCGGACGTCGTCCAGGCGCTTGATGACCTCCGCTTCGACGCTGATGCCTTCGTCCTTGCCGCGCTGGATGAGCAGTTGCTGGTCAATCAGATCGCGCAAAAGATCTTTGGCGCGCTCGCGGTACAGTGCCTCCAGCTTGTCCTGGGGACAGTTCTGGCAGTCTTGCGAGATTTCTTGGTGCAGAGTGGCATCCGCCTTCTGGAAGTCGGAAAAAGTGATGATGTCGTTGTTCACGCGGGCGACGATTTCTTCCACGACGACCGATTTATCCGATTTGGACTGAGCCGAAAGGCCCGGAGCCGCAAGGAGAGCCGGGCTAAGGGCCAGGAGAAGTGTAAAGCGCAACGCGGTTGTGTTGTTCATCAGCATCCTTCGCAGGGAATGTTAACGCTACGATTGTAGTTGGAGCAATACGTTTCTCGCCGCCGCCATTGCCCCGCCATCTTCGCCCTTCCAATCGACCCAGAGCACGCCGGTGGGATCGAGGCTGAGGCCGCGGCGCTTGCGGATCAATTTCACCAACCGCTCGGGGCCGAGGGGCGTATCGTCGTAGAACTTGATAGCCACCTGGTCGCCGCGGCGGTCGATCGAAGCCACAAAAAGCTTCTCCGCGAGGCCTTTCAATACGGCATATTCAAGCAAGCGTCCGACAGCCGGAGGCGGCGGGCCGAAACGGTCTTGGAGTTCGCGGCGGGCTTCCTCGCGCTCGGCGTCGGAAGTGACCGCCGCAATTCGCTTGTAAATGCGCAGACGCAAATTCTCGCTTTCGATGTATTCGGGCGGGATGCGGATTTCCTGGCCCAGGTTGAGAGTAGCGCGTCGCTCGGGCTGGACGGCTTCGCCTTTGCGTTCGGCCACGGCGCGCTCCATCATCTGGCAGTACATGTCGAAGCCGACGGCTTCGATGTGGCCGTGCTGCTCGCGGCCAAGAAGATTGCCGGCGCCGCGCAATTCGAGGTCGAGGGCGGCAATACGGAATCCGGCGCCGAGGTCGCTGAACTCTTTCAGAGCCGCGAGGCGCTGCCGGGCGACCGGAGAAAGCGAGCCTTCCGGCGGGACGAGCAGGTAAGCATAGGCGCGCTGGTTCGAGCGCCCGACGCGGCCGCGCAACTGATAGAGCTCCGAAAGACCCATGCGATCGGCGCGGTTGATGAGGATCGTGTTGGCTCGCGGGATATCCAGCCCGTTCTCGATGATCGTGGTGGAGACGAGGACGTCCGCTTCGTCGCGGATGATTTTCAGCATTACTTTTTCGAGCTCGCTCTCGCGCATCTGGCCGTGGCCTACCACCACCCGCGCCCGGGGAACCAGCTTCTTGATCATCGAGGCGAGCGAAGCGATGGATTCCACGCGGTTGTGTACGAAAAACACCTGTCCCTGGCGGGCCATTTCTTCTTCGATTACGCGCTGGATGAGAGTTTCGCTGAAAGGCGCCACGGTGGTCTGGATCGCCAGGCGATCTTTCGGCGGCGTTTCGATCACGCTCATATCGCGCAGACCGACGAGCGACATGTGCAGCGTGCGCGGAATCGGAGTGGCGGACATCATCAGCACGTCCACGTTTTTGCGCAGCTCTTTCAATCGTTCTTTGTGCGCCACGCCGAAGCGCTGCTCTTCATCCACCACGAGCAGGCCGAGATCGTGGAACTTCACATCGCGGGAAAGCAGCCGGTGAGTGCCGATGGCGATATCCACTTTTCCCGATTCGATCTCCTCGATGATTTTTTTCTGCTCTCTTTCGCTGCGGAAGCGGCTGAGCATTTCGATGCGCACGGGGAACGCTGCAAACCGGCTGCGGAAAGTCTGATAGTGCTGGAAGGCGAGGACGGTGGTGGGCGCGAGTACGGCGGCTTGCTTCGAATCTTCGAGCGCCTTGAACGCAGCGCGCATGGCGACTTCCGTCTTGCCGTAGCCGACGTCGCCGCAAAGCAAGCGGTCCATGGGCAGGGGCGATTCCATATCGCGCTTGACGTCCACGATGGCGCGGTCCTGATCCGGCGTCTCTTCGAATTCGAAGGCGTCTTCAAATTCGCGCTGCCAATTCGTATCAACCGGGAAAGCGTGGCCGGGAGTGGTTTTGCGCTCGGCATAAAGCGCGAGAAGCTTTTCGGCCATGTCGCTGACGGATTTTCGCACGCGCGTTTTTCGCGCTTCCCACAGGCCGGCGCCGAGGCGGTCGAGCGAAGGCTTGGCGCCGCCAAGCGACTGGTATTTCTGGACGAGGTCGAGCCGCGCGAGCGGAACATAAAGCCTCGCTTCTTCGGCGTAATGCAGCAGCATGAATTCACCGCTCGCGCCTTCGACCGACACCTGGCGCAGGCCGTCGAATTGGCCGATCCCGTGGTCCACGTGGACAACGAAATCGCCCGGCTTAAGATCGGAAAAATCGCTGAAGAAACTCGCGGTTTTCGGGCGCGCGCGCGGGCGCTGTGCCGGAAGCGTTTCGAAGAGGTCGGCGTTGCCGTAGAGCGCCAGCTTCGATTCCGGGAAAACGACGCCCTCATCGAGCGGGGCTTTTACCAGGACCATTGCTGCCAGGCTGCCGCCGCTCGCTTCTTCGGCAAGCCGTGCGACGGTGACGTTTTCTTCCAGCTCGCCCATGCGATAGGGCAATTCGTACTCGTGGCAGATGTCCGCGAAGCGTTCGAGTTCGCCCGTGCTGGCGGCCGAGACCATCACCTGTTCGCCGGCGGCGAGCCGGCCGCGGACTTCGGCCATGAAGGCCGGCACATTGCCGTGATAGCGCGTAGTCGGCAGGCTTTGCATCACCCGCTCGGGCGTTGCGGCGCCACCGAGAGGAAGATGCTCGAGGCCCAGGCGCTGGACTTTCGCGACGGCTCGCTCCCATTCCTCCGGCGCGAAAACGTAGCGTGCGGGAGGCTCCGCACTTGATTCCTCAGCGTTTTCAAATGCGCTGTGAAGCTTTTCCATAAATTTTTTGGCCGCGACGGCGAGCTGCGAGGGCTCGTCTGCAATCACGATCGGCTCGGAGGCCAGACCGAGCAAATTGGAATTGCGCTCTTCCGAGAGAAACGCACGAAATTCCCAGCCGGGATAAAAGCCCGGGGCAGGGGAGCCGTCCTCGCGGCCGGAATCGGAAGGCACACGCATGCGCTCGAGCACGGCGGCGCGGCGGGGAAATTCAGCGAGCGGCAGAAGCGTCCAGCGTTCGACGGGATTGGTCGAGCGCTGCGTGTTCGGGTCGAAGGCGCGGATGGACTCGATGGTGTCGCCGAGAAGCTCGAGGCGGACGGGCTGCGCTGCTTCGGGAGAAAAGACATCGATAATTCCGCCGCGGACGGAAAACTGGCCGGGCATTTCGCAGGTCACCTGGCGGTCGTAACCGGCGGCGGCAAGGAATTCGAGAAGATCTTCGTGGGCGATGGATTGATCGCGTTCGATCGTGCGCGCGAGGCGGCGATAGAACTCGGGCTCGCACATGCGCCAGAGGGCGGCTTGCACGGGTGCGAGGATTAAATCGGCTTCCCCGGCAGCGAAGCGCCACAGCGCGACGGCGCGATCCTCGAGAATCTCCGCGTGAGGCGAGCGGTCTTCGTACGGCAGCACATCGAGCGCGGGAAGATAGGCGACGCGCCGGCCGGGCTTGCCGGTGACCGCGCGATAGAACCATCGCAGGGGCTCTAGAAGAGCCTCGGCGCGCTGATTCGAATCAACGAGAAAAATCGCCGGGCGGCCCAGCGCCGCCGCCGCGATGGGTGCGAGCAGCGCTTTGGCGGGGTCCGTCAGGCCCGCGAGGCGCACTTCACCGCCCGCGGACCGCAGCGTATCAATCGCTTCCTCCACCGAGGGACGATGCCCGACCCGCGCGAGAAGCTCAGATACGAGCGGAAGGATCATGCGTGGAGTTGTTTGATGCGCTTGATGAGTTCGGAGGTTGAGTAGCCGGGCTCGAGCGGAATGGGGCGGCGCGAATCGCCGGTAGCGGCCGGCTCCATTCGTGTTGATGAAGAAACGGAGGTGGGCGCAGCGCCCTCGGCAATCACGTCCGGCTCGAGCCGGGACGCGAGCTTCGACGGGACTGGCTCCTCGTATTCCACAACGAAATCAACGGCGGCCAGCGCAGCCAGGATTTCCATTCGTTCCGCTGCGGGCGTCACGGGTCTTGCCGGCTCGTTCGGAGACGCGTTTTCCGCATTCCATAGCCGGCGGACCGCGGCGTCGCTGGCGACACCGACGACAAGCACGTCGCCAAGCTCGCGTGCCTGTTCGAGAAGGCGCACGTGGCCCGGATGGAGCAAGTCGAAAGCACCGCTGACAAAGACAACGCGCTTTCCATTGCGTTTCCACTGGCTTCTATGGAGAATCAGGTCGCTTTGCGAAACCACTTTGCCCACCTTCGTTGCCTCCGCAAAGGCTGCGCGCTCGTCCACAAACGCACAATTCTACCACGCAGGCTCAGCGCTCCGCGGAGAGCGCGATGAAGCGCTGGGAGATATTTCTGGCCGTTGCGGGAGTCGCTTGCCTCCTTTTCGGCGCGAATTCCATCCGCCGCGGAATGCAGCGCGTTTCGCGAGAAGACACGGTGATCACCGCAGGCGGATGCCGCACTCCGGCGACAATCCTGGCGCCCATGGAAAGGCAGCCGGATGGCGCGGCGATTGTGTTCCACGGGCTTTCCGCGAACCGGCGGATCATGCAGCCGCTCGGCAGGCAATTCGCGATGAGCGGGCGGCGCGTTTTCCTGTTCGATCTTCCCGGCCACGGCGAGAGCACGGATGCATATTCCTTCGCGCACGCCGAACACTGCGCCGAGGCCGCCACGGAATCGCTCGAGCACAGCGGGCAGATCGATCCCAAGAAAACAATTTACGTGGGCCATTCGATGGGTGGAGCGCTCGCGATTCGCAGCGCCGACCGCGATCCGATGGCCGCGACCATCGCGATTTCGCCCGGGCCTTTGATCATGCCGCAGCGCATGCCTGCCAACCTGCTCGTGTTCAGCGCGCAGTTTGATCTCGGGCTCCTGAAGCAAGTGGCGCGCGACCTTGCGCAAGTCGCGGGCGGCACACGGATTCAGCCCGAGGATTTCGTTCAGTTGCGCGCGTTTGAACTGGATCACACCCCGCACGCGACGCACACGAGTTTGCTGGCGAATCCGCATGTGATCGCGCTTTCCACCACGTGGGCGGCGGAAGCGATTCATCCCGGCGCGGCGGACGTGAGGACGTCCGTGGGGACACGGAGGCCGCCGGATCCCGCCGCAACCGGCTCCGCGCTTGGTTTGCTGGGACTTTTTTTTCTATTTCCCTTTTGCGCCAGTCTTGCGGCGAAATTGGCAGGGATGCATTGGGCGGAAATCGACGACCCGCGGCCTTCGCGCTGGCTGGCGATCGTGGAGGTTGCCGCTGCGGCGCTGGCCAGCGTGTTGATTCTCACGCAAGTGATGCCGCTGCGATTTATTCATCTGCTGCATGCCGACTACCTCGCTGCGCTGCTTTTCATGATGGGCGCGATGCTGCTTGTCTTGAATGGGCGCGACGCAGCGGCGAGCTACAGCTTCCGGCTGGAGCGGTTGATCGGCACGCTGGCGTTGGGATTTGCGACGATTCTCGCCATCGGCGGGTGGCTCAACTGGCAAATCGACGACGCCTGGCTCAACGCGGCGCGCTGGTGGCGCTTCGCGGTACTGTTTCCGTTTCTGTGGATTTACAGCTACGCGGAAGAAGTGGTGCTCGGACCGGTGGGCATCCGGGGCCGGCGGGCGCTGCGCTTCGGGATCTTCCTGTTGTTCCGGCTGGAGGTATGGGGTGCGTGTGCTTTTGAGGTTTACAAACTCGCGAGCGGCGAAATCCTGGTCGTGATCCTGGCCACATTCCTGGCGATCTTCTCGATCCTGCAACGCCTGGCGACCGATGCGTTACGCTTACGCACCGGGTCGGCCACGGCCGCCGCAACGTTTGGTGCTATACTCGCTTGTTGGTTCATTGCAGCCGTGTTTCCGCTCACCTGACCCTGTCCACTGAAGGGGCCATGAAAGAAATTGCCATTGTGGGAGGCGGTCCTGCCGGTGCGCTGTGCGGCGAGCGCCTCGCGAGCGCCGGGTTCCAAGTCACCATTTTCGACGAGCACCTCGCCTGGGAAAAACCCTGCGGCGGCGGACTCACGCACAAGGCCATCGAAGCGTATCCCTACCTGCTGGATTCTCCGCATCCGAAGAAAATCGTGCGAACGGCGGAGCTGATCTCGAGCCGCGGGCATCGCGCGCGCTTCGACATGAGCCATCCCATCGTGATTTACGCGCGCAAAGTGCTGAATGGGCTGCTGCTCGACCGGGCGGTGGCGGCCGGTTGCACGGCGATTCGCACGCGCGTGACGAGCGTGGATACGAAGCGGCCGCGCGCCGCTCTCACGGCTGCCGGCGAATCGCGCGAGGCGGATTTTGTGGTGCTCGCCGCCGGAGCGCGCAATCAACTGCTCCCGGAAACGACGGCGCTCGGCTGCGGCGACCTCGAGATGACGCTCGGATATTTCGTGCCGACCGAAGAAGACATTATCAAGATTAAATTCCTGCGGAAATTTGAAGGGTATCTGTGGTCGTTCCCGCGAGCCGATCATCTTTCGGTGGGCATCTGCGCGAAGATGGGGCAATCGTCGAGCCAGCAACTCCATCGGCATCTCGAGGATTTCGTGAGAGAAGAAAAAATTCCGATGGAGGGTGCGCGGCTTTACAGCCACGTGCTGCCGTCGCCGCAGGCGCAAACGCTCCGCGGGCGGCGCATCGTGGGGCAGAACTGGGCGCTGGCCGGCGATGCGGCTGCTTGCGTGGATCCCATCACGGGCGAGGGGCTTTTCTACGCGCTGCGGTCGGGCGAATTGCTCGCGCAGGCGTTGATCGACGGCCAGCCGCAGGCGTATCCCGAGCGGCTGCGAGCCGCGTTTTCGCAGGATTTGGAGTTTGCGGCGCACATTGCGCGGAAACTTTTTCGCGGCACGTTTCTGGGCGGCGCGATCACCACGCGGATGGTGCAGCTGCTCAATTACTCGCCGGCATTTCGCGACCTGATCCGCGACGTTTTCAGCGGCTCGCAGGATTACCGCAGCTTGAAGCAACGGCTGTGGAATCAGCTCGGTATCACCATGGCGGAATTCTCGCGGAGCTTCTTTGATCCGCGCCGGCTGCGCATCCTTCCTCGGACGGCGGGGCGCGAGCCATCGAGATGAAGCGCCGCGCGCCTTCCCGGAAGCGCCATACAAAAGTGCGCGCCCCGCGAGAGAAGAAACTTTCCGCTTCTCCCGCCCGCAGCCCAGTCCAAGACCATCGGCCGAGCCTCGGACTCCAGGCAACTGTCGAAAGAGTCGTTCCCCACGAGTGGACACTTGCGCACTTCGATCCGCGCCTGCCCGCGGTTTTTTCGACGCCCGCAATGATCGGAATGATGGAGCATGCGGCAGCCCAGGCGGTTCTTCCCGATTTGCCAGCCGGTGCGATCACTGTCGGCACGCGAATTGAAGTGGATCATTTGAAGGCGCTCACTGCAGGCGCCACTGTGCGCGCTACGGCGCGCCTGGTGGAGCAGAGAGGGCGCTTTCTTGTTTTCGAGGTAGAAGCGAGTGCGGGAGATATCGTCATCGGCCGCGGCTATGTGTACCGCGCGATCGTCCAGCCGGAAGAATTTCACACCAAAGCCCGAAGCCGCGCGTCTTGAGCGCAAGCGCGGGGCCATGCTACGCTGAAATCTCTCTCCACGCCGGAGTGGCGGAACTGGCAGACGCGCCGGACTCAAAATCCGGTGGCCGCAAGGCCGTGTGGGTTCAAGTCCCTCCTCCGGCACCAGCTTCGATTGGTTTCGCCTGTCCCTCCGGGCAGGGTTCCTGAGTGGGCAAATCCCGCTGAATTCAGCGTTGCCTGGATTTGCTGCCAATCCTAAAGTGAACACACGGCGGTCATCCAGACAAGAAACCAGGCTTTCGCTCAACCGAGGGAGGGACCATGTGGAATAAGCAGCAAAATGATTTGCCCGGCGCTGCATCGCAGGGGCCGGGATCGACGGTGGCAACATTCAATTCACCGGCCGGCCAGCGCGTGAGCCCGAGCGCGCCCGCATCCCGCAGCACAGCCTGCCTGGGCGCGAGCATCCAGATCAACGGCAAAATCAGCGGCGAGGAAGATCTACAGATCGACGGCAAAGTGGAAGGCCCGATTTCGCTGCAAGGGCAGCGGCTCACCGTGGGGCGCACGGGGCAACTGAATTCGGAAATCATCGCGCGCGAAGTGGTGGTGTACGGCAAAGTGAGCGGCAATTTGCGCGCGCGCGACCGCGTGGAGATCAAGAAGGACGGCTCGGTGGTAGGCGACATCACCACGGCGCGGATCAGCATCGAGGACGGCGCCTACTTCAAAGGCCGGATCGAAATCGAGCGCGCGAAATCAGCGGCGGAAGAGGCGCCGGCATCGAGCGCCGTCGCCGTGGGCGCCGAAGCGAATTGATTTCGCGGCTCGGCGAGCCGGCTCGAACCAGGTCAAGCTTCGACGGGGCAGGCGGGAATTCTTCGCCTGTCCTTTTTTATTTATGCCTACGCCTCTGATCCACGGGCAGCCCATAGGCACAAAGCTCAGCCCTATAGAACTTTGGAGTGCGGGAGCTTGCTCCCGCTTTGTTTTGAATCGGCACGCACTGCTTGCCAAGTGCTCGGCCGAGCCCCTCCTGAGACGGCTGGGTGCGAACAACGCAGCCTGAAATTGGAAGCTTCAAATGAAGCATAAGACGCGGGTTCGGAATTGCGGCAGTAGCATTCGGGCGAGTTGCGGACGTATTGAGAACAAAGCGGGAGCAAGCTCCCGCACTCCAAAAGTCTCGGTGGCGGCGCTGAGGAATGAATGGCCGCGCCCACGAATCGGCGGCGCTGGCACGGCATGCCGTGCCCCTACGGGAAACGGCGGCGGCTACGCGTCGCGGCCGCGGATCAGGCGAATGGCGTCCGAAAGATCGGGATTGGCGGCGGCGCCGGCAGGCTGCTCGGGTTCGCCCTCGGAAGATTCGGCGGGCTCGAGAACGCCCTCGCCGGGGGCCAGGAAGAGATTCGATTCAAGGCCGTGCTGTTTGGTGTAGAGCTCGTAATAGCGGCCGCCGGCGGCGTAGAGCGAGTCATGCGTGCCGCGCTCGATTATCCGGCCGGCTTCGACGACAAGAATTTGATCGGCGCGGCGGACGGTGGAAAGGCGGTGGGCGATGACAAACGTGGTGCGGCCTCGCATCAGGTACCGCAGCCCCTCTTGAATCAAGGCTTCCGATTCGGAATCAAGGCTCGAAGTGGCCTCGTCGAGTATGAGAATGCGCGGATCGGCCAGAATCGCGCGGGCGATCGAGACACGCTGCTTTTGTCCCCCCGAAAGCTTCACGCCGCGCTCCCCCACGACCGTGTCGTATTTTTCAGGGAATGTCTCCGCGAATTCGTCCACGCGGGCGATGCGGCAGGCAGCCAGGATTTCCTCTTCACTTGCATCAGGGCGAGCGAAAGCGACGTTTTCGCGGATGGTGCCGTCGAAGAGAAAAGTCTCCTGCAACACGACGCCGAGCTGCGTGCGATAAGAATCGAGGCGAACCTGTGCGAGATCGACGTCGTCAACGAGCACGCGGCCGCTCGTGGGGACATAGAAAGCGGCGATCAGGCCGATAATTGTGGATTTTCCGGCGCCGGATGGGCCGACCAGCGCTGTCACCGTGCCGGGTTCGGATTCAAAGTTGACATCGTGAAGCACGGGCTTGGCCGGGTCGTAGGCGAAGCTGACGTGCTCGAACTGGACCAGGCCGCGGATGCGATCGAGGTGCAGAGTGCGGCCGGGGCTTTCGTCTTCGGGCTTTTCGTTGAGCACCTCGCGCGTGCGCTCCAGGCCGGCGAGCGCTTCCGTGATGAGCGGGCCGATTCCCGCGATCTGCATTACGGGGGCAACGAGCATGGCCAGGAACGCCACGTAAGTGACGTACGTGCCAAGCGTCATGCCGCCCGAAAGAATTTGGCGCGCGCCGAGGTACATAATGGCGGCGCTGACGACTCCCATCAGCGTCGCGGAGGCCAAGCTCATGAGCGAAGTGGCTGTAAGGGTTTTGAGCACGTTATCCAGAAGCCGTTTGACGCCCGCCTGAAAGACTTTCTCTTCGCGCTCCTCGGCGTGATAGCCCTTCACCACGCGGACGCCGCCGAGCGACTCGGTCAAGCGTCCTGTGACTTCCGCATTGATTTTCGAGCGGGCGCGATAGATGGGACGGATGGTCTTGAAGGCGCGGCTGATGGCCACGCCGAAGATGACCAGCGCGGCCACCGCGAGCAAGGTCATGGTCGCGTTGATGCGCAGCAGGACGGCGAAGGCGAAGATGGCCGTGAGGATTCCCCCGGCAAATTCGATCAAGCCGGTCCCGATCAGATTTCGCACCCCTTCCACATCGCTCATGACTCGCGAAACGAGCGCTCCGGACTTATTGGCGTCGTAGTAGGCGATAGGGAGCCGGCCGATGTGAGCCTGCACTCTGGCGCGCAGCTCGGCGATCATCCGCTGTGAAGATTTGGACAGCAGTTGGGTGAGGGAATACGAGGTGAGGCCCTGAATGAGCGTAGCGCCGAGCACGGCGAGCACGATGGGGATCAGGAACTGCACCTGCCGCTTGCTGATGACGTTATCGAAGAGAAATTTCAGCGAAGCCGGGGCCACCAAGCCAGACAGGCGGTTGATCACCATCAGGACGAACCCCAGGGCGAGGATGCCGCGTCGGGGCTTGATCAGAGCCAGGACGTCGGGGAGAAGTTTCCAGTCGAACTTTTTGGTTTTTCCCGTTGACGTGGGCTCTTGGGTCCTCGTGCCAGTGCGTTCGCTGGTTTGGCGGGCCATGCCTTCGTTTGAACTTCCCTTGCTTCTTATTTCGATGACCGGGAGCTTCCTCTGATTCATCGCACATTACTTGTGGAAACGCAAACAGCGGGGCTGCCGGGTGGATTCGTGAAGGAAAGAGGACAGGCCGGGAGGCCTGTCCTACGAACTGTGTGAAACCGCAGACGCCGGCCATCCATCAAAGATGGAGATTGGGTGTGCTCGATTGCATCCGGATAAGCACAGAGCTTGCAGCGTAGACAACCGAAGCGCAGCCGGTTGAGTCCAATATCGGGGGATAGGCTGTAGAGTGGTAGGGGCAGACCTAAAGGAAGAAACCATCTGAGATGGCATTCGATCGAAAGGCCCATGGGTTGGGAATTCATCTGCGGCGATTTCTCGCATTAAGCCTCGGCATTTTGTGCTGCAGCTCTCTTGCACTGGCGCAGAATCAGCAACCGGAGAGCGCTCCCCCAGCAGAAAGCGGCGGCACGCCGCAACAATCGTCCGCAAGCATCAGTGGAACAGTGGTGGATTCAAGCGGCGGAGTTGTCGCTGGGGCCCGAGCGAAACTCACTTATGGAGATCCACCCGCCAGCCAGGAGTTGCTCACTGACTCCGACGGGCATTTCAGTTTTGCGAACGTACCTCCTGGCCTATTCCAGCTCACGATTACAGCCGAGGGCTTCGCGACGCAAACTGTGACTGGAATCGTCCGGGCGGGTGAGAGCAATTCGGTCCCGCAAGTCACTCTGGCGGTGGCCACCGCAGTCACGGAAGTGCGCGTCGGGGCAACACAGGTGGAAATCGCGGAGGCTGAAATCAAGCAGGAAGAGCAGCAGCGCGTGCTCGGCTTTATTCCCAATTTTTACGTGAGCTATGTTCCCAATGCGGCCCCGCTCGTGCCGAAGCAGAAATTCGAGCTGGCGTGGAAGACGTATATTGACCCGGTGACGCTGGTGCTCACAGCCGGTTCGGCGGGGCTTCAGCAGGCGCAGAATTCCTTTGGCGGATACGGCCAGGGCGCGCAGGGCTACGGCAAGCGGCTGGGTGCGTCCTACGGCGATCTTCTGACCGGAACATTTTTCAGCGGCGCAGTTTTTCCCGCTCTACTGAAGCAGGACCCCCGCTACTTCTACAAAGGCACCGGAAGTTTCCGCTCCCGGCTTTTTTACGCTGTCGCCAACGCGGTGATCTGCAAAGGAGACAACGGCCGCTGGCAACTGAATTACTCGGGAATTCTCGGCAGCCTTGCCTCGGGGGCTGTCTCCAACGCCTACTATCCGCCGAACGACCGCGGAGCGAGCTTGCTGTTTGAGGGTGAGGCGATGGGCATCGGCACCGCGGCTGTAGCCAACATTTTCCAGGAATTTGTGGTTAAGAAGTTCACGCCGAGCGCTTCCCACCACGATCCTTCGAAACCCTGACTTGCGATCGGCAAAGCGGGAGCGGCAGCCATCCCCGAGCAACCCCTTGATTGCTCTCAAATATCGCGGGTGATAGACTCCGGCCATGGCCAAGAAAAAGAAGGCGCGCAAAAAAAAGAAAGTGACGAAGAAGACAGCCGCCCGCGGCGGGAAAAAGGCCGCGGCGAAAAAGGCCAAAAAGGTTCGGAAGCGTGTGCGGGGGAAGGCCGCGACGATCACGATCGAGCGGCCGACGCCCAAAGGAATGGGCCCCGGAGCGGCAGGTCAATCGGGGGACATCGAGGGATTGTCGGAGACGGAATTCGCCGATTCGGAGAGCGTGGCCGAGCTGGCAGAAGAAGGGCAGGATTACGAAGCGGAGATTGTCAGCGGCGTGGAAAATGCTCCCGAGCCCGACCAGGGTGAGGTGAGGACGCACGAAGTCCCCGAAGACGACGTTCCTCCTGAATACCGCGACCAGGGATAGTCGTTTCAGCCTTTCTTGATTTCTCCCCATCCACTTCAACAGACGTCCGGATACTCCCCAGCCAGCTCGATGCCGATGGTGTGTCCGGCCAGAATGAGTGGCCTCGTTTGCCGCGCCATCGCGGCCGAGTTCAATTCGCCGGGAGGCGGACGATCAGCACGGAGCATCGCGCGTGGCGAGCCACAGCCTCGGAAACGCTTCCGAGCAAGAACTTGTCCAAGCCGCGGCGGCCGTGCGAACCCACCACAATTAGATCCGCGCGCCAATTCGAGGCCTCCTGAAGGATCTCCGTCTTGGGACTCCCGTCGGCGACGGTAAAACTGGCATTGAATCCGGCAGCGCGGAGCGTTTCTGCCGTCCGGCGCACGACGTCGTTCGCACGCGCGCGCTCTTCCTTCAGGATCTCTACGTAAATCGGGATTTGCCCCCAATCTTGAGCCCCAATGGGGGGAGCGGGCGGCTCGACGACATGAATTGCACGGACCTCCGTCTCTTTGGGCTTTGCAAATGTGAGGATGGCGTTCGTTGCGGCCTCAGAGAATTTTGAGTCGTCGATGGCCAGCAGGATTTTCATGAGCCCCCCAAAAGCCCCAGGCCCTTATCCTATGCGGTGTGCGCGGAGGCGCGCAAGTTTGTCGACAGAAGCAGACGTGTGACCTCCTGATCTGTGGGAACTTGAAAATCCTCGTAGAATTCTTCAACCGCCCGGAACATCCCGCGCGCGTCGACACAGATCACTTCATCGGCTTCTTGCTCAATCTTTCGGAGCGAGACATTCGGAGCAACGGGAACAGCAACAACTACTCGGGCTGGATGGTGGGGCCGCAGAGCGACGATTGCGGCGCGCATACTGAAGCCGGTAAGTATTCCGTCGTCCACGAGAATGACAGTGCGGCCGTTGACGCTCACTGGCGGAAGCCCGCCACGGTAGATCTGCTCGCGGCGCTGGAGTTCCCGGAATTCACGGTCGCGGATGGCTTCGAGGGCTTCGTCGGGGATCCTCAACTGTTCCACAACCGAGGAATCGCACACTTGATAGCCGCCTGAAGCGATGGCGCCGTAGCCAATCTCCTCATAACCTGGAAGCCGGAGCTTGCGCACAACGAACACATCCAGCAGGGCGCCCAGAGCCGGGGCCACCTCAGCAGCGACAGGCACGCCGCCACGCGCAAGGCCAAGCACTATGACTGTGGGATTATTGGCGTAATGGCTCAGCCTTCGAACGAGCTCCGTAGCCGCGTCCGCGCGATCACGGAAGTACATCGCACACCTCCCTCACCCGCGATCTCGCCTCGTCGGTCCGCGACGGCCGACCTGCATTCACTTCTACTGGCAGCCCGGGCCGAACTCTGTGATATTAATCACAGACGCACGCGAGTGATAGAGATAAAAAAATAAGCGTCGGCGATGGACCCAGGAGAAGATGGCACGAGGGGAAGCGCTGGGCCGGGTCAAGCGCACCCGGCGTCCAGTTCGCCCCTCACCCAGTCCCTCCAGTCCATACGGAGTGATTATCCGCCCACCTGAGTCCATCGCCGCAATGGTGGCGGTAATCTGAGAGGAAGGCCGGCGAAGGAACGGTCATCGAGGGGGAAGAAGGGAGCAGGGAAGGCCCAGGGAACGGAAGGAAGCTCTTGCGCATCTAACACGCAGGAGGTGAGTAGTGAGTACGCCAGGAGCAGCAAGACCCAAAGAAGTTGAGGGGCCAGCCCGCATTGTTGACCCGTTGGACCTCGCGAAGCGCAGCCAGGAAATCGTCAGCCGCATTGCGCAGCGCGCCTTTGAAATCTTCGAGAGCAGAGGACGAGCTGAGGGACAAGAATTTGGCGATTGGCTAAGAGCAGAGTCCGAATTGCTCCATCCCACGCATCTGAAGCTTTCCGAAACCGAGAAAACCCTCCATGTCCGAATGGACGTCCCGGGCTTTGAAGCCGGGGACATCCGCATCAGCGTCGAGCCGAGCCAATTGACGGTCCTTGGCGAACGCGCCGCGGAAGAGAAGCACAAAACTCGAAAGACGATCTACTCCGAGACCTGCTCGGACCAGATTTATCGCGTGGTCGGGCTGCCCGCAGAGGTGCAAACCCGCAACGCGAAGACGGCCGTGAAGAAAGGTGTGCTCGAAATCGAGCTGCAAAAGGCCGCTCCTGCGGGCAAGCCGCAGGAATAGAGGAAAGCTGCCGGATTCGCAGGACGGCGGAAGGAGCATTGCAATGAAAGCAAGAGCCATGCACAAGATCGCTCCGCGCTCAACCAAAAAGCATCATGAAGTGTTTTCGGCCAAGGGATTTCCGGAAGTGATCGCCTCCACACACCCGCTGCCGGGCAAGATGCAAGCGCGGCGGCATACGAGAGGTTGATTCCCGCGAGACGGATAGACGTCGCAAGGATTTCCCGGCCGGGCTGCAGCAGGCAGAGCGCTTGGCCGGGATATTTTTTTATGGTTTCGGCGGATTGTTCTCGACGGGCGCTCCGATGCGGACGGTCACGCCAAATCGCTTGTAATTCGTGTAGCGGACGGTCATGCGGATGTGGACATCTCCCGAACGGAAGTGGAGGTAGTCGTCGGCGCGAGTAAAGGTCGGGAACCAGTAGTTCCCCTCGATATTCTCGCGGTACGTCTCAAAGCGGGGAAACACGTTCTCGTTGCCCCCTTTGCG
>Ga0187781_10001048_pt1 | contig 20783 bp, 15 predicted proteins | sample 0715_SJ02_MP02_2_FD_132447 | JGI IMG/M metagenome (GOLD analysis project Ga0187781, IMG submission 132447) | Tropical peat soil microbial communities from peatlands in Department of Meta, Colombia - 0715_SJ02_MP02_20_MG | ecosystem: Environmental > Terrestrial > Soil > Wetlands > Peat | place... | reverse complement strand
CTCCGGCCATACCGCGGGACGCCTTTCATCCAGCAGATTCCGGTGACGATTCCTGCGCAAACCTCGCGCGGAAATCTTCAGCTATTGGTGAGCGATGCGGACACGCTCAATCGCGCCGTGCAATCCCAGGCGTTTGCATCCCCCGCGCAACTGCCGGGACTCGAGGAGCTCATCAAGCTGATCAACCTCGAGCGCCACAACGATCGCCTCTACGCAACGCTTCTCCAGCCCACGCCCACCTTGCTCGTGGAAGACAAAGAGATGCCGAACGCGCCGGTCTCCGAGATTAACGTGCTGGACCAGCGCCAGAATCAGAGCGGAGCGCACGTCCTGTGGCAATCGAAGGCAGGCGAGTGGTCGGTGGAGATGCACCAGGTGATTGCGGGAGAGCGAACGCTGCCGATCACCGTGAAGTGAATTCCGCCCATAAAGGAGACTCGGAGTGATGAACCGGCGAACCTTCGCCCTCTGGCTGGCGGGCGCTGCGATTGCGGCGCCGCTGGTCGCCCGCGCCGAACACACGCGCTACTGGCGGGTGGCGGAGTCCGCCGAATTCGAAAAGGGGACGGCAAAAGGCGTTGCGATTCGCAGCGACGGCAAGCTGATGCCGGCACCGCGCTTCGCAGATTTCTCCGATCCGAATCTCGCCTATCTCTGGGCGCTGCGGTTTGACTCGCGGGGACGTCTTTATGCCGCGGGAGGATCCGATGCGAAGGTCCTTCGCTTCGACGATGCCGGAAAATCGACGACGGTCTTCGAGGCGCCTGAGCTGGCGGCACAGGCCATCGCTTTCGACGCGCGCGACAATTTATTTGTCGCCACGATGCCGGACGGCAAAGTTTACAAAGTAACGCCGGAAGGCCAGAAAAGCGTGTTCTTCGAGCCGAAGACGAAATATATCTGGGCGCTCGCTGCGGATTCGCAGGGAGCGCTCTTCGTAGCCACGGGCGACAAAGGCGAAATATTCGCCGTGAATCCGGACGGCAAAGGACAACTTTTTTATCAGAGCGACGAGCGCCATGCGCGTTCGCTCGCTTTTGATGCCAAGGGAAATCTTCTGGCCGGCACCGACCCCGACGGGCTCATCTTGCGAATTGAAATCACGCGAAAAAGTGCGCGAGCCATTCCGGAGGCGGGCGCATCTTTCGTGATTTATGAAACGAACAAGAAGGAAGTCACTTCCCTTCTGATTCACTCGGATGGATCCCTCTATGCCGGCGCGGTCGGAGAAAAGCCGCGTCCTTTGGGAGCGCCCGCGATTGCGCCCGCGCTCGCTTCACCACAGATACAAACGGGAAGCATCGTCGTGCAGGCTGTTACGCCGGAACAGCCGCTCCCGGCACAGCCAGCAGTGCAGGTTCCATTTTTCCCCTCGGTGACCGGCGGAGGCGAGGTGGTCAGGATTTCCCCCGACGGCTCGCCGCAAACGGTGTGGACATCGCACGAGGATTTGGTTTTCTCGATGGGATTTTCATCCGCCGGGAAACTTCTCCTGGGGACCGGAAATAAGGGAACGATTGTCCAGCTCGAAGGCGGAAACGTGAACTCCAGCATTGCGAAGACAGCCTCGGCGCAGGTGACCAGCCTGGCCGCAGGCCCGGGCAATCGCATTTTCGTGGCCACTGCGAATCCGGGAAAAATATTTACGCTGGGGCCGGGCTCCGAATCCGACGGCAGTTACGAATCGGAAACGTTTGACGCCAAGATTTTTTCGCACTGGGGCCGGCTCACGTGGTGGGGAGAAAACGGCGCGACGCAAGGCAAGGTCGCTTTTTATGTCCGCTCGGGCAACACGGCAAGCCCGGAGAAGAATTGGAGCCCATGGGCCGGGCCTTACAAGAACGGAGACGGCAACGCCGTCGCCTGTCCGCCCGCGCGCTTCGTGCAATGGAAAGCCGTGTTCCTCGAAACGGACAAAGGGGCGGCGCCCAATATTTCCTGGGTGAGTCTCGCCTATCAGCCGAAGAATGTCGCGCCCGTGATCGACGAAATCGTGATGCAAGATCCCGGCATTCGGCTTCAGGGATTTCAGCAGCCGGCGGGAGTCGTGGCGAATCCGGCGCCCGCGCAACTTCGCCTGCCGCAACGCCTCGGTGCGGTGTTTCCTGCGTTTCCGCAAAATCCTGAAGCCGCCGTGAAATTCCCCAAGATGATTGAGGTTCCGCCGCAGGGGTTTGAAGATCGCGGATATCAAGGGGTGGTTTGGAGCGCGCACGACGACAACGACGACGACCTGACCTTTTCCATCTATTACCGCGGCGAGGGCGAGCAGAACTGGCGCTTGCTGAAGGACAAGATCACCCAGCACTTCTATTCCTGGGACACGACAACCATGCCGGATGGCGCTTACTGTCTGAAAATCGTAGCGTCCGATTCGCCTTCGAATCCGCCCGGCCAGGCGCTCACCGCCGAACGCGAGAGCGATCGCTTCGAGATTTGCAACACGCCGCCGAGAATCGAGAACCTGCGCGCCGAGGCGCGCTCGCCGGTTGCCAGCGTCACGTTCGAAGCCCTCAGCGCCTCCGCTGCGATTGCGCGCGCCCAGTATTCGCTCGACGCAGGCGAATGGCACGTTGTGTTTCCGGTAGGATTGCTTTCGGATTCGCCGAAGGAGAGCTATCGAATCGATTTCTCCGGACTTGCGCCCGGCGAGCATACTGTTGCGGTGCAAGTCGCAGACCGGTCGGAGAATTCAACCGCTGCCAAGGTGACTTTCAACGTCCCGGGGCACGCGTCCAACTGAAGCCGCGCGCCCTGAAGCCATTCCAGACCAAGGCCATTGAAAACCAGCGTGGCGAACCCGCAAGTTCCGGGCTCGATTAGTTCGCCCAACTGCGCACGCGATTGATGGGTTCGAAGCGCTCGACCGTGGCACCGACTCCATTCGATCCGTGCCCATCAGTGTTGCGATCTACATGGACGACGCGCGCGTTGCACCGGACTTCCTCGGGACGCCTTCCGGTCAATTCCTGCGGCAGAGTGAAAAACATCTCCACCGAATCGCCGACCACGAGCGCCTCAGGGGATTTGAAATAGATCCCGCGCTCGGAGAGATTCTCGGTTTGGCCGTCGTACAAGTCCATCAGACCAGCGGGAGCTTGCCGCATTTGCACTTCACGGCTGATTCCAGCGGTCGTGGCGGTTTCGACAGTGGTGGGCACGAGATTCGGCGAAAAGATGCGGAAGCGGATCGGGATCAAAGCAGCCTTGCGGGGAGCAAGACGGCGTTCTTTGTTGGGCATGAGTGACTCCTCGGGCGCGGCGCGCATTTAATTTTTTGGGAATTGCGAAAAGGAAGGGGTGAAACGAGAATCGCACCGTCGAGAAAATCCGTCAATCATTTTAATGATTATTTCTGCGGCGATTCGCGGACCTTCCTTGCGCCAAGCTGCGGGAAAGCGAGCTGTGCCATAATGCATCAGGGCATGATTCATGGCGACGCAGTCAACGCTCTCCATTCCCGACCTTGAGGCCATCCGCAGCGCGCACCGGCGCATCGCGCCGCGAATCCATCGGACGCCCGTGCTCACCAGCGAGTCGCTCGATGAAATCGCGGGCGCGCGCATTTACTTCAAGTGCGAAAACCTCCAGAAAACCGGGTCGTTCAAGATTCGCGGCGCCTCGAACGCCGTGTTCAGCCTCAGTGAGGAACAAGCCCGCTTCGGCGTGATCGCGCCGTCTTCGGGAAACCACGCGGCGGCGCTTTCGCTCGCGGCTCGATGGCGCGGAATCCCGGCCTACATCGTGATGCCGTCGAATTCCTCGGCCGTAAAGAAGGCGGCGGTCAAAGCATATGGGGGCGAGATCACGGAATGCGAACCGAATGTTGCCTCGCGGGAAGCGACCGCCGCAGAAGTTATCGCTCGCACTGGGGCGCATCTGGTTCATCCCTATAACGATTTCCGCGTGATCGCCGGGCAAGGAACGGCGGCGCTCGAACTGATGGAGGAAGTGCCGGATCTCGACGTGGTTATCACGCCCGTGAGCGGCGGAGGACTCTTGAGCGGGACCTCGATCGCAGCCAAAAGTTTGCGCCCGGAAATTCGAGTGGTGGGCGCGGAGCCGCACAACGCCGATGACGCGTCGCGCTCGCTGGCTACCGGCAGGATCGAGCCCGCATCGCCGCTCGAAACGATTGCAGACGGCCTGCGCGCGACACTTTGCCCGCTTACTTTTTCGATCCTGCATGAGCGTGTGGATGAAATCGCTCTTATCGAGGAAGAGGAAATTGTTTCCACGATGCTGCTGCTTTGGGAGCGTATGAAACTCGTCGTCGAGCCTTCTGGCGCCGTGGCCGCAGCTCCCGTGCTTTTGCGAAAAATTCGCGCCGAAGGCAAAAAGGTGGGCGTCATTCTTTCCGGCGGGAACATCGATCTTAGAAAGCTGCCATTCTCCTCAACAGGGTGAGCCTCAAGAATCCTCCGTCGGGCGCCAATCCGCCGGAGGAAAAGCAATTCGCCAGAATTCCGGCGCCGGCGAATCGAATTCCAGCGGAACGTGATAGCCCTCGGGCATCTCGCGCGGAGCGCGGGAAACTTTGCAGGTGACGCGGTCCCGGGTGATACCATGTTCGAGCACGAGCCGCGTCTCAGCGGGCAAATTACGCTCGAGCAGAATGAGGGCGCCGTGAGGATTCACGCTGAGCGTGGTCACATCGAAGCTGCTGTTCTTGCCCTGGATCGCCACGTGAACGTGCGCTCGGACGCGGAGCAGCACGCGCTGGCTGCGGCGCCGCTCTTCCCCTGTGCCCGGGCGCTTTTCAGCGACACCGGCAGGATTCACCGGGGGAGCGGCGGGCTTGATGGGAGTCGCTGTAGCCCGGTGAAGCGCCGAAGAATACCTGGCAACCGGAGCCCTGGCAGTTCCTGATTTCAAAGCTCCACACCCCAGAAATCCAATTCGGCCGCGACGAGCTCCACGCCCAGATCCCATCCGTCGTCGCGCTGCATGCCTTTCCAAACCACCACTCCATCCGCGGATTGCCGCGTGGCAAGGTTTGTGACGCGCAAACGCTGTTGCAATTCGAGTTCCCTTGGACTCACCAGCAGACAGCCGTAGTTGTTCACCACGCGGGTAAATCCCGATTCGAACTGAAGCGGGCCGCCGCGGCCATTCCATTCGATCGTCACAGGCACCCGCGAGTTCATGCGGGGCCCGCGCCGCTTGCGCCGCGAGCGAATATCCCTTGGCAGGCCTTGGAGAAACGTCATCCTTTCAAACTCCCCGTGGACCCAGGCCGAAACACGGGGCGAAGGGGTCGCACTTTTCGAGACGTTTCATAGAGCGAATCTTCATGCTAGGGAGAGTGCCGAACCGGGTCAATGGTACGGAGCGACAGGCGAAACCTGTACGAGTGGCCGCGAATGGTACAGGCGAAAGTGAGAGGAAAAATGTTCCGCCGTGCGCACGGAAAATCGGATGTTCCGTTCCGCGGAAATTTTCCCGAAACGGTCGCAGCCAACGGCCCATGATTCACTGCGAATTATCCGCCGGCTGCGTGGTCGAGAAACCAAAGCGCGCGGCCTATGGGCCGGATCCTGCCCGCGGGATAGTTGCTCGGGGCCGAGCCCGGCTCGCTTCGCAACGCTTTCAGGATCTCGCGCTTGTTTTCGCCGGCGACGAGGAAAAACGTATTGAGGCCTTGATCGAGAACCGCCGGCGTGAGCGTTATTCGGTCGGGCGGCTGCGCGGGAGCGCGGACCGCCATGACCCAGCGATTTTTTTCTTCCAGCGCCGGCGAACCCGGAAACAAAGAAGCGACGTGGCCTTCGATGCCGAGACCCAGAAGCTGAAGATCGAATTGCGGCGGCGAGGCGCCGAAGAAAGTGCGGAGCTCGATCTCATAGGCCTCGGCGGCTTTCGCCGGATAGGGCAGATTCGTGGGCACCGGGTGCACATTCGCGGCGGGGATGGGAACGTGAGCGATCAGCGTCTCGCGCGTCATGCGGTAGTTGCTCAAAAGATCGTCGAGCGGTACGAATCGTTCATCGCCCCAGAAGAGATGGACTTTTTCCCAGGCAGTGCGCCCGGCAGCTCCCTCGGCCCAGAGCGCGTACATTCTGGCGGGCGTGTGCCCGCCGGAAAGCGCGATAGCGAAGCGTCCGCGCTCGGCCACCGCCTGTTCGATGATGCGCTGCATCTCGCGCACAGCGGCCAGGCTGAGCGCATCGAGGTCCGGGTAAACGCGCGAGTCCATCCTCATGCGAGTGCCGCTCGATTCATTTGTTGGCGGCGGTCTTGACCGCGTGGCCGCCGAACTCGTGGCGCATCATGGCCAGCAGTTTATTCGCGAAAGGCTCGGGATCCTGCGAGCGGAAGCGCACGTCCAGCGAGCCGGTGATCACCGGAAGTGGAATCCCCAGCTCGATGCCTTCGATCGCCGTCCAGCGGCCTTCGCCCGAGTCGGTCACGAAAGCGCCGATGCCTTCGAGAGCGGGATTTTTGGAAAGCGCATCGACGGTAAGGTCGAGCAGCCAGGAGCGGATCACGCTGCCGAACTGCCAGATCTGCGAAATCTGGAGCAGGTCGAGCCCGAATTCCTTTTTGTGGCGCAGCAGGTCGAGTCCCTCGGCGTAGGCCTGCATGATGCCGTACTCGATTCCGTTGTGGACCATTTTTACGAAGTGGCCGGAGCCGGCCGGGCCGACGCGGCCCCAGCCTTTTTTCGGGCCGGGCGCAAGCGTCTCAAAAATCGGCGACAATCGCTTCACCACTTCCGCCTCGCCGCCGACCATCATGCTGTAGCCCTCGGTGAGGCCCCAGATGCCGCCGCTGGTGCCGCAATCGACAAAATTTATTTTTTTCGGCGCCAGCGCCGCGGCGCGGCGCACCGAATCCCGATAGTACGAGTTTCCGCCGTCGATGATGGTGTCGCCGGGGCTCAGATGCGGGACGAGCGAGTCGATCGTCTGATCGACGGGCGCTCCGGAGGGAACCATAATCCACACGGCGCGCGGCGGCTTGAGCTGCGTGGTGATTTTGTCGAGCGAATCGGCGCCCACCGCTCCCTTTTCCACCACCCGCGCGACTGCGCCGGCATCGCGGTCGAAACCGATGATGCGGTGGCCGCCGCGGACGAGCCGCTCCGCCATGAACGCGCCCATCTTGCCGAGACCGATCATTGCTAATTCCATGGAAGTGCCTCCTGATCATTGAACCTCTACGGCTTCACAGTTTGCGGAAAAACTCCCTCCGATAGGGGGTCGGAGCTTCAGCTCCGACATAAGCATCGTGTTATCAGTGGGCTTCAGCCCCTGAGGAAAGTGGTTTGGCACTTTTTCCGCAGGCTGTTCATCCGCGCCCGCGGTGAATTGGCCCCTGACCAATGTCGATCGAGTTGTTGGGTTTGAGTGTGCCTCCATCGAAAACAAAGCGGGAGCAAGCTCCCGCACTTCAAAGGTCTTGCTCCCGAAGCGGAGAAGATGGGCGGCGGCGCGGGCACGGCATGCCGTGCCCCTACGAGAAAACCCGGCGGCGCGATTCTCAGGTGCGTTCATCCCACTGCATATCGTGGAGTTGCTCATTGGCCGTTTGGGGTGACGCCGAGCTTTGAGAGATCCTGCTGCAACTGAGTGACATTTTCGAACTGAATCGCATGCATGCCGAGCTCGCGGGCGCATTCGAGATTCAGGCCGCGGTCGTCGATCATGACGCATTCCCGCGGCTGGCGCTGCGTGATTTCGAGAGCGAGGTTGTAGATTTTGGGATCCGGTTTGCGCAGACCCAGGTAGCAGGAACTGAAAAACGCCTCGAAATAATCCCGCAAGTTGAAGTGCGCGATGCGGTATTCATTGAGCTCGCGGGATTCGTTATTGAGAGCGGCCATGATGTAGCGGCCGCCGGTGAGGCGGCGGAGGAACGCGAGCGATTCGGGAAAAGGCTGGGACTGGGAAAACATGAACTCCTTGAATTCGGCCAGCGTGAACGCTCGCTGGCGGTAGAAAACCGTGCGCTGGAGATATTCGTCGAGCGTGATTTTGCCGGTTTCGAACGCGCTGAGCATCAGCTCGTGGCGGTCGGCAAAATCCTCCCAGTCGAGATGAAATTTTTCGACGGCGGCGCGGCGGGCGGCGCGGTCCCAGCCGTTGGTGAGGATGACGCCGCCGTTATCCCAAAAGAGTGTGTTTACTTCGGACATGATGCCCTCAGGTTCGAGCGGCTCGCGAGGCGCTCCCAAGAAGTGTTAAAGCGGCACCCATTATCGCCATCTTGAGGCTGCGAAAAAAGCGGAATTCTGGACACGCGAGGGCGCGGCCCATACCATCAAGCCGGCTATGCCCGTGGCAAAGAAATCGAAGAAGAACGTGATTTTCACCATCGGACATTCCGCGCGCCCGCTCGCGGAATTCATCCAGCTTCTCAAATCGAACGAGGTTCGCCGCGTGATCGATATCCGCACCGTGCCGCGCTCGAGGCACAATCCGCAATTCAACCGCGAGACGCTTGGCCCGGAGCTGCGCGCTGCGGGAATCGGCTACGTTCACCTGAAGAAACTGGGCGGGCTCCGCCACGGGAGGGCGGATTCGAAAAATCTCGGGTGGCACAATGCCAGCTTTCGCGGATTCGCCGATTACATGCAGACGGAGGAGTTTGAACAAGGGCTCAAGCGGGCGATGAAGCTCGCGGATACGAAGCCGAGCGCGCTGATGTGCGCCGAGGCGGTGCCGTGGCGGTGCCACCGGTCGCTGGTGGGGGATGCGCTGGTGGTGCGGGGCTACCGGGTACTGGATATTGTGGGAACGTCGGCGCCACACGAGCACAAGCTCACGCTGTTTGCCCTGGTAAGGGGCCTGCGTATCACCTACCCCACCGACAAGCCGCGGAGAGGGCGCCGAGCCTGAGATGCTAAATCGCCGGGGGCGGGGGTCCCCCCCAAAAGGTGACGAGTAGAAATGGCGCCGATCCTTTGTTTTCATGGAATTACGGTGCTAACTGCGTGGCAGCGGCTGACGGGTAGACTCGAACTTCTGACCGCTTTCGGTGTTGAAAGCACTTGGTTTAGGTACGCGATGCCTTTGCGGATCGAGGAAAATAGAGTACCGGTCCGTTCCGAAAATGCGGGCTGAGAAATAGTGCGGGCAGCATTCGGCATTGTCATGTAAGCAAAGGGCTTGCGGCTGGGAAATGATGACACGCCTGCTTCCTGCGCCAGATTATGTTTCCATGCAGATGGAGCGGCCGGCGAGAGCGAACTTCGTGGGTGGTCCGAGGACGGCTTGCGCAGAATCCACGATTTGCTGCCGTCAGAGCACAGCCTGAAGGCTGTGCCACTCAAACCGGCGCCTGTCGTTCTAGTGCTTTCCGCCCAGATTTGGTTCGTGGACAACATTGCGCATATCTCCGCGAACAACGTGACAGGCTGCGGAGCCAATTGCAAGCGACAAAGCCTGTGGAGAATGGAGGAGGCGAAGAGGACAGGCTACGACGGTTCGGCTGCGCTTCGCCGGAGGGAGGACAGGCCAGGAGGCCTGCCCTACAAAGGCAAGAAGGCGCGGCTAGCTGCGGCGGGCGGCGCCGCGTTCGCGCGGGGAGCGCAAGGCGTAGGAGCTCAGGACGCGCATGTAATTGGCGCGCTCGAAGGCGGCGGGATCAGGGACGTTGCGCTGGCTCATGCTGCCGCACATCTGGCGGATGGAATCGTACTCGTGATCTTCCATCCAGCAGCGCAGGTCGCGCAGAACGATATCGAGGTGCTCGATCCCGTTTTGCAGCAGCGCGGAGGTCATCATGGCGGCGCGCGCGCCCACCATCACGGATTTCAACACGTCGTGGGCGGAATGAACTCCGCCGGTGATGGCCAGGTCGGCTTTGATGTGGCCGTAGATGATGGCCACCCAGTGCAGTCGCAGGAGCAATTCCGTGGGGCGGCTGAGCGTGAGGCTGGGAATGATTTCCAGGGTTTCGAGGTCGAGGTCGGGCTGATAGAAGCGGTTGAACAGGACAATCCCGTTGGCGCCCGCGGCATCGAGCCAGCGGGCGAGATTCGCCACGGCGGTAAAAAAGTGAGAGAGCTTCACGGCCACGGGAACGCGCACGCTTCGCTTGATCTCGCGCACCAGGTCGTAATAGCCCTGTTCGACCTCCGCCGCGGCGCGGTCGGGATCGGTGACGAGCGAGTAGATGTTGAGCTCGATGGCGTCGGCGCCGGCCTGCTCCATTTCGCGCGCATAGCGGATCCAGCCGCCCTGGGAGACGCCGTTGAGGCTGGCAATGATGGGAACGGAGACACTCGCTTTCGCTTTGCGAATCAGCTCGAGATAGCCATCGGGGCCGAGATTGTAAGTGGAGAGATCGGGAAGGAAGCCGGTGTATTCGGGAAATTCGTTGGCGCCGCGGGAGAGATCGTCGTCGAGAGTTTCGCTTTCGAGATTCAACTGCTCTTCGAAAAGGGATGGAAGTGTGACAGCAGCGATGCCGTGGTCCTCCAGACGGCGGATATTGTCGAGCGACTCGCTCAAGGGCCCGGCCGAAGCGACCACAGGATTTTTCAGAGTGAGGCCCAAATAGGTGGTGGTGAGGTCGATCATTCTCCGTTCCCTCCTTTCGGGGGGAGATTCGATTTTTTGTCGTCTTCCTCGACGGCAACGACAGCCGGAGGCGGAGGGCCCGCCATGGCCGCAGCATTTTCGTACACCTGCCACTGCCGGTTGACGTCGTCCTGGGCCTCGCGCAAGAGCTCGCGGGCGGCTTCCGGATTGCTGCGAGCAAGAATGGTGTAACGCGCTTCCTGGTAAGCGAACTGCTTGAGCGGGATGCTCGGGGGCTTGGAATCAAGCTGGAAGGGATTTTTGCCCTCGTCGCGCAGGGCCGGGTTGTAACGCATCAGCGGCCAATAGCCGGATTGCACAGCGGCCTTCTGCTGGCTCAAGCCGAAAGCCATGTCGTACCCATGGGCGATGCAGTGGCTGTAAGCAATTATGAGAGACGGGCCGGGATAGGCTTCGGCTTCCTGAAAGGCCTTCACGGTGTGGGTGTCGCTCGAGCCCATGGCCACGCGCGCCACGTAAACGTTGCGGTAGCTGGTGGCTTCGAGGCCAAGATCCTTTTTGACGGTCCTTTTGCCGTCGGCGGCGAATTTCGCGACCGCCGCGCGCGGAGTGGCTTTGGACATCTGGCCGCCGGTGTTGGAGTAAACCTCGGTGTCGAGCACGAGGACGTTGACGTTCATGCCGGAGCCGAGCACGTGGTCGAGGCCGCCGAATCCGATGTCGTAGGCCCAGCCGTCGCCGCCGATGATCCAGACGCTCTTGCGGACGAGCGCGTCGGCCACGGCGAGCAAATCGCGCGCTTCGCGGGTGGGGATGGCGGAAATTTTTTGCTTGAGCAAGGCGACGCGCTCGCGCTGCGCGGCGATGCCGGATTCGTCGTGTTGATCCGCCTCGAGCAGCTCGGCGACGAAGCGCTCGCCAAGCTGCGCGGTGAACGAACGCACGAGCTCCTGCGCGTAATCGGAGCGTTTATCGAGAGCCAGGCGCATGCCCAGGCCGAACTCGGCGTTATCTTCAAAAAGCGAATTCGACCACGCCGGGCCGCGGCCCTGCGCATTCGAGGTGTAGGGCGTGGTGGGCAGATTGCCGCCGTAGATCGAGGAGCAGCCGGTGGCATTGGCGATGAGCACGCGATCGCCGAAAAGCTGCGTGAGAAGCTTGATGTAGGGCGTTTCGCCGCAGCCGGCGCAAGCGCCGGAAAATTCGAAAAGCGGCTCGAGCAATTGAACATCTTTGACCAGCGTGTGCGACAGCTTGGCGCGATCGATATCGGGGATGGAGAGGAAGAAATCCCAATTTTTCTCTTCGGCCTCGCGCAGCGGGGCCTGAGGGGCCATGTTGATGGCTTTGTGCTTCACCTCGCTCTTGCTTTTCGCCGGGCAGATTTCAACGCAAAGAGTGCAGCCGGTGCAATCTTCAGGAGCGACCTGGAGCGTGTAGCGGAGCGTTTCGAGCTCGCGCCAGCGGGGCTTGGAGGATTTGAAGCCCGGAGGCGCGCCCGAAAGGACTTCTCCTTCGTAAACCTTCGAACGAATCACGGCGTGGGGGCAAACGAGGACGCACTTTCCGCACTGGATGCAAAGCTCTTCATCCCACACGGGAATCTGCTGCGCGATATTGCGCTTTTCCCAGCGCGCAGTGCCGGTGGGGAACGTTCCGTCCGGCGGAAGAGCGCTGACGGGCAGCGTATCGCCGAGGCCGGCGATGATGGCGCCGAGAACGTCGCGGACGAAGGCGGGCGCCTGGGCGGGCACGGGCGGAAGGACGTCGAAATCGGAGGAGACCTGCGCGGGAACGGTGAGCTCATGCAGGTGGGCGAGCGAAGCATCCACGGCGGCAAAATTTTTCTGCACGACAGCGTCGCCGCGCTTGCCGTAGGTATCCTGGATCGCTTTTTTGATGGCGGCGATGGCTTCGTCGCGCGGGAGCACGCCGCTGATGGCGAAGAAGCAGGATTGCATGATGGTGTTGATGCGGCTGCCCATGCCGGTTTCGCGCGCGACTTTGTAGCCGTCGATCACATAGAAGCGCAATTTTTTGTGGATGATTTCCTGCTGCACTTTGCGCGGCAGATTGCGCCAGACTTCGTCCGGCGGAAAGGGCGCATTAAGAAGGAACGTCGCGCCGTGATCGGCGGCAGCGAGAACGTCGGTGCGTTCGAGAAACTGAAACTGGTGGCAGGCCACAAAGCTCGCGCGCGTGATCAGGTAAGTGGAACGAATTGGAGCCGGGCCGAAACGCAAGTGGGAGACGGTGACGGAGCCGGCTTTTTTCGAGTCGTACACAAAATATCCCTGGGCGTAATTCGGCGTGTTTTCGCCGATGATCTTGATCGAATTTTTGTTGGCGCCCACGGTGCCGTCGGAGCCGAGCCCGTAGAAGAGCGCGCGGACGGTGGCGGGAGATTCGGTGGAGAAATCGGCGGGGACGGGCAGGCTCGAGTGCGTTACATCGTCGTCGATGCCGACGGTGAAGTGCTGGCGCGGCGCGTCTTTTTTCAGCTCGTCGAACACCGCCTTGACCATCGCCGGAGTGAATTCCTTGGAAGAAAGGCCGTAGCGGCCGCCAATCACGCGCGCGAGCGAGCGGCCCGCTTTTTGCGCGGAGCTGGCTTCGGTGAGCGCGGTGACGACTTCGACGTACAGCGGCTCGCCCGAGGCGCCCGGCTCCTTGGTGCGATCGAGAACAGCCACGGCCCGGGCGGATTTGGGCAGAGCGGCGAGCAGCGCGTCATTGGCCAACGGGCGGAACAGGCGGACCTTGAGCAATCCCACTTTCTCGCTGCGGCCGAGCAGATGCTCGACGGTTTCTTCGGCAGCGCCCGCGCCGGAACCCATCATCACGATGACGCGGTCCGCATCCGGCGCGCCGATGTAGTCGAACAAGTGGTAAGCGCGGCCGGTCTGGCGCGCGAAGCGGTCCATCACGTCCTGAACGATTCCGGCGCACGAAAGATAATAAGGATTGGCGGCTTCGCGCGCCTGAAAGAAGACGTCGGGATTCTGCGCCGAGCCGCGCAGCACGGGCCGGTCGGGAGTGAGGGCGCGCTCGCGGTGCTGGCGGACGAATTTTTCGTCGATCAGGGCGCGCAGATCGTCGTCGGAAAGCGGAGTGATTTTGTTGACTTCGTGCGAGGTCCGAAAGCCGTCGAAAAAGTGGAGGAAAGGAATGCGCGACTCGAGCGACGCGGCCTGGGCAATCAGCGCGAGGTCGCAAGCCTCTTGAACGGAATTGGAGGCCAGCAACGCGAAGCCGGTGGAGCGCGCGGCCATCACGTCGCTGTGGTCGCCGAAAATCGAAAGCGCATGAGTGGCCACGGTGCGCGCCGCGACGTGAATCACCGCGGGAGTCAGCTCGCCCGCAATTTTGTACATGTTGGGGATCATCAGGAGCAGGCCCTGCGAAGCGGTGAACGTGGTGCCGAGCGAGCCTGCCTGGATCGCTCCGTGCAATGCGCCGGCAGCGCCGCCTTCGCTTTGCATTTCAATCACGGTGGGAACGGTGCCGAACATATTCTTGTGGCCTTCCGATTTCCACTGATCGGCCCATTCGCCCATGGGAGAAGACGGCGTGATGGGGTAGATCGCGATCACTTCGTTCAAACGGTAAGCGGTCCAGGCGGCCGCTTCATTTCCATCCACGATTTTGATTTTGGGTGGCATCCAAAGGCTCCGATCCGCACTCGCGGGCGATGGTAATTTCCCCCGGCGAGCAAGTCAACGAACCCAAGCATGGAAGGGCGAGAGGGGATCACACTCGAAGTGTGACGCGAGGATTATATCATCTGGCGCGGTCGAAGAAAGAGCAAAGGGCCGCGCGATTGCAGTCCCAGCGTTAGAAAGGGCCAGCCGAGGATAAGGTCGATTGAAGAGTGAGCGCACGCTGCGGTAGCATTGAAAACAAAGCGGGAGCAAGCTCCCGCACTCCAAAGGTCTGGACGGCAACGCGGTGGAGATTGGTGGGCGGTGCGTTGCGGTTCCTCTGTGCACTCGATGGTTTGCTCAGTGCCCTCTGTGGTTCAATCAGCGCTGCCAATCGACGCCGCTGAACACAGAGTGCACACAGAAAAGCGCGGAGGGCACGGAATTGAAAGCCGCGCGTACGAACCGCTATTTGTCGGCGGCGGCGGCTTTGGGTGGCGCGGGCGCCGAATTCGGAGCTCCGGTATGGCGGGCCGGAGACCAGGGCTCGATCGAAACGCCGCCGCGAATGCGCGGCTGGATCGCCTCGCCGAAAAAAACGTAGGGATGAGCGGGATCCAGCGCGGTAGCTTCGTCGAGGCGCCGGCGAAGTTCCGCGGGAATCGTGAATTGAACGGCGGCGAGATTGTCGTCGAGCTGCGCAATTTTCGTGGCGCCAATGATCGTGGAGGTGACGCCGGGCTGAGTGGCCACCCAATTCAGAGCTACCTGCGCCGCCGGCTTGCCGATTTTTTTGGCGACGTCGAGGAGAACGTCCACCACGCGCCAGTTGCGCTCAGTGAAGCGGTTGAAAGGGATCACCGTGTTTGCGGTCAACCGGCCTTCGCCGGTCGCGCCGGATGCTTCGCGCTTGTATTTTCCGGCGAGCAATCCGCCCGCCAGAGGGCTCCACGGACAAATTGCCAGCCCGAGTTCTTGCGAGACGGGAATGTGTTCGCGCTCGATATTCCGTTCGACCAGCGAGTATTCGAGCTGCAATGCGGCCAGCGGCTCCTTGTCTCCTTTTTCCGCGAGAGTGTAAGCGCGAGCCACGTACCAGGCGGGCGTATCGGAAAAGCCGTAATAGCGGATTTTCCCGGCGCGGACGAGATCATTCAAGGTCGAAACGACCTCTTCCACCGGCGTAATCGTATCCCAGGCGTGCAGCCAATAGAGATCGATGTAATCGGTCTGGAGGCGGCGCAGCGAACCCTCGATGGCGCGATAGATATTCTTGCGGCCGTTGCCGCCGGCATTGGGATTTCCGGGCTCGGCATTGAAGGTAAATTTTGTGGCGAGAACGATGCGGTCGCGCAAGCCGAGGCCGGAAATGAATTTGCCAGTGAGCTTTTCGCTCGTGCCCATGTTGTAGCCGTCGGCGGTATCGACAAAATTGCCGCCGGCTTCGAGGTAGCGATCGAAAATGGCGCGCGACGCGGGCTCGTCCACGCCGAATCCCCATTCCTTGCCGAACGTCATCGCGCCCAGGCAAAGCGGGCTGACGCGCAAGCCGGAACGTCCCAGGGTCACATAGCTTTTTAAGTCCATTGAATTCCTCCGACGGATGATTCGATGCGCGGCTGCTCGCTTCGATTCCAGCCGGGTGCCGTTCGAGCGCTTCGCAAATCGGATTCGAAGCGACTATGCTATGCGAGATTCCGGCAAGAGGCAATCGAGAGGAGGGAAGCAATGGATGATGTCGCGAGAGAGAAAATTGCGCTGCGAGTGGGGGATGGAAGCTCGATGGACGCGTTTGTGGCTCGTCCGGCGGACGGCGCGCAATCCCCCGGGATGCTCGTGTTTCAGGAGGCGTTCGGCGTGAACGCGCACATCCGCGATGTGACCGAGCGCGTGGCGCGGCAAGGATACGTGGCGATTGCGCCGGAGCTGTTCCATCGCACGGCGCGCGGGTTCGAGGGGCGCTACGATGGTTTCTCCGAGACGCGGCCGCACATGCAGGCGATGACCGAGGCTGGTGCGATCGACGACATCCGTGCAGCTTTTGACTGGCTGTGCGGCAATCCACATGTGCAAGCGGACCGGATCGGCAGCATCGGATTCTGCATGGGCGGGCGGATGTCGTTTCTCGCGTGCGCGACTGTGCCGCTGCGCGCGGCGATTTCGTTTTATGGCGGCGGAATTGCGGCGACGCAACTGCCGAAAGCGAAGAATCTCCACGGGCCGATGCTTCTCTTCTGGGGCGGGCTCGACAAGCATATCGGGCAGGACCAGATTCGCGCGGTGGGAGATGAGTTGAGCCGCGCGGGAAAACCATTCATCAATGTGGAGATTTCGGACGCGGATCACGGGTTTTTCTGCGATGCGCGCGGGAGTTACAACGCGGCGGCCGCGCGGGAGGCGTGGAGTTTGTCGGTGGCGTTTCTGGAGACGCATGTGAAAGGAGCGGGGGAGAAGACGCGGGCGGCGCTGTAGAGCAGAAACGGAAGCAAACTGTGGTGCGCCACGCGGCAGTTAAATCAGACCTCGTGGCATCATCTACGACAAAGCGGGAGCAAGCTCCCGCACTCCAAAGTTCTCGAGGGCAGCGTGGGGGACGAAGGCAGCAGCACGAAAATCGGCAGCGCGGGCACGGTCCCGATGGATCGGGATGCCCCTACGAGAAAAACCGGCGGGCGCATTTGGAAGTTACGCATCCAATTTGGACCGTGTGCGGCGCTCTTGAGGGCAAAGATTTTGAATCCGGGGGCGGAGGTGTGGTCATCTAGTTGAGCTGAGGCAGCGATGACCTCGAAACCCGCACCTGCAATTCTCGCCGCAAGTCAGGGTTCAACGGCTCGGGCCACGGCTGCGCGGCCTCATCGCGTGATGGTGATTCTCGCGTTCTTTTGCATCTGGGTGGTCTGGGGCTCGACGTACCTTGCCATCCGGTATGCGGTGGCCACGATTCCGCCGCTGTACACAGCCGGCGTACGCCATCTGATCGCCGGATCGATCCTGCTGCTCTGGTGCGCGTGGAAAAAGAAGCGGCCCACTTGGGCGCAGGTGCGCGCGAGCATCGTGATCGGATTCCTTTTCTTCCTGATCGGCCATGGGGCGCTGCACTGGGCCGAGACGGTCGTTCCGTCTGGGCTTGCGGCGCTGCTGATCGCCATCGAGCCGATTTTCGTTTTCGGGCTTTCCGAAGCTGCCGACAGGCGATTCCGTCTGAACCTGCCGCTGATCGCGGGTGTCGTTCTGGGGCTTGGCGGAGTGGCGCTGCTTTTCGGGAAAGGAGTGCTGACGTCCGCGCCCGGGATGGGCGTGGGTGCGCTGGCGATCTTGATCGGGGCATTTTCATGGTCCATTGGAATCGTGTACTCACGGAGATCGCATCTTTCGGGCCATCCACTGCTGCTTTCGGCGCTGTCGCTTGTGTCGGGAGCGATCATGCTGTTGGCGGCGGGAACGATTGCCGGAGAAGCGCGCTGGTTTACGCTTGCAGCAGTCACGGGCCGGTCTTGGGGGGCGCTGGCTTATCTGGTTGTGTTCGGATCGCTCGTCACGTTCACAGCGTACAACTGGCTGCTGGAGCACTATCCGCCGACGCTGGTGGCAACGCACACCTACGTGAACCCGATCGTGGCGGTGCTGCTCGGGTGGCTGCTGGCGGGCGAGCGAGTGACGCTCAATCTGGGGATTGCGGCGGCTATGGTGATTGCGGCGGTCTGGCTGGTGGATCGCGGGATGGCGCAGTTGAATACGAGCGAGGATATTGGGGCGTGAGCAGGCGGAAACCACACCTTAGACACGCGTCAAGCCTGCCGGCCGAGTCAAGCCTCGGCCGAGTGATTGGTTTCAAGCAAGCCGAGATGATCTGAAAGCGGCGTCAAGCCGCCGCACTCCAAAAAAACAGTCACGTCGGGCAACTAAGGGCCGAGTTCTTTGAGGAGGGCCTGGAGCAGGCGGGTCTGGTGCGCGGGGGATAATTTTGCTCCGGCGGACGTGAGGTAGAAAACGTCAATGGCCGTCTGGCCCTCGGTTTCGATGAGCGCGATTTCGATGTTGCACTGCTCGTGCGCGAAAGTGGAGCTGATGCGGTGCAAAAGCCCCGGCTGGTCCTGCGCGATCACTTCCACCAGCGTGCTGTGAGCCGAGCACGCATCGTCGAATTCGATTTTCGTTTGCACCTTCACTTTTTGCGAGCGGCTCTTATCCGAGCGCATGCGATCGCGCAGCATGCGCTCGAGATCCGCTTTCCCCAGCAGCACATCGTGGATGCTCGATTTGAAGCTTTCCCATTCCGGCAGGTTCAGCTCGAGAGTGCGAAAGCGGTCGGTGAAGTAAAACGTGTCGACCACGGTGCCGGATTGATTGGAAAACGCGGCCGCCTTGACGATGTTCATGCCCCACGCAGCCAGCACGCCCGCCATCTTCGAAAATAGGAATGGGCGGTCCGGTGTGACCACCGTGAGCTCATACCAGTGGCGGCCGCGGCGAAGCGCCACCTGGACGGGATCCTTTCCGAGCTGTTCCGCCATTTCCAAGTGCGCGAGAACTTCGCCGGCGGGATGCGTAAGCAGATAGCGCCGCGGCAAACCTTCCAAAAATCCTTCGAGTTTTTTGCCGGCGGCAGGGGCCAGCGTGCGGAGATGCTCCATCACTTCGTCGTGGGCATCGGCATGAACGCGCTGGTCGAGGCTGCGATTGAGATAATTCGCAGCCGCGATGTAGAGCTGCCAGATGTTTTCCGCTTTCCAGGGCGTGAGCGCGTCCGGGTTCACCGCTTTGATATCGGCGTAGGTGAGCAGGCAGAGCATCTTCAAGTGCTCGGGAGTCCCCACTTTTTCGGCGAAGGCTCGCACGGTTTCGGGGTCGAAAATGTCGCGGCGAAGTGCGGCGCTCATTTCCAGATGGCGGCCGATGAGGAAAAGGACGGCTTCGCGGTCGGGCGCATCGAGTTCCAGGCGGTCGAGGCAGCCGCCGGCGATTTCGACGCTCGCCTGAACGTGGTTATCCGATTCCGCGCCTTTGCCCACATCGTGGAGGAGCAGCGAGAGGTAAAGCAAGTCCGGCTGCTCGAGCTCGTCGAGCAGCTCGCCATAGCGCTGGTCCCATTTCGATTGCGATTGGCGAAGCGCGTGGAGATTCTCGATGGCGACGAAGGAGTGCTCGTCCACCGTGAACCGGTGGGAATAGTCGCGCACGACGAGCGAATCGATCAGGCGGAACTCCGGGAGAAGCAGCGTGAGCAAACGCAGCGAATGCATCGAGCGCAAGGCGTCCGCGGCGTGCGGAGCGAGCAGAATCTCCTGAAGTAGGTGCCAGAGCTCGGAGCCGCGGGGCGGGTCGGCAGCGAGCGCGGGCAGGGCTTGTTCGATCTGCGATTCCGCGCTCGAGCTGAGACTCAGCCCGTGGCGCGCCAGAAACCGGAAGGTCCGCAGGATCATTTGCGGATCGCTGAGCGCGGCGGGCTGGCGCAGGAAAACCAAATTCCCGACAACGGAGAATTCGGCGTTCGAAAGCCGCGAGCGCAGGCTCTGAAACTCGCGGAAAAGCGACGGCCGCGCCGACGTATTTTCTTCGAGCAATTGCGTGCACACGCGGTAGATCATGCGGGAATGGCTGAAATAAATGCGCATCCACGCCGAGGCGCTCAGAGCTGCGTCCCCGGGCGCGCCGATTCGTTGCGCCGCGGCTTCTTCCTGCGCGTCCCAGCTCAGCGAATTGTCGTCGCGCGTGTGGCGAAAATGAAGGAAGCAGCGGACCGACATCAGGAAGCCGAGCGCGGAACTGAATGGAACGCGGACCGACATCGGCAGCGGCGCGCCTTCGGCCGGCCAGCCGCGCAGCGATTCCATTCCGGAGATGAGCGCCAGCCAGCAGGCCACGTTGTAATCGCGCAGGCCGCCGGGACCGTCCTTCAGATTCGGCTCGAGGTGAAAAACGGTGTTGCCGAATTTCGCGTGGCGGGCGCGCGTGAGTTCGGCCAGGCGCTTGATGATTTGCTGCGCTTCGCCTGCGACCAGCCGGGGGATGACCGTGGCGTGCAGACGATCAAAGAGCCGGCGGTCGCCCGCGAGATAGCGGCAATCGAGCAGCGACATCACGAATTCGAGATTTTCCGGATCGAAGCGCTCGCATTCCGAAAGCGTGCGCGTCGCCGGGCTGAGTCGGAAGCGCAGGTCCCAGAGGTCTTGCGAGAAACGCCGCGTCGCGTCTTTGAATCGCGCGATGCCGGAATCGCTCTCGTGCAAGAGCAGGATATCCACATCGGAATGAGGGAAGAGCCAGCGGCGCCCGAATCCGCCGAGGGCCGCGAGCGCAAGCCCCGCGGGGCCGGCGGAATCCGGGGAGACGCTTTGGTTCCAAAGGCGGAGAGCGATCGATTCTACCAGCGCGGTGCGGGCAGTGACGGCGGCGCGGCCGTCGCCCGTGGCCGCGAATTCCTGTTGAAGACGAGCCGACTCCCGGAGATATTGATCGCGCAGCTCACTAGCGAGTGAGGGATTCGCTGGCATGCTCGTTCATGGGCGATTGTACGTTGTTGAAGGGCAAAGCGCGGAGGCCAGCAGAAGCGCATGGCACGAGCGGACGCGAGCGCGCTCGTCGCCGGTCAGAGGGCGCTTTCTCCGCGCTCATCATTGCGAATCCGGATGGCGTCATCGACGCGGCTGGT
>Ga0187781_10001047_pt1 | contig 20790 bp, 14 predicted proteins | sample 0715_SJ02_MP02_2_FD_132447 | JGI IMG/M metagenome (GOLD analysis project Ga0187781, IMG submission 132447) | Tropical peat soil microbial communities from peatlands in Department of Meta, Colombia - 0715_SJ02_MP02_20_MG | ecosystem: Environmental > Terrestrial > Soil > Wetlands > Peat | place... | reverse complement strand
GTTCCCGCTCCAGCCGTTCCTGCAGTTGTTCATCCGTGCGGCCTACGTGCTTGCGGAGAATATGCCCGCCCGCCGCCTCGTCCTGGCTCAGATCTCGCGACGGCCCCCCGCTCGCCTGGTTGCCCACCGGCGCGGAGGCGGACGAAGTCACCGCACCGGAATTGTTGAGCGCTGCCGGATTCTGGCACGCGACCAGTGCAAACAGACTCAGCACAAAAGCCGCGCCCAACGTTGTTCGAGCCTGGGCGAATCTCGCCATTTGACCTCAATCTGCGCCCACTGGCCGCAGACTTCCTGTAAAGATTGGGAAATTGTGCTACCAAAGGGGGTGTGCGGGCAAGGGCTTCTGACCCCTTTATCGGACAAAACTGCCTCGATGCTTTCGCGCGCTGGGGCTCTGGCATAGCTTACGTCTTTCCCCGCGGATACCGCCGGGAGCGCTGGTCGTACTTGCGCTTGGCGAACGTCGCTCGCCAATTCGCGGGCGAATTGGCCGCCCGCGGCATCGGAAAGGGCGATGCCGTCCTCCTGTGGAGCCCCAACTGCGCGGAATGGGTCGCTGCGTTTCTGGCCTGCGCTTCCAGCGGCGTGATCGCAGTTCCCGTGGATGACGCTTCCACACCCGACTTTGCCTGCCGCATCAGCCAGCAGGTTCGAACCAGGCTGGTTGTTTGCCCCAAAGAGCGCGCTTCGCTCTTTGCTGAAATGCCCACTCTCGATCCCGCCGACCTCCCGTCGGCCGTGGCACACCAGCCAGCCGACAGCCTTCCTTCCCTCAACATTCAACCATCCGATCCACTCGAGATCGTCTTCACCTCCGGCACTACGGCTGACCCGAAAGGGGTTGTTCTGACCCACGCCAACGTCGCCGCCAACCTTGCGCCGCTCGCCACCGAGATCGGCAAATATCTCAAGTATGAACGTTTCGTCCATCCTCTCCGCTTTCTCAATCTACTGCCCCTCAGCCACGTCTTCGGACAGTTCCTCGGGATCTTCATTCCACCGCTGATGGGTGCAACCGTGGTATTCGAAAGCACTCTGAATCCGGTGGAAATTGTCTCCACGATCCGCCACGAACGCGTCTCGGTGCTGATCGCGGTTCCCCGCCTGATCGACTCGCTCAAACAAAAACTGGAACGCGATATCGAATCGGAATCCGAGGCAGATGCCAAGGCTAGCCAGCAAGGCAGATCAAACCCACGCGCCGCGTTTGCCGCGCGGTACGCTCGCGCTGAACAGCAGCATTTTCTGCGGCGCTGGTGGACATTCCGCGATATTCGTTGCCGGTTTGGATGGAAATTCTGGGCCATCATCAGCGGCGGAGCCGCCCTCGAGCGCGAAACCGAAGAATTCTGGCACCGGCTTGGATACGCGGTGGTTCAGGGATACGGTCTTACCGAGACCACGTCACTCGTCAGCTTGAACCATCCCTTTCACACCAGCCGGGGCTCGATCGGAAAAGTGCTGGCTGGGCGTGAACTCAAACTCGCCGAAGACGGTGAGATTCTCGTGCGCGGATCGGGAGTCGCCAGCGGTTACTGGACTGGGCAGCAAGTTACGCCGGTCGCTGGAGATGAAGGATGGTATGCGACCGGCGACCTCGGCCAACTCGACGTCGAAGGGAATCTGTTTTTCCGGGGACGTAAAAAGGAAGTCATCGTCACTCCCGCGGGGATGAACGTTTACCCGCAGGATCTCGAGGCGGCGTTGCGCCGCCAGCCGGAAGTGCGCGATTGCGTCGTTGTCGGCCTTGAGCGCGGCGGAAACGCTGACCCTTGCGCTGTCCTCATCGTCCGCGAGCGAAGCTCCGACGCCAGGACCATCCTCGAGCGCGCCAACGAAACCCTTGCCGAATATCAGCGTATGCGGGCCTGGTTCGTTTGGCCTGAGGAAGATTTTCCCCGAACCTCAACCGGCAAGCCCCGCCGCAATGTAATTCGCGACGCGGTGGCTAACAGCATGAAAGGAGGCCCGGCCGAGGGTAGCGCCGCGTCGTTGGCCAGTCCCCTCTCGGAGTTGCTGACTCGGGTGACAGGGCGCGGCGCGCCGAAGCTGTCCCCCAACGCCGATCTCGAACACGACCTTGGCCTAAGTTCGTTGGAGCGCGTCGAACTGCTCGGCGCTCTCGAAGATCGTTATCAAGTGGACTTGAGCGAAACGAAATTCGCAAGCGTGGCCACTGTCGCCGACCTCGACAAGCTGCTGGCGGGGGCCAACCCGAGCCCCACATCACGACCCTTTCACTTCCCTCGTTGGACCTTGCGCTGGCCTGCGCAGTGGCTGCGGCTTATCGCACACTACTCGCTTGTGCGGCCCGCGGTTTTTCTCCTCGGCTTGCCCCGAGTCGTAGGTCGCGAGAACCTGCGCGGAGTCAACGGTCCCGTGCTGGTGGTTTCCAATCACATCGGAGACGTGGACGTCGGCTTCATCCAGACAGTGCTGCCCGCGCGCATCCGTCATCGCCTGGCAACGGCAACCGGCGGAGAGGCGTTGGAGGCCCTGCGCTCGCCCGCCCCAACTCGCAGCCAGTTTCTCCGTTTCTACGACCACCTGCAGTGGACGCTCGGAGTCATGCTTCTCAACCTTTTCCCACTTCCGCGCGAAGCCGGTTTCCGCAAGAGCTTTGCCTATGCCGGCGAGGCCGTCGACCGCGGCTACAGCATCCTGGTATTTCCCGAAGGCCGGCAAACCGAGGACGGTAAGCTGAGGGCGTTCCGCAGCGGCATTGGCCTGCTGGCTAACAATCTGAACGTGCCGGTTGTGCCGATGCGGATTGACGGGCTTTTCGAAGCCAAACAGGCAGGACGGAAGTTCGCGTTGCCGGGAAAAATCGTGGTGCGCATCGGAAAGCCTGCGCGTTTCGCGCCCGGGCTCGACCCGGAAGCAATCGCTCGCGAGCTTCAGCGTAAGGTGGAGAATCTGTAAGACGCCTAGCCGAGGCTCGGCAAGGCTGGTAAGAGCCGCCAAGTGGAGCGAGGCAAAATAATACCAAAACAAAAGGCCGGGCAGTTTTGCCCGGCCTTCTTGGTACTAGGAAACCGAGTCCTTGCTGGTTCCGGGGCTTGGTTTCCGTTTAACTTCGCTGTTTCGTCTATCTTCCCGTCGTACGACTTCGATTCTGACCCTGAGGCCGCTTCCGCGTATGAGCGCTACATCGCCAGCGCCAGCCCGTTCAGTTCCCGCTCCAGCACCGGCAACGAGCAACCGGCCATTTCCACGCGGCCGGCGGCATCGATCGCCGCTTGCGGCGATACGCCATATCCGCGGCCCATCAGGAACACCTGTAAGACTTCGGCCGCTTCGCGCGAGTCCACCATCCCACCCTGAAGCAGATCGTTGCGTAAGGCTGCCAACTCCGTAACTGTAAATTTGTCTTTCATGGCCACCCTCACCTTCCGTCCCTCTTGCTGCATTAGACTCATCGGCAATTCACTTCGTTGCATGCAATCGAAATGCCGTAACTTCAGTACCACTTAAGTGGGGTGACGGCCCGATCCACTATTTTCTTCAACCCAAGATTTTGCAAAAGGTTGCGGCAGTCCTCGGGTGGCGAGCAGACGCCGCGCATAGCGACTAAGAGCGCCAAATTGACACAATGCGTCGTTCTGTCTCGGGACAATAACCGAACATTGTCATGACACTTTAGTGGGGCTCGATGGTGGCTGCATCGATCAGCATGATCGGAATGTCGTCCTGGATGGGGTAGACCCGTCCACACTTACCGCATTTCAATCCCTTTCCGTTTTCTTTCAGGACGACGGGCTCTTTGCAGAGCGGACATACCAGCATGTCAAGCAAATCCTGCGGAATCATAACGTCTCATATTGTAGCCCCGATGCCATTTCCTTCAATGCACAGCCGCATTGCGTCGCGCGTTGGCCTTGGCTCAATACCACCACCAGCTGGCCAATTCCAGCCACATCAATTCCAGCCACCGCCGATTTGCAGCACAACCTTCACTGCCTAATCTTGGGATAAAATTCGCTTTCACTCTCAGCGAGGAGCAATGCCAGCACAGATTCTTGATGGCACGAAATTGGCCGCTGAAATCCGCGCCGAAGTCGCCGCCGAAGTCAAAACCCTTTCCGCTTCCGGTCTTCGCCCCGGACTTGCCGTGATTCTTGTCGGCAACAATCCAGCGTCTGAAGTTTACGTGCGCGGCAAGGTCAAGAGTTCCGGCGAGCTTGGGATCTACAGCGAGCAGCACTCTCCGCCGGAATCCTCGTCCACCGAAGACCTCGTCGCTCTCGTCGACTCGCTCAACCGGCGCGACGAAATCGACGGCATCCTCGTGCAGTTGCCGCTTCCTCCGCAGGTCGATTCGAAGCGAGTTCTGCTGGCCGTCGACCCCGCGAAGGATGTCGACGGATTCCACCCGATGAACGTCGGCTACCTTTCCACGCAGCGGCCAGGCCTTGTGCCCTGCACGCCGGCTGGCGTGATGGAAGTTCTTCGCCGCAGCAACATTCCTGTTGCGGGCCAGGAGGCCGTTGTTGTTGGCCGCAGCGACATTGTCGGCAAGCCGGTAGCCATGCTGCTGCTCAATCAGAACGCCACCGTGACTGTGTGCCATTCCAAAACCCGCGACCTGCCGGCCGTTTGCCGCCGCGCCGATATTCTGGTCGCGGCCATTGGCCGCGCGGGAATGGTGACTCGAGATTTCGTCAAGCCCGGCGCGACCGTGATCGATGTCGGCATTAATAAGGTGACCGAACGCGCCGACTTTGAACAATTTTTCGGCGGACAGCAGGCGGCCGATCCTGCACGCTACAGCAAACGCCTCGAGTCGTTCCTCAGCAAAGGCTCGACGCTGGTCGGCGACGTTCATCCCGAAGTCGCCGAAATCGCCGGAGCGATTACACCCGTTCCCGGCGGCATCGGCCCGCTCACGATTGCCATGCTGATGGCGAACACGGTTAAAGCGGCAAAGCTTAGGAGAAGTCAGAAGTAGGAGAAGTCAGGAGTTAGAAGTCAGAATGCAAAAACCGTTCTAGCTGGCCGTCTCATTTTTCAATTCTCCCTTCTGGCTTCTCACTTCTGACTTCTGACTTCCTTCTCGCCTCCCGCGTGGTAGATTCTCCTTTCTGGGAGAAGACAAACTTTGCTCAAAGTTGGCCTGACCGGCGGCATCGCCAGCGGCAAATCAGTCGTCGGCGAGATGTTCGTCAAACTCGGAGCCCACCTCATCGAGGCCGACGCCATCGCGCACTGGCTCATGGAGCCGGACCGTCCCGTCTACAACGAAGTTGTGAAGGCCTTTGGCACGTCCATCCTCAATCCCGACCGCACGATCAACCGCGCGAAACTTGCCGAAGCGGCGTTCGGTACGCCAGCGGCGAAAACCGGGAACACTCCGTCCGCCGGAAATCCTCCCTACGCCGCCCCGCGGGTTCAGGAACTCAATCGCATCGTTCATCCTGCCGTCATTCGTCATCAGAATGAATGGATGGACGACATCGGCGCCCGCGACCCCAATGCCATCGCCATCGTGGAAGCGGCGCTCATTCTCGAAGCGCACGCCGAGGGACGCTTTGACCGGCTCATTGTGGTCACCTGCCCGCCCGAGCTGCGCGTCCCGCGCTATGCCGCGCGCCACGGCATTTCTGAAGACGCCGCGCGGACGGAAGTGACGCGGCGCATGGCGGCACAGATTCCCGATGAAGAAAAAATCAAGGCCGCGAATTTTGTGATCGACAATTCCGGTTCGCTCGAATCGACTCGAAGGCAAGTGCAAAGCGTGTTCGAGAAACTGCGCGAGCCTGGGGGTACCCCCCTCCCCCATGTGGTTGAAAGCTTCTAGCCGCTAGCTTCTAGCTACTAGCGAGCCACCCCTCCCCGGCTTTGCACGAACCCCCCTCCCCCCTCCCCCTCCCCGGTCTATTGGAATCAAGACTTTAGGGAGAGTTTCCCGCCAAAGTATTCAATCCTTGGTAGTTGCAGTCAAAGTATTGAATATAAAGCAGTTACGAGATCAGCTCTTGAAGGCGATCCTGCAAAATCAATGACTTATCCGCAGACACTGCTTCAAAGTCTTGATTCCAAACAACTTGCTTTTTTGAATTCGCCATCTCGGGGAACCTCCCCCGTCACAGCCATCACTATCCATGATTGGGAGTCGGCTTTCCTTAAGTCAAGAGAAATGAAATTGGGGTAGTGGATTCATATCACTAAAGACGTCAGTACCGAAATTGGAGACGAGCTCGTGGAGGCTCAAAGTCCGGAGGCTCACACCCGCAAGATCATCACTTCGGTTGCTTTTATCAGTGCAGCGGCGGTTTGTCCACGCTTCAGCTGCATCTCTCGGGCGGAGCGCGCGGTGATGATCGAGGTGATGTGCTGGCCGCCGATGGAAATTCTCACTTCCGCCATCAGGCCGCTGATCTGGACGGACTCGATCCGGCCAACCAGTTGATTCCGTCCGCTGACACGCCGGATTTTCTCCTGGCGCTCGTCTTCCGTCTTGCCTCGGGTTCGGAAGAGCAACCGGTCCACTTCGCTCTGCGGGATGCGATGATGGCCGCCGACGGTGCGCGCGCTGCGAATCTTTTTCTTGTAGATCCATTGTTTGATCGTGGGAAAGCTAATCCCCAACAGCAACGCCGCGTCGCGAAGCTTTAGCAGCTCTTCGCTTTCGATTCGGGATTTGCTGTTCCTCGGCACCGGGCGAAATCGTACTGCTCTCCAAGTCTCAGAGTCAATTCAAAGGTCAAAGGGTAGAGGGCAGATTGCAGACGTGCCAAAGCCTCCGACCTTCATGTATCCAATCGGCCGCTTTCTCAAGCACGTTTCACCGCTAACCTCTGATCTCCAGTCTCCTGCAACGGTTTTTCAGCTTAGGCCGAATTCCCGATAGGAATAGTACTAATCTGTACAGAATTGGACATACTATCTGTCCATCATGTACACGTGCGGCTTTTCTGGAAAGCTAATCAGCCGGAGCGAGGGGTCGTAAATGATTAAAGCTTCTTTCGTTGTTTGTGTCGCCGTTTTACCGCTCTTGTTTGCGCTGGGGGCGTTCCCGGCGTGGGCGCAAACGGGAGCGAGTCTTTCCGGCATCGTGACGGACCAAGCCGGTGCAACCCTCGCCGATGTGGCAGTGACCATCAAGAACATCGATACAGGTGAAACGCGCACGATCACAACGGATGGCGCGGGGCACTTTCGGACGTTCGGCTTGCCCGCGGGACGCCTGCTGATTCGAGCGGCAAAACAAGGCTTCGCCGAAGAAACGCGCACGGGAATCAACCTGGCGGCTGGCCAGGAGACCACGATCGAGATTCAGATGCAGCGCAGCAGCACCGACGCCTGCCTGAGCGCCCACGATTTCGCCACCACCGACTGCACGCTGACCTGGCACGGGATCACGGTATACGGAGCTTATGACGTTGGGGTCGGCTGGGTGAGTCACGGGTTGCCGGAAAACGGCTACAACTACGAAGGCGAATCGCTGGTGAACCGGAATGGCTATGAACATCGGTTCGTGGTCGCGCCGAACAACCTGCAGCAGACGGGTTTTGGCATCCGGGGCAAGGAAGAGTTCGCGCACGGGTGGTCGGTGGTGTTCAATGCTTCGACGGGCATCAATCCGCAGTCGGGCCTGCTGGCCAACGCTTCGAAGACCGACATCATTAATAACGGCCTTCCCAGGGCGAGCTATTCGATAGCCATCGACGGGGCGCGCGCGGGTCAGCCGTTCAATGACGAATACTATGGCGGCGTATCGTCGAAGATTTTTGGCACGCTGACGTTCGGGCGGCAGCGCTCGCTCGGGACGGATGCGATGCTGCTGTACGATCCGGCGGGCGGTAGCTATGCCTTTTCCTACATCGGATATAACGGGACGATGGCCGGCGGCGGCGACACGGAAGACAGCCGGTGGGACGACGCGGTGAAATATCGCGTCACGTTTGGGCCGGTGCATTTCGGCGCGATGTATAAATTTGCGGACGGTTCGGGCGGATGCTACGATCCCGCGGCAGCTTCGGGCTTGACCTGGACTGCCACTTCGTGCACGCCGCAATCAGTGCATAACAATGCTTACGGATTGAATCTCGGCGGAAACGCGGGCAAGTTTTCAGCCGACGCCGTATTCCAACATTACAACCAGGCGATCAGCGTATTGAACCCGTTGCTGGGGCCGCAGAGTTTGTCGGCGCCCTATCAGTCGACCACGGACAGCATCGATACAACCCCCATCAACGGCGGGCCGGGGTTGGGGCCAAACCTGATCGACCCGCAAGACACTGTGTATGGCATTGTGACCGACAACTACGCAGTGATGGTCGCGGCCAAGTATGCGTGGGACGCGCTTAAGTTTTTTGCCGGCTACGAATACATCTGGCAGAACAACCCGTCGCACCCGTTGGGCGTGGGCGCCTCCGACCAGGGCGGTTACTTCATGAGCGGGGTCGAAGACAACAATCTTGATTCCGAAAAGATCGTGCAGATCTGGTGGACGGGAGCGAAGTACACCTACCGCCCCAAAACCGATTTCACGTTCGCGTGGTATCAACAGCAACAGAACACCTTTCGTGTTCCGCCCACCTGCGTGCCCGGAAATTTCCGCAGTTCCTGCGGGGGTGCGCTCAACGAGGGGTCGCTTTACGTGGATCACCATTTCACCAAGCGGTTCGACGGCTTTGCCGGACTTGCGTATTCCTACGTGAGCGGCGGTTTGGCGATTGCCATTCCGCATGGGCCGGGCGTGCCGTATAACTCGGATAACAATTGTGCGCCGACGATCGGAGGGCGGTTTAGCTTCTGATGGCTTGCGCGGCGGCGGTGTCAGTTGGGTCGATACGATTCCGTTCTGGTGCAAGGCAAGAAGAAGTCGCAGCCTCTTTCTGAGAGCAAGGCAAAGGTCGCCATGCTGCCGGCACAGTACATGGATCCTTCGCCCACTCGCTTCGCTCGGGCTCAGGATGACTCCTTAAGTTACGAACTTAGCCTAGACCCAATCGATGCGAAGCCAGCCCGCAGTCTGTGTTCAAGACCTAGGCGCCTCGTGGATCCAGATTCCTTTGGTGGAATGCGGCTGCCAGGCCTTGGGAGTGGCAAAGCCGCGCAGCCATACAAGCTCGCCGCGGCAGACAGCGACTGGCCATCGTTTCTTCTCGCTGCCGGTAGCGTGACGGTCAGTGAGCAGCTCCTTCACTTTTGTTGCTTGCCGGGTGTGGGCCGGCCAAAAGCGGTCTCCGGGATGCCAGTTGCGGATGATCAGCTCCGTTCCCAGGCGCGCGGGGTCGAGCAGTCCGCGGCGATCTTTTTCTGGCACGCTCGCTACATCCACTTCCCCGGCTTCAATTCGCAGACCGAGTTCGGGAACGAAAACCGATCCGGGCACGGGCAGGACGTGCTCGTAGTCTTCCGAGCCGGTGGAGGAAGTTTCGAACACGAGTGCGGAGCGCGTGCGGGCGACGTGCAAGCGATGGGCGGAATGACATTCATTCGCGGATGTGAGCGCGGATTTCTTGTCTGCTTCTGCGGCTTTCGTCTTCGCGCTTGTTACGGGTGCCGCTGGTGCGGGCAATTCGATTTTCCTACCGGCGAGTCCGCGCGCCAGATCGAGGATCTCCTCGATCAGGCGGAAGGAGATGCTCGTCGCCGGAGCATTTTGTTCAATCCATGCGCGCACAGTCCGGCGCGCCGCGGCGAGAGGGAGCTCGAGCACTTCATCCACCGGAAGCGGCGCGCCGGGAGCCGACGGAGGCAGGCGATGCGCTGCCCAATGCTCCTCCTCCGCGCGCGCAATTTCGGCGAGTTCGGCGATGCGCTCGATTGCCGCCGGGCCAAATTCCTCGGCGATCACCGGCATGAGGCGCTGACGCAGGCGATTGCGCAGGAAAGTGGCGTCCTGGTTCGACGAGTCTTCCCGCCAGCTCTGGCTGCGCTCGCGCAGGTATGCGCGCAGTTCGGCGCGGCGAAAACTTAGTAACGGGCGCACGACCTCGTAGTCAGTACTCAGTACCCGGTACCCAGTATCCAGTCCTTGTGACCTGGGTGCTTGCGATGTAGCGTGCAGAGGATTCGGCTGCGGGTTTCGCGGACTCGGGTGGAAGCGCACGCGAGGGAGGATGCCTGCCAAGCCGCGAATTCCCGTACCGCGAAAGATGCGCAAAAGGATGGTTTCCGCCTGATCGTCGAGCGTGTGCGCGGTGGCGACTTTGGTGGCGTGGAGGTTCGTGGAATGGTTTTCTGCGGCGCTGGCCTTGGCGGCGCATCCCTCGCTGACAAGCTGTCGAAAAAACTCGTAGCGTAATTTGCGGGCCGCGCTTTCGATTCCGGTTCCGCGGGCGTGCTCGACGGGCGCGATGCACCTTGACAACTCCAATCCTAGTTGTGCCGCGAGCCTGGCAACGAAGCGCTCGTCCTCGTCCGACTCCGCGCCACGCAGTTGGTGATTGACATGCGCAACCGAAAGCGAGACTCCGAGGTCGTGGCGCAGTTCGAACAGGAGCAACAACAGTGCCACCGAGTCAGCGCCGCCGGAAACGGCCACGGCCACGCGGTCTCCGGCGCGCAGGAACTCCTGCCCGCGAATGACCTTGAGGAGCCGTTCGGCAAGGCCGGACTTTGCAGAAGCGGGCATGGAGCAAATGGTACAGAGAATCAGTTGCTGGTTGCTAGTTGCTCGTTGTCAGTCGGTAGTGGCTACAGCTTGGTTCAAGAATGGCTTCCGTGCCGATCCGACCGCCAGCCCCCAGCGGCTAAAGCCGCGTCAATGGAGGCTCCCGGGCGGCACGGCTAAAGCCGTGCCCTTCCCGAAACCTATTTCTGAAGCACGCTCTAGCAAGGACGCGGCGCTGAGAAGCACTGGCAACGACCGGCCAAGCACTGATATGATTTCGGCGTTCGATGTGGGGAAAGCTTCGGCCGACAGCAAGCGCCGGAAGAACCATACCTATGCATCGTTGGACCGCCAGATTCCTTCTCCTGGTGATGCTGGCGCCCGGGCTGTCTCTCTGGGCACTCGCTGGTGTCGACACGCCGGGGGTGATGCCGTGCTGCAAGCGGGGACGGCTTGCCGAGGCGGCGTCTCGAACTGCCCAGCCTGCGGTGCCGTGCCATCATGGCGCGGTCGAGCAGGGCAGCAATGGGTCCGGTCAGGAAGCCGATGCTTCCGCTGATACGACGGAAGTTTCGGTTCGCTCCCTCGCCTGCTGCTGCGGCCGACACTGTGATTGTGACCGCACTTCAAAGACCTCGAACTGGGCGCGCCTGGCTGCCGGCAAACTCTGCTTTGTCAGTCTTCTGACGGCGCTGATCCCGGCCGGGTTCGAGCCTCAGTTTTCAATTTTCCCGGTGGGGTCTGATTCCGCACGCGCTCCTCCACGCGCCTACCCATCAGCCGGCTAATCGTCCATTCGAAATTCAGCCGCGCAAGCTCACGCGATGACTTTTGTCGTGCGGCCGATTCGTGCCGCGCATCGACCTCGCAGCGTGCGAGTTCCGGGAAATCCCGGAAGGAGATACTTTGGTGAAGGCAATCATCGGTTTTACAGGCCTTCTTGGTCTGTTGTGTCCGCTGGTTCTAGCCAGCATCTTTGGCGCGGTGCGCGGTGTGGTTCATGATCCTCACCATCGACCCATTGCGGGGGCGCACGTGACGCTCAAAGCCGACAACTCCGACTGGAGCCGGTCGCAAGACTCGGGCGAGAACGGTGAAATCGTATTTACCTCGGTCCCGCTCGGCGACTACACGGTAACGGTGACAGCGCCCGGCTTTGCGGAAATGCACGTCGCCGCGGTCGTGCGGTCCGACACCGCTCCCGTTCTTCATTTCGAGTTGGCGGTTGCGGGCGCAAGAGAAACCGTGCTCGTCTCGGAAACGCCGGTTGAGGCCACTACCGACACAGTCACGCCAACGACTTTGGTCAGCCGTATCGATATCGAGCGGACCCCTGGCGCCGACCGCACCAACGGCATGGAAATGATCACCGATTACATACCGGCCGCATATGTGACCCACGATATGCTGCACATGCGGGGCGGGCATCAGGTGAACTGGCTGATTGATGGCGTGCCGGTGCCGAACACGAACATTGCGAATAACATTGGGCCGCAGATCGATCCCAAGGATATTGATTACCTCGAAGTTCAGCGCGGCAGCTATGACGCTGACTACGGGGACCGCACGTATGGTGTTTTCAACATCGTTCCACGCACGGGGTTCGAGCGTTATCGCGAATGCGATCTCGTGGTCACAGCAGGCAACTTCTACCAGACCAACGACCAGATTAGTTGCGGCGGGCACACGCAGCGGTTTGCCTACTACGGCAGCCTCAACGGCAACCGTAGCGACTACGGACTGCAGACTCCGATTGGACAGGTCGTTAACGATGCGGCCAACGGCTTTGGAGGCTTTGGGTCATTTATTTTCAATCCCGATCCCAAGAACCAGTACCGGCTGATTACTTCGCTGCGACGGGATTATTACCAGATCCCGATTGACCCAAACCCGAATTCGTCTGGAAATCAAATCCTGTTCGACTCCGGCGAGGCCCCGAGTTATGGCCTGCACGATGCCGAACGTGAGCCAGACGGCTACGCCACGTTTTCCTGGGTACACACGTTCAGCCCCAATACTCTGATAACGGTTTCTCCGTTCTACCATTACAACGGCGCCGACTACGTGGGCGGCACGAATGATTTTCCTGAAATCACGGATGTGACGCAGACGGCGCAATATGTTGGCGGGCAAACTGCCCTCAATTCCACTTTCTGGCGCAACGATCTGCAGGCCGGCATGTATGGCTTTTATCAGCACCAGTACAACTTCTTCTCTAACATCGGTACCGGGCTTAACTTCCCGACCATCCCGCCCTCCTCGATTGGAGTGAATGGAGGCGTGGCCGCAGAGTTCATCAACGACAAGTTCAAAGCGACCTCGTGGCTGACGCTCATCGCAGGAATGCGCGTAACCGAATTCAGTTCCACATCTTCTTCCGAAAACCACGCCGATCCGCGCTTCGGGATCGCCATTCGCGTGCCGAAGATCAACTGGGTGTTCCGCGGCTACTACGGGTACTACTACCAAGCGCCGCCCCTCTCGACCGCCACGAACCAGTTGCAGGGCCTCGCCGCCAGCCAGGGTTTTGGCTTTGCGCGCCTCGAGGGCGAACGCGACCGCGAATGGCAGTACGGCGTGATGATTCCCATGCGCGGCTGGATTCTCGACGCCGACACTTATCAGACCAGCGCGAGAAACTGGCTCGATCACAACAACATCGGCGAGTCGAACATTTTCTGGCCGATCACCTGGGATTACGCCCTGATTCAGGGCTGGGAACTGACGCTGCGCTCTCCCAACCTGTGGCATCGCGGTCAAGTTCACCTCGCTTATGCCAACCAGATCGCGCAGGCGACCTCGCCCATTACCGGAGGCTTGATCTGCCCTCCCGGTTCCACACCCACGTCCTGCGCCCTCGACATCCCGCCGGGCTTGGGCCCGGTTGATCACGACCAACGCAACACGCTGAACTTCGGCTACAACACGGGCCTGCCCTGGCACAGTTACGCCGCGACGAACATCTACTACGGATCGGGATTCACGAATGGGTTATATGGGCAGCCGGATGCGCAGTATCCCGGACCCTATTTGCCGGCGCACACCACGTTTGACCTGGCGCTGGGCAAGACGTTTGCCGAAAACTACTCCGTTTCCGTTACCGCAATCAACGCGGCCAACCGCCGGGTGCAACTCGATAACAGCCTCACGTTTGGAGGATTTCACTGGAACGATCCGCGCCAACTGTATGGGGAGTTCCGTTTCCGGTTTCATTATTAACAAGGGCGTTCGGCTCTCCTTGGCTTCGCGCGGGCCAGTGCCCAAAAACCGGGGCGCGAACCCTTCGGCCTCCCCCTCGGCTTCGCCCGGGGTTTCGGCAAAATCAGGGCAGGCTCTGGGGCGCCGTTCGCGCTGAGGACGGCAGAGTTGGAGCGAGAGCCGAGCGCCGAAAGCGTCGCTCGGGAGTTTGACGCTTGCAAGCCACCCTCCGTATAATGCCAACTGTCCGCACCCAAGCCAGGAACTGTGGGTGATCACCGCGCCGGTTCATCGGCGTGAAGAACCGGGCGTCGTACGCGCCTGCGCACTCGCTGCGCCGGCCCGACTGGCCCAGTTGCGATCAGCTTGTTCGGTCCGCGAGCTGGAGCTCAAAAGTTCCCGAAAAATCCGAAGGAGTTCAAACAACCAATGATCAGCAAGTTTGTGCGCATCGCGGCCGTCGTGTTCGGCCTTTCTCTCTTTGCTCTGGCCCAGGCGGGTCAAGCCGCGCCCGCTTCCACGGCGCCGGCCACGCCACCCGACGCGCCTTCGGCTGCCGCCGCCAACCCCGGCGCCGATCTGACTATGAAGGCGACGGGCACGAAGGTGGGCACAATCAACATCGAGCAGGCGATTTTCTCCTCCAATGAAGGCCAGCGCGATTTCCAGGAGCTCAGCAAGAAGTTCGAGCCGAAACAGTCGGAACTGAAGACCAAGGCGGACGAGATCGACAGCCTCAAGAAGCAGCTGAACGCGCAGCAGGACAAGCTCAACGATGAAGCCCGCGACAAGCTCGTAAAAGAAATCGAGGGCAAGCAGAAGAACTTCGAGCGCTCGCAGCAGGACGCGCAAGAAGATTTTCAGGGCCAGCAGGGCGAAATCGGCAACCGCATTCTGACGAAGATGGCTCCGCTTATCGTTAAATATGCCGCGGACAACGGCTACGGCATGATTCTCGACACTTCGCAGCAGTGGCCGCGGGGCCCGGTGATCTGGTATGGGCCGGCCGTCGACATCACCACCCCCGTTGTCGATGCCTACAACAAACAGTCCGGCGTTCCGGCACCAGCGGCAGGGACCAAGCCGGCCAAGCCGGCGTCAACAACCGGCACGAAACCGGCCGCCACCAAGCCGGCAACGACCACGCCGCCGAAGCAGTAGGGTTTCTCTGCGAGGGGAAGCTCCAAGAGATTTTTCTGCGTGGCGAGCAGGAGCGTATCGATAAACGAGGGCCATGCGGCCCTCGTTGCTTTTCTGCGGGGATTGATACGGCCTCCCGCGGACGACTGCTCGATGGCGCGCCTGCCAATTGATCGGTCGGGCCAAATCCATCTTCTAGGCCCGCCAATCCATCCGTTTTTCGGTAGGATCATACAAAATCCTGAATCTTCTCGTGCTCACGTCGGGTGTTGGTCTGCCCTGTCCGAATCAATAAGCTATTGACCACAAAAGACATAACTAAATTCATCCAAATGTTTTGTTAATGGATTACGAATTGCTGCATTTTTCCACATTGGCATAGTTGCGGCCAAACGAAATTAGTGTCTCGGTGTCGAGCTTCGACGGTTCGGCACACTGCAGATACTTAAGGTTTAGGACGGAAAGCTCTTTAACCCAGGCATTCTTAGCAGTCAATAACCAACGAGAATTCGAGCATCGAGCGAGTTCGCAGCGAACCTCACGAGGAGGCGATGATGTTGAAAAACTTCGGTTCTTCCCGCATGACGGCAGTTTTAATCCTGGCTCTCCTGCTTTTGGCAGGTATGAGTGGGATGATGCTGGCCCAGACGACGGTTGCCACGGGTAGCATTGTAGGCGTGGTGACGGACCCCACAGGCGCCGTAGTCAGCGGTGTCACCGTGACGGTTACCGACAAAGCTACCAACCAGTCGATCACTCTGAAAACGAATTCTGCTGGGCAATATGCCAGTGGCGCCCTGGTGCCCGGAACGTATGCAGTGAGGGTGGAGGCGTCCGGCTTCAAGGCCACGCGGCTGACGCTCGCCGTCCTGGTCGACAACACTTCCAACGGCAATGTGAAGCTGGAAGTCGGCCAAGCGAGTGAAACCGTCGAGGTCAGCACCAGTTCGGTGCAGGTCAACACCGAGCAGGCCGAGGTGCAAGGCGTGTTGAACTCGGACCAGATCGCCAACCTGCCCGTCAATGGCCGGAACTTCCTCGATCTCGCCCAGCTTGAGCCTGGCGTCCAGATCCAGGACGGCGCGAATTTCGATCCGACCAAAGTCGGTTATTCCTCAATTTCGTTCGGTGGACGCTTTGGCCGCACCGCCCGCATCGATGTGGATGGCGTGGACGTCAGCGACGAAACCGTCGGTACCACCACCGAGGACATTCCCGCCAGCAGCATTCAGGAGTTTTCGCTGGCGCAGTCCACTCTTGACCTCTCCAACGATTTAACTTCGTCGGGCGCCGTCAACGTAACCACCAAGTCGGGCACCAACTCCTTCCACGGCGAGGCGTTTGGAACCTTCCGCGACAGCTCTGTGGGCGCGGCCCTCCTGCCATCGCCACCGAACCCCGCAAGCCCCTCCTATGACGTGACGACCGGATTGGGTCCAGGGATCCCGACACCGTATCAGCGCAACCAGGAAGGCGGCAACTTTGGCGGCCCGGTCATCAAGGACAAGCTGTTCTTCTTCGCCGATGGGGAACGAACATTGCAGCACCTTGCCGCGCCCGTCGCCGAAGTGGCTCCGCTGAGTTCGGAGTCGGGCACATTCGCAGCGCCTTTCAAGGAATTGGAACTCATGGCACGCGTGGACTACGCCTTGACCAAGACCGCGCGCATGTTCGGCCGCTTCAATTACTTCGATAACAACACCGACGCCACGTTCTTCCCGTCCAGTTTTCAGGTCTACGACAACAAGAACTACACGCGGAACGACGTGTTTGGTCTGGACTTTAACACCGGCAGTTTCACGCACTCCATCCGTTTTTCGTACCTGAAGTTCCAGAACCAGATTGTGGATGCCACGCGCGGGTCAAATCTCCCGTTTGCAAACTTCCCAGTCAGCATTAACATCGGAAGCTTTACTGTCGGCCCCAACCTGCTGGCGCCGCAAAGCACCCCGCAAAGCGATCACCAGGTCAAGTACGACGGCAGCAAGATCCTTGGCAAGCACATCCTGCGTTTTGGATTCGCCTTTAACCACATCCAAGGGGGCGGCTTTGCCAGCTTCTTCAAGATCGATCCTCAGTCGTACGGCCTACCCGGTTCTTACTGCACTACAGTTTCGTCAATCTGCCCGGCAGGCCCAGACGGGACACCGGCGTCCAATCCTCTCGATTACAACGATGTGGAGACGATCGTCGGAAATGGTCAGGGCTTCTCGACCACTTCTCCTGCTCTTGGTTTCCCGGCTGGTGGCCTTGGACCCGATAACCGCACCGCTCTGTATATCGGCGACACCTGGAAGATTCTCCACAACCTGACCATTTCGCCCGGCCTGCGCTGGGAGCGCGATACTGGAAGAACGGACAGCGATCTCGGTGCGATCGCTCCTCTGAATGCAGCATTCCCCGGGTGGGGTAACCCAATTCCCAACCCGAACAAAAACTTCGCTCCGCAGTTGGGTATCGCGTGGGATCCCAAAGGCGATGGCAAGACGGTCATTCGAGCCGGATCCGGACTCTACTACGAGAACGTGATCTACAACAACGTTCTGTTTGATCGCCCCTACCGCCTGGCGAGCGGGGCCTTCCTTTCCTATCCCTTGGCTAGTCTCGGCGGTTCCGCGCAACCGGTTACGATTCCGACCGGGACGATCACCGTAGACCAGATTGAAGGGTTAGACCCCGTTACAAGCCAAAGCTACTGTGCCGATACCATTGGCCAGGGAGCTTCCGCCCTAGCCGCTTTCGAGACGTACTATCAGGGCCAGGTACCTTTCAGCCTTACGGCGCCCAACCCGGGCTATATCGGCGCCGCCTTGAGCTCCGGCCTGAATGTCGGCGCGGCTATGTTTGCTCCTGACTACAGGTCGCCCCGCGCCTTGCAGATGAATCTGGGCATCCAGCACGAAATTCGCAAGGGCATGGTTTTCAGCGCGGATTACCTGCGCAACGTTGAAACCCATTTCCTGCTCGGCATCGATGTCAACCAGACCGGCGCGGCGCGAAACTTCGCCATATATAACACCCCGGCCCAACTCAGCGCGGGGACGGCGCCAGCGCAGGAGGCGATCGCCGCCACTGTCGCGGCCTGTAATTCCAGCCAGCCGGGGCTGCAAGGCGCGATCAACTCGTGTCCCGGACTAAATCAAGGGAACGCGGCGGTAGGGGCGACGATCTCGAACTTCGCCGCCAACGGGCTGGGATCCGCTATCGACACCGGTTCGGCGTTGGCTTGCCCCGCAGGCGGCTGCGCCTTCGGCGGCGTGTTCAACGGCCAAGCGAACCCCCTCTACGGCCAGATGCAATTCCTGGAGCCCGTCGGCCGCTCGGTTTACAACGCACTGCAGATGAAGTGGGTCGAGAATGTCGAGAACCCGCTTCGCGGGATCAAGTACGCGAACTTTCAGGTCTCGTACTCGCTCTCTCGCTTCGTCAATCCCAACGGGTGGCAAGGGAATTATGCGCCGTCAAACCCGGTTGCCAGCAGCGATCAGGATTTCGTGCTGCAAGCTACCGACAATGACCACCCGCTGCGCTACATGGGGCCGTCGCTGTTGGACCGCACGCACCAGATCTCGTTCGGCGGCAATCTCGATGTGCCTTACGGATTCCGCTTTGGCGTCATCTCCCACTTCTACAGCCCGCTTTCGAGTCCAATGATCATTGGCGACAACGGATCGCTCGGACAGATCTTCCAGACCGATTTCACCGGAAGCGGCAGCTATAGCGATCCGATGCCCGGCACGAAGAACGGGTCGTACATGCGCACCATCAATCCGGACCACCTCAACGCGGTCATCAACAATTACAACAACACCATTGCCGGAACGGCAACGCCAGCCGGGCAGCAACTCATCAATGCAGGTCTATTCTCGCTTGCGCAACTACAGCAAATCGGCGCAGTGGCTCCGGCCCTTTCGCCTGCTCCAGCCAACTTCCTGACGTTCCCTTGGCTCAGGGCGTTCGATTTCCGGGTCAGCTGGAAGTACACCTTTGCAGAGCGAGTTACGATCGAGCCGAACGTTGGTTTTTACAACGTATTCAACTTTTCTAACTTCAACCTGCCTCCGGGAGCAATGACTGGCTGGCTCAACGAAGGTGCAGGATCCATTAATAGCATCGTGAAGAATTCTCCGAGTGCAATACCTTTCCGCGTGGGCGCGGGCACCGGCGTATTCGGTCTCGGTGCGCCTCGTACCACGGAATGGGGAATGCGTCTGACCTTCTAGCAGAAGTTTGTCGAACAATCAATGCCGCCGGATTCAATTCCGGCGGCTTCTTTTTGCGGTGACAGAGCCCTCAGCCAGCGCGGAAGACTAGAGCAGTTTAAGAATCTGTTTGATCCAATACGTCTATGCCTTCCCGCGGATTGTCATTCCGAGCGAAGCGAGGAATCCCTATCCCCAGCAGTGCATCTTGGATAGGGATGCTTCGACTCCGAACGAGATCGCTTCACGGTCTCGTTCTGCGCCCAGCATGACAACATCGTCCAGCAAGACCACAAGTATTTTCTCGTAAAGCGGCCTAGGGACTAAGCTCGCTGCGCAGATGCTTGGAGAGTTTCTCGATCCGCCTCAGCTTGTCGATCACGTCCTTAGGCAACAGGCCTTTGGCGGCTTGGTCCACATCGACCGGAATCGTCCCCGCGAGCTGCGAAAGCTCCTCCGCTTCGGCCCTGGCCTTCGCATAGTCGGTATGGGTTCGCTGCCTCATCGGCGGAGGGATGTTCTTCTGGGTCTGGTCCTCAGCCTTGTCCGCTTGGCGTACGCCTGGAGGTATGGGAGTCCCTTGCGATAGTCCTGAGGCCGGAAAGAGGAGCAGCAAACATGAGAGAAGAAGAGAACCTTTCACGACCCACCTCCGATGCAGCGCTGCGTGCGGTGCTCATTCTAACCGTTTTCCAGCGACGGAAATGAGCGTTGCTACGATCATGTCTTCGCCCCGCCGAATCGGTGCACATGCCTGCCAGCAAGCCTGGCAAAGACCAACAAATGGTTGCGACGCCATCTCATTCGGTTGCATCCAATACGTTGACAATAGTTCGCTCAAGTCATATTATGCGGTGTAACGCAATTATAGCCATCGCGTTCTGAGATAATATTCCTTTAGAATTAATGGTTTAGGAGGATCGGCATATGGGAAAGATTATTGGGATCGACTTGGGCACAACCAACTCTTGTGTGGCGGTCATGGAGGGTGGGGAACCGAAGGTCATTGCAAATGAAGAAGGTGGGCGGACAACGCCCTCCGTGGTCGGGTTTACGAAGACCGGGGAGCGGCTGGTGGGGCAGGTTGCCAAGCGGCAGGCCATTACTAATCCCGAGAACACGATTTACTCGATCAAGCGCTTCATGGGACGGCGCTATGACGAGGTGTCGGAAGAAATGAAGATGGTGCCTTTCAAGGTGCAGCGGGCTGGCGATCACGTTTCCGTACTGGCGCAGGGGAAGGAATACACCCCGCCGGAGATTTCGGCGCTGATTCTGCAAAAACTCAAGAAGGCGGCGGAAGACTACCTGGGCGAGAAGGTGACCGAGGCGGTCATTACGGTGCCTGCGTACTTCAACGATTCGCAGCGGCAGGCGACCAAGGACGCCGGGAAGATCGCCGGGCTCGAAGTGAAGCGCATCATCAACGAGCCGACGGCGGCGGCGCTAGCCTATGGGCTCGACAAGGGCAAGGACGAGACCATCGCCGTTTACGACTTCGGCGGCGGCACGTTCGACATTTCGATCTTGGAAGTGGGCGAAGGCGTGATCGAGGTCAAGGCGACCAACGGCGATACACACCTGGGCGGCGACAACATCGATCAGCGACTGGTGGATTGGCTGATTGACGAGTTCAAGAAAGATGAAGGACTCGACCTGCGCGCCAAGGGCAACGAGATGGCG
>Ga0187781_10001046_pt1 | contig 20791 bp, 18 predicted proteins | sample 0715_SJ02_MP02_2_FD_132447 | JGI IMG/M metagenome (GOLD analysis project Ga0187781, IMG submission 132447) | Tropical peat soil microbial communities from peatlands in Department of Meta, Colombia - 0715_SJ02_MP02_20_MG | ecosystem: Environmental > Terrestrial > Soil > Wetlands > Peat | place... | reverse complement strand
CTTCGGCGTAAAGCCGACGACGGCAAGATAGCCACCGTAATCGAGCAGGCCAAATGCCGTGGCTTGGCCGGCTGGTGTACCGCTCATCTCGAAAATCTTGAGACCAATGCCCTTGCGGCCGGACTGTTTGGTGAAGTCGCGGACCGCGGCTTTGAGAGCTTTCGGATCGGATTTCGATGCATCGAGAACCAAGCTGGCGCCGTGTTTCGCCGCCAACTCGAGACGGAAGGGGTCGACATCGATGGCCGCAACCGCTGCTCCAATCGCCGAAGCGATTTGCACTCCAAAGCCGCCCACGCCACCGGCCCCGACGACGACGGCTACATCCTCCGGGGTAAGGCCCGAACGGCGGATCGCTTCAAACGGAGTTGTCACCGCGTCGGCGACAACGGAGAGCATTTCGAGCGTGAGTTCTGGGGGCAGGGAATCTGGAACTTCGCAGAGGCCTCGCGCAGGCACCCTGACGTGCGTAGCGAAACCGCCATCGCCGTCATTTCCCGGCATGTACTGTCGGCGGCAGATGGTCGGCTTGCCGCCGAGGCAGGCGGAGCAGGAACCGCAAGGAATGACCGCTGGCACAATCACGGATTTTCCCGCCCAAGTGACCGCCAGTGATCCAGCCGCCAAGACAAGGCCGGAGATTTCATGTCCCAAGATGAGTGGCAACGGATGGCGGGTCGGAACGCCATCGTAGGCATAACCAACGTCAGTGTGGCAGATACCGCAACCGGCAACCTCGATGAGGACTTCTTCCGGGCCGGGCGCAAGATCTGGCAGAGGGCGAAGCCGAAGCGGCGCTCCTAACGCTGTGAGCTCAAAGCCGAAGGCGCCGGAGAGGCCGCTCACGAGAGGGCTCCCTGAACGAATGTATCCCCCGTCACGCACCCCTGTGACAGCCGAACATCACAGCTCGAGCAATCTTGAATTTTCTTGGAAGGAAGTAAAAACAGCGGATACTTCTTATTGAACAACCATTCAGGAGTCATGGCAATGACTCGAAAAATGCTTCAATTCATCATAAAAATAAGGACAATTTCGTACTCTTCTGATTAAACATTTGTTCAAATTCTGCCACCTTGAAAAGCGCTTGTCAATAGGAAATTTGATCCGATGGGCAATCGAGCATCGTCCGCCCTGGAACGGAGACCAACCTTTGCGTCCCTTTCTCGCTCCTAGTAGACTCAGCCTCCGTCCACACAATGCGAATTAGATTTGGGAGTGGCCAGTGACGATGTTGTCTCCCGTTCGTCCGATCTTTCGCGCCGTGGTTTCTACTGTTGTTCCGGAAGCGAGCAATCTAGACGATCAAAGTTGGCGGGAACTCGAGACATTGGTCGAAGCAGCCCTGCGAGATCGTCCCCCCGCCTTGCGGCGCCAGTTTCGGCTGTTCCTGCGCTTGGTTCAGTGGCTCTGTGTTTTTCGATATGGACGCGGCTTTGCTTCTCTCAGCCCCGACAAGCGGACACGAGTTCTTTTGTACTTGCAGGACCATCGGATCGAACTGATTCGCTGCGGATTCTGGGGCGTCCGGACGCTCGCATTTCTGGGCTATTACGGGAAACCGGAAACTGTGCAGGCCATCGGATATACCGCTGACGTCCGAGGCTGGCAGGTGCCACGATAATGCGGCGCAGTTATGACATCGTAATTATCGGCTCTGGCGCAGGCGGCGGCACTGTAGCCCAAGAATTGTCTCCGCTTTGCCGAGAGGGCGTGCGTATCGCGGTGCTTGAAAAAGGTCCAAAGCTTCGCGATGAAGAATTTACCGGCCGCGAACTGGAGATGGCGCAGGCGCTTTACGAAGATGGCGGCGGCTTTCTTACTGCCGAGCGAACCATGACGCTCGCCCTCGGCTGTGCCTACGGGGGTTCAACGTCGGTCTACACGGGCACGTCACTGCTGCCTCCCCAGCGGATTTTGAAGCGATGGAACGTGCCCGAACTCAGCTTTGAAGATGTGGAACAACGGGCGCGAAAGTTTGCCGTGGAAAACAACGTCCATTTTCTCGAAAGCGGGTTGATCAACGAAAACAATCGGCTATTTTTCGAAGGCTGCCGGCGCCTCAACTACCAAGTGCAGCAGTTTCCGGTGAATCTCAAAGGATGTGCCGGGTCCAGTCTGTGCAACCTTGGATGTCCCAACCAGGCGAAACAAGGAACGGACCGCGTGCAATTACCGCGAGCTGAGCGGAACGGAGTAGAAGTCGTCACGCGCTGCGAGGTGTTGCGCATCAGTGAGAAGACGATTTTTGCGCGAGTTCACGCGAAACAGGCAGCAGCAAAGGGAGAGCCTTCCTCCTGGGAACCCGGAGAATATCAGATTGATGCAAAAGCGATTGTGGTGTGTGCTGGCGCAATCCATTCTCCCGCGCTGCTGATGCGTTCCGGTTGGGCCAAGAAGCTGCCTAAACTCGGACACGGTTTCACTTGTCATCCCGCGATCATCATGGTTGCCGAACACAACCGGGCAATTACTAATTTCGTCGGCCATCCCAAAAGTTTCTATCTGGACCAATTCGCCGAGAGCGAGCGCTTCCTCCTCGAAACCTGCATGTATTTCCCCTTCACCACGGCCAAGGCTCTGGCCGGATTTGGCGAGGAGCATAGCCGTTTTATGCGCGCGTTTTCTCGCCTTCAGATGATCCTGGTGCTGGCGTGCGATAAAGTAGACGCTCATAATCGCGTGAACATCGATCGTGCTGGCCGTCCGGTGGTTCACTACCGTTTTACTCCGGAAGTGGTAAGCGGCTTGGTGCAGGGGGCTATAACTTCGGCGAAGATCTTCTTCGCCGCTGGAGCCGTTCGGGTTCACCTGCCAATCGCCTCATGTCCCACGGTTGAAAGCGCGGAGACTGAGCGTCTAAATCAAATTGCGCAACAGCCTGATTTCAAGACCGGGAAGCTCCCGATTTCGGCTGCGCACCTGCAAGGAGGCTGCGCCATGGGACGCGGTCCGGCGGATTCCGTGACAGACGCTCATGGCCGCGTTCATGGAATTCCCTGGCTTTTCGTAGCCGACGCAAGCCTTTTTCCCGATTCGCTGGAAATCAATCCCTACCTCACGATTATGGCATTGGCCGATCGTGTGGCAGAGACCATCCGCAAGGACGCGCGCACCCTGCTATGACAAAGCTCTCCGGCAGTGACATAGTGGCACGCGCGTTCGAGGATGAAGGCATCGCTTTTGCCTTCGGGATTCCGGGAACGCACAATATCGAGCTCTACGACTCACTGGCCCGTTCCGCCAAGGTGCGCGCCATTCTCGTCACGGACGAACAGAGCGCTTCCTTCATGGCCGATGGTGTGGCGCGCTCTTCAGGCCAGGTTGCGGTCGTGAACGTGGTGCCCGGAGCGGGCTTGACGCACGCCCTTTCGGGCATTGCTGAGGCCTACCTCGACGGCATTCCCATGCTTGTTTTGGCCTGTGGGATTCGTCGCGACACGGGCAGAGCCTTCCAACTTCACGACGTGGATCAAATTGCGATCGCGCGGCCCGTGACCAAAGCGCAATTTCAAGTGACGCGAGGATCGGAGATCTACGAGACGATCCGCCGCGCCTGTCAGATCGCGCGCACTGCGCCTGCCGGCCCGGTAATTGTTGAAATCCCTGCGGAGCACTACTTATTCCTCCATGATGCTGAACTGAAAGCACCCCAAGAGCCCGTCCCGGCAAAGGGGCCCCGGCAAGAAGAAGTCGCTCGCGCCTGCTCCATGCTCAATGCCAGTCGCAGGCCGCTGCTCTATCTGGGGCTGGGGGCAGCCGGTGCCGGCGCCAGTCTTGTGGCTCTAGCCGAACGGCTTAACGCACCTGTGGCTACGACTTTCGAGGGCAAGGGCGTATTCAACGAGAAACATCCACTTTGGCTCTGGTGTGGATTTGGCGCTTCTGCTCCGCCTTTTGCCCAGAAAATAGCAGGTTCCTGTGACCTTACGCTGGCCATCGGCTGTCGCTTTTCCGAGGTAGGCACGGGAAGTTATGGCGCGCCGCCGCACGGGAAACTGATTCATGTGGATATCGATGCTTCAGTCTTGGGAAGGAACTATACGCCAGACTTGGCCGTGGTCTCGGATGCAGCAAAGTTCGTCGCAATGATGCTCCCGCATCTAACGCCACGAACGGTTGATGACCAATTAAGACAAGAGATCCTTTCAGGTCATGAGAAGGTCTGGAAGGGCTGGTCGGCGTCGGCTGCTTCCGAGAACGTATATCCGCCCTATCTGTTGAAGGCGCTGCAAGCAGCGGTGGGCGACGATGCCATCTACACCACCGACAGCGGTAACGGGACTTTCCTCGCCATGGAATGCTTGCGGCTGGAACGTCCCCGCTCATTCTTGGCTCCCATAGACTATTCCTGCATGGGTTATGCGGTACCGGCCGCGATTGGGGCTGCGCTGGCCTGTCCTCATCGTCCAGTTGTCTCGCTGGCTGGCGATGGTGCGTTCCTCATGACCGGCTTGGAGTTGCTCACTGCCGCCCAATTGCATTTACCCGTGATGGTGCTAGTCCTCCGGGACCGTGAACTCGCTCAGATCGCCCAGTTTCAGGAGATTGCCCTAGGACGAAAGTCCTGCAGCGAAGTTTCCGATTACGACTTGGCAGGCATCTGTCGAGGTGTGGGCGTGGAGCACCTGGCATTGCATCGAAACGCGGACGTCCAGCCGATGCTTGCCAAGGCATTCGCGATAACACGCTCCGGCAATCCCGTTGTGGTAGAAGTCGCAATCGATTATTCCGAAAAGACCTACTTCACGCGGGGAGTCGTGCGGACCAACTTCGGACGTCTGCCATGGCGTGACCGCATTCGTTTTGTGATGCGCTCTCTCAGGCGCAAATTGGCATAGGACTCGCCAATCCGGAACTCGAAGACGCAGAGCTCCTGCCAGCTATGACTGCGAGAAAACCATTCCCACAAGACGCCACAATGAACGCCACGTGATCGGCCCAAGCCGTGGGGCCGCCAGCGGATCAATTAATTACGCACAGATTCGTCTCCGGGCCCACGCTATGAAGATAGCGAATGATGTCTTTAATTTGTTCGTCGCTCAGGCTGCCCTCAAAAGAAGGCATTATCCCCGAGCGTCCCGTAAGGATCGTGGAACGAACCGTAGCATCGGTCGCGGGAGCGCCGCTCGGAAGGCTGTGCTGCCGAAAAATTCCCGCCAGGTTAGGAGGATTCTTGGCAAGGTCCAAGCGTCTTCCGTTATGGCAGCCGCAGCAGTGCAATTCAAACAGCGTTTTTCCGTGTGCGATTGTGCGCTGTCTTTCTCCTCGAGTTTCATAGCAACCGGCTAGCACCACGCAGATAGAAAGGAAGAGAACTACAGCAGTGGTGGGCCTCGTCGGGAACACTGCACTCCTACCTCGCGCACCATCGGAAGTTAAGCGTCGCCAGGTACGAATTTACCTCTGTACGCAATAAACGCAAAGGTTCGACCCCATAGGAAGAATAGCTGCCCGATGTCATCTGCGCATCGCTAGAATAATCGCTCGGAAGGAACGAACCGTCCCCGAATGGTTGGAGAGGTTGGGACATTTGACTGCTTCGTCTCCATTTGGGCATTTCAATTTGAATCAGACAGTCAGCAAGGTCTACACTTCCGGGATTCAGGGGAGGTGATCTTATGACAGTGTCAAAACACAGCCACCAGCATCCGGATTACAACAAGCGAATTAAGGCTTTGGAAAAGCTGGTAAAAAAGCTAGGCACGCACCTTCATGAGGTCCGTCAGAGGCTCAAAACACACCGGCATCCCCACACCCACCCTCGCTGAAAATATTTGGTCATGTTTTTCAGCTGGCAATGACAGAAAGCTCGACCTGAAGTTGTCGCGCAAATCCGCGCGCCTACTTTGGAAGAGAATCAAGTCGGGTTTGATGCCAATTGTTCCCTACAACGAGTGAATTCCTCTCTCCCCTGGGTTAAGGTCTGCTCGAACGCGTCGCAGCAACAAAGGCCTGGCCGAGGCTCAGGCCCCCGTCACCAGCCGGCACTTGTGAGTGGGTGAAGACACAGAAGCCATCCGCAGCAAGGAGGCGTTCCAGTTCGCCCGAGAGATAGACATTCTGGAAGGTGCCGCCGCTCAGACACACCGTGTTCAACCGAGTGCGGTCGCGCAGGCGGCGGGCGACGCCGGCGAGCGCGCAGGCCAGGCCGTCGTGGAAGCGCTGGCTGATTTGGCCGGGCGTCGCGCCGCGCAGCAGGTCCTCGACAATCGCGCGAATCACTGGCGCGGGATCGAGCTGCAAGATCCCGCTATCTTCACGCGTCGCGAAAGCATAGGGCTGCCCGGCGGCCGATTCGTCCCGGCACATTTCCAGTTCGATTGCCGCCTGCGCTTCGTAATTCACTTCGTGGCGAAGGCCGGCGAGCGCGGCCACCGCGTCGAAAAGGCGCCCGCAGCTCGAGGTGAGCGGGCTGTTCATGCCGCGTTCGGCCATCTTAAAAATCGTCCGCACTTTCGTCGTAGGAATCTGCTCGACGAAGGGAATCGCGAGCCGGAACATTTCCTCGCCGAAGGCGTGCCGCAAATAACTTGCGGCCATGCGCCAGGGCTCGCGGATGGCCGCCGCCCCGCCGGGCATCGGCACGTAGCTGAAATGCGCGGCGCGCTCAAAATCCGCATAGTCGGCGAGCAAAATCTCGCCGCCCCAGATGCGGCCGTCGGTGCCGTAGCCCGTCCCGTCGAGCACGATTCCAATCACGCGGCCTGCAAGATGATTTTCCGCCATGCAACTGGCGGTGTGCGCATGATGGTGCTGGACGCCGATTGCTCGAATGCCTTTCTGGCCCAGCGCCCAGCGCGTCGAAAGATAATCCGGATGCAGGTCGTAGGCCACGGCCAGGGGCTCGATTTCCAAGATATTTTGCAAATGCTCGACGGCTTCGCCGAAGAAATGGAAGGCCTCGGCGTTTTCCAGGTCGCCGATGTGCTGGCTCAGAAACGCGCGGCGGCCTTCGAGCAGGCAAATCGTGTTTTTCAACTCGCCGCCGACAGCGAGCACGGGGTGAAATTCGCGGTCGAGAAAAACAGGGACGGGAACAAATCCGCGCGAACGGCGCATCTGCCGCACGCGCGCTCCTGAGCGGCGAACCACGGAATCATCGCACCGCCGCAGAATTTCGCGATTGTGCACGAGGAAGAAATCAGCCAGGCTGGTGAGCCGCGCGACGGCTTCGGAATTCCCAATGGCGATAGGCTCTTCGCTCACGTTGCCGCTGGTCATTACGAGCGCTCGCAGGCCGGATTGAGCGAACAGCAGATGATGCACAGGCGTGTACGGCAAAAAAATTCCCAGGTGCGGATTGAAAGGCGCGACACCCGCCGCGATCGCGCTCGGATTCTTGCGGCGCAGAACGACAATAGGGCGCTCCGGAGACAACAATAGTTCGCGCTCTTCATCATCGAGCTCGCAAAATTCCTCGGCCGCGTTCATATCCGGAACCATTACGGCCAACGGTTTTTCGATGCGGCGCTTGCGCTCGCGCAATTTTTCGACGATTTCCGGATTCGTCGCGTCCGCCGCGAGATGGAAGCCGCCAAGACCCTTCACAGCGACAATCGAGCCTGCGCGCAGCCGCGCCGCGGCTTCGCCGATGGGGTCTTTGCAAAAAAATCGCTCGCCGCGCTCGTTCCATAGCTCTGCTTGTGGCCCGCAATCCCAGCAAGCGTTTGGCTGCGCGTGGAAGCGGCGGTTCGCCGGGTCGTCATATTCTGCGCGGCACCGTGCGCACATTTCGAACACAGCCATGGCCGTCTGCGGCCGATCGTATGGAATGCTGCGCACGATGGTGAAACGGGGCCCGCAATTCGTGCAGTTGATGAAAGGATAGAGATGGCGGCGATCGGCGGGATCGAAGAGCTCGCGCAGGCAGTCGTCGCAGACGGCGATATCGGGCGGAATCAGCGCGCGTGCGGCTTCCGATTTTTCGCTCGCGTGAATGCGAAATTCGTGGTCGCCGTTGCAAGCAATCTCGCGCACATCGAAATCGGTGATGCGGGCAAGCGGCGGGGCCTCGGCCGGCAGCGCGCGGAGAAATTCTTCAACCCTTTGCGGTTCGCCCTGGATTTGGATCGTGACGCCGGAGGCGCTGTTGGCAATTCCCCCGGTGAGCTCTCGCGCCACCGCCAGGCGATACACGTACGGGCGGAATCCCACGCCCTGGACCATCCCGCGCACTTCGATTCGCTTGCGAACTTGCATGGGAATTTACAGTGCGGCGTGAATTCTTCGCGCGGCAGGCAGGCGGCTTTCGAGCCAGCCCTGCCATTGCGAGAGGCCCTCGCCCGTGAGGCAGGAGAGCTCGACAATTTCCATCCCCGGATGCACACGCCGGGCGTTTTCACGCGCATTTTCAATTTTGAACGGGACGTGCGGAAGCAAATCGATTTTGCTGAGCACGAGCAGTTCCGAGCGGAAAAACATTGCCGGATATTTCAGCGGCTTGTCCTCGCCTTCCGTCACGCTGAGGACGACCACTTTCGCCGCTTCGCCCAGATCGTAGCTCGCCGGACAAACGAGGTTGCCCACATTTTCGATGAAAAGAATTTCGAGATCGCCCAGGTTCCAATCGGCGAGCGCGCGTTCGATCATCCGCGCATCGAGATGGCACGTGCCGCCGGTGGTGATTTGCTTCACGGGGAAACCGAAGCGCGCGAGCCGCACCGCATCATTGTCGGTTTGGATGTCCCCGGTGAGCACGGCCACACGGCGCGAGGGCGCGAACGCTTCGAGCGTGCGTTCAAGCAGGCTTGTTTTGCCCGCGCCGGGAGAGCTGACCAGATTCAAACAAAGAATTCCGCGCTCGAGAAAACGGTTGCGCAATTCGCCCGCAATGCGGTCGTTCTCGCTCAGGACTTTTTTTTCCAGTGGAACGCGATTCATGTCTCTTCCATCTCCAGATATGCGAGCTCGAGTTCCGTGCCGCCGAAGAAGAGCGTCGCGGGCTCGCCGCACGCCGGGCAATTCGTCTCATAATTCGTCACGTTGAATTCTTTTCCGCACGACGGGCAGCGGTGGCGCCGCGGGCGGAATTCGATTTCGAGCGAGAGTGGTTCGAGCGCCGTTTCCTTCACGAGAGCGTCGAAGCAAAATCTCAGCGCTTCCGCGTCCACGCCGGCAAGTTCTCCCACGCGGACGCAGACTTTGGCGACGCGCATCCCCGGCCGCAGGTCCGCTTCGGCTTTCACGGCCTCCAGCACCGAATTGGCAATTCCCATTTCGTGCATGGCTTCAGCAGATGCGCGGCAATTGATCGCCGGCCAGCATATCCACAATGCGCGTCGTCCCGAGTGTCGTCCGCATCACGACCAGGCCGGTATTTTCCCCGGTGACCGTGCCGATGACTTCCGCCTGGCGGCCGAGCGGATTTTCGCGCATCGTGGCGACGAGTTTTTGCGCGTCGTTCGCGTCAACGATGGCAACCAACTTTCCTTCGTTCGCCACGTAGAGCGGGTCGAGCCCGAGCAGCTCGCACACGCCGCGCACTTCTTCGCGCACGGGAATGGTGCGCTCTTCGAGAGTCATGCCCGTGCGGGAGCGGGCTGCAATTTCGTTTAGCGCGCTCGAAAGTCCGCCGCGGGTGGGATCGCGCATGCACCGAATGCGCGCACCGGTGCTTTGCATCGCCGCGACCAAATCATGCAGCGCGGCGCTGTCGCTCGCAAGCGGCGTTTCCAACTCCAGCCCCTCGCGTTGCGCGAGGATCGCGATGCCGTGCTCGCCGATGGCGCCGCTCAGAATGATTCGATCGCCGGGGCGCGCCTGATCGGCGGAAAGTTTTACTCCATCGGGCACAAAACCGATGCCCGACGTGTTCACGAACATCCCGTCGCAGCTTCCTTTTTCTACCACTTTCGTGTCACCCGTGACGACTTCCACGCCTGCCGCCGCGGCGGCTTTCTGAAAGGAGTTCACGACGCGGTTCAGCGTTTCCAGCGGCAGCCCTTCTTCCAAAATAAAAGCCGCGCTCAAGAAGAGCGGCTTTGCCCCGCCCATGGCCAGGTCGTTGATCGTTCCATGCACGGCGAGCGAGCCGATATCGCCGCCGGGAAAGAAAAGCGGCTTCACAACGAACGAATCGGTGGTGAAGGCCAAGCGGCAGCCGTTGATACTGACGATCGCTTGGTCATCGAGCCGCGCGAGTGTGGCATTCTCGAATGCAGGCAAAAAAACTTTTCGCAGCAGATCGGCGCTGAGCGTTCCGCCGCTGCCGTGGCCGAGCACGATGCGCTCGCCCGCGGGAACGGGCAGCGGGCATGTGAATGAGCCGAGTGCTTTGGCCGGTTGCGACATTTCAGGCTCGCTCGACCATCACTTTGTGCCGGCGGTAGCGGTAATACGCCGCGCAGGCGCCTTCGGCGGATACCATCGGCGCGCCCAGCGGATTTTCAGGCGTGCAGCGCGTAGCAAACGCCGTGCAATCGGTCGGCTTCTTCAGCCCTTTCAGCACCTGCGCGCTGATGCATTCCGCCGGCTCTTCGACTTCCATCTGGCTCACACCGAAAATTTTCTCCGCGTCGTGCGCGGCAAATTCGCTGCGCAGCTTCAATCCGCTTGCCGGAATTTCGCCGATGCCGCGCCATTTTTGATCCGCGATTTGGAACACGCTCTCGACCATCTCCTGCGCCGGAACGTTTCCGGCGCGCGTGACCGAACGGATGTATTGGTTTTCCAGGCGCGCTTCCCCGCGCTCGAGTTGCTTCACCAGCATGAGAATCGCTTCGAGCAGGTCCACCGGCTCAAACCCGCCGACGACGATGGGCACGCCAAATTCGCTTACCAGCTCTTCATATTGCCGGTAGCCCATCACGGTGCAAACGTGCCCGGGCGCAATAAATCCGCGCACGCGATTGTCCGGCGAACTGAGCAACAGTCGCACCGCGGGAGGAACGAGCACGTGCGACGCCAGCAGGAAAAAATTTGCGAGGCCCTCGCGCTTTGCCTGCCAGGCCGCCATTGCGTTGGCCGGAGCCGTGGTTTCAAAGCCAATCGCGAGGAAAATTACCTTCCGGCCGGGATTCGCATGCGCGATCTTCAGCGCCTCGAGCGGCGAGTACACCACGCGCACATCGCTGCCCTCCGCCTTCGCATGGAACAAATCCGTCTGCGAGCCCGGCACGCGGAGCATATCGCCGTAGGACGCGAGAATCACGTCCGGGCGCCGCGCCAGCTCGATGGCTTTGTCAATCGTCTCAAGCGGGGTGACGCAAACCGGGCAGCCCGGCCCATGCACGAGCTCGACTTCCTTCGGCAGCAGCTCGTCTAGCCCGTACCGCATGATCGTGTGGGTCTGGCCGCCGCAGATTTCCATCAGGACGGCGGGATGTTTGGCGCACGCGTGAATTTCTGCGGCTAGCCGGCGCGCGATCTTTTCGTCGCGGTACTCGTCGAGATACTTCATGGCGCGCGCCTTGTTACCGCCTCGCTCGCGGGCGGCAATTCACTCTCGAGGAGCCCCATTGCCTCCAGGGCTTCGTACGTTCGCTGGGCCTCCTCACGGTCTACGCGACTGATGGCGAAGCCAACGTGCACGATCACATAGTCGCCGGTCACGGCTTCTGGAACGAAATCCAGGCACACGGAAGTCACGATGCCGCCGAAATCCACACGGCCCGTGCGCAGGCCTTCTTTTTCAGAAATTTCGAGGATTTTGCCCGGAATTGCTAAACACATATCTTCTCCTGCGGGAAAGAGGGAACTTGCCGGTAAAAGTTAATCCCGCGCATTGGGAACCGCAAGGTCTTTTCCCGCAACCCCGGCCTTCGCATCGGCCCTGTCAGACTGCACACAGCCCCATCGCGCCAACTCCGCGATGCCTGCCTCCACAAGGGCGGGCACGGCAGCCCCGACGCGCGATGAGAGCGACACGCCGAGTTCCGTGGTTGCCGGTTGCACGCCCAACAACACGGTCTCATGAGGTTCCTGGTCAAGAACTCGAAGCGCGTTCAATATGTCCGCAAGCGCGAGTTCATGAACACTGCCGCTGCCCGGCAGAAAACGAAGATCCTCTCGCTCCATCCGTAAGACCGTTCCCGGCGGAACCCCGCCATCCACTGCATCCAGCACAAGGAGGCGCGAGGCACCAGAGAGATAGGGCACCAGCTCGAGTCCTTTCGTGCCCCCCTCGACCATTGATACCGATGGATCGATTCTGGTGTCGCGCTGCATACACTGGAGCGCCAGCAACCCGACCCCGTCGTCGGAGCGAATGGGGTTGCCAAGCGCCAACACCACCGTTATCTCTTGTTCTGGCCGATTCACGCTTGATTCCGCTTCCTCAATCGTACCGCTTTGCCGGCCGACTTTTCGAGGCCGGGGCTTATTTGGCGGCCTTGGATTCACGAATTTCGGATTCCGGCACGAATTTGTAGCCCGTGAAAATGCTTTCAATCAATCCGTTGCGCTCCTCCCAGGAAACCAGCACAGCGCTGTAGACGTGGTGAATGACGAAGACGAAAAACGCAAACATGATGAGGAAGTGGCAGAGTCTGAGATCAGAAATGTCGATCCAACGGGGAAGCCATCCGATGAAAAAAGAAAGTACTCGATTGCTGACGGTATAGCTATAGAGCGCAAGTCCTGTGAGAATCTCGACGAACATCAGAAAGAACATCGCCATATAAGTGACCGCTGCCAGGGCGTTGTGACCCACGTGGTGCGCGATGTTCTTCCGGAAGAAAGTGTAGTAGGAAACCATTCTGCCCATTCCCCGCCATTGTTCACGATGGAGCGGTACAAACGCCGTCCAGTTGGACCACTCGTTTCCCGCAAAAAACCAATAGATCCGCAGAAGAAAAGCGCTGATAAAAAACGACGCTGTCACCAAGTGAATGAACCGCATTGTTCCCATCACGTAGGCGGTCCGGGAATGGACCACGAGAAAGGGGTTATGCATGTAGTAGCCCGTCACGGAGAGCACCACAACAGAAAGGAAAATCACCCAGTGCGATACCCGCACCGGAAGCTCCCAAACCAGAACCCGCACTGCGTTGCCAGGCATAACCGGCGCCCGGGATTCCGACCATGACTGCGTAGTAAGACTCATCGGCAACTCCCTTCTAGCGCACTTGCACTGGTTGGAGGCGGCGCCCGCGCGCATCGGTGACATGAACCGAGCAAGCCAGGCAGGGATCGAACGAATGCACCGTCCGCAGAATTTCCACGGGACGCTCGGGGTCGGCAACGGGCGTCTTCAGCAACGCAGCCTCGTAGGCGCCCCGCTGTCCCTTCGCGTCTCGCGGCCCGGCATTCCATGTAGTTGGGACTACGCACTGGTAATTCTTGATGGCTCGGTCTTCAATCTGAACCCAGTGACCCAGCGACCCCCGCGGCGCCTCATGGAAACCCCACCCGCGGGCTGAATTTGGCCAGGTGGACGGATCCCACTTTTCTCCGTTGTGGGTAGCCAGCTCGCCGCGGCTCATATTCTTTTCCAACTCGTCAACCCACTTGGGGACCTGCCGCGCCATGAGTTGCGTCTCGATCGCCCGTGCTGCGATCCGGCCCAATGTGGAAAACAGAGCGGTCGCCGGAGCATTGAGCTTGGCGAGAACTCCGTTGACCAGCGGTTTGACATCCGCATGACCGGAAGCATATGCGACAAGCATGCGAGCCAATGGGCCCACTTCCATGGGCATGTCCATATAACGCGGCGCTTTCAGCCAGGAATATTTTTGAGAGACATCCAAATGCTCGTAAGGCGGCTTTGGCCCGGTGTATTTCGGGTTGGTTTCCCCGTCGTAAGGGTGTTTGCCCGATGTATCTCCCTCGCCATATTCATACCAGGAATGGGTGACGTATTCGGTCACCTTCGCGGGATCCACCGGATGAACTTTCGAGAGGTCGCGGCCCAAAATTGCTCCCCGCGGGAGGAAGTAATTCGCTGTCTCGTGAATGCCTTGCATGGGGAACTCGCCGTAAGACAGGAAATTTCCCAGCCCTTCCCCGCGGCCAAACCAGTCGCGATAAAAGCCTGCGACGGCAAGGACGTCGGGAATATAAACCTGCTCGACAAACGTCTGAGCCGTCTTTGCAACTTCGGAAAGGAAGGTGATCCGCTCCAGATTGACTGCCGCGTGCGGCTCGTTCGGATCCACAGGCGTGGCCATCCCACCCACCAAGTAGGTTTGCAGGTGCGGGTTCTTGCCGCCGAGCACCGCGTGGATACGAATGAACTCACGCTGAAATTCCAGCGCCTCGATGTAATGTGCCACCGCAAGCAGATTCGCTTCCGGGGGAAGATGATAAGCGGGGTGTCCCCAATAGCCGCTCGAAAACAAACTCAGTTGTCCGCTCTGAACCAGAGCCTTCACGCGGTCCTGAATCGCTTTGAAATACACGCGGCTGGATTTTGGCCACTCCGAGATGGACTCGGCGAGCTGGGAGGTCTTGGCCGGGTCGGCTTTCAAAGCCAGCGTCACATCCACCCAATCGAGGGCGTGCAGGTGGTAGAAGTGGATCACATGGTCTTGGACATATTGTGTGGCGCCGATAATGTTGCGGATGATCCGCGCGTTGTCCGGTACCTCGACGCCCAGGGCATTCTCCACGGCGCGCACGGACGTGAGCGCGTGGACCGTCGTACAGACTCCACAGATTCTTTGCGTCCAGATCCAGGCTTCGCGCGGGTCCCGGCCGCGAACGATCAATTCGATTCCGCGGAACATCGTTCCGGAGCTCCACGCGTCCGTGACGGCTCCCCCCTCCACGTCGGCCTCAATGCGCAGATGGCCTTCAATGCGAGTCACAGGGTCAACAACGATGCGCGCCATATGAGTCTCCTATGATCTGGCGTCTCCGCCCGGGTTGGCATCCTTGGTTTCAGTGGTGTTTGGATTTTTTCGCATGCGGTCGCGCACGGCGCTGGCGATCCCGTGGATCACGGTGGCGCCAGCGACGGCTCCGGTAACTGCAAGACCAATCTCCCCGGCCGTTACATCGACGCCAAATCCCGGCACCTGCGGGAGCCGCTCATAGAACGGCGATTTCGTATCCCAGAACCGGTTCGAGGCGCAGGCAATACAACCGTGGCCTGCCTTCACGGGCCAACTGGTCTGATCATTCCAACGAGCGTTCGGACAATTGAACTGGCCTTGCGGCCCTTTGCAACCCATCTTGTAAAGGCACCATCCACTGCGATGGCCTTCATCTCCCCACTCCTGGACGTAGCGTCCCGCATCGTAATGTGCGCGGCGTTCGCACTGGTCGTGAATTAGACGGCTATACGCAAACAGCGGCCGATGGAACTGATCGGTAGCAGGGAGGTCTCCGAAGGTCAGGTAGTGCACCAGCACGGCGACGGTGTTGACGGGGTTCTGCGGACACCCCGGCATGTTGATCAGCTTGATGCCAGGGACGGCCCGTTCCAGGCCGACAGCGCCAGTCGGATTCGGTTTGGAAGCAACCAGCCCTCCATCCCAGGCGCAGGCGCCAACCGCGATACATGCGGCGGCATTCCCGCAGACCTCTTGCGCCAGGTCGAGCGCCGTCCGCCCCGCGATTGTGCAGTACACGCCGCCATCTGCCAGCGGGATGGCGCCCTCCACTACCGCCAAGTATTTGCCTTTCTCCTGCTTGACGACGCGCTGCAGCGCAGCCTCGGCCTGCTTTCCGGCTCCGGCCATTATGATTTCGTGGTACTCCCACGAGAGCAAGTCGAGAACAACTTCCAGCACTGTCGGATGGCTGGCGCGCAAGATGGACTCCGAATTTCCGGCGCAGTCCTGAAACTCCATCCACACCAGCACTGGTTTCTTCGATTTGCCGAGGGCTTCGACAACTTGGGCCAGATAGCGGGGCGGGAGTGCCAGCGTCGCTACCATCGCGCCGCAAAACTCGACGAATTTTCTTCGAGATACTCCCCGGGCCTTCAAAGCTTCGGAAAGATTTTGACCTTCTGGGAGCATACGACACCTCAGTGGGAAAGGAACTCGCTTGGACGCATGCGTGAGCTCAAGTTACGCCCTCGCGCGTACAGCAATATTGGGCGTTTATCACAAACCTCCGCCTTCGTTTATGTGACCCCAATCACGTCTGCCTGTGCCCCCGGTCACGTAGAAGGGGAAGTCGAGCGGCTCCGCGAGGGAAGGAAAAATTGCCTCAAGTTCAAAAGGAACAGACGAATTGTTATATCCTCTGGCGTATGCTTATCGGCGAGAGAATCAAAGAAATCCGTGAATCGAAAGGCCTCTCGCAGGGCGACATTGAAAAGCGGTCTGGGCTGTTGAGGGTTTACACCAGCCGGGTGGAAAACGGCCATACCGTTCCGGCTATGTCCACACTTGAAAAATACGCTCGCGCGCTCGAAGTACCGCTCTACCAACTTTTCTACGAAGGCGAAGAGCCACCCAAGCTCGCGAAAACCTTCAAACGTAAAGCTGCAGACGGCTCCGCCTGGGGGAATTCCGGTAGGGATGCACGAATGCTCGGGCAGTTTCGCGTGCTTCTGACTCGAATTGGCGAGCGCGGTCGGAAACTCCTTCTCCAAATGGCGCAACGAATGGCTCACTCGGTCAAACGCCCGAAGTAATTCACCCCCCGCGCAGCCCACGGTCACAGCGTGACATCCCACTTCCGAGACACGGCGCGCTAGGATTCCGATTGAGGCACGCGCGGGAACTCCACTATAATGGATTGATTTTGCTGTCGAGGAGAGCGAGTCCGAGCTGTGCTGAAAGCCATTCAACAGCGTGATTTGAAGCGAAACCGCTGGGTGCGGATCACCATGACCGTGATCCTGCTCCTGATTTGCGGCTCCATGCTGCTTTATCTCATTCCGGGGCTCAATTCCGGCGCTTCCGGGGGCTCCAGCCCCGACACGGTTGTCACCGTCGACGGAAAAGACATCACGATTCTTGATGTCCAGCGCGAGATGAATCAGGCGATGCGCGGGCAATCGATCCCGGAAATGTTCAAGTCGATGTATGCCAAGCAATTTCTGGATCAAATGATTTTTCAGCACGCGCTCGAGCTCGAGGCCCAGCGCCTCGGCCTCTCCGTCACTCCGGACGAAGAAACCGAGCGCATCAAGCAATTGATCCCGGATGCCTGGTCGGGCGGCATCTGGCAGAAGGACCGCTACGCCGGCGAAGTCCAAACGCGGACGGGAATGCCCGTCGAGACGTTTGAAACCCTTCTGCGCAATCAGATGCTGCTCGAGAAATTCCACGGAATCGTGACGGACGGCCTCACCGTCAGCGATGCCGAGCTCCAGCAAGAGTTCCGGTGGCGCAATGAGAAAGTGCAGATCGAAGCCGCGCTGGCGAAGCCCGCAGAGCTTGCTCCCACGATTCATCCTTCCGACGCCGAGCTCGAGGCCTATTTCACCAAGAATGCTTCGAAGTACCAGGTGCCGGAGCGGCGTTCCATCCGCTTCGCCTTGCTGGACCTCGCGCGGCTGCGCGAGCGCACGCAGGTGAGCGACGACGCCCTTCGCGCCTATTTCAACGCGCACATCAGCGAGTACCGAGTGGACAACCGCGTCCACGTGGAGCACATCCTGTTCAAGACCGTCGGCAAGACGGACGCGGAAATCGCCGAAATCCGCAAGCAGGCGGAAGATGTGCTGGCGAAAGCGAAGCACAGCGGCAATTTCGAAGAGCTGGCAAAGAAATATTCCGAAGACGACCTCACCAAGCCCAAAGGTGGCGACCTCGGCTGGATTGTCGAGGGCCAGACGGTCGCAGAATTTCAGCAGGCTGCCTTCGGCATTCCGAAAGGCTCGATTTCCGATCTCGTCAAAACGCAGTACGGCTTCCATATCATCAAGGTGCTGGATCGCGAGTCCGCTCACACCAAGAGCTTCGAGGAAGTCCGCGCCTCAATTCTGCCCGCTGTTTTGGACGAGGCGGTCCGGACGAAGGCCAACGAAATCTCGAACCTGATGGCGGCGGCGGTCCGGCAGTCGAATCGCCAGCCGATCGACGACATCGCCAAGAAATTCAATCTCGATTTGGGCTTCTCGCCCCCGGTCGCCATGACGGAGCCGATCCTCGCTCTGGGCGGCATGAAATCGAGCGACCTGCATCAGGTGATGTTCCAGCTTCGTCCAGGCGAATTGAGTTCCCCCATTCAGGTCCCGCAAGGGTTCGCCATTGTCACCGTGAAGGATATTTTGCCCGCCCACCAGGGGACCCTCGCGGAAGTCCGTGATAAGGTTCTCAGCGACTACCAGCAGGAAAAGTCGGGAGAACTTGCCCACTCGAAGGCCGAAGAGCTCGCCAAGAAGGCCCAGGGGGGCGAGCCGTTCGATAAAGCCGCAAAATCCCTCGGCCTGGAAGTTAAATCACCCGAGGCCTTCTCCCGTGAGAGCACGGTCCCCGACCTTGGCTCCGGCAAGACTCTGGAAGCCGCCTTCAGCGCCCCCGTCGGCCAGATCAGCCAGCCCACTTTGAATTCCGGGAACTGGCTTGTCTACCGCGTTGTAGGCCACCAGCCGGCGAATCCCGAAGAATTCGCCAAGCAAAAGGACCAGATTCAGCAGCAACTCCTCCAGTCCAAGCAGGGCGCCGCGTTCGATGCTTTCCGGATCAGCCTGGAAGACCGGCTGAAGAAGGAAGGAAAAATCGTGATCAATGCCGACGCCGTCAAGCGCCTGACCAAGTCAAGTTGACCGTAACTTCTAGAAAATAAAGCTTATATTTATTCCGAATCCCCTCTTGCCTCTCTTTCTCCTCCTCCGGTAGAATTTATCTATCCGCAGAGATTGCCCCGAAGCCAGCGGGGCCTGACCTGATGGCGGGAACCCCTCCAGCCCGACAGCAGCGAATTGGCAGCCGGCAGGAATCGTCACCCAAGGAGACTTCGATGCCCATCGAGAGCCCAAAGGGCAGCAGGATCGAATTTCATCGCCGCGTGAGAGGCAGCGACGGCCGGCCGCGGATTGCCGTCGAGGCCCCGGTCCGCCGCGCGCTCGCCACTGGCGCGACCGCGGCTAACGGGAGAGCGAAGAGCGCCATGCACGCAAAAGGACCCCATTCCGCCAATGAGTACGTCTGCGCCATCGAAAAGACCCAGAACGGCAAGTACAACGTCCGCGTCCGCGCCGCTTTCGGCCGCAATGCCTGGACCCTGCCCGTCTATTTTCTGGCCTCGTCGTTTAACGGTGCCATGAAGAAGCTCGAGGAAGCGCTCCAGCAGCTTCAGAAAAACGAGGAGCGCCTGCGCTTCTGGGGCGTCGAGCGCACCGACGACCCCAACATGGCCGGAGATCTGCTTCAGGAATTCGGGCTGTGGCTCGATCGCAGGAAAGAATTTCCGCGCAAGGCAGCCGAGCTCGACGTGCCGCGCGAGCGTCCTGTGCCCGCTTCCATGCTCGCCCCCATGCGCCGCCGCCTCGCCGACTCAGTCGCCCAGGAGCGCGCGATCGCCATGGCCGGCGACTGACCTTAGGGGGTCGGAGCTTTAGCTCCGACATTACCGCCCCCTCTTCAGCGGGCTTTAGAGTCTGTGTGACGACGCCCGTTTTTCGTCAGGGCACGGCTTCAGCCGTGCCGAAAACCGCCCGAAGTTCAGGGGTTTTAACCCCTGAGGCCTGCACGGCGACGCCTTCACCTCTCCTCAAAAAATTTATGCATCAGCGCATTCACCTGCGCCGATTTTTCATGCACCACCCAATGCGTCGCATCCGGAATCCGCTCGATCCTCAGCTTCGGCACATACTGCTCGAGCCCCACAAGATTGCCCGTCAACAGATAAGGATCGCGCTCGCCCCAAATCACAAGCGTGGGCGCCTTCACCTGGAGCGACGGAAATCTCCTCGCCACATCGAACGCCTCGCCCACCAGCGCTTCGGGAGGACCCTCCTGCGCCGCGCGATAGTAATTCAGCCCGCCGGTAATCGCTCCCGGCTGCGACCACGCTTCGATGTACGCCTCGCGGTCCGCTTCGGTGAAAATCCCCTCTTTCAGCAGCTCGCCCAGAATCGCGGACTGAAAATTCGCAAAATTCCCGGCCGTGATCATCGCCTCGGCTTCCGGCGAACGAAACAGGGTGAAATACTGGCTGGCCTGCTGCTGCGCCGGATTCTCGCGCAGTTCGCGGCTGAAAACTCCAGGATGCGGCGCATTGAAAATGACGAGCTTCTCGATCATCTCCGGAAACGCAATCGCCGCGCCCCAGGCCACCACGCCGCCCCAATCGTGTCCCACCAGATAGCAGCGGTCGGCGCCGAAATAACGAACGAGTCCGCGGACGTCTCCGACCAGATGCCTCATATCGTACGCGGCGATTTCGGCGGGCTTCGACGACAAATTGTAGCCGCGCATATCCGGCGCGACCGCCAGAAAATCCCGGCTGAATTCGACGAGCTGTTTCCGCCACGCGTACCAGAATTCCGGAAAGCCGTGCAGAAACAGAATCAGTTTTCCCGCGTTGCCCGCGGCGGCGTAGTGCAGCCGCACTCCATTCACTTCCGCAAAATGTTGCCGAATCGTTTCGGGTTGCATGGCTGGTGTGTGGGACATGGTCAGCGCTCCCTTTGAGGAGAATGATACGCCAAAGAGCCGTGTCCCGGCATCGTCCCGGTGGGGCACTGGGACGCCGGGATCCCGGTTCGTGGTCCGAACCGGGAACTTGTGACTTGTGATTCGTGACTCGTGGGGAGTGACCCGCCTTCGCCAAGGCTTCGGCGCGGCATGGTAGCGCCGCCCGTTTTGAGCCGATTAGAAATGTCTCCTTTCCTTTGTTTTCTATCGGTTGCGGCGATTAAGGGTGCCGAGGCGAGAGATTGAAACTCAAAGGAACGCACGCAATACGCAGCTGAAAAAATCGAAGGGCGCGAGTGGGTGGCGGG
>Ga0187781_10001045_pt1 | contig 20802 bp, 18 predicted proteins | sample 0715_SJ02_MP02_2_FD_132447 | JGI IMG/M metagenome (GOLD analysis project Ga0187781, IMG submission 132447) | Tropical peat soil microbial communities from peatlands in Department of Meta, Colombia - 0715_SJ02_MP02_20_MG | ecosystem: Environmental > Terrestrial > Soil > Wetlands > Peat | place... | reverse complement strand
TCCAGCATCTGGACCAAAATGCTTCGAGGTATTCGCAAAGCCTCCGCCAATTGGCTCGGCCGCGCCGTCATGGGGGTGGTCATGGGCCTTTTGGCCGCGAGCTTCGCGGTCTGGGGCATCAACGACATTTTTCGCGGCTTCGGCCGCTCGACGCTGGCCAAGATCGGCGGCACCGAAATTCCGGTTGAGCAGTTCCGGCGCACCTATAACGAACGCCTGCAGCGCCTCGGCAACCAGGTCGGCCATCCGGTTTCGGCGGAAGAGGCGAACCAGATGGGCCTCGACCACCAGGTGCTGAGCGAGATGATCGTAGAGGCCGGGCTTGACGAGCGCGCGCGACAGATGCGGCTCGCCATTTCCGATGCCGAGATCGTGCAGCGCATCACCACCGACCCAATGTTCCGGACCCCGGGCGGCACCTTCGACCGGGTTCGGTTCGAGTACCTTTTGCGCAACGCCGGCTATTCGGAGCAGCGGTTCGTCGCCGAACAACGGCGGATGACGCTGCGCAAACAAATTCTCAATTCGCTCACCGGCGGGCTACAAACGCCGAAAACCTGGCTCGACGTCGTCAATCGGTTCCAAAATGAAGAACGCGGCCTCGAATACGTCGTGCTCGGTCCGGCGCAGGCCGGCGACATTCCGCAGCCGACCGCCGATGAGCTCAATAAATATTTCGAAGCGCGTAAAATCGTGTTCCGCGCGCCGGAGTACCGGAAGGTCCTTACCGTGCAGGCGACGCCGGCCGAGGTCGGCAAGTGGTTGGAAATCTCCGACGCCGACGTCAAACGTGCCTTCGACGAGCACCGCAGCCGCTACACCGCGCCGGAGCGTCGGCACGTCGAGCAGATCGTGTTTCCGACCATGGCCGAGGCCGAGGCGGCCGACGCCCGGATCAAGGGCGGCTTGAGCTTTGCCGCGCTTGCCGCCGAGCGCAACGCCAAGGAGGCGGACATCGATCTCGGTACGGTGACGAAATCGCAGATTATCGACCCGGCCGTCGCCGAGGCCGCCTTCTCCCTCAAAGAGGGCGAGGTCAGCGCCCCGGTCCAGGGCCGCTTCGGCGCGGTGCTGGTCACCGTCACCAAGATCGAGCCGGAGGAGACCAAGCCACTCGCCGAACTGGCGCCGCAGATCCGCAACGACATTGCGGCCGAGCGCGGCAAGGCGGAGGTGGCAAGCCTGCACGACAAGATCGAGGACGCCCGCGCCGGCGGCAGCACGCTGCAGGAGGCCGCGGAGAAAGCGAAGCTGCCGGTCGTCACCATCGAGGCGGTCGACCGTTCGGGCCACGATCCGAAAGGCGGGCTCGTCAGCAACCTGCCGCACGCCAGCGAGGTGATCAACGCCGCCTTCCGCTCCGACGTCGGCGTCGACAACGAGCCGATCGAAGTCGACGACGGCTATGTCTGGTACGAAGTCGCCGGCATCACCCCAACACGCGATCGCACGCTGGAGGAGGTCAAGCCGCAGGTTGAGGAGGGCTGGCGTCAGAACGAGATCGCGTCGCGGCTCAAAGCCAAGGCGGCCGATCTCCTCGACAAGCTCAAGAACGGCAATTCGCTTGAGAGTCTCGCCGGAACGGCCGACCTCAAGGTCGAGACCGCCGACAAGCTCAAGCGCGACAAGGCGGCCGGCGCGGTCTCGGCAGCAGCGCTCCGCGCAATCTTCCACACTGCGAAGGACGAGTTCGGCAGCGCGCCGGGCGACACTCCCGGCGCGTGGATCGTGTTCCGCGTGACCGAGGTCACCGATCCGCCATTGGATCCGAACGTGGAGGAGACCAAGCGCATCGCCGAGACGGTGCAGCGCCAGCTCACCGATGATATTTTCGGGCAATACACGGCTTGGCTCGAGGATGAGCTCGGCACCACCGTTAACGGCGCGGCGCTGGCACAAGCCGTGGGTAACGGCTCGCCGGACACCAATTGATGCAGGTCGAGCCTGGGGCCGAGGCGTTTGCCGCGCGCTATGCGGCCGGCGAGCCCCAGGTGGTCTCGACGACGCTCGTCGCCGACCTGGAAACGCCGGTCTCCGCCTTCCTCAAGATCGCCGGCGCGGGCTCCGGAGCCACGCAGCCGATGAGCTTTCTGCTCGAGTCGGTCGAGGGCGGCGAGGTGCGCGGCCGCTATTCGATCATCGGGCTTGAGCCGGACATAATCTTTCGCATCAACGGCGTGCAGGCCGAAATCAATCGCGCGCCGCGCAACGATCCTGCGGCCTTCGTGCCGACGCGCGAGCCGCCGCTGCAGGCGCTGCGTGCGCTCATTGCCGAGAGCCGCATCGGCCTGCCCGACGACCTGCCGCCGATGGCGGCCGGCATTTTCGGCTATCTCGGCTACGACGTGGTGCGGCTGATGGAGGATGCGCTGCCGGCGCCGGGCCCAGACCCGATCGCCATCCCGGACGCGGTGCTGATCCGGCCCACCCTGGTCATCGCCTTCGACGCCGTCGAGGACACGATCACCGTCGTCACTCCGGTGCGGCCGCACGCCGGAGTCCCTGCCAAGGCGGCGCTCGGGCGGGCCGTCGAACGCCTCGCCGCGGTCGTCGATGCGCTCGACCGGCCGCTCCCGAAAGCCGCCGCGCAGATCGACGCCGGCCCGCTGAAAGTCGCGCCGCGCTCGAACACCGCGCCGGAGGAATTCAAGCGCATGGTGCTCCGCGCCAAGGAGTACATCGCCGCCGGCGACATTTTTCAGGTTGTGCTCTCGCAGCGCTTCGAGGCGCCGTTCGCGTTGCCGCCCTTCGCGCTTTACCGCGCGCTGCGGCGGGTGAACCCCTCGCCCTATCTGTTCTTCCTCGATTTCGGCGCCTTCGCGGTCGCCGGCTCGAGCCCCGAGATCCTGGTCAAGGCCGGCCGCGGCACCGTGATCGTGCGGCCGATCGCCGGCACGCGCCGGCGCGGCGCAACCCCGCACGAGGACAAGGCGCTCGAGGCCGAGCTCCTGGCCGATCCGAAGGAGCGCGCCGAGCACCTGATGCTGCTCGATCTTGGCCGCAACGATGTCGGCCGCGTCGCCGAGATCGGCACCGTCCAAGTCACCGACCAGTTCTTCATCGAGCGCTACAGCCAGGTGATGCACATCGTCTCAAATGTCGAGGGCAAGCTGCGTAAGGACCGCGATGCACTCGACGCACTCGCCGCCGGCTTTCCCGCCGGAACCGTCTCCGGCGCGCCGAAAGTGCGCGCCATGCAGATCATCGACGAATTGGAGAGGGAGAAACGCGCGCTCTATGCCGGCTGCGTCGGCTATTTCTCGGCGGGCGCGGAGATGGACACCTGCATCGTGCTGCGCACCGCGCTGATCAAGGACGGCGTCATGTATGTCCAGGCCGGGGCCGGGATCGTTGCCGATTCCGATCCCGGTTTCGAGCAGCAGGAATGCATCGACAAGGCCAAGGCGCTGTTCCGTGCCGCCGAGGAAGCCAAGCGCTTCGCCAGCGCCGCGCGCCGCGGGCAGTAGAAATTTGGCGTAGGCCGCCGCAAGCTGCCCTTTTCCCGGTCGCGCCGCGCTTTTGACCTGGGCGGGACGCACGCATGAACCAATCAGCAGCAGCGGAAATCGTGTCGTTCTGGCGCGAAGCCGGGCCGGAAAAATGGTTCGAGCAGGATGATGATTTCGACTTCACGATCCGGTCGCGGTTTCTGGCGGCGCACGAGGCCGCGGCGCGCGGCGAGCTCGCGACGTTCGAAGGAAACGCGGAAGGCGCGCTCGCGCTGGTGCTCCTCCTCGACCAGTTTCCCCGCAACATGTTTCGCGGCAGCGCCCGCGCCTTCGCCACCGATCCGCTGGCGCGCGCCGCGGCCGAGCGGGCGTTGGCCCGCGGCTTCGACCAACCGACTGACGAAATGATGCGGTCGTTCTTCTACCTGCCGTTCATGCATTCCGAGCTCATGGCCGACCAAGAGCGCTGCGTAGGGCTCTACCGGGCGCTCGGCGATCCGAAGCATCTGGGATACGCGCTCGCCCACCGCGATATTGTCGCGAAGTTCGGACGGTTTCCGCATCGAAACCGCGCGCTGGGCCGCGCTACGACGCAAGCGGAGCAGGAATTTCTCGATAGCGGCGGGTTCACAGGGTAGCGAGGGGCACCTGTCGCCATGGCTGCAAGGCCTTCTCGTCGCAACCTCGCCATCGACCGCGCCGGCGCGGCCCGCTAATCTTGGGTCCGGGACGGCAATCGCGGGAGGCGCGCGGCCAATCCCGGCGTTCCAGCAGCGAGGACAGGTGTGATGGCGTATGTGTGGGAAAAGTCGTATCCGCCGGGCGTATCGTGGGACGCGCCGCTGCCGCCGGCAGTGCCGCTCGAAAGCCTGCTCGAAACCGCGGCGAGCAAATGGCCACAGCGCATCGCCCTCGACTTCTATGATCGCACCTTCACCTTTCGCGAGCTTCATGAGCTTGCGGCGCGGGCCGCCAAGGGCTTGCAGGCGCTCGGCGTCGGGCCTGGCGTGCATGTCGGATTGCACCTTCCGAACACGCCGCATTTCGTGATCGCGTTCTTCGCCGTGCTGATGGCCGGCGGACGCGTGGTCGATTTCAGTCCGCTCTCTGCGCCGCGCGAGCTCAAATATCAGATCGCGGACGCCGAGACGCAGGTGATGATCACGCTGGGGCTGCCGACGCTCTACCCGCAGATCGCGGCGCTCAAGGGGACCGCCAAGTTCGCGGCGCTCGTCGTCTGCGGGATGGCCGACTTCCTGCCGGCGCCGGTCGCCGCCGCATTCGGACCGCCGGCGGAGCGCCTCGGCGGCGCCGGGCGCGAAGTCGACTTTGCGGCGCTGATCGGCAATGACGGGGCGTTTACGCGCCACCCGCGCGGCCCGCTCGAGGACGAAGTCGCGGTGCTGCAATATACCGGCGGCACCACCGGCCAGCCCAAGGGGGCGATGCTCACGCACGCCAATTTCTGCGCGGTGATCAACGTCTTCAACCATTGGAACAGGCTTGGCACGGACCGAGATCCGGACAAGACGCTTGCGGTCTTGCCGCTGTTTCACATTTTCGGCCTCACTTTCATCATGATCCTTTCCGTCGCCAATGGCGCGGTCATGGTGCTGCACATCCGCTTCGATCCAGACCGGGTGCTTGCCGATATCGCCCGCAAGAAGATCACGGTGTTCCCGGCGGTGCCGACGATGTACACCGTGCTCGTCAATCATCCGAAGGTGAAGGAGTTCGACCTCTCCTCGGTCTGGGCGTGGAGCTCCGGCGGCGCGCCGCTGCCGCTCGAGGTGCAGCAGCGCTTCGAAGCGCTCACCGGCATGGCGCCGAAAGAGGGCTACGGCCTCACCGAAACTGCGCCGCTCGGCACGCTGCAGATCATCGACGCGCCGCCGCGGCAGGGCAGCGTCGGTCTGCCGGCGCCGCACACCATCCTCGAGGTAGTCGATCTCGAGACCGGCACCAAGGTGCTCCCGGTCGGCGAGAAGGGCGAGATCTGCTTTCGCGGGCCGCAGGTGATGAAGGGCTACTGGAAGAAGCCCGAGGCGACCGAAGAAGCCTTCCGCGGCGGCCGCTTCCACACCGGCGACATCGGTTTTCTCGACCAGGACGGTTTCGTCACGATCGTCGACCGCAAGAAGGACATGATCCTCTCCGGCGGCTTCAACGTGTTCCCGCGCAACATCGAGGAGGCAATCTACGAGCATCCGGGCGTCGCCGAGGTCACCGTCATCGGCGTCCCCGATGCCTATCGCGGCCAATCGGCCAAGGCTTTCATCGCGCTCAAGCCCGGGCAGGCGCCGTTTGGGATCGACGAGCTCAAGGCGTTCCTCGCCGATAAGCTCGCGAAATACGAGATGCCGGCCGAGATGGAAATTCGTCCGAGCCTGCCCAAGACGCCGGTCGGTAAATTGTCGAGGAAGGAGCTCGTCGCCGAGGAAATCGCCAAACGGCACGCGCCCGACACGGTCCCGGCCGCCGGGCGGGCGTGACAATGAGCAGGCGGTCGGCCGCGGCTGCGATCATTTGCGGCTTCGGCGTCGCCGTGCCGGCGCTTACCGGCGCTTCTATCCCTTCCCTGGCCCGCGACCAATCGGCCGATCTCGTGCTCTGCGATCGCGTTGCCGCCGATCCGACCGATCCCGACAGGCCGGCCGACGTGACCGGCGTTCCCCAGATTGCCGCCGCGGATGTCGCGACCGCGATCAGATTCTGCAAGATCGCAGCGGCAGGATCACGGCGGGCGCTTTATCAGCTCGGCCGCGCCTATGCGGCCGGCGGGCAGCTGCCGGAAGCAATCGGCGCCTATCGCAAGGCGGTCGACAAAGGCAGCACTGCGGCGATGGTCGAACTCGGCCTCCTCCTTGCCGCCGGGTCGGGCGCCGCCAAGGACGAAGGGCAGGCGCGCACGCTGTTCGAGCGCGCCGCCAGAGCCGGCAATGCGCGCGGCGCCACCAATCTCGCGGCCATGGCAGGGACTGGCGCGGCGCCGTCGGATCCCGCCGAAGCGCGGGCGTTGCTGTCGAGGACGGCGGAAACGAATTCCCCCGAGGCGCAGTTTCAGCTCGGCCTGATGCTGGCGAACGGCATCGGCGGGCCGAAGGACGATGTTGCCGCGCGCGCCCTTTTCGAGAAAGCGGCCGCGCAAGGCAACGCGGATGCGCTCGATTGGATGGGCTCGTTCGCCGAGAACGGCCGCGGCGGGCCGCAGGATACCAACGCCGCCAAAGCCTATTATGAGAAGGCCGCGGCGCTCGGCAATGAAGACGCCAAGGCCGCGCTGCACCGCCTGAAATGTCCTTGGGTGGTCAAGGACAAGCGCGGCAATGTGCTGACCGACATTTGCCTGTAGCGGCAGGCCAAAACGATTTCTCGCAGCGGCGGCGGACCGCTAAGGCACGACCAGGCCGAGCGAGTTGATGTAGTCGGCGTTGACGCGAACGTTCTTGAACTTGGCGGCCTCGAGATAGGCGTTGACGATCGCTTGCGCCTGCGCGCGCGCCGGAAGCGGGGCGCTGGCAGAGCTGCCGGCATCGGCGATCAGATCCCAGCCGTCGGGCTTGTGAATTGAGACCACGGAGAGGTCAGAGTCGAGGTTCTTGTAGGGCCAGAAGCACCAGCCGAGGCCGAACCGCTCCTGCAACCGGTGGAACTTGTCGTTCCAGCTATTGTTGAACTCGCCGGTCTCGCCGATGAACACCGGGACGTTCCAGCGGTTGCTGAAATCGAGATAGCTCTGCAACCCGTCGCGGGTCGGGTTGATCCAGAATTTGTGGTAGGTGTAGACGGCGTTGCTGTCGAAGGGCCGGTCGAAGACCGCGAAGTTCGTGCCCCACTGCGCGCCTTCGAGCAGCACGACGTGGTTCTGATCGACGCTGCGAATGGCGGCCACGATGTCGCGATAGAGCGGCTCGAGTTGCGGGTTGAGATAGGCGACGTCGCTGTAGGGCGAGATCGGCTCGTTCAAAAGGTCGTAGCCGAGGACTGCGGTTTCGGCGTGGTAACGCGCGGCGAGCTTTTGCCACAACGCGATGGTGCGCTGGCGATTTCGCGGCACGTAGAAGGTGAGCGGGAAGCCCGGGCCGTCGTCGTGATTGACTCCGGTCTGGCCGCCGGGCGCGGCGTGCAGATCGACGATGACGCGCAAGTCGGATTCGCGGCACCATTGGATGAGATGATCGAGCAGCGGCCAGCCGGGCGCCGCGTAACGGTCGGTCGCTGCATCGCCGGGGTCCTCGAAGAGCCGCCAGTTCAGCGGCACGCGCACGGTATTGAAGCCGGCCGCCTTGATGAAGCGGACATCCTCCTCGGTGATGTAGATGTCGCGAAATCTCGTCCAGAACCGGGATGCGTCCTCGGGACCAATCAGGGTTTCGAAGAAATCCGCGATCTCGCTTGGGCTGCGGGCCTGCTTGAACTTGAACATGTAGCCTTCCGGAACCAGCCAGTTGCCGAGATTGATTCCCTTGATGACGAAAGTGTCGCCGCGGCCATCGACCAGGCGCTTGCCGTCGGCGTGGATGAAGTCGGGGCTTGCAGCGACCGGGAGCGCATAGCCGAGGCCGACGGCGAGGACGAGCGCCAACGCGCCGAGCCGCGACGGCCACCGACCATAGGCTGGACCGACGGCGTTCATCGACCGTGGCCTTTCGCTGTCGCGCCGAAACAGAAAACGTGGCATCGGTAATGGCGCCGCGCGCCGGGGGTCTGTTGCGGTTTTTGCAGCTGCTCGATTCGAGCCGCTTCCGTGGAACTCGGCAAAAACCATACCAGAAGCGGACCTAATGCCAATCGCAGGGATGCGCTGAACCGCATCCAGCCGCCGATCACGAGGAGGCCAGGTCATCGATGTACGGCATGCATTCAGCCCAGGCGCTGGTCTTCTTTGCATCGGTCGGCATGCTCATCCTTGCGACCCAGTGGCGGCATTTCCATCCGTTTGTGGCGCTCGTTGTCATCGCCCCGGCCTTCGGCGCCATTGCCGGCTATACCACCGCCCAGCTCGGCAGCAACTTCGGCAGCGGCTTCTCGGAGAAAATCTATTCGCCCGGCCTGGTGATCGTCGCCGCCGCCCTCGTCGCCGGGCTTGCCGAAACCACAGGCGCTTCCGATCGGCTGATGGCGAAAACCGAGCGCTGGCGATGGCTCGGATCGAACTGGATCGCCGGGCTTTTGGGGCTTATCGCCGGCATTGCCGCTTCGCCGGCAAGCGCGTTCGCCTTGCTCACGCCGCTGATGCGGCCGATCGGCGGGGCGAGTGTGCGAAGCCGTCAGGCCGCCAGCATCGCACTGGCGCTGGCGATTTCGGCGAGCCACGGCCTCGCCCTGCTCGCGCCGGTGCCGGTCGCGGCCGCGGCGATCCTCGGCGCCGATTGGGGTAAGGTCGCCCTGTTCGGGCTGCCATTGGCGGCGCTGCTTGCCGCGTTCGGCGCGGCCTTTGCGCAATGGCCGTCGGGTTTCAAGGCGGCGGAAGATCAGCCGGCGGAGCCGCCATCCGGCGCGGGTGGCGGAAGCGGTGGATCGTCCGTCGCCCTGCTTTTGGCAACCGTGATTCCATTGCTGATGCTGATCGAGCAATCGCTCGGTGACATTCCAAGCGAGCCGCTCGGCGGCGGTACCGCCCGGGAACTGGTGCTGGGGATCGGTCGCCCGCTCATGCTGTTTCTCGTCAGTGTCGGCATCATGATCATCGGGCAGCCCCGGCAAGGGCTCGGCCTCCTTGCCGATGCCGCCCGGATGCAGCGGGTCCTCGGCAACGTCGCGAGCCTCCTCCTGATCGTGTGCGCGGCCGGCGGCCTGCAACGGCTCTGTCAATTGACCGGCATGGCGGAAATGCTCGGCGAGCGCACGCTCGGCTGGCACTTCGGCGCATTTGGCGTGCTTATCCCGTTTCTTGCCGCGGCGGCAATCAAGACGCTGCAAGGTTCGTCGTCGGTCGCCGCCATTGCAACGGCCGGCATGGTCGAGCCGGTCCTGTCGGTCATCGGGCTCGCCGACGCGAACGGAAGGGCGCTCGCCGCGCTCGCCATCGGGGCCGGCGCCATGACCGTCTCCCACGTCAACGACGAATATTTTTGGCTGGTCACCCAGAGCATCGGGTTTCGGCCGCTGCGCGGGCTTGCTGCAATCAGTCTGGGGATGCTGCTGCAGGGAATGATCGCCGCGGCGGCGCTGCTCATTCTCGCCGTGCTGGTCCCGCGGGGCTGAGTTCCGTCGACTCCGCGCCGGTTACTCCCCACCGTTCTCCTCCCCCTCCTCCGTCAGCCGTTCCACCGAGGCGACGCGCTCGCCTTCGGCGGTGGTGAAGACGATGACGCCTTGGGTCGAGCGGCCGGCGATGCGGATGCCGTCGACCGGGCAGCGGATCAATTGGCCGCCGTCGGTGACGAGCATGATCTGGTCGGCTTCCTCGACCGGGAATGAAGCCACCAGCCGGCCGTTCTTCTCGGTGATCGCCATGGCGACGATGCCTTTGCCGCCACGGCCGGTGGTGCGGTACTCGTAGGACGAGGTGCGCTTGCCGAAGCCTTTTTCGGAGATCGTCAGCACGAACTGCTCGGCGGCCGAAAGCTCGACATAGCGGGTCTGGCCGAGCTCGATCGCGCCGATCGCCTCCTCGCCGTCGGCGCCGTTGCCATATTCCTCGGCCTCGCCGTTGGTCCCGCGTCGTACCGCATTGGCGCGCCTGAGATAGGCCATGCGCTCGTCCGCCGTCGCTTCGACATGGCGCAGGATCGAGAGCGAGATGAGTTTGTCGCCGTCGGCGAGATTGATGCCGCGCACGCCCATCGAGGTGCGGCCCTGGAACACGCGTACGTCGTCGACTGCGAAGCGGATGCACTGGCCGGCGGCGCTGGTCAGGAGCACGTCGTCGTTCTCGGTGCAGATCTGTACGTCGACGATGGCGTCGCCCTCGTCGAGCTTCATGGCGATGATGCCCGAGCGCCGCACGTCGGAAAAATCCGAGAGCTTGTTGCGCCGCACCGTGCCGCGCGTGGTCGCGAACATAACGTCGAGCTTGTCCCAGCTCGCCTCGTCCTCGGGCAGCGGCATGATGGTGGTGATGTTCTCGCCCTGCTCGAGCGGCAGGATGTTGATCAGCGCCTTGCCGCGCGCCTGCGGCGCCGCCTGAGGCAGCCGCCAAACCTTCTCCTTGTAGACCTGGCCGCGCGAGGAGAAGAACAGCACCGGCGTGTGGGTCGAGGCGACGAACAGCCGGGTGACGAAATCCTCCTCGCGGGTCTGCATGCCGGAGCGGCCCTTGCCGCCGCGGCGTTGCGCTCGATAGGTCGAAAGCGGTACGCGCTTGACGTAGCCCGCATGCGAGACGGTGACGACCATGTCCTCGCGCTGGATCAGGTCCTCGTCCTCCATCTCGCCTTCCTGATCGACGATGACGGTGCGGCGGGGCGTGGCGAACTCGCTTTTGATGGCGTTCAGCTCGTCCTTGACGATCGCCTGGATGCGCGCGCGCGAGCGCAGGATGTCGAGATAATCGGCAATTTCGGCGGCGAGCTTGTCGAGCTCGGCCTTGATCTCGTCGCGGCCGAGCGCGGTGAGGCGCTGCAGCCGCAGGTCGAGGATGGCCTTCGCCTGTTCGGCGGAGAGCCGTGTCGTGCCGGCCGGCGAAACGCGGTGCCGCGGATCGTCGATCAAGGTGACCATGGCGGCGACATCGCGCGCCGCCCAATCGCGCGCCATCAATTGCTCGCGCGCCTCGTTGGCGTCCTTGGCGGCGCGGATAAGCTTGATCACCTCGTCGATATTGGCGACGGCGATGGCGAGACCGACCAGGATGTGGGCGCGGTCGCGCGCCTTGCCGAGCAGATGCTTGGTGCGCCGATAGACTACCTCTTCGCGGAAGGCGTTGAACGAGGTCAGCAGGCCCTTGAGGTTCATCACCTGCGGCCTGCCGCTGTCGAGCGCCACCATGTTGGCGCCGAACGAGGATTGCAGCGCGGTGAAGCGGTAGAGCTGGTTGAGCACGATTTCGGGCACCGCGTCGCGGCGCAGCTCGATCACCACCCGATAACCGTCGCGGTCGGATTCGTCGCGCAGCGCGGCGATACCCTCGATCTTCTTCTCGCGCACCAATTCGCCGATGCGCTCGACCATGTGCGCCTTGTTCACCTGGTAGGGAATTTCGGAAACGATGATCGCCTCGCGCTCGCCCCGCAATGTCTCGAATTCGACCTTGCCGCGCATGACGATGGCGCCGCGGCCGAGGTGATAGGCGGCACGGATGCCCTGGCGGCCGAGAATGATGCCGCCGGTCGGGAAATCGGGGCCCGGCATGATGCCGATCAGATCGTCGATCGACAGCCCGGGATCGTCGATCAGCGCGACGCAGGCGTCGATCACCTCGCCGAGATTGTGCGGCGGGATGTTGGTCGCCATGCCGACGGCGATGCCGCCCGCGCCGTTGACCAGGAGATTGGGGAAGCGCGCGGGCAGCACCACCGGCTCGCGCTCGGAATTGTCGTAGTTGGGCTGGAAATCGACGGTGTCCTTGTCGAGGTCTTCGACCAGCGCCGCGGCGACGCGCTCGAGCCGCACTTCGGTGTAGCGCATCGCCGCCGGCGCATCGCCGTCGACCGAGCCGAAATTGCCCTGGCCGTCGATCAGCGGCAGGCGCATGGAGAAATCCTGCGCCATGCGCACCAGCGCGTCGTACACCGCCTGGTCGCCGTGCGGATGATATTTGCCAATTACGTCGCCGACGACGCGCGCGGCCTTGCGGTACGGCTTGTTCCACTCGTAGCCGTTCTCGTGCATCGAGTAGAGGATGCGCCGGTGCACCGGCTTGAGGCCGTCGCGGGCGTCGGGCAGAGCGCGCGCCACGATCACGCTCATGGCGTAATCGAGGTAGCTCTTCTTCATCTCCTCCGTGATCGAGACGGGGCGAATGTCGGAGGGGCCGCTTTCAGCCGGCGGGAGGTCGTCTTCGTCTGCCATTGTCGGGGGTGATTGGGCTTAAAGAATCCCGCGCGAATCTGTTGCAATTTTCATAGCCGATCAGGCGTCGTAACGCCACTCTAATCGGCCCTCCGTATCTATGGTTTTCCCCTGAATTTTCAATGTCATATACCGATCACCGCAACGGTTTTTCGATGCGCCGCCAGGCAGAGCTTTTGGGCCCCCGCAATTGAGCATTTTACGGGGGCGCAGGCGGCGCGATTCTCGACGGCGACGAACGGCCGGCGGCGGGTCAGGCCGCGATCGCCTCAAGCCGCCGCTTGGTGACCGCGGGGCCGAAAAAGCCGATGACGACGAACACCACGACCATGGCGCCGGCGATGAACGCGAACACGCCGACGGTGCCGTAACGGCCGAGGAAGAAGGCGATCAGGAAGCCGGAGAAGATCGCGGAAAACCGGCTCCATGAATAAACGAAACCGACGGCCTGGGCGCGGATCCGGGTCGGATAGAGCTCGGCCTGGTAGGCGTGGAACGAAAACGACAGCCAGTTGGCGCACAGCGTAATCAGCAGGCCGCAGCCGATCACGCCTGCCGCCGTGGCCTGCTGCGCGAACAAGAGGCCGAAGACGGCGATGCCGATTGCGGCCCAGGCGATCTGCCATTTGCGTTCGAAACGGTCGGCGAAGACGACGCCGACCAGCGGCCCGACCGGGGCGGCGATGGCGATGATGAAGGTGTAGGCGAGCGATTTCGTCACTTCGATCCCCTGCGAGACCAGAAGCGCGGCGACCCAGCTGGAGAAGCCGTAATAGCCGATGGTCTGGAACAGATTGAAGATCACCAGCATGATTGTGCGGCCGCGATAGGTTTCGCTCCACATCTCCGTCCAGGCACCGGATTTGCGCTCGGCTTCGCCGGCGACGAGTTGCGGCGGCGGCAGCTCGGCTCCGGTCTCGGCCCGGGCACGACGCTCCAAATCCGCGACGATCGCTTCGGCCTCGGCGATGTGGCCGTGCTGCGCGAGCCAGCGCGGCGATTCCGGCAGGCCGCGGCGGATCCACCAGATCACCAGCGCGCCGGAGGAGCCGATGATCACCACCCAACGCCAGCCGTCGAGGCCGAGGATCGTGCGCGGCACCAATTGCCAGGCGAGGAACGCGACGATTGGAACGACCGTGTACATGATGCACTGGTTGTAGGCGAACGCGGGTCCGCGCTGCTCCTTGGGCACAAGCTCGGAGAGATAGGCGTCGATGTTCACCAACTCGACGCCGAGGCCGATCGATGCGATGAGCCGCCACAGATCGATGGTCTCCGGCGTCGTCTGCAGCGCCATGACCAGGGCGCCGATCGAATACCAGAGGAGTCCGAAGGTGAAGATCGAGCGGCGGCCGAAGCGGTCGGAAAGCCAGCTGAAAGCGAGTGTGCCGATGAACATGCCGGCAAAGCCGGCGGCGATGAAGCTGGCGAAGCCTTGCAGATCGAACAATCCCTGCGTGCTCGGCTTGAACAGCCCGGCGTTGAACATTCCGAGCGCCACATAGGCGGTGAAGAACAGGTCGTAGAACTCGAACCAGCCGCCGAGCGAAAGGAGCGTGATCAGCTTTCGCGTGTAGCGTGTCGGTGGCAGGCGATCGAGACGCGCCGCGACCGTGACCGCCCCGTCGGCTGGCATGTGGTCCCCTCCCCGAGAGCCGTCTTGTTATCGGCAGCGGCCCCGCCGCTTTGTCGAACCTTTTTCGTGCGCGCACAAGACGCCGGGACGCGATGCTGGCACAATCCCTGGCATGCTCGATTTCGCCATTTCGGCGCTGCTGACGCTCTTCGTCGTGGTCGATCCGGTCGGCCTGGTGCCGAGCTTTCTCGCGGTCACCGATGGATTGCCATTAAAGGCGCGCCGCAGCGTCGCCCTGCGCGCCAGCGTGATCGCCGGCGCGATCCTCGTTGGCGCCGCGCTCCTCGGCGACTGGCTGTTCCGTACCCTCGGCATTTCGCTGGCGGCGTTCCGCATCGCCGGCGGCCTGCTGTTGTTCTCGATCGCCTCGGAGATGGTGTTCGGGGTGCGGCTGCGGCGCGAAGGCGAAGCCGCCGAGGAGGCGGTCGAAGAGCGCGCCCGCAACGTTGCCGCCTTTCCGCTCGCGATCCCGCTGATGGCGGGCCCTGGCGCCATCACCGCCACGGTTCTGCTCGCGGGCCGCGCCGACGGCCATCTGCCGCTCGTCGGCCTCCTGATTGCGGTGGTGATCCTGGTGACGATCGCGTGCTTTGCCGCCTTCGTCTTCGCCCGGCGGATCAGCCGGCTCCTCGGCATGACGGGCAATATCGTTCTGTCGCGGCTCCTTGGCGTGCTGCTGGCGGCGCTTGCCGTGCAGTTCGTGGTCGACGGCATCCGCACCATTCTTGCGGGATGACGGCACCGGCGCGCCGGGCATGACATCCCGGCGCTAAAGCTTCATTAACCATAAAACTCGATGATGTTGCGGGTGATTTCCCTCTGACCATCAGGGCGCGAGCGCGACGTCATGAGCATTTCGGGAATTTCGGCGGCGGCGCCCCAGCAGCCGGCCTATCAGGCCTACCAGACGCAGACGCTCGGCCAGCATAAGCACGGCGGCCACCATTCCCGCTCGTTGAGCGATATCGATGTTCAGGGATCGAGCGTTGCCACCCAGCCGAGCCCGACCGGCAAGCTCGGCAGCAAGATCGACATCACCGCTTAGCCGCAACCAGAATGACCGGCAAGGAACCCGCAACGCTGTCGTTTCACGTGCGTGCAGCGCGAGCGACGGATATCCCGGCGCTGATGCGGCTCAAGCGGCTGTTGGCCGAGGGCGAGGATTCGCTGCACGCGGTGCGCGCCAATGAAGCCGACTGGCTGCGCGACGGCTTCGGCCCGGCCGCCGGCTTCACCGCCTTCGTCGCCGAAGCCGACACGACCGGCGCCGTCCTCGGGATGGCCACATGCAGCCGGCGCACCATCACCGGCTGGAACGGGCCGGTGATCTTTCTGCAGGATCTCTTCGTCGAGCCGGCCTGGCGCCGCCGCGGCATTGCCCGCGCGCTCGCCGCACGCGTCGCTGCCCTCGCCTGCGACCTCGGCAGCCCGATCGTCGAACTCACGGTGCGCGCCGACAACCCGGCGCAAAATTTCTATTTGCGCAACGGCTTCCAGCCCGTGCCGCAATGCCTCACCTTCGTGCTGGCGGGTCCTGCGCTTGGGGCGCTCGCCGATCAGGACCGCAAGACGCTGGCGCTCGCCGGCTGAGCGCCCGTCGGCCGCAGTCGATCGATGCGGCGAAGTCACGGTTCGCGATCGCGATTCGACTTAATCAGGTCGCGGTCGCGCTGGTAAGCTCGCAGCCATGAAACGCGAACAGGCGCAACGTCGCCAGCGCAGGCCTGCTGCGGGGCGATTTTTATGCCTTGCGGCAGGGCTGCCCGCGGCCTTGCTGTTGCCGGCAGCCGCACAGGACATTCGCGGGCTGGAAGTCTGCACGGCCGAGAAGCAGATGGAGCGTCGCACCGCCTGTCTGCAGTCCAATGTCGAGTTTCTTCAGCAGGCGCTCCTCAAGCTGACGCGCGAGACCCAGGACAAGATCGCCGTCGCCGATCGTGATCTTGCCGCTGCCCGAGCCGAGATCGCCGCGCTCAAATCGACGGTCGAGAAGTTGAATGGCGAGCTCGCGCAAATGAAAGCCAAGGCTCAGCCGGAGGGTAACAAGCCTCAGCCGGAGGGCAACAAGACTCAGCCCGAGGGCAAAAAATAGGTGGCGAACGTTTCCGCCTGGAGCAAACCGACGAAACCGGCCTGGCGCTATTCCAATCCCTCGACGATGCGGACATCGCGCACCGCGCCATCGCCGAGGGCCCTGAGCGCTTCCTTGTAGGCCGGGCACGTGTAGGCAGCGATGGCCTTCTCGAGGCTCGGAAATTCGGTAATCACGATGCGCTCTTTGATCCCGTCCTCGTGCGCGGCCGCCGCAGTCCCGCGCGCCAGATAGCGGGCGCCGAACGGCGCGGTCGCGACCGGCGCCAGCTTAGCGTAAGCCGCGAGCTTTTGCGGATCGGAAATCGAGCGATAGCTGGTAACCCAATAGGCTTTCGGCATCGGAGGCTCCGGAACGGGCGTTGCGCAGATCAAGCTTCGAGCAAAAAGGTCGTTATTTCACCGGCACGGCATCGGGAAGCCAGCGTCGGCCAAACACCGGCTCTTTGTAAGGCGTCGGCGGCAATTCCCAGGCGCCGGTGGACGGTGGCCGGACCTCGGCGTCGACATGCACGTCAAGCACGAACGGCTTGCCGGCCTTGACCGCGTGCTCCAGCGCGCCCTTGAAATCCTGCGATCGGGTGATCGTCATCGCCTCGACACCGGTCGCCTTGGCCCAGGCGGCGAAATCCGGATTGTATGGCTTCTTGTTGTCGCCCTGGTGGAACATGGTCCCGTGTTCGCGGCCGCCGAACATGCCCAGCTGGATGTCGCGGATCGAGACCCAGCCGAAATTATTCCAGATCACCCAGACCACCGGGATGTCGTACTCGACCGCCGTGCAGAGGACGTGCGGAACCATGGTGAAACAGCCGTCGCCGGCGATCGCCACCACCGGACGGTCGGGCGCTGCGAGCTTGGCGCCGAGCGCGCCGGCGGTGCCGAAGCCCATGCCGGAGAAGCCCCAGGAATTGAGCATGGTTTGCGGCTTACGCGCGTTCCAGAACTGCATGTACCAATTGTGATTGACGCCGACATCGCAAGCGAGAATGGCGTCATCCGGCAGCACCGCCTGGCAATCGGCGACGATGCGCTCGGGGCGGATCGGCGAGGCGTGCAGCTCGAAATTCGGCCGGGTGAACTTGTCCCATTCGACGCGCCATTTCGCGATATCGGCGAGCCAGGCGTCGGTGTTGCCGCGCTTGCCGCCGCGGCGCTCGGACTCTGCAAGCAACTGGCGCAGGAACGTGCGCGCATCGGCGAGGATGCCAAGGTCGGGCGGGTAGTTGCGGCCGAGCTCTGCCGCATCGATATCGGCGTGGATCAGCCTGGTCGACGGGAAATTCCACGAATAGCCGGGCATCCAGGACGAAGCCGAGCGGTCGTCGAAACGCGCGCCGATGGCGACGACGAGATCGGCGCGGCGCCCCGCTTCATTGGCCGGAAACGCGCCGTTGCGGCCGATGAATCCGAGCGACAGCGGGTCGGTCATATCGAAACAACCCATCCCGTTCGGCGACGAAATCACCGGAATGCCGAATTTCCTGGCGAACTCCGTCAACTCGCGGCTTGCTTCGGAGAGCGTGACGCCGTGTCCGATGAAAATCACGGGGCGCTGTGCCTTGAGGATCATATCGAGCGCGCCGGAAACTTCCTCGGGCGATGCGCCGCTGCGCTGGGCGTTGAGCGGCGGCGCCGGCGGCGGCACCGCAACCTCGTCTTCCTCCTGAAAGACGTTGAACGGCACATCGACGTTCACCGGCCCCGGCCGGCCTGACAGCATGGTCGTGGTCGCCTGCCGCAGCGCCAGCGGCAGCATGTCGACGCGGGTCGGCTGGTAGCTGCGCTTCACCACCGGCCGCACGATGTTCACAAAATCGGCCTGGAAGTGCTTGTTGATCTCCTGGAACGGGCTGCGGTTGAACTGCGACGTCGGCACATTGGCGGTGATCGCGAGCATGGCCGAGGAATCGGTGAGCGCGCAGGCGAGCGGCATGATGATGTTGCAGGAACCCGGCCCACATGACGTCAGCGTCGCCGCCGGCTCATGCTTTATCCGGAAATAGGCGTCCGCCATATGCGCGGCGACCTGCTCGTGGCGCGGCGAAATCAGCGTGATGCGGTCGCGCGCCTGATAAAGCGGATCGAGCATGCCGACATTGCCGTGGCCGCAGATGCCGAAGACGTAAGGAATGTCGTTGGCGATGAGATATTCGGTGATCAGCTCCGCGCCTTTCATTTTCGGCATTGTCGCTCCCTGCTGGCCTTCGCCGGATAGATGCGCGCCATCACGAGCGGACACGGCGGTGTTGCGAAAACAGAGGAAAGCCTATTCCCAGGCTTCGCGCTTCTCAAGACGCGCTTGACCACCGCCGCTTCTGCGTTGCCGCTTGCTGAAATCGCGCGGTCGGCGCCGGCCGCGAAGCATTTCGCCGGCCTGCGTCGTTCATTATCGAGCGGGGCGCGAGTTTAAGGGAGGCGGCCCGGTCTCGAGATCGGGGCGGCCGAAAGAACGGGTGAGCTGAATTTCTGAAACGTCAGGTGTTTTCGGTGACGGGGCTGACAAACTTGGCGCCAATATCTCGGCCCTGCCGCCAGACGACCTTGTAAGTGCCGTCCCGCGCCGGTCCGCCGTCGCCGTGGAACAGCAGCACCAATTCATCGACCACGTCGATGCCGTTGAGTTGCAGCCGAACGCCCTCGATCGAGGCATTGGTGATGAGGACATAGCGCGGCGCAATCCCGACGCCGAGCTTGAGGGTCGCAAGTCGGCCAGCGCGATTACGCGCGTTCTCACGCCTTTCCGCAAAATCCAGTGAACTCATGATGCACGGCTCCAACCAGCGAACGGCGTTCACGTTGCGAGGGTCGCTCTGCCCGGACCCTAGCCGCGGCGATTGGATGCGAGACTATTCCGGTGACTCAAATTGTCGCTGCATTCTCGGTAAAAACGCGACTTGAATGCGATACGCCGCCGCCGCGGCGTCACGGGCCGAAGACGACCGCATGCATGATGCGGCCGGGCACCAAGGTGAACAGGCCGGCAATGACCAGCGCGCCGAAGAAGATTGCGATCATCGCGTTGCGATGCTGCGGCACGCGGTGGCGGTGGGCATTCCACACTGCGATCGGCAGCGTGATCAGGGTGAAAATCGCCAAGAGATGGATCGGGCTCCACGGCCCCACAGCCGGATCTGATGAATCCAGAACGCGCTGATGCTGACCGCGAGCATCAGCGCCACCCAGATCCAGCCGACGGTGCGATGCGGCAGCGTGCCTTTGGGCGCGCTCAGCTGCACGATGCCGAGCGCGAAAGCGGTCATCGCTGCGAAGGCGTGGAGCTGGATTGCGGGGGTCGCCTGTAGCAGCGGAGCGAGGGTCATCTGCGTTGCGTCATTCCGGGGCCGAGCGCAGCGAGGAGCCCGGAATCCATAACCAACAAAGTTTGCAGGTTGAAACGCAGTGCCACGTTCTCAGCGGCCGGGACTATGGATTCCGGGCTCGCGCTTCGCGCGCCCCGGAATGACCCTCAGAATGGAATCTCGTCGTCCATGTCGCCGCGCGGGCTGCCATTGCGCGCGCCGGCGCCGGCAGGTGCCGCGACCTTGCGCGTCGGCCCCGGCGAGCCGAAATCGCCGCCGGCTTCCTCGCCGAAATCGCCGCCGCCCGCGCCGCCTGCGCTGCCGGCACGATCAAGAAGCGTGAGCTCGCCGCGGAAGCCTTGCAGCACCACCTCGGTCGAGTAGCGGTCCTGCCCCGATTGGTCCTGCCATTTGCGGGTTTGCAGCGCGCCCTCGATGTAAACCTTGGAGCCCTTTTTCAGATATTGCTCGGCGATCCGGCAGAGATTCTCGTTGAAGATGACGACGCGGTGCCACTCGGTCTTTTCCTTGCGCTCGCCGGTCGCCTTGTCGCGCCAGGAGTCGGAGGTCGCCAGGCGCAGGTTCGCCACCGGCCGCCCATCCTGGGTGCGGCGGATTTCCGGATCGGCGCCGAGATTGCCGATCAGGATGACCTTGTTCACGCTTCCTGCCATTGCACGCTCCGTATCTTCCCGCGCTATCCGGTGCCTCCAACCTAGTGCCGTACCTATCACCCGCAAGGGCGATCGACCCGCGATCGGCGTTATCCACACGCGTACTTGAGCCGCGCGAGGCCGCAGGTCGATCTACCGATGTTCTTATTTTGTTCTGGGGAGAAATGCAAGGGTCCGTTAACTCTGCGTCAAGCTGTCCTCGGAAGCTTGGCGCCGCAGGCGCCCCTGAGGTTAACCAGCTTACGGCCTGAATTTCAGAGCAAAATCCCGGGATGGCTGCCGTTCCGCCGGCCGCTTTGCAACTTTTTCTGGGCGAAATAATCTATGGATTCTCGTGAGTTGTGGCCTTTTGGGTACATCTTTATCGAGTTTTGTCGGTTAGGTGTTGGAGCACGGGTTGGGGGCGTTATGGCGCGGTGATAGAAGCCGCGCTTGGGGTCATTGGGGAGAACTCGTATGAAGCGGATATCAATCGCTGCAGCACTCGCGCTCGCAGCCGGAGGACAGGCCTCGGCGGCCGATCTTCCACCTGCCGCGGCGCCGCCGCCGCGCGCGCCGGCCGCCTACGCTCCGCCGCCGGTTTATAATTGGTCGGGCTTCTATATCGGCGGCAACCTCGGAGCGGCCTGGACCAACGGCAACTTCACCGATACTGCGGGTCATACCTTCACTGGGGGCGGCACCAGCACCAC